>Ga0153956_1001025_pt1 | contig 27200 bp, 31 predicted proteins | sample TSFL040MetaG_FD_104704 | JGI IMG/M metagenome (GOLD analysis project Ga0153956, IMG submission 104704) | Attine ant fungus gardens microbial communities from Florida, USA - TSFL040 MetaG | ecosystem: Host-associated > Fungi > Mycelium > Unclassified | place: USA: Florida, Wekiwa Springs... | reverse complement strand
CTGGCAATAGACAAACGCTGCTTTTCACCGCCTGATAATTTTAAGCCTCCTTCGCCAATCATCGTATCAATGCCTTTTTCCGCGCGGGCCAATAAGTTGCCCGCCGCAGATTTATGCAACACTTCGCTGATTTCTTTATCAGTCGCTTTAGGATTTACAAACAGCAAATTTTCTTTGATGGTGCCGGAAAATAATTGCGTGTCTTGTGTTACAAAGCCTATCTGCAAACGCAATTCATCAAAATCCACTTCATTATCCGCTTGATTGTTATAATAAATCTGCCCGTGGTTGGGATGATATAAACCTACTAAAAGCTTCACCAGTGTTGTCTTTCCAGAACCGGAAGGCCCTACAAACGCAACAGTTTCTCCAAGCTTCACATCAAAACTGATGTTTTCCAAAGCGGGTTTTGTAGCAGACTGATGCTGAAAACTGACATCCTCGAAACGTAAATCATTGATCTTGTTGAGGGGTTGTGGATGAAGCGGCTTGTGTTCTGCCGGGCGGTTCATCAGGTCTTTCATATTGTTTAAAGAAACTTCCGCTTCGCGATAAACAAGGATAATATTGCCCAACTCTTGCAATGGTCCGAAAATAAAGAACTGATAGAAACTTAACGTAAGATATTGCCCAGGGGTGATTTGATCTTTGAAAATATAGTAGAGTAATACAAACGTGATGATCTGCCGAAGCAGGTTTACGCAAGTGCCCTGGATGAAAGAAATAGAACGTATGCTCCGTACTTTTTTCAGTTCTAAGCCTAAAATTTTGATGGTAGTACTATTGAGGCGACGGATCTCCTGTTGCGTAAGTCCGAGGCTTTTTACAAGTTCTATATTGCGAAGCGATTCGGTAGTGGCGCCTGCAAGTGCGGTTGTTTCCTTTACAATATTTTTCTGAATGGATTTGATTTTCTTACTCAGAATTTTGGTAAGCCAGCCCAGAACAATAATACCTCCGAAATAAACAAGTGGTAACACAGGATGAATAGTAAAGGCATAAACCATGACGAACACAACTCCAACCAATGTAGCAAATATGATATTGACGGATGAAGTGATTAACTTTTCCGAATCGGTACGCACTTTTTGCAGTACGGCTAAAGTTTCTCCGCTTCGCTGATCTTCAAAATCCTGATAGGGAAGACGCAGTGCATGACGCAATCCGTCTGTATAAATTTTGGCACCTGATTTTTGAATGACAACATTAACCACATAATCCTGAAAGGCTTTGGCGATTCGCGATACCATAGCTACACCAATCATGGCACCGAGATAAAGTAGCACCTGAGCTAAAAAATCCTGTTGGCTTCTACCACCTTCATGCGGACGATTCACAAACTTATCAAGTATCTTTCCCGCAATCATAGGATCGAAGAGAGAAAATATCTGATTGACAGCAGCAAGAAAAAGGGACAGAAAAATCAGCCCTTTATATTTTTTAAGGTAAGAGTAAAGTAATTTCATAAAGCCGGTAAAGATACTGTGCTTATATCTCCGTTGGCGTTATAGATAATTAGAGGAATTCTATAAAGGCAATAATGATGGATGCACAAAGTAATTTCCCTTTTAAAAAATCATTTCTCTTAAGTACTCATCTTTTTCCATCACATTTTTGGCATAAGGACAAAGCGGAATGATCTTCACTTCTTTTTCTTTCGCATATTCTATCACTTTCAATACCAATTGCCTGCCATATCCTTTTCCGTTAAAATCATTATAGACTTCCGTATGATTGATGATAAACTTATGGGTTCCAGACCATACATAAGTAATCTCTCCGGCCGGCTGTTCATTTTCCAAAATATAAATCACGCCTTTGCGGCCATCGTCTTCATGTTTGAATGTTATCATTTTCTTGTGTAGTTTTTTATAAAAGGCTGTTTAAAAAAACTGTTTGTTTCATACCAGGCGATAAAGAAAATCCTTGTGTAAAACACTTTTTAAACAGCCTTTACAATTTAAGTTTTAATCTTCCAAATATCCAAACTTACCCATATTAAAATCTTCAAAAGCTTCTACCAGTTCTTCACGAGTGTTCATCACAAAAGGCCCGTGAGCGGCAATCGGTTCGTTTAATGGAGCTCCGCTCAATACCAATACTACAGCATCTTCTGGCGCTTCCAATGCAAATGTTTCTCCTTCTTTTTTGAACATTGCGAAATGATCCTGAGGCACAACATCTTTATCATTCACTTTTATGCTGCCTTCAATTATCATCAAAGCGGTAGTATAATCTGCCGGAAAATTAAGTGTGGTTTTAGCTCCTTTTTTTAGTTTAAGATTCAGCAGGTGAATCGGAGAAAATGTGCTGGCGGCTCCGGTATGTCCTTCAAATGTCCCGGCAATAACTTCTATTTCTCCCAACCCGTCAGTCAAGGGCACTTTAGGAATATCCGCATTGCGTATGTTCTGATACTTGGGATTAGATTTTTTGTCTTTTGCAGGCAGGTTTACCCAAAGCTGCACCATTTGAAATTCACCGCCTTTTTTGCTCCATTCTTTTTCATGAAATTCTTTATGCAAAATACCGTTCGCGGCGGTCATCCATTGTACATCGCCTTCATGTATCACGCCACCGCTGCCTGTGCTATCTGCGTGCTCTACTTTTCCTTTATAAGCTATGGTTACCGTTTCAAAACCTTTATGCGGATGTACGCCCACACCACGTGGAATATCGCTGGGACTAAACGTGTACTTGCTGTTATAATCCAGCATGATGAACGGATCCATCTGTTGCATGGTATAAGTGCCGGGTATAAAATTATGAACTCTAAATCCGTCGCCTACAAAATGCGGTGCAGATGGTTTTGTTATTCTTGAAATTTGCTTGGTGTTCATTTTATGCTCCTTTATTTTTTTATTTGATAAATTGTTTTACAAACTTACATTCTGCCAAAGCGTGTTTCCATTGACATAGGTTAAGAACTGAAGCCGGGATCATCGAAAAACTTCCGGGTGGTTTCCTGCTGCACATCTTTCCATTTCGATAATAAACCGCTTAATTTGAAGCGTATAAAATCTTCATCCTGCAAAGACATGATGACTACCGCAGCGTGTGGGAATAATATTTCAGAAAGCTTATCCAGTCTGTTTTGTTCCTGTCGGTTTAGCCTTTTGTCAATGATCAACAAGTCGTAGTTGCCCGCATTCATTCCTTCAATTGCCTTTTCTACATCTGGCTCGATATTCAATATCACATCGCTGAATGCTGCTGCGGTTTTAGCAAGTGTTTCGGTAAGTGTGTCTGTTGCTGCAATTGCGATAGTTCTCAACGGTTTCATATTTTCTCCTATTTTATATTGCAAAACTACATTTGCACAAAAAGAAAAACATTGATATAGGTTAAGAAGCGGAGCTATATTTTGCAGCCAACTCTTTGCGGATACGGCTCAGGCTTTCCGGGGCAATGCCCATATAAGAAGCTACAGATGTCTGCGGCACACGCAGCAAAATATCAGGATAGGTTTTTATAAAATCAAGATAGCGTTCTTCAGCCGTAGCGCTTTGTAATAGGGTAATGCGTTTTTGTAAGCTAAGAATATGCTGATGCAAGAGTTGAACATTGAACGCTAAAAATTGCGGATCTTTTTTGGCAAGTTCAAGAATAAGTTGCCGGGTAATGAGAAAGACGGTTGTATCTTCTATGGCTTCAATAAAATAAGAAGAAGGGTGGTTGAGGTATTCGCTTTCGCGGTCTGCCATAAACCAGTTTTCGGGTGCAAACTGAAGAATATGTTCTTTCCCTTTGGAATCAATAGAATATTGTTTCAGCAAACCTTTTTCTACAAAAAAAGCATGACGCAATTTCTCACCTTCCTTTAATAAAAGTGTTCCTTTTTTTACGTCTTGGGTTTTACATCTGGACAAGAGTTCGTGCGCCAGATTTTCGTCAAGTGTAATATTGGTCGTAAGGTAATATTGGAAAGGAAACCTGTTCATAATAAACTAAGTTATGATTAACTTATCTCAAACGCACTGCAACATCATCTTATGCTCCTGCAAGCATTTTTGCAACAATTTTATCAATAGGTAGGGTAAAATCATGTTCCGATATTTTGGCTAAAGGTTTCCAGGAAGCTCGTTCATTCGGCTCATTATTTACAATCATATCCGGAATTTCAGCGACTCCGATCTTATAATAAATACTGATAACCTGAGAATCATCAAAGGCAGACGGCTGAAAAAAATCGGTTGTATAAAAATGTTCGGTTTTTATAATGGAAAGATTCAGTTCTTCCTTCCATTCCCGTTTCAGACAGTCAATAATTCCTTCTCCAAGTTCCAAACCTCCTCCCGGAAATTTAAGGATCTTTTTTCCGGAAATAAGTTCTTCATTGATAAGCAGATTGTTTTTATAAATAAGAATGCCGTATACACGAACGTTGAATCGGGTAGGGATTCGCATCTCAGAACCAGCGCTTTTTATTGAAGTAAAAAACAGTGATCGCCGCGATGACAATGGATAACACAATAGCAAAATAAAAACCTACACTTTGTTCCTCAAAAGGCACGCGCACATTCATGCCGAAAAAGCTGGCAATAAGCGTAGGAAGCGAAATAAGAATAGTAATGCTGGTAAGGCGTTTCATTACCAGGTTCATATTATTATTGATAATGCTGGCGAAGGCATCTAATGTGCTCACAAGGATATTGGAATATTTTTCCGCCATTTCCAACGCTTGTGAAAATTCAATAATAAGATCTCCTAAAAATTCACGTTCATCTTCGTCACAGTTTAAAAAGTTGGTTCGCTCCATTTTCATCAGCAACAGTTCATTGGCACGCAGAGCGGTAACAAAATATACAAGACTTTTTTGAATGCGCATTAAATAAAGCAACTCTTCATTTCGGTTAGAATCATAAAGCTTCTGCTCAAGGATATTCCTGCGATGGTTAATTTCCTTAAGCGTTTCCATAAAATCAAGTACTACTTTTTCAAATATTTTCAGCACCATCATATTGGGACGTTCCGGGTGGCGCTTGGCGAAGGTGTTTAGAAAGCGCCGAATGGCAACATTTTCAAAAGAATTGACGGTAACTACCTGATGACGCTCGGTAATGATAATGGAGATCGGAATGGTAACATAATATGCATCGCTTTCATTCAGCGATTTATTTTCCACAGGAGTTTTTAATACAATAAGTTTTACACCTTCATCGCTTTCATAGCGGGCACGTTCTTCAATATCCAATGTATCAATGAGGAAATCGCGCACAATACCCAGCGAACGAGAAAGATTATCAATCTCGTTTTCCTGAAATGGCGGTGTTACATTAATCCAGTTAGCACCTTCAGGCTGCGTTATTTCTAACGTTTCTCGGTTTACGTTTTTGAAATACTGAACCATTTCTTTTGGCTAAAAAACTTGGCAAAGGTAGGCGCAATGCACTAAAAATGAAACCTTCCTAAAATTCTTTTTTCGCTTAATCATTAATTAATGAATAAATGCTGATAAATAAAAATGCGAATACTTGCTGCATTCGCATTTTTGTTTAATTGCTTTAGAAAATTAAGCGGTAGGATCTTCTGCTAAATCTTTTTCATACTTAGTTTTGAAATTATCTACATCTTGCTGAAAGTTTCCTAAAAGTTCGTTGATTTTTGTAACGCCCGTATCGACTGACTCATGCACATCAGGCAATACATTTCCAAGAGAATTGTTGCTAAGGTTAATGTTATCTGCTTCTATCTGTGCAATTTTTTTAAGTACAGAAGTCTGACTGTTGGCTAAATCTTCCAACTCTCTTATAATTTTCTGCATCAGATCATATTGCTGTTTCTTTTCCATAAAATGATTTTGCACAATAACAAAAAAGTTTGTGCCAGCGATTTGTTTTTCATTAAATTTTATATAGCGTCTAAAAGAAAAACCACTCGAACTGTGAGTGGTTTCAAATTTTCAAAGCAAAGCCAGGAGTTTTATCCCAGATATACTTTCAATGCATTGCTATAGCGTGCTTTTTGCAAGCGTTTGATAGCACGTTCTTTTATCTGGCGAATGCGTTCTTTAGTAAGATCATATTTATCGCCGATTTCTTCTATGGTCGGTCCATTATCGCCTTCCAAGCCAAAATAAGCACCTAATATTTCCGCTTCGCGCACACTGAGCGATTTTAAAATACGGTTAATTTCATTTTTCAAAGAATCTTTCATAACCGTATCATCCGTATCACTCGCACCTTCCAAAAGATCGCCCATAGCTACATCTTCCGCTTCATGCACAGGTGCATCTAAAGATGTGTGACGCGTGTTGCTGGTAAAAATATTGGTTACTTCTGTTTCGCTCATTTCCAATATTTCCGCGAGTTCTTCTGTAGATGGTTCGCGTTCATGCTCTTGCTCGAATGCGATATACGCTTTATTGGCCTTATTATACGTGCCAATTTTGTTTTGCGGTAAACGAACCAAACGTCCTTGTTCAGCCAATGCCTGGAGAATAGACTGACGAATCCACCATACAGCATAAGAAATGAATTTAAAACCTTTAGTCTCATCAAAACGCTGCGCGGCTTTTATAAGCCCCAAATTGCCTTCATTAATAAGGTCGCTTAACGACAAGCCCTGATGCTGATATTGCTTTGCTACTGAAACCACAAACCTTAAGTTCGATTTCACTAATTTTTCCAATGCCCATTGATCGCCCATGTGAATCTTCTGCGCAAGTGTTGTTTCTTCTTCGGGTGTAATCATTGAAATCTTGCTGATCTCTTGCAAGTATTTCTCTACTGCCTGCGAATCACGGTTGGTAATCTGGGTTGCGATTTTGAGTTGCCTCATCGAATTTCTCCTTTTTTGTTTTTAAAAACTTTTACTGAATTATAAGACGATAATTTTCATAAAATAGTATGTAGAATTTCTATAAAATATCGTTATAACTCTTTCACAAAAAATATACCTCTAATATGTATTGGACTGTCATTTCGTCTAATAATTCTTTGAATTCCTTGACTGGATTGTGTTTCAGAGATTATTAATTAAATTGATTTTTAAATAACGCAGACCTATATACGAAAATTATGGCAATTCTGACACAAAATTAAAATGATATGTCAAAAATGCTACCTTTGCGCGCACATTTTGTCAATCTTTAACAACAACCATGGAAAAAGACTTATATCAACACCCCGATTATTACCTTGTAGATGAGCTTTTGACGGATGAACATAAACTGATTCGCGATACGGTACGCGCTTATGTAAAAAAAGAAATTTCACCAATAATAGAGGAATATGCGCAAAATGCCGCTTTCCCGGAGCAAATTATTAAAGGCTTGGGTGAAATGGGGTGTTTTGGTCCGTTTATCCCACAAAAATATGGTGGTGCCGGGCTGGATTATATATCCTACGGTATTATGATGCAGGAATTGGAACGTTGCGATTCCGGCGTGCGTTCTACGGCTTCCGTACAGGGTTCGTTAGTCATGTTTCCTATTTATAAATTTGGAAGCGAAGAGCAAAAGCAAAAATATTTACCAAAGCTTGCCACCGGTGAATGGATGGGATGCTTTGGGCTGACAGAACCTAATCATGGTTCCGACCCGGGTAATATGGAAAGTAAGTTTACAGATGCCGGCGATCATGTTGTGTTGAATGGATCTAAAATGTGGATTTCCAATGCGCCATTTGCACAAGTAGCAGTAGTATGGGCAAAAAATGAACAAGGTGAAATACAAGGACTGATTCTGGAACGCGGTATGGAAGGCTTTACAACTCCCGAAACGCACGGAAAATGGAGTCTTCGTGCTTCTGCAACTGGAGAGTTGGTTTTTGATAATGTAAAAGTTCCTAAAGAAAATATTTTACCGGGTGTGAAAGGATTGAAAGGACCTTTGACTTGTTTATCAAGCGCACGTTACGGTATTGCCTGGGGTGCTTTGGGTTGCGCGATGGATTGTTATGATACGGCGTTGCGTTATACTTTACAACGGGAGCAGTTCGGGAAACCTATTGCCGGCTTTCAATTACAACAAAAGAAACTGGCAGAGATGATCACCGAGATTACCAAAGGGCAATTGCTGAACTGGCGATTGGGTGTATTGAGAAATGAAGATCGTGCTACATCTGCACAAATATCCATGGCAAAGCGCAACAGTTGTTATACTGCTGTTACCATTGCCCGTGAAGCGCGTCAGATGCTGGGCGGAATGGGCATCACTGGTGAATTCAGTATTATGCGGCACATGATGAATCTGGAATCTGTGATCACTTATGAAGGAACACACGACATCCATTTGCTGATCACCGGAATGGATGTGACGGGAATTAACGCCTTTAAGTAATAAGTACAAGTATTATTTTTTAAAAGAGGTTACGTTTATTACGTAGCCTTTTTTATTTCGGCATCAACAATTTCTATTTTAGATAAATGTACATACATCTATATTTGCATAGTGAAACTCGAAGAAGCATTACAAACTACGAAGTTTAAAAACCAGCGTCATAAGGCAGGTTTGCACATTCTCTATACAGCCTGGTTGCTGAGGACAATTGTAAATAAAGAATTGAGAGAATTTAAGCTGACGCATGAGCAATACAATATTTTACGCATCTTAAACGGAAAGCATCCTGAAAAAATGTGCGTAAAAGACATAGCCGGAAGAATGATTGAAAAAAGCTCTAATGTGCCGCGTATCATAGACCGGCTGGAAAGCAAAAAACTTATTATAAGAAAAGCAAGTGAAAAAGACGGCCGCCAAACTATGATTTCATTAACGCCCGATGGCATAGATCTTTTATCGGCAAGCACAAAAAAAGTAAATGGTCTTCATGGTTCTAAAATGGGTTTAACAGAAGAAGAAGCGACTTTGTTAAATGAACTTTTGGAAAAAATGCATACAGAATAATACACAAGAATTTTTCACAATAAAAAATTACATACAGTCTCTTAAAAACAAAACAAATATGGCAACGTACAAATTAGATCCCACGCACAGCGAAGTAAGCTTTAAAGTAAAACACATGATGATCACCAATGTAACTGGTCATTTCTCAAAATTTGACGCGACAATGCAAAGCGATAAAGATGATTTTACGGACGCAAAAATCAATTTTGAAGCCGATGTAAATACCATCAATACTAATAATGAACAACGCGATGGACATTTGAAAAGCGATGATTTTTTTGCAGTCGATAAATTTCCAAAGCTCATTTTTCAATCTACCAGCCTGAAAAAAGAAAGCGATGATGAATACAAACTGACCGGTGATATGACGATACACGGCGTTACAAAACCCGTTACACTGGATGTGGAATATGGCGGTACAGTAAAAGATCCTTATGGAAATATAAAATCAGGATTTACCGTTAAAGGAAAAATCAACCGTAAGGATTTCGGACTGGGCTGGAATGCCGTGACAGAAGCGGGCGGAGTAGTAGTAAGTGAAGATGTAAGATTAAATGCGGAGATCCAAATGGTGAAAGCGTAAACGAATAAAAGTTAGTATATAAAAAATGGCGGCTGTGAAGTCCGCCATTTTTTTGTTGAAAGAAATTATCTTTAAGAAAACAAATAAAAAATGCGCTATCTCGGTGCTGTCATCATTTCGTTCATTGCCCTTGCTTTGGTTTATTTTCTCAATAAACCCTTAGGTTCCTTACCTGCATTGGGTAAATTACTCGATCCTGTAAACGGCTGGGCGGCAAATGCAGAAAATGAAAAAGGAAATTTTTCCCGGGATTTTGAACTGGAAGGTTTGCACAGCCCTGTGAAAATTTACTTTGAACAACGGAGAGTGCCTCATATTGTTGCTCATGATGATCATGATCTGTATTATGTGCAAGGCTATTTACATGCATACTTCCGGCTTTGGCAAATGGATATGCAAACACGTGCAGCTTCAGGAAGAATAAGTGAAGTAGTGGGTGAAAAATGGGGAACGGATACGACAACAGGAAAGAAAAAAAATGTGATTCTGGAATTTGACCGTGGACAACGCAGAAAAGGAATGGTGTATGGAGCAGAAAATAAATTAAAAGCGATAGAAGCGCAGCCTGAAACAAAAGCAATGCTGGACGCATACACTGCCGGCATCAATCATTACATCCGTTCGCTGAAACCGGCTGATTATCCGCTTGAATACAAGCTTATGGGTTTTGCTCCCGAGCTGTGGACCAACCTCAAATGCGCGCTGATGATCATGAATATGGCAGATGATCTCACTGGCTACACTGAAGATTTTCAATTAAGTGCATTACGTGATTATTTACCTAAAGAAACTTTTGATAATCTCTATCCTTTGCGCACACCGGGTAGTATACCTGTTATTCCGTCAGGTACAAAATTCAATGCGAGCATGAGTGTTCCACCACAACCTGAAGGAGACTTATGGACACATTTCTCAAATTCAAAATCAAAAGTTGAAAGCCAAACCTTACAACAAAATCAAAATTATTCCACTGACATTGGCAGTAATAACTGGGCTATCAGCGGTGCTAAAACGCAGAACGGAGCACCTATACTTTGCAACGATCCGCATCTAAATTTGAATCTGCCGTCACTTTGGTTTGAGATGCAACTGCAATCCAACAGCGTAAATGTTTATGGCGTTTCCTTACCCGGCGCGCCCGGAATCGTGATTGGATTTAATGATAGCATTTCCTGGGGTCTGACCAATAACTACCGCGATGTAAAAGATTTTTATGAAATAGAAACCATTGACAAAAACTCTTATCGTTTTGATGGCAAACAAGTGCCTTTTGATAAAAGAGTTGAAATCATCAAGATAAAAGGGAAACCCGATTTTATAGATAAAGTGAACTACACGATTCACGGACCGGTGATTTATGATAGCAGTTACAAGGATCCTTTACAAACAAAAAAACAATATGCAGTATGCTGGATGGCGCACCGGGCTTCCAACGAATTATATGCAATTTACTTACTGAACCGTGCGAAGAATTACAATGAATATACAAAGGGACTGTATGCATTTGAGTGCCCGGCGCAAAACTTTGTATATGCCGACAGAGCCGGAAATATCGCCATGAACGGACAGGGAAGATTTATCAACAAATGGAAAGACCAGGGACGCTATGTGATGAACGGAAATACAAGTGCTACGCTTTGGGGTAAAGACATACCGATGAACGAAAACCCGCATGTACTGAACCCTCCGCAGGAATACCTTGCCTCTGCCAATCAGATGACCACTGACAGTACTTATCCATATTGGTACAATGGGTACTTTAGTGATTTTAGGGAATGGGAGATAAATAAAAAAGTGAAAAATGATGATACAATATTATTTACAACGGAAGGGAAAAAATATTTACCAATTAATACTTCAAAACAAATGTCACTTCAGAACAATACACATTCATTATTGTTTGAAAGATTATTGTTAGGAACATCAATTTTTATTTATCCAAGGAAATTTAATTATTGGTTAGGAGATTTGCTAAAAGACGATAGTAATGCGACACGTTTTCAAATTCTTTGGTCATTCCTCTATAAAAACATTTGGGAAGATGAGTTTTTAAATATACCACATCCGCTTTATCCTAAAGAAGAAATAACGATGCAACTTCTTCTTACAGATAGCACTTCCAAATTCTACGATGATAAACGGACTCCGCAAATTGAGACTTTGAAAGATATTGTTCAGCGCAGTTTTCGGCAAACACAAGACAGTCTTGATAAACTTAAAAAACAACTAGGTACACTTGAATGGTACAAAGTAAAAGGCACACAGCTTACGCACCTTGCCAAGATAGATGCGTTCAGTTATAAAGATTTGAAAATCGGCGGCTGGGGCAATACTATCAATGCTGTAAAGAAAACCCACGGTCCATCATGGCGCATGATCGTAGAAATGGGTAAAGACAGCATTCGGGCTTACGGCGTTTACCCAGGTGGACAAAGTGGAAATCCCGGAAGCAAATTCTATGGAAACTTTGTGGACAAATGGGTAAACGGAAAGTATTATAACCTTTTGTTTATTGGTCGTAATCAAAAACCAACAAATGCGCAAACGCCTTATGTATGGAATGTTTCGCAATAGAAAAATTCTTCTTTTCTATAAAAAAAACAAAGCCTCTGCGAGAATGTCAGAGGCTTTATTTTGTGATACAATAAAAGTCTTTCAACTCATTGCATCCTCGAGGTTTGGCACCGGTGCAAAGGTATTCGATTATTTGAATTTTCCCGCAAATTTACCGTTGCTCACATTGATGCTGGTATTGGATGATTCGTTTACGGCATTGCAGGAGAATGTACCTTCCACTTCAGAAGTAGTCAGTTTTGTGATGGTAACAGTTCCTGTTTTAGAACTGTAAGCGGCAGAAGAACCGCTTCCATTGGTACGATTGATCGTTAATACTGCTACATCATTGCTTGTAGAACTGTTAAAATCTGCGCTGATGTTTCCGTTTGAAGTAGTAGCGCCTGCATCTACATACACGGTAAGGCTGGCAGTGCTGACACTTGTACCGGAATATCCCGCAGCTGTGAGGGTCAGCTGATCTTTAGTATTATTATTTGCTCTTACAGCGCTTGTGGTGGCGCTTGCTGCGATGCTTACAGAAGTAGTGCCGTTAAAATCCTTGTCTGTATCAAAAGAAATAGTGCATTGTCCTGCTGTAATGTTGCTGGAACTTGGATTGGAATTGTTCTTATCGTCTTTTTTACAAGATGCGAACAGGGCTACGGTGGCGATTACGACTGCGAATGTTGTCAGTTTCATTTTCATGGTTTTAATTTTTTTAATTGATGAATAATTTACTGCAAAAATGAAAGGACATCGCATTTGTATCAATACCATAGATTGGGTATTTTATTTGCGGAAAAAGGGTAGTTGTTACAATTATTTACGCACCATTTCCCAAAGCACAACTCCGACACTTACAGAAATATTTAAGGAATGTTTGGCACCCCATTGCGGTATTTCAATGCAACCATCTACCATTGTTAAGACATTTTTGTTTACACCGGTTACTTCATTGCCAAATATCAGCGCTATATTCTGTTTGGAAAGTTGGGGGTCGTTTAAGCTAAAACTTCCGTGTACTTGCTCCACCGCATAAATTTTATAACTGTTTTGTTGTGCTGCTTTTACAGCTTCTTCCGTAGTTTTAAAATAACGCCATTTTACAGTTTCCGTAGCGCCCAGCGCAGTTTTATGAATATCCCGATGGGGTGGAGCAGGCGTAAAACCACAGAGATAAACTGCTTCAACGGCAAACGCATCGCAAGTACGAAAAACTGAGCCTACATTATGCATACTCCGTATGTCATCTAATATAATTATCAGGGAATGCCTATGAGAAGTTTGAGCTTCTTGCAGTGAAAGTCGCTCCAGTTCTTCCATAGATTTTTTTACAAACATGATTGCAATGTAAAAAGCAATTTTTTAAAAAACAGTAACTTTGCACAAATGATAAGGATTATGAACACGCAGTGGCAGCATCAGGAAAAAGAAGATACCGATGTGTTGGAAACACAACATCATAATCTAATCGTATGGAATGATGATGTGAATACATTTGACTGGGTCATTGATTCTCTGATGGATATCTGCGATCATACACCGGAGCAGGCGGAACAATGCGCTCTGCTTATACATTACAAAGGAAAATGCGGTGTAAAAAAAGGCAGCTTCGATGATCTGCGCCCCAAGGCCGAAGCGCTTATAGATCGTGGCATTCAGGCTACAGTGGATTATTAAGCTAATTTCCCCCTTTTTAATTTCGGCAGGATATTATTTTTGACACTTCATATTTCAAAGACGAAGTGTATGCGCGTTAATTTCCTCTTACTGTTTTTATTTGTTACAGTTGTTGCTGCTGCCCAGAAAAGCCAGATCACGCTTGAAGATATCTGGGTAAAAAATACATTTGCCGTAAAATCCGTTCCCGGGTTCAATGCACTGAAAAACGGTACACAATATACCAAAACCGAAAACGGCCAGATCAACATCTACGATCTTGCTACTGGAGAAAAAATCAAAACTGTTTTTGATAACGAGGTAAATCAATTCAATTCGCAACAGCTTCATCCGCAGGATTATGTATTCAGCGAAGATGAAACCAAAATGCTGCTTTTTGAAGAAACGCAGCCGATTTACAGAAGATCTGCCTTATACAAAGTTTATATTTATGACTTGAATTCCGGAAATATTTCTTTATTAAATAATGAGAAAGTACTCCACGCGCAGTTTTCGCCGGATGGCAGCAAAGTGGCTTTTGTAAAAGACAATAATATTTTTTATAAGGATCTAAAAAACGGACAAACCCTTCAGGTAACGAAGGATGGCAAGCGTAATGAAATTATCAATGGAAACTGCGACTGGGTGTATGAAGAAGAATTCGAATTTACACAAGCATATCAATGGTCGCCGGACGGGAAGAACCTCGCTTATTACAGATTTGATGAAAGACAAGTGCCTGAATATACGATGACGATTTATGATAATCTGTATCCAACTCCTTATAAATATAAATACCCGAAAGCCGGCGAGCCCAATTCCATCATTCAGATAAAGATTTATAATCTCGCTTCTAAAAAATCTGTGAATGCCAATATCGGTAACGAAACAGATCTATACATTCCGCGTATTAAATGGACGCGCGATGCCAATGAACTGTGCATTTACAGAATGAACCGTCACCAAAACAACCTGGAATTATTACTCGCGGATACAAAAAACGGCGCTACAAAAACCATTTATGAAGAAACCAATCATTATTACATCGAGATTAATGATAACCTCCAGTTTCTTCCCGACAATCAATCTTTTATTTTCAACAGCGAGCAAAGTGGATACAACCATTTTTATAAATGGAACTGGGTAACAAAAAAACTCACACTGCTTACAAAAGGTAATTATGATATTGAAAGTCTTATTGGTATTGATGAAAACGCGCAACTGCTTTATTATACAGCTGCCGAAAATTCTCCTTTGCAAAGAAAACTTTACGTAGTGGACTGGAATGGCGCTAACAAACGCACGCTTACTGAAGAAGACGGCACACACAGCATTACAACCATTAACGGCTATCAGTTTTTTCTGGATAAATATTCTTCATTGAATGTTCCTCCAATTTATTTTCTGCGCGATAAAAATGGCAGAATTGTGCGTACGTTGGAAAATAATGAGGCGCTTAAAGAAAAAATGAAACAATATGATTTGGGCAAAATCAGATTTTTTCAGGTAGAAGGAGCCGATGAAAAAACGATGCTGAATGCATGGATGATCACTCCTCCCGATTTTGACAAGAGCAAAAAATATCCGGTTTTAATGTTCCAATACAGCGGTCCGGGTTCACAACAAGTAGTGGACGCTTTCCCTGCAAAAGATTTTTGGTGGCATCAAATGCTGGCGCAGAAAGGTTATATCATTGTATGTGCGGATGGAACAGGTACAGGCTTTCGTGGGGAAGAATTTAAAAAGAAAACGTATTTACAACTTGGAAATCTGGAAAGCAACGACCAGATCGCCATTGCAGAAAACCTGGGAACCTTACCTTATGTTGATAAAAACAGAATCGGTATCTGGGGATGGAGTTTTGGCGGTTTTATGAGCAGCACCTGCATTTTTAAAGGAGCAGATGTTTTTAAAGCGGCTATTTCCGTTGCGCCTGTTACCAACTGGCGTTATTATGACAATATTTATACAGAACGCTATATGCGCACGCCGGCGGAAAACGTGGACGGCTATGATAAGAATGCACCGGAAAAAATGGCTAAAAACCTGAAAGGGAAATTATTATTAGTACACGGAACGGGCGATGACAATGTGCATTTTCAAAATCAGGTGATGCTGGTAGATGAATTGATAAAAGCCAATAAGGAATTTCAATCTGAATATTACCCAAACAGAAATCATGGTATTTACGGAGGCAATACTCGCTATCATCTTTACAACAGAATGACGAAATTTATTTTGGAAAATCTTTAGCGTGCGCTATTCGATATTTTCCGCTTCGGGGTCATAAATGCCCAACCGTATGGCTTCTACCACAATGCCCACGGTATTTTTAGCGTTAAGTTTTTCCAGTATTTTCATCCGATAACCTTCAACTGTACGGGAGCTTAAAAAAACCTTTTCGGCTATTTCCTTATTAGTATGTTCCCTGCAAATGAGTTTTATAATGTCTATTTCTTTTTCCGAAAAATCCGCTTCTTTTTTCTTCTTTTCCTTTTTATCCCGGTTCAGCGCAATGAGTTTTGCCAGTTTCCCGGAGGTAAATTTGCAATAGTAAGGCTTGCCATCATGCACACTTTCCACAGCATCGGTTATTTCAAATTTGTCCGAGTTTTTAAGCAGGTAGCCCAGCGCGCCCGCTTCCAGCATTTCCAGAATCAGTTCTTCATCATCAAACATAGAAAGCGCTATCACCGCAATACCGGGAAATTGTTGTTTTATGATTTTGGTAGCTTCCACGCCGTCCATTCCGGGCATTTTAATGTCGGTAATAACCACGTCAGGATTTAAAGCTTCGATCTGTTTTATCAGTTCTTTTCCGTCAGAAGCTTCTCCAAGCAACTGAATGTTGTCCGCTTTTTGCAACGTCAGTTTCATGCCATCTCTGAAGATTTCATGATCATCCGCTATCACTACTTTTATCTGGTATCCTTGTTTTTTCATCGCAGTGTTTTTAGTTATTTTTATACGGCTGCTTTAGGTATTTCAAAAGAATAGTATGTACCGGTTTTGAAGTCAGAAACGAGATTGAACCGTGCATGCAAAACATCGGCACGACTTTGAAGATTGTAAAGTCCCAGTCCGTTTCCGGCAGTAAGTTTGTTATTATAGTCAAAGCCTTTACCGTTATCGGATGTTTCCAGCACAATTTTATCCTTGTTTTTATAAAGAGCAATATTCAGCAGCGTTGCACCGGCGTGTTTCACAGTATTATTTACAATTTCCTGGATGATGCGGTAGATATTGATTTCCTGCTCTTTGGTAAGTTGTATTTCCGTATCGCTATCAAAACTGATCTTAAGCGAACTGTTTAAATGATGCTTGTTTACAAATTCATTAATAGCAGCCGTAAGCCCTTTTCTCACAAGCGTATTAGGCAAAAGGTTATAAGATATTTCACGGGTTTTGGTAAGAAGATCATCAATGTATTTATTAGTTTTCATAACGATTTCTGCATCGGCCGAAGTAGGTGTTTCCAAGTGATTGATCTGCAGACGCACTGCCGAAAGTATCGGTCCCAGTTCATCATGAATATCCGTCGCTATCCGTTTGCGTTCTTTTTCCAATGTATTTATTTCAGCCCGTATCATCATTTTATAAAGCCGCGCATTACGCCGCTGGTACCGCACGATGGAAATAATAAAATAGATTATTACAATGCCTAAAATAGTAGCCACTATTGCAACTGCCTTGTAAAAATTTTCTTCGGAGGTATGCATAGTATCGCTATAAATAGTAAAATATTGTACACCACATTCATATAAGCTTCATAGACAAAAATATTTTTTTTCATCGTGATTTTTGGCGCGTAACAATAAAATACTTCGGCCATTATTTTATAGGAAAAAAATAAAATGATACCGATGCATATTATAAAAATCGGATTTCGGATAATGGAATTTCTTTCGTTGATAATGATCCGGTTGATCTCGGTAATGCAAAGTAAAATGATGACAAGTGAATAATACAATTGATAAATCAAACTGAAGCGGACAATATTGCCCAACAAGATATAATCATATACCCAAACTGCGATAAACGAAGCAAACAGCAACCAGAAAAATGTGGTATTCCGAAGGATATTTTTCCAAATCCTGAATTGCCAGAGCAATATCAAACCTTCAATCAGAAAATAAATATTTGTAGGAAAAGCAGTCGTTTGGTTTTTGGAATTTAACCAGTGACTTGCAAATTCATTCAGTATGCCAATAAACAATAAATAAATAAACGGATGATAAATGGACGATATTTTCCTGAACCGGATGATGCCCGCAAAAATGGGTAACAAGATGCTCATGCTAAGTAGAAACAAATATTTGAAAGGCATGATGCTGAAATTTTGGAATAGCAACTTTTTATAAAGATCATTAAGGATTGCGAGCGCCATTTTCTTCAATAGCAGGATTGTCAACCACCATACCTAAAGAACCGATAATATCTTCACCTGCCGCATTTACACCTACTAACATGAGACGTACTTTATTGGAAGCATCCATTCCAAAATAAGCCCGTAAAGCCACAGTTTCCGATTGCGCCAGAATTTCGTTAATAGCATTCAGGTTAAATGTTTCTGAAATGGGAATTACATTGGAAGCCCCGAGGCTGCCGTCAATTTTTGAGGATAGTTTTGTCAGTTGGGTTTTATAAGTCAATGCTTGTGCAAGCGTTATTTTATGGTTTAATGCTTGTATCGTTTCTTTAAAATCCATAGCTGCAATAAATTTAATTTTTATAAAAATAAAGAACGAAGCACTTTTAAAAACACGTATTTCTACGGAATAAAAAATTAAACTAAAAAAAATGCCTGTCTATTGGGTTACTTTTTTCTGTTTCTGTTATTAATGAGCATACAACTTAAAAATAAAAGCAATCATGAAAAAATTATTCTTATTGTTGGCTGTTGCCGGTTTCGCTGCTTGTAGCAATCCTGAAGAAAAAGCTACTGACAATGCTGCTGACGCTGTAGAAAACCAAGCTGATGCTACTGCTGATCAAATGAAAGCCGAAGCTGATGCTGCTGCAGATTCTATGAAAGCTGCTGCAAATCAAATGGAAGATTCAGTAAAAGCTGCTGCAAACCAGGTAGAAGCTGCCGGTGAGCAAAAAGCTGAAGAAATGAAAAAATAATATTTTCTCATTTAACCAAAATAAAAAACAGGGTCTTTTCCGACCCTGTTTTTTTATTTATATTCATTCTGTAAATAGTTTTCGTCAGAGATGTCCAAGGTTAGGAACGTATTATTTCGGTCAGGAATTTTTCGATGGTTGTATCATTTTTCAAAACGTGCGGTTTTGCCCGGTTTTCAGGGACTTTCGCTGCACGATGTAGGAAAGTTTTTTTTCAGGGAGTTGTTTAATACCAAGATGAATGATCGCAGCGCGGCGGCCACCTATAATTTTTTAATGGCCATACCGCCCACGATGCTTTTCCTGTTTTCACTCGTGCCTTATTTACCACTTACAGATGTGCAGGAAACAATTAAATACGCCATTTTTATCATCACGCCAACCAGCAATCTGCAAAACAGCCTTACCAAAGTGGTGGATGATTTTATGAACAATGAACGAAGAGATTTATTGTCTTTTGGTATCATCCTTACACTGTTTTTCTCTTCCAATGGCATGATGGGGCTGATGCGTACTTTCGACCGGGAGCTGCATGAATTTTACATAGAAAGATCGGGACTTAAACGTCGGTGGACAGCACTTAAATTGACCGTAATGCTGATCATCGTGGCGATATTAACGTTAGTGGCGCTTATTATACAATCCAGCGCGCTGAATGATTTTATTTTGAGCATCTATGACAATACAATTATCGTAAGGCTTATCAGTTTTTTAATATTGGTAACGCTTATTTTTTCTTCCATATCATTGGTGTATAAATATGGACCATCGCTTACAAATAAATTCAAGTTTGTATCGCCCGGTTCCGTAGCTGCCACTATTCTTATTATTTTGGCTACCGCCGTTTTTTTCTTTTTAGTCAATAATTTTCTGAATTATAATAAAGTTTACGGGCCCATTGGTTCGTTAATCGCTTTTATGGTATGGATAAGGATTAATACACTGATCATACTCATTGGTTACGAGTTGAATGTAAGCATCCTCATTACCAGAACTAAAAAAGATATGACCGAAATGAAATCCGGTTTATTATCAAACGATTAGCATTTAATAAAATAAGTTTACAGGAAATTGAAAATGTTATGAAAAAAATAATCACCTTATTGGCAGCTGTAAGCATGAGCGCTGCTGCATGGGCACAGGACATTGCATCTTTGGAAATAGGAAGCGACCTGCCTGAAAGATCTTTGAAAATGAAAGCAGTGCAGGGCAAGGAAGTTTCCATTGAAGAAGTGATGAAAAAAAATGGTGTGATGGTCATGTTTTCCTGCAACACATGTCCTTTTGTTGTAAAAAGCCAGAAGCGCACCAAGGAGATGCTTGAATATGCCGAGAAAAACAACATCGGAGTTATCATCATCAACTCTAATGAAGCGCAACGCAATGAAACGGACAGCTATGATGCGATGAAAACCTATGCGGCCAAACAAGATTACAAAGCACCTTATGTAGTGGATGAAAATTCTAAAATGGCCAATCTCTTTGGCGCTACCCGTACACCCGAAGTTTTTTTATTTAATGCCGATGGTATTTTGATGTATCACGGCGCTATGGAGGATAATCCTGCATCGCCCAGCGAATCGAAAGAATTTTACCTCAAAGATGCTATTACAAAAATGGTAAATGGTGAAAAACCTGAACCCGCCTTTACAAAATCCATAGGCTGCACGATTAAAAGAAAAGAGGGTAAACAATAACATTCTCATTTTGCAAAGAGGTTGTCTCAAAAGGGTAGTTTATTTTTGCTTCGCATATAAAAAGTTTCCACAAAGCGAACAACTCTTTTGAAACAACCTTTTTTTATTTGCAAATACTATGAGCACTTCCGACAATTCCATCTTAGGGTTAAAAATGCCTACCGATCCTCGTTGGGCCGATCTGGCTTCAGTTTCATTAGAAGAAATCCTTACCGACCATGCTTTTTGCGAACAGAAAGCCGCAACACAGTGTATTTCACTCATCCAGCGTTATCCGGAAAAAGAAAAGCTGGTGAGCGCCCTGGCGCCCGTAGTTACGGAAGAGTGGGGGCATTTTAGGATGGTGTGGGCAGAGATGAAGAAACGCGGGTTTGAATTGGGAAAACAAAGAAAGGATGAATACGTAAATCTTCTTTTGCAACAGGAACCCAAAAATGTTCCCCATGAAGAAAAATTGCTTCACAAACTGATGATCTGCGCATTGATAGAAGCCCGTAGCTGCGAGCGTTTTCGCTTGTTGTCAGAAAAACTGGAAGAAGAAACGTTGCGGAAATTCTATTATAAATTCATGATCTCTGAAGCCGGACATTATCGGTTGTTTATAAATATAGCCTGCGAATATTATTCCAAAGAAAAAGTGCAGGAAGCCTGGCATCAGTGGCTCTCTGCCGAAGAAAAAATCTTACGACAATTAAAGCCGGATGGTACGCGAATGCATTAATCTTTTTTTCTGATCAATGTATAGCCATATAAAGTAACGGGGATAAATATTAAAAGCCCGGTAATGATGACCCACCACGGATGTTCGATGGAAAAGAAATTGACGATACCAACGGTGGTAAGTCCAATTCCCGCGAGATATGCAGGCATTTTATCATCCGATTTTGTTATCAGCCGCATCACCAATCCACAAAAAAATGAACCGATAAGATAGCCGCTCAGCAAAATAATAAATGCTGTTTTGGGCAATGAGTTTACATAAGCCTGTATCGCTTCCCTGTTTGCTTTATCAATACCCACAGGCATGGGGTAGAGCTTGGCATTAAGACTTTCTATTACGGAAACAATAAATACAAAAACAAGAAGCCCCGCCACTACAGCTACAATCTTCCGAAACATACCACAAATAATTTCCGCTAAAATACATTTCTTATTCAAAAGCATTATGATTTGTAATTAATAATGTAACTTTCTTCAACTATGAGTAATGTTTTCCTGCCCGTTATAAAAAGATCCGCATTAGACAGCGCCCATACTGATGAAGCCTATTTTGAATTATTGGTACAACCCCTGCATGAAGAACTTTATAAAAGAAATGACTTCGCTTTTATGAATGATTTATCGGATATGCAACAGCTTTTTTTATCTTATGACTATGTAAGAACGCAGGTAGGGCAGGGTGGCTTTATTCAGTTTTTAGTTAATGGTTACGCTCCGCTTTTGATGAATATGCCCGAATGGCTGAAACTGATTGGGCTGGATGATATGGCGCTGCTTATAGATGATGTGCTGAAGGTGTATGTGCTGAACAACGACTATTTTAAAAAAGAAATGAATGTAGATGAATTCGGGAAACTTTACGAAGAACTTAAAGAATTTGAAGAACTGGATCAGCGCTATGAAAACTTAAAGGAGCCAACACTGGCAAGGATGGTAACTTTTGCCAAAGAAAACTTACAGAAATTCACAAGGATTGAGTAGAAAACAGAATGTAATTCATTCATAATAGTATGCCCATGCGTTATATACTTTTCTCTGTTTTTTTCATAACAGTTTTTAACTGTAGATGGGCAATGGCGCAGCAAAGCAGCAATTCTGTATTGTTAAAACAGAAATATGAATTCTGTCAGTCCACGCTTTCCAATCTTTCAGGCAAGCCAGAAACCATGGGTTTGCTGATAAAAGAAGCCAGAGCAGGTCTGGCATTAAGCACGGAAAAGGATCATAAAGAAAAGCTGCTGTTTCATCAGGCGTTGGGCATGACCTATTATTTTCAACAACTTTTCGACAGCGCTAAAGTTCATTTTGAAGCAGCTTATCAACAATCGTTAAACGATGATCTGCGGGATAAGGGATTGGTACCTTTAGGCAATCTTATTTCCATCTATTATTATTTAGGATCAAAGCAGGAAGCGGACTCGGCCGCGCAAAAACTAAAACTTGCCCTGCGAACGGTAACGGATAAAAAAACAATCAGTGATGCCAATTACGCTCTGGGTGTTTATAATCAGCAACAAAAATTGTTTTACAATATTGCCCTTGAGCACTTTTTAAAAAGTGCGGAAATGCACCGCGAACTGATGGATACTGCTAAAAGCGAAAAACTAAGAAATGATTATGGCGTGAAACTGGCTATGGTAGCGGAAATATATTTGCAACTCCAGCAGCCCGAAAAAGCCATTCAATATTTAAATGAAGCATCCGGTTACCGTGGAAATTCTGCAATCATCAGCATCTCCGCCTATGGAAAGTATATACGCGCATACAATATGCTTAATGATAAACCCAATGCACTGAAATACTATAACCTGCTGCATAACACCGCTGCAAAAACAAATGGAAAATGGTCGGAATTGGTAAGCTCCAATCTCCAGATGTTTGAAATGGCATTGCGCGAAAAAAACTTTACCGAAGCCAAAAAATACCTGGATAAAGCAGACCAACAGGCAAAAAAGGATGGAAATACTATTGTAAGTTCGGCGGTTAATTTACAATTGGGAGAATATTACAAAGCGACAGAAGATAACGCACAGGCTTTGAAATATTTTCAACTGGCGGAAGCACCGTCATCTGCTGTAAGCAAAGAACAATATCTGGAACTTCTGAAATCAATCGTTGCTGTGGAGATGAACTTAGGAAATACCCGGCAGGCGCAAATATATTATCAAAAGCTTCTTTCTCTTTCCGATTCTCTGATCAACAATAAAATCACCTCCAACATTGCGGAGCAGGAAGCCGTATATCAAAACAAAGAAAAACAGCGACAGATTGATGTACAAAATGCACAGATCGCTTATAGCAAAAAAGAAAAATTCTGGCTTTTCTTCGGCATTATTATGTTGGCGCTGGCTACAATGATGTTGGTGCGAAACTATAGGAATAAAAAACGCACTGCCGATATTCTGGATAAAAACAACAAACATTTGGAGCAGTTAAATATGCAACTGGAAGAAGCCAATCGCACGAAGGCAAAATTGTTTGGCATCATCAGTCATGACCTTCGCTCTCCCATTTATCAGGTAGCACAATTTTTAAAAATTCAGGATGTGGAACCAGATTATTATACGAAAGAACAAAAGAAAAAGCTGAGCGATAAAATACAAGCTGCTACCAATTCGCTTATGCAAACTCTTGAAGATTTGCTGATGTGGAGTAAAACACAAATGAAAGAACTGAACGCAACTTCTCAAAAAGTGAATATCAACAAACTTGTTTCCGAAAGCCTTAAATTAATGCAGCTTATTATTGATGAAAAGCAACTGCGCATAGCCAACGAACTCAGGCAGGAAATATCCATAGCATCCGATCCTTATTTTCTACAGACTATTATACGAAATCTGCTGCAAAATGCGCTGCGCGAATCATTGAGCGGCGGTTTGGTATTAATAGGCGGCGATGATAAAATGATCTTTATACAAAACGGAGGAGGTTATTTTTCACAAGCTGAATTTGAAAAAATTATATATGCCAAAGACAAGGATATTTCGCTCTCAGGCTTAGGATTGAAAACCGTGGATGAACTAAGCAAAAAAATAAATGCAAAAATTGAATTTGCACCTACCAAAGATCAAACGACCAAAGTGTGTATCCACTTTTTATAAAGCGAATGCTAATCTTCTCTGAATCTTGGCAAACTCAGTTTATACCTCACTGCCAAGATCCTTATAATAATAATGACCAAACCGGATATGATAAAATTGACATCGCGTTCCAGCCCATTGTATGCGAGTATAACATATAAAAATGCGCCTGCAAGACAAGCTGTTGCATATATTTCCTTATGAAAAAGTACCGGCACACGGTTGGTAAGCACATCTCTGATAACACCACCCATTACTGCCGAAAACATTCCCATAATAGAAGCTACAAGCGGATGCAATCCAAAACTCATAGCTTTTTCCGCACCCAGAATAGTAAACAGGGCAATGCCAAACGTATCAAATAAAAACAATGTTCGTCGTAGTTTCACCAGCTGCTCGTAAAAAATGCTCGACAAAATAATACCTGTTATTATAGCATATACAAAACTCACATCGCTCACCCAGACCAATGGATAACTGCCTAAGAGCATATCCCGCAAACTACCGCCGCCGATTGCCGTTACAAATCCGATGAAAGTAACACCAAACCAATCAGGCTTGGAATTTTCATTCGCTAAAAGCGCCCCTGAAACAGCAAAAAACATGGTACCGAGCAACTCAAAAAGATATTGAATTTGCATAAGAAGGTTTGATAATTAATAACTGATTAATTCAGACAAATGCGAAAATGCGTCAATGTTATAATGTATGCAAATAGATTTTTGAAGAATGTTGAATATAAGTTTATACTTGGATTTTTTAAAGATAATTGGACATTATTATTCGTACCTTTGCGCCTCGAAAACAAGCATAGCAGAATTGGATTTTTTACAATAGAAAACATAAAAAAATATGCTATGTATCGAATTTTTAAAAGATTGACTATAAAATATGTTATCAGTTTCTAATTTATCGCTTCGCTACGGCAAGCGTGTGTTATTTGAAGATGTAAATGTCCGTTTTACAGAAGGCAATTGCTACGGAATTATTGGCGCAAACGGAGCCGGAAAATCTACTTTTTTGAAAATATTGTCCGGAGAAATTGATCCTACAACGGGAAAAGTGGAGATTTCCAAAGACCAGCGGATGAGCGTGCTGAAACAAAACCACTATGAATTTGATGAAATTCCTGTGCTGGAAACCGTAATGCGTGGCAATGACAAACTTTTTTCCATTATGCAGGAAAAAGATGCTTTATATGCAAAAGAAGATTTTACTGAGGATGATGGCATCAGAGCAGGGGAGTTGGAAGGAATTTTTGCAGAAATGGACGGATGGAATGCTGAAAGTGACGCTGCAACATTGTTAAGCAATTTAGGCATTAAAGAAGATTTACATTATAAATTATTAAAAGAGCTGGATGGTAATCAGAAAGTTCGGGTGCTTTTGGCACAAGCGCTTTTTGGAAATCCCGACATTTTATTGTTAGATGAGCCGACCAACGATTTGGATTTGGAAACAATAGCATGGCTGGAAAATTTTTTGGCAGATTATGAAAAAATAGTATTGGTAGTATCGCATGACCGTCACTTTTTGGATGCTGTGTGTACTCATGTAGCCGACATCGATTTCGGAAAAATTACCATATTTACCGGTAATTATTCTTTTTGGTACGAGAGTAGTCAATTATTGTTGAAACAAAGAACGGATGCAAATAAAAAGGCTGAAGATAAGATTGCAGAATTAAAAGAATTTATTGCGCGTTTCTCGGCAAATGCTTCCAAATCTAAGCAGGCGACCAGCCGTAAAAAAGCATTAGATAAAATCAAATTGGAAGATATGACTGCTTCCAATAGAAAATATCCGGCGATTCTTTTTAATAATCAGGTACGCGATGCAGGCGACCAAATATTAGAAGTAAAAGACTTGGAAAAAATTTCAAATGGCGAAGTGCTTTTTAAAGATATTTCATTCGATCTGAAGCGTGGACAAAAAATTGCGGTAGTATCAAATAATTCATTGGCAACCAGCGCATTTTATCAAATACTTTCCGGTGAAGATAAAGATTTTAAAGGCAGTTTTAAATGGGGGGTTACTATAACTCCAACTTATTTACCCAATGATAATTCCGCATATTTTGAAGGAAATAATGATAACCTGATTGACTGGTTGAGACAATATTCCGAAGAAAAAGACGAAACATTTATCCGCGGTTTTTTGGGAAGGATGTTGTTTTCCGGCGAAGAAACGCTGAAGAAATCTACAGTTCTCAGTGGCGGTGAGAAAATGAGGTGTATGTTAAGTCGTATGATGATGCTTAAAGGAAACTTGCTCATGCTGGATGAGCCTACAAACCATTTGGATCTGGAAAGCATAACGGCGTTAAACAACGGCATGAAAGATTTTAAAGGCACTATATTATTTACCACACGAGATCATGAGCTGGCACAGACCGTTGCAGACCGGATTTTGGAATTGACTCCTACAGGATTAATAGACCGTGAAATGAGCTTTGATGAATACAGAAACGATAATCGTGTGCAAAATATGAGAAATGAAATGTATGGGGAAATGGTGAGTTAAGGTTTAGAATTTGAAAAGAAAACAAGTCCCCGTTCTGAAAGGCAGAACGGGGACTTATAGTTTCATCTAATCTCTCATTTAGTTTCTATTTAACATAATATAAATTATGGAACAATTTATTTTTAAAAAATCTTATGCGTGGACCGAAGAGGACATATAACTACATTAAAAATTTATACTTATCCTTTATCATATTATTTAAATCACATAATGAATAACAATCCAGAAATCAATTAATTGTGACTTATAAAAAATACTCGAAAATTAAAACCACAATATTCATTAATGTACTAAATTTAATAAAACAAATTAATCATTGATAATCAATTATTTATCTGAAATGTTTATCAATAAAAACTCTTTAGTGAAATCCAAATACTATAGACATTATCTATTATGCAAAATAGGCT
>Ga0153956_1001024_pt1 | contig 27312 bp, 30 predicted proteins | sample TSFL040MetaG_FD_104704 | JGI IMG/M metagenome (GOLD analysis project Ga0153956, IMG submission 104704) | Attine ant fungus gardens microbial communities from Florida, USA - TSFL040 MetaG | ecosystem: Host-associated > Fungi > Mycelium > Unclassified | place: USA: Florida, Wekiwa Springs... | reverse complement strand
TGCTTCCACTGCCCGATCCGCTCCAGCCCCTGCGGCGCGAAGCGCATCTTCTTCAGCGTCGTCTCATAAATCGGCCCCAGCGCGATGTAGTCGGGTTGCGCCTCGAGCGCGAGCGCGAGTTCCTCGGGATCGTGCGTGGAAAGCCCGAGCGTCAGGCCGGCGCGGCGGATCGCCGGCACGTCCGCTTCCAAGAGATCCTCATGCCCGAGATGAACGTGCTTCGCGCCGCCCGCGATCGCCGCCTGCCAGTAGTCGTTCACCACGAGTTCGGCGCGCGTGTCCTTGATGGCCGCGAGCGCCTCGCGCACGAGGCCGACGACGTCCCAGTGCGCCATGTCCTTGACGCGCAGCTGCACCGTGCCGGCGCCGAGCTTCGCGAGCCGCGTCACCCAGGCGACGCTGTCGACGACGGGATAGAAACGATCAGGATGCGGCATGCCAGAACGGTGTCCCTACGACAGGGGTGGAAGGTGAAGCGAGATCGCGCGGCTCCATGAGCCCGGCCTCGAACCCGGCGCGACCCGCCTCCACGGCCAGGCGAAACGCCTTGGCCATGCCGGCCGGATCGTCCGCTTTCGCGACCGCCGTATTCAAAAGCACGGCATCGAAACCTAGTTCCATCGCCTGCGCGGCGTGCGACGGCGCGCCCAGCCCCGCGTCGACGATCATCGGCACATTCGGAAACCGCGCGCGCAACGTTTTCAGCGCCTGCGCGTTGACGATGCCCCGGGCGCTGCCGATGGGCGACGCCCACGGCATGATGACCTCGCAGCCCGCGTCGATCAGGCGTCCGGCGACGGTCAGATCCTCGGTGCAGTACGGCAGCACCTTGAAACCGTCGCGCGAAAGCTCGCGCGCCGCTTCCACGAGCCCGATCACGTCGGGCTGCAGCGTCTCGTCGTCGCCGATCACCTCGAGCTTCACCCAGGACGTCTCGAACAATTCGCGCGCGAGCTGCGCGGTCGCGATCGCTTCCTTCGGCGAGCGGCACCCCGCCGTGTTCGGCAGCACTTTCGCGTTGAGTTCGCGGATCAGCGACCAGAAACCGTCGCCGGTCTTGCCGCCCGCCGTCTCGCGACGGAGCGATACGGTGACGACATTCGCCCCCGACGCCCGGATCGCTTCCTGCATGATCGCGGGCGACGGATAGAGCGCCGTGCCGATCAGAAGCCGCGAAGCGATTTCCTCGCCATAGATCTTCAGCATCATCCACCCTGCCTCGGACTCACGATCTCGATCTTGTCGCCTTCCTTCAGCACCGGCTCGTCCCACGACCGGCGCGGGACGACGGTGTGATTGACGGCGACGGCGAAGAACCCGCCTTCATATTCCAGCTCGGCGAGCAGCGCGCGCACGCTCTGCGCCTCCGCCCGCTTGGTTTCGCCGTTGACGATCAGTTCCATCGCATGACCTCGTTGTCGCGCGCGCCATGTAGCACATAATTCAAGGTAAGCTCGGCGAGCGCCGGCGCAAGCAGGAAACCGTGGCGATAGAGCCCGTTGACGGCGATTTGCTCGCCGTCCGCCTGAATCCTGGGCAGATTGTCCGGGAACGCGGGCCGCAGCCCCGCGCCCATCTCGACGATCCGCGCCTCGGCGAAAGCCGGATGCAGCGCGTAAGCCGCTGTGAGCAGCTCGAGCGCCGAGCGCACGCTCACGTCCCGGTCCTCGCTTTCGATCGTCGTCGCGCCGATCAGGAAACGGCCGTCGCCGCGCGGCACGATGTAAAGCGGCCAGCGCGGATGCAAAAAACGCACGGGACGCTCCAGTTTCACTTCCCGCGTTTCGACGACGGCGATCTCGCCTTTCACGCCGCGCAGATTCGGGAACCTGTCGCGCGCCGCGAGGCCCCGGCAGTCGATCACCCTGCCGCCGAGGGCACCGGGGACGATATCGGCGTTGTAGCGAATCGACACGCCCTTCTTTTTCAGCTTCGCGTGCAGCGCCGGGAGAACCTTGCGCGGCTCGACATGCCCTTCCCGCGGGAAGAAAAGCCCTTCGCGGAAACGGCCCCTGAGCGCGGGCTCGATCGCATCGAGCGCCTCGCCCGCGACGCGCTCGTAACCCGACGTCGCGCGCGCGAAGCGCTCGAAATCCGAGCGGTCGCGCGGATGCGCGACGACGAGCGAGCCGGCGAATTCCGCGCCGGCATAATGCTTCTTCCACAGGTCGAGCGAGCGATGACCGAGCCGGGAAATCGCCGGCTCCGCGCTCTCCGCCTCGCAGTCGGGCGCGAGCATCCCGCCCGCCCAGTGGCTCGCGGCGGAAACGAGATCCGGCCCCTCGCGCTCGTAGAGCGTGACGTCCCAGCCCGCTTCCGCGAACAGGAGCGCCTGCCATGACCCCGCGATGCTACCGCCGACGACGGATACGGCGCCCGCGGGGGCGGCATTCTTCGATGCATTCGGACTTGCGGGCATTCCGTCCCTCCGCCGATACGAATCGGATCAGGTTCAAAGGGTTCGGCGTCGGCCGTCTCAGCCCGGTCGGGCACCCCTCGGATGCGTTTTTATTAGGACCGCCGCCCTTCCGATGCAAGCAATACGAAAAGCGCGGATTTGGCCTTTATCGCCAAACCCGCGCCCCGTTAAAGCCGGAACGATAAAATCGCTTAAAGCCCCGCGACCTGTTGCGCCACCGGCAGAAGGTCGAGCCCGCCGCGATAGATCATGCCGAGCGCGACATACAGAATGACCGCAAGACCCACATAGGCGATCCAGCGATATTTCTGCAGCAGCTTCGCGATGAAGCTCGCGGCGACGCCCATCAGGAAGATCGAAAGGCTGAGGCCGAAGATCAGCACGAACGGATGCTCGCGCGCGGCGGCGCCGACCGCGAGGACGTTGTCGAGCGACATCGAAAGGTCGGCGAGGACGATCTGGGTCGCCGCCTGCTTCAGCGTCTTGCGCTGCGCCGTCCCGCCGATCTTGCCGTCCTTGTCCGCGTCGGTGCGCGTCAGGTGCTCGACCGCATCATGCTCTTCCTTGGACTCGCGCAATTCGCGCCACATCTTCCAGCAGACCCACAGCAGCAGCAGGCCGCCGACGAAAAGAAGGCCGATGATCTTGAGAAGCTGCGTCGCCATGATCGCGAAGCAGATGAGGAGCACGGCGGCGCCCGCCATGCCGATCGCGATCGCCTTCACCCGCTGCTTCTCCGGCAGCCCCGCGGCCGCCATGCCGACCACGATGGCGTTGTCGCCCGCGAGCGCGACGTCGATCAGGACGACCTGCAGCATGACCATCAGGGCCTGAGGCGTAAAGTATTCCAGCATTCCTTCCATTTCTGCTTCCTAATGCGAGGTCGTTTCCGCGACGTGGGTTGGAGGAAAAATAGGGCGGGTCGAAAATCGGCTGCCTCGCTTGGCGGGGCGCCCCGCTTCACGCGCCCGTTGCCAGGATTTCGAACAGCCGGATCAGATAAGTGTGGTCGCTCGCCATCGCGGCGCCGATCCACACGACGGTGAAAATGCCCGCGACGTCCCATGCGCTGAGCCCTGCCGCGCGCCGATCCGCCCCCGAAGAATGGGCAAACCAGGCGAAGGCGCAGGCGATCAGGAACGAAACGAGGCAGATCACCGGCGGAAGAAACGGCAGCGGCACGAACCAGACGAACAGGAAGCCCGGCATCGCCGCGAGGCCGACAAGCGCCAGCATGTCGAGGACCCAGCCTTCGCTTCGGCCGGGCGCGTTTCGATAATGCTCTGTTTTCCAGAGTGACATAGGCCGCTCCCCTTCCTCGGGCGCACGGCCTGTTCCGACTCGCCGAATTAGCGTGCGATTAACCTTCGCATCTCGTGGCGCAAATGATCGGACAGCCTGCGTCCTGGCCCTTGAGATTAGGAGGCTGCCGGAAAATCAGTATTCGTATCGATGGGGTGGTAGTTTTACGGGGTGATCCGCTTCAGCCGCACGGCCTGGCGTACCAGCGCCGCGACGCTCTCGGCCTGCATCTTTTCCATGACCTCGGCCCGGTAGCTCTCGACCGTGCGCGAGCTGATGCTCAGCTTCGCGGAAATCGCGTGGCTGGTGAAGCCTTCCACGACGAGGTCGAAAATCTCCGCCTGCCGGGGGGTGAGCCGGGCGAACCTGTCGGCAAGCTCCCCTTCCGCCCGCGGCGCCTCCGGCTGTTCCGCCTGCCGCGCCAGCGCGCGATTGATCGCCGCCACCAGCTTGGTGTCGTCGACCGGCTTCTCGATGAAGTCCTGCGCGCCCGCCTTGATGCCGGCGACCGCCATCGGCACGTCGGCATGGCCGGAAATGAGGATGACCGGCAGCGCCGCCTTGCGCTTCGCCAGTTCGCGCACGAACTCGATGCCGTCCGTTCCCGGCATTTTGACATCGGCGATGACGCAGCCCCGGCTCTTCAGGTCGGGGGAATCGAGGAAGGCGTCGGCCGACCCGTAGGTCTTCACGCTGTAGCCGAAAACGCTGAGCATTTCGGCGAGCGCCTCGCGCACCGCCGCGTGATCGTCGATTACGAAAATGGTCGAAGCGGGCATCGTCAATCTTTATCCGAATGGTGGAGTGGAACGGAAAACCGGAACTCCGTCGCCCCCGGCCCGCGGGCGTGAAGCCAGATGCGGCCGTGATGGGCTTCGACGATGGAGGCGCTGATCGAAAGCCCGAGCCCAAGACCGTCCTGCTTGGAGGTTGCGAGCGGATCGAACAGGCGGTGCGCGAGCTCGTCGCCCACGCCCGGCCCGTTGTCCCCGACGCCGATCTCGATCCGCGGCGGCGTTTCGCGCGCGCGCGCGACGACGCGCACGAGGCCGTCCTCCCGCCCCGTCGCCGCGATCGCCTCGACGGCGTTATGCACGAGATTGAGCACGACCTGTTCGAGCTGCACATGATCGCCATGCACGACCGGCAGGTTTTCCGGCGCGTCCAGTTCGAGACGGACATGCTTCGCGTTCGCCTCCGCCTGCGCGAGCGAAAGCGCCTGATCCAGCATCTTCCGCACGTCGATGCTGCTGACATGCGGCTTTCCGCGCCGGATGAAATCGCGCATGTGGCTGACGATCGAGCCGGCGTGATCGATATGCGCGAGCAGCGACGCCATGTTCTTCTCGGCCCGCTTCAGGTCGCCGCCCTCCGTCTGCAGCATGTGCTGCGCCGACCGCGCCAGCGCCCGCGCCGCCGTCATCGGCTGCGCGATCTCGTGCGCGAGCGCCGACGCCATCCCGCTCACGAGATTGAGCCGCGCGGCGTGCTCGGCGCCCGCCTGCTTTTCCATCAGGCTCGCCTGCGCCTCGCGCGCGAGGCGATCGGCCTTCTCGCGCTCGCTCACCACCACGCCCACGATGAGGCCGGTGACGGTGAGCACCAGCATCTGCACCTGGTATTCGGTGAATTCCGGCGCGTCGTAGCCGGAGAGCCGCAACAGCCCGATCAGGCCGAACTGCGTGACCGCAAGGCTGAAGCAGGCCCCGTCGAGTCCGTGCCGCACCGCCGCCGTCACCACCGGCACGAAGAGAAGATAGAACAGCCGGAATCCGTAGAGCGTTTCGCTGCCGCTGATCGCCCAGAGCGGGGCCGCGACCAGGACGAGGTAAAAAAGCGCTTCCGGCAGATGGTCGTGCAGCGAGCGGAACGCGTAGCGCCGCCAGAATGGAAAACGCAGGAGCAGCGGCGTCACCACCGCGATGCCGATGAGATCGCCGATCAGCAGCGGCGTGAACACCTGCATGATGTCGCGCGCGACCAGCTGCCCGACCGAAAGCAGGAAGAGGATCAGGAGCGCGGTGTCGAGCGCGGCGCCGAGAAGCCCGGTTCCGAGCAGGATCAGCACGTCGCGCAGGTTGGAAAGGCGAACGTCGATCTTGAGCACGTTGCGCGCGACGACCGTCACGAAGGCGTAGCTCAGCGAGGTGATCGCGGCGATGCCGAGCACGATCGGCCATTCGGTGTCGTTCTGCAGGACGAAGCCTTCCGCGATGACGACGCCGGCGAACAGCACGAACCCCGCGCCCGGCCCCGCCAGCATCATCAGCGCGAAGACGACGCCGAGGCCCGGATCCCAGGGCGTGACCGGCACGCCTTTATGGACATGGATGAAGCTCACCCAGGCGAGAACGACATAGGCCGCAAGGCACAGCGCCGCCGTCGCCCGCCGCGAAAAACGCGGGGGATGGGAAAGGCTCGATGTGTCCGCGATACTGCTCAGCAAGACGCGCTCCGCGCGGCAAAAGCCGCGCGTCTTTCATATCATAGTTTTCGGGGCGTTTTGCCTATCGGAACAAGGCGCTAGCCGCCCGGCAGCTTCCCGGCGCTGATTTCGATCGCGGAGTAGTAGGCGGCGAGATTTTCGATATCGGCATCGGAAAGATTGGGCACCACGACCGACATCATCTCGTTCTTGCGCGCGCCGGATTTATAGGCCTTCAGCTGCTCGACAAGATAGGGCTCCGGCTGCCCGGCGATGTTCGGCGCGTCGGGAATTTTCGAAAGCCCGTCAAGGCCGTGACACGTCTGGCACATGATCGCTTTCGCGCGGCCCGCCTTTACGTCTCCCGCCGCGGATGCGTGCACCGTCGCGAGCAGAAAGCCAGCCCCGGCGATGCAGGCAGCGATTCGTTTTCCCGGTGCGCGAATTTCCAAAACCGGCCTCCATGTTTCTCGTCCTGCGGATGGGAAACGGCGGCTCCCTTCCGGAAGCCGCCGCCTGTTGCGTTCACTTGCCGTCGTAGGTGATGCGATAGAGCGCGCCCACGAGATCGTCCGAAACGAGAAGCGATCCGTCGGGCAGTTGCGCGACGTCGACCGGGCGGCCGAGATAATAGCCGTTGTCGTTCCAGCCCTCGGCGAAGGGCTCGGACTTGCCCGCCGCATGCCCGTCCTCCTTCACATGCGTGACGAGCACCCGCGCGCCGACCGGCACGGTGCGATTCCACGAGCCGTGCTGGGTCGAAAAGATCGCCCCCTGATACTGCTTCGGGAACATGTTGCCGGTGTAGAAGACAAGACCGAGATCGGCCGCATGCGCGACCTGGTCGACTTCCGGGAAGATCGCGTTCGCCGGCGGCGTATCGTTCTTGTATTCGTTGGTGCGCGTCTTGCCGCCGCCGTACCACGGGAAGCCGAAATCCTGGCCCATCGCGGTGATGCGATCCATCTCGCCCGGAGGCTGATCGTCGCCCATGCCGTCGACCTGGTTGTCGTTGGTCCAGAGCGTCTTGTCCTTCGGATTGAAATCCATGCCGACGGGATTGCGCAGCCCGATCGCATAGACTTCGCGGTTCTTGCCGTCGCGGTCCATGCGGATGATGCCGCCGATGCCGAGCTTGCGGTACATATCGACCTTCTCTTTCGGCGGCACGTTGTAGGGCTGGCCGAGCTGGATATAGAGCTTGTTGTCCGGCCCCACGCGGCAGACGCGCGCCGTATGGTTGTAGCTCTCCTCGCCTTTCGGGATGAGGTCGCCTTCCTTCACGACCGTGCCGACCGCGACATCCGGGCTTTCGTAGAAGAATTCCGCCGCCGCGTATTCGATGACGCGGTTCTGTTCGACGACATAGAGAAAGCCGTCCTTCGAGAAACACGGGCCGTTCGGAATCTTTTTCGGCAGCGTCGGCGCGAATTCCTTCACTTCATCCGCGACGCCGCCGCGCGAACGGTCGGTGACGACCCAGACCTTGTTCTTGCGCGTGCCGACGAAGACGGCGACGCCCTGCGGGCCGACCGCGATATGGCGCGCATCCGGCACCAGCGCATAAAGCGAGATGTGGAAGCCCGGCGGCATCTTGATCTTTTTGAGGTTCTCCTTGACCTGATCGGCCTTCTTGCCGGTTTGCGGCACCGTCGGCCAATCGGACGGATTGCTCGTCTGGTGCATCGCGCCGAGCGTATCGAGTTCATTCGCAGCTTGCGCGGCAACCGGCGGAAGCGTGAGCGCAAGCAATGCCACCGTCGCCTTCAGGTACGATTTCATGAGCGTCTCCCTATGCGTCGCAGAACGACCCCGGTTCTTACGGGGGCGTTCCGCCCGCAGCCGGGGCGAGGAAGCATGCGCCCGTGAGATCGGGTGTCAATGCGCGGCGCGGAATCGGAACAATCGCTCGCACGAATTTTTGATTTGATTTCCGCAGGCCGGAAAAATTCAGGCCGCGCGCGGAATCCGGCCCGCCACGCAAAAAATGCCGGGGCAGTCTTCCGCTACCGCCCGAAATCCGCGGAGCGGAAAACGCGTTCCGCGACAAAGGCTTTCAACGCTTTACGGCCGCGCCGGCCGTTTCGAAAAAAAGAGAGCCCGAACCAACGCGCGCTGGCCGGACTCTCATCCGCAGGGACCGCGCAAGAGGCCGCTCAGTTCAGCGTAATGTGCGCGTCCGAAATCAGCTTCTTGTAAAACTTGACTTCGCCCTTCAGGAATTCCGAGAATTCCTCCGGCGTGCTGCCGACCACTTGCAACCCGAGCTTAGTCAGCTGCTCCCTGGTCTTCGGATTCCGGGCCGCAGCCTGGATGGTTTCGCTGAGCTTGGCGGCGATATCGGGGGGCAAGCCGGCCGGACCCATCACCGACAGCCAGCCGCTGACCGAATAATCGGGGATGCCGGATTCGGCGATCGTCGGAACATCCGGAAGCGCGGGCACGCGATCCTTCACGGTGACCGCGATCGCGCGCAGCCGGTTGGATTGGATGTAGCCCATTGCGCTTGGAATGGGTTCGAACATCAACTGAAGACGGCCGCCGACGAGGTCCGTCATCGCCGGTCCGCCGCCCCGGTAGGGAACATGAACCATGTCCACGCCGGTCTTGGCCTCGAACAGTTCGGCGGCGAGATGCTGCGAATTGCCGACTCCGGCGGAGCCATAGTTCAACTTGCCGGGATTGGCCTTCGCGTAGTCGATCACGTCCTGAACGGTCTTCATTTCCATGCCGGGATTCACGACCAGCACCTGCGGCTGAAGCGCAACCAGGGAAAGCGGCGTGAAGTCCTTCAGGGGATCGTATTTGAGGTCCTTGTAAAGGCTCACATTCACGGCGAGCGGCGAACTCGCCATCAACAGCGTGTAGCCATCGGGCGCCGATCTCGCGGCGGCTTCGTTGCCGATATTGCCGCCCGCGCCGGCGCGGTTCTCGACCACGATGATCTGCCCGAGCCTCTCGCCGATTTCATTGGCCATGATGCGCGCGACCGCGTCCAGGCTTCCGCCCGGCGCAGTGGGAACGATCAGGTGGATGGGTTTGTCGGGGTAGGTGCCGGCAATTCCCGGCAGAATGCTCATCGCCAGTGCCACGATGGCCGCACCGGCGCGGTGGAACGAGTGCCTCATGGTTTGTTTCTCCCTCCTTTGAAAACGGCGCCTACCCGAGCGGAATATCGGCGAAAAATTGCGCGCGCCGAGAAGCGCCGGCGACAAGGAACTGCAGGTCGTTGCCGGCGAGCACGAAGCGCATCCCGCGCTTGACGTAATCCGCCATCACATCGTCATCGGCGACGCCGCCGAGCCCCGGATGCTTTCCGTGCTTGCGGCAGGCGGCGATCACCGCGTCCATGGCGGCCGAGATTTTCGGATGGCTGTATTGGCCCGGAATGCCGAGATTGAAGCTGAGATCGGACGAGCCGATGAAGAGCACGTCCACGCCCTCCACGGCAGCGATGGCGTCCGCGTTCTCGATGGCGGTCGCGGTTTCCAGCATCACCACCACGAGCGCTTCGCGGTTGAGCACCACGGCCGCTTCGGAATTGCGGATTTTCTTGTAGCCGAGATGCGGGAAGGAAGGCGGAACGGTGCGATCGCCCCGCGGCCAGAAGCGGCAATGGGCCGCGACCTTGGCCGCCTGCTCGGGCGTATCGACGTGGGGAGCGATGATGCCGAGCGCGCCGTTGGTCAGATAGCGGCAGATTTCCTCCTGCGAATGGCCGCTGGCGCGGACGATCGGGGCGATGCCCGTCTCGATCCCCGCGAGGGCGATCTGGCTGGAGGTTTCGATGGAAAGCGAGCTGTGTTCGTGGTCGATGAACATCCAGTGGAAGCCGCTGTCGCGCAGGATGCGCGCGATATCCGGGGTGCGCGCCTGCCGCAGGTTGACGCCGACCGTGAGCTTGCCCTGCTCGAGCATCACGCGGGCATTGTTGACGAGATCGCTCATGAATTCCCTCCGACTTTAATTTCACTGAAATCGCCGCGAACCCGGCACATCGCATTCGGCACGATCGTTCTCGCGCAGCGCGAGGCTGACGAGCGATCTCCATCCGCCGCGGCAAGACGCGTCACTGTCCGGAAGCCCCTTCCCCGAATCCGCCGCCGCCCGGCGTCTCCAGCCGGATCACCGTGCCGGGCGAAAGGATGCTGACGAGGCGCGGATCGAGCGGCTTGCCGTCGGCCATCACCAGTCCGGGCTGGCCGCTTCCGCCGCCGGCAAGGCCGGGTGCCGGATAGTCGGTGCGATTGGCCATGAAGGAGACCGTGACCGGGGAATCCGCTTCGAGGCGGAATTCGAAGACCTGTCCGTCACCGCCCTTCCACTTGCTGACACCGCCGCTTCCCCGGCGAATCTGCTTGCGGAGAATCTTGATGGGGTAGCGCGCTTCGAGAACCTCGATCGGCGTGCTGGCGAGATTCGACGGGAAGCTCAGCGTGGCAAGGCCGTCGCGCCCCTCGGAAGCGCCCTGCCCGCCCGCGAGGAAGAACGTCGCGGCGAAATTCTGGCTTTGGTGCGAACCGGCGAGCTGAACCGCCCAGACCGGCGAGCCCGGCGCGGCCTGCACCGCCTGCGGCATGACCTCCGCGAGGGCCCCCATGATCAGCGGCGGCAGAAGATGGCCCGTCATGGCGCGCGCGGCCACCGCCGCGGGAAAACGCGGATTCAGGATCGAGCCGAGCGGCGCGCTGGTCGTGATCGACAGGAAGCTGCCGTCGTTGTTGGGAATTTCCGGCGCCAGCAGGCACTTCAGCGTGTAGGCCGAATAGGCGAATGTGTAGGACGGAACGACATTGATGGACTGCGCGACCTGCGGCGCGGAGCCGGAATAATCGATATCGATCCGGTCGCCGTTGACGGCGATGCGGCACTTGAGCCTGATATCGCCTTCGCTGCCTTCGATCACCGCCTCGTTCCGGTACTCTCCGTCCGGAATCTTCGAAATCGCGTCCCGCATCGCCTGGTCCGCGCGCGCCGACATCACGCGGCCGAGGTGATCGAGATCCACGCCGACTTCGTCGAGGAAATCGACGAGCCGCCTGGCGAGGCTGCGATTGCAACTGACCTGCGCCCAGATATCGCCCATCACCTCGGCGTTCACGCGCACATTGTCCTGGATGATGGTGAGCAGCGTCTCGTTCGGCTTGCCGTCCTCGACGAGCTTCAGCAGCGTCATGCGAAGCCCCTCTTCGTAGACTTCGCGATTGGACGGCGACCGCAGGCGCCCGCCGATGTCGGGCGCATGGGCGACGCTCGCGGCGAAGGCCACGAGCTTGCCGTGATGAAAGATCGGCACGGCGATGTTGATGTCGGGAAGATGACCCGTGCCGAGCCAGGGGTCGTTGGAGATCATGACGTCGCCCGGCTTGAACCCGCCGGCGCCGTACTTCTCGATGAAATGGCGCACCGTCAGCGGCAGGGTGCAGATGAACGACGGAACGCTGTAGCTGGACTGCGCCAGCAGCCGGCCCTGCGCGTCCGTCAGGACGACGGCGTAATCGTTGCATTCGCGCACGATCGTCGAGAAGGACGTCCGCACGAGATTGGCGGCCGCTTCGTCCACCATGCTGACGAGGCGCGTCCAGCTGATTTCGAGGGTGATCGGATCTATTTTACTCATTTCATTCTTCTCGATTGCTTCCTGTTACCTGGCGAGGTTCACGACGATCGTGCGATCGTCGTGAACGTCGATATCCGCCGCGTAGGGAATGTTGAGCGTGCTCTCGCGCTCTTCGACGATGGCCGGGCCCGCGAGCCGGGTGCCGGGCGCCAGCGAGTAGCGGTCGTAGACCGGCGTCCGCCGCTTCGCCTTTTCGTCCGGCAGATAGACCTCGCGATATCCCTTCGGAGCCACGTCGCTCCGCGGACGCGACGGCCAGACGAAGCTGCCATGCGCGTTGATCCCGGCGGCGATGACGCGCCATGTGACGACCTCGGGCTTCGCCGACGGAACGACCCCGCCGTAGAGCTTGCCGTACTTGTCGATGAACAGCCGGATGAGTTCATCCGAAAAGTCCGAAGTCAGCGCGCGATACGGGAACTGAACGGGCACGGCGGCGCCCTGCCCGCCGAACCGCATCTCGGCGATGATCGACCAGTTGCAGCGCTCGCTGCTCGCGCCGGTTCCCGAAAGCTCCTCCTCCGCGTCGAGGCGAAGCCCCGCGAGACGCTCGGCCACCTCGGCCCAGTCGATGGCGCCGACCGGCGAGATCTTCGACCACGCGCGATCCGCGCGCGGCGGCGCGGCGAGGAACCCGAGACACGACCCGGCGCCGACGGCGACCGGAAAGGCCAGACGGGAAAGCCCGAGACGCCTGGCGACGGATGCCGCATGAACCGGCCCCGCGCCGCCGGTGGCGACCATCGTGAACTGGCGCGGATCGTGACCCTTCTCGGCGATGTGCACGCGCGCCGCGGCGGCCATGCTTTCGTTGACGATATCGATGATGCCGACGGCGGTCTGCAGCGCGTCGAGGCCGACCTTCGCGCCAAGACCGCCAAGCGCGGTCATGGCGCTGTCGACGTCGAGATGCATCTCGCCGCCGAGGAAGTTCGCCGGATCCAGATAGCCGAGCGCGAGATCGGCGTCGGTCACGGTCGGCTCCGTGCCGCCGAGCGCGTAACACGCGGGCCCCGGCACGGAACCGGAGCTTTCCGGCCCGACCTTGATGAGCCCCAGCTGGTTGACCTTGGCGATGCTGCCGCCGCCCGCGCCGATCTCGATCAAATCGATGCTCGGAATGAGGATCGGCAGGCCGCTCCCCCGCTTGAAGCGGTGAACGCGCGCCGTCTCGAACGAATGCGCGATGGCCGGCTCGCCGTCCATGATGACGCAGAGCTTGGCGGTCGTTCCGCCCATGTCGAAGGCGAGAACGCTGCCCATCCCGGCCGCCTTGCCGACATGCGCGGCGCTGATGGCGCCGCCGGCGGGCCCGGACTCCAGAAGATTGATCGGAAAATCCGCGGCCGCGGACGACGACGTGAAGCCGCCGCTCGACACCATGATGCGGATCGGCGCCCTGATCCCCATCGCCTGCAGCCGCGATTCCAGCTCCCGCAGATAGCTCTCGACGAGCGGCTGCACGTAGGCGTTGGCCGTCGCGGTCGTCGTGCGCTCGTATTCCCTGATCTCGCCGGCGACCTTCGCCGACGAGGACACGGCGATGGAGGGGATTTTCCTGCGGATCGCCTCTTCGAGCTTCAACTCATGCGCGGACGACACGTTCGCGTGCAGGAAGGAAATCGCGACCGAGCGCGCCCTCGTTGCCTTGAGATTCTCGGCAACCCGGTCGATCTCCTCGTCGGTCAGCGCAATATCCGGCCGCCCGTCGGCGGTCATGCGCTCGCGAACGCCGATCCTCAGATCGTCCGGCACCAAGGGAGGCGGAAGCTCGAGACGCAGATCGTAGAGATCGTAGCGGACCTCGCGTCCCATCTCGATGAGATCGATCATTCCCTCGGTCGTCAGCAGCGCCGTCGGAACGCCCTTGCGTTCGATCAGCGTGTTCGTCACCAGCGTGTTGCCGTGCACGACCTCGGTGACGGCGGAAAGATCCTTCAAATCCGCTTTTGCGAGCAGCTCGCGAACGACCTGGGTGACGGCCTCGCCGGGCGACGCGGGCGTGGTCAGCCCCTTGGCGACCCACACCGTGCCCGTCTTTACATCCTCGATCACGCCATCGGTGAACGTGCCGCCGATATCTACCGCAATACGATACATTCTCTTACCCGACCTCCCCTGACCGGCCGCATGGACCGGCGAATTCGTTTGATGGACCGCTTGAACACGCTTGTTCGTTTCTAGTTGTCGTCGCCGTCGCCCAGCACTTCCGTTCGCCGCCGGCGCAACGACGGCGCCACCGTCAACGCGGCGAGCAGCAGCGTCACGATGAAGATCGCGAGGCTGATCGGCCGCTCCACGAAGGTCAGCCAGTTGCCGTCGGAAAGAAGCAACGCGCGCCGAAGCTGCTCCTCGAGGATGCGGCCGAGCACGAGCCCGAGGAGCATCGGTGCGATCGGAAACCGCATCTTCGTCAGCACGTAGCCGGCGACGGCGAAGAAGATGAGAACGTAGATGTCGAACGCGCGGCCGGATTCGGCGAACGCGCCCACGGACGCCAGAACCAGAATTCCCGGAAAGAGGTAGATGTACCGGATGCTGAGGAACGACACCCACACGCCGATCATGGGAAGATTGAGAACCACCAGCATCAGGTTGCCGATCCACATGCTGGCGATCAGCCCCCAGAACAGGTCCGGGTGGGACGTCATGACCTGCGGCCCCGGCGCGATGCCGTGCATGATCATCGCGCCCATCATCAGCGCCATGAGGGCGTTCGGCGGAATGCCGAGGCTGAGCATCGGGATGAAGTTGGCTTGCGCGGCCGCGTTGTTGGCGGATTCCGGGCCGGCCACTCCCTCTACCGCGCCGTTGCCGAATTCCTTGGGATTGCGGGCCACCTGACGCTCGAGGCTGTACGCGCTGAAGGAGGCGATCGTGCCGCCGCCGCCCGGCAGGATGCCGAGGAACGTTCCGAGCGCGGTGCCCCGCAGCACGGGCGCTATCGATCTTTTGATGTCTTCCCGGGTCGGCCACAGGCTCGAGAATTTCTGCACCTGATGCCCGCGCCCTTGCGTCTCCTCCAGGCTGCGCGCGATTTCCGCGATCCCGAACATGCCGATGGACACCGCCGTGAAGCCGAGGCCATCCGAGAGTTCGAGAAAGCCGAACGTGAAGCGATCGATGCCCGCGTTCACATCGATGCCGACAAGGCTGAGGAAGATGCCGACCAGCACCATGCCAAGGCTCTTGCTCACCGAGCCGCCCGAAAGCAGAACGGCCGAGAGCAGCCCCAGCGTGAGAAGCGCGACATACTCTTCCGGCCCGAACATGAGCGCGACCTTGACGAGCGCGGGCCCCGCGACCGCGATGATCAATGTGGTCACGCAACCGGCGAACAGGGAGCCGAGCGCCGCGATGGCCAGCGCCGAGCCCGCGCGTCCCTGCAGCGCCATTTTGTGCCCGTCGATGCAGGTGACGACGGTGGAAGCCTCGCCCGGAACGTTGACGAGGATCGAAGTAATCGAGCCTCCGTACTGCGCCCCGTAATAAACGCCCGAGAGAAGGATCAGGGCGCCGACGGGCGGAAGATAAAAGGAGATCGGCAGGAGGATCGAGAACGTCGCCAGCGGCCCGATGCCGGGCAACACGCCGATCAGGGTGCCGAGCGTCACCCCGATCAGGCAAAAGCCGAGATTGTTCCAGCTCAGCGCGATCTCGAAACCGTAGATGAGATTTCCGATGTCCATATGCGCCTCTCAGATTCCCGCGGGCCAAAGGGGGAAATTGAGGCCGAGCAGAACGATGAACACGATCGCGGCCAGAGCCGAGACGACGACGGCAACGGCGACGCGCTGCCAGAACGCCGGAAACGGCGCGGCGAAAGAGCCCACGAAGGCGGATGTCGCCGCCGTCGCGACAAAGCCGAATGGCTGCATCAGCACGGCGAAAGCCAGCGCGCCGGCCACGAGACAGGCGAGCGGCCGCAGAACCCAGCGGTCGCCCAAGTCCAGCTCGCCGCTGCGGTAGTAGCGGAGCGCGTCCTGCATCAGCAGGATAAGACCGAACAGGACGATTCCAACGGCGACGATGCGGGGAAACAGCGCGACATCGTCCGCATACGAGCTTCCGGCCGGAAGCTCGTTCGTGAGAACGAGGGCGAAGATTCCAAATCCGATCAGAAACAGGCCGGGCATGGGCGTGACATCAATTCGGGAGGGATGATGGTATCGCGGTCGCGGAAAGCGCCGCCCGCAGGCGGCGCCTCCTCGAGCCGTCGCTATTTTCCGATCGCGGCACGAACGCGCTCGAGCTGTTCGACCTGCGAAGCGTGAAAGTCCTTCGCGTTCTGGTAATTGGTCGGCTCACCCACGCGCTTGGAGTATTCCTGCCACTTCGGATTCTCCATCGCCTTGTGGAAGTGGTCGTGCAGGTAATCGACGATCTCCTGCGGCAATCCCAACGGAGCGACCAGCCCCTTCATGTTCGTGATGACGACGTCAAAACCGCGCTCCTTCAGCGTCGGCACGTCCGGATAATGCCCCGAGCGCTCGGCGCTGGTGGCGGCAAGAACGCGCACCGTGCCCGCCTGCACCTGCCCCTCGATCTCCTCGGTGGCGCCGGCCGCGACATCGATCTGCCCGGCGACAAGCGCCTGGATCGTCGGCGCGCCGCCCTGATAAGGCACGTGCTTCAGCTTGATGCCCGCCGACTTCTCGAGGATCAGACCGATCGAATGCGCCAGCGTGCCGACGCCCGCATTGCCGAGCGCGATGCTGCCCGGTTTTTCTTTCGCGGCTTTAATCACGTCCTCGACGCTGTGGTAGGGCGAGTCCTTGTTGACGATGAGAAAGAAGGGATTGTTCGTCAAACGTATGATGGACGTGAAATCCTTGTACGGCACCTTCCGGTGCGCGGGCACGGAGGTCGTATCGCTGCCGCCGGCGACGAGAAGCGAATAGCCGTCGGCCGGCAGGTTGACGAATTGCGTCGCCGCCAGCACGCCGCCCGCGCCGGGCTTGTTGTTGACGACGAGCGGAACGGGAAACAGTTCCTGCGCGGCGCCCGCGATGAGGCGCGCCGATTGATCCGAACCGCCGCCCGGCGCAAAGCCGACCACGATCTCGATCGGTTTCGTCGGCTCCCACGCATTTGCCGGCGAAAACGCCGGCAAGCAGAACAGAAGCGGTGTGAATACCATCAATAGGCGTTTCATCGTCGGCTCTCCCTTGTCGCGTTCCGCGACGGTTCCTTCCGCGAGCCTTTTGGTGACCTTTGGTGGCCGGCCCTGCGGTTGCGTTTAGTCGGTTACTTCGCCAGCTCATGCCCTCGTTTGAGCGCGGCGAACGAAGGCGTCGGCCCCGCCATCACCCACCGGTATCCGGCGTTGATGATGTCCTCGATGTTGCCGGTGTCCGCATGCGGATGGCCGCACACGACGTTGTGCTCCTTGCAGATCGCCACGATTTCCTCGATCGCCGCGACCGTCTTCGGATGATCGTATTGACGCGGGACGCCGAGATTCTGGGAAAGATCGCCTTCCCCGACGATCACGAGCTGGATCCCCGGAGCTTCTTTCAGGATCGCCGGCAGATTCTTGAGCGCCTCCACGCTCTCGCACATCATGCCGACGAGCAGTTCGCCGTCGCGCTGCAGCGGCCAGACATCGGCCCTGTCGTAATACTCGGCCTGCGTCAGCCCCCAGTAACGGGCAGCGGCGCGCGGTCCGTCTCCGCGCTTGCCGGCTGGTTCATAATTCGCCGCCTCGGGCGGGCGCGCGTAGCGGCAGGCGGCGACAGCGGATACGGCCTGCTGCACGGTGCGGATGTGCGGCCATATGATTCCGTATACGCCGGCATCCAGCGCCTGCTTCGCCATCCACTGATTGAACTCTTCCCCGTTGCAAGGCAGCCGCACCATGGGGGTCGGAGAAGGAGCCACATGCCCCGCCTTCGCAATCCGGCGCGGGCTCAGCAAGTACTGGAGACAATCCTTGAGCACCCGCGCGTCATAGGGATTGTGCTCCATCTCGAAGACGACGGCATCAAAGCCGGCATCCGACAGGGCCTGGGCGCTTGCGATATCCGGCGGGCAAAAGGTCGTGAAAGCGATGCGCCCGCTTTCGATCGCGGAGATTGCCCCGTTCAGGCGTGAAGGTATCAGCATCGCTCCCCCGAAACCTGCTTTGTATTATTTGCTGAATTTCAGCACTGTATTTTCTAAGCGTCAAATACAAATTCATGATAGAAATATAAGCGAACGCTTATATTTGGCGGGCATGCCATGCATCTGAAATTCAGAAGTCTTGAAGTGTTCGATCTGTTCGCCCGGACGGAAAACGTCAGCGAGACGGCGCGCACGTTGGGCGTTTCGCAGCCGGCGGTGAGCCAGGCGCTTCGCGATCTCGAGGCCCAGATCGGGCTTCCTCTCTTCTCGCGCATGGGGCGCACATTGAGCCTCACGCCCGAGGCGCGCCTGCTCTTGCCGCATATCGGCCGCCTGCGCTCGCAGATGATGGCGGTCGGCCAGCAGGTTCAGAGCATACGCGACGGCAATGTCGGATCGCTGTCCGTCGCATGCGTGCCGCCGCTGTCGCTTTCCATCCTTCCGGCGATCGTCGCCGAATTCCGGAAGCAGCGGCCGAACGTATTGCTTCAGATCAGATCGCACACGGCTTCCGAAGTTTCGCGGGAGGTTCGCCAGGAAAGAGCCGATATCGGCATCGCGCTTCTTCCGATCAATGCGTCGGGCCTTCATATAGAGCCGATCGCGCAGACGGCGTTTACCTGCCTTGTCCGGCACGATTCGGATCTGGCGGACCGGAAATTTCTTACGGTGGAGGATCTGCGGGATCGCTGCGTGATCGTTCAGGGATCAAACACGGTCCCCGGCTTTATTCTGCATCGTCACTTCAAGGAATCGAACGTAGAGTTCGCCAACGTCATCGAAGTGAACCGGTCATCCATTTCATATCGCCTTGCCGAGTTGAACGTCGGTATCGCCATCTCGCATCCGTTCGTTTTTACGTCGGACGTTCCTCTCCCGTTGCGCGCCATTCCATTCCGGCCCGAGATCGAAATCGTGGTGGCGTTCACGTTCCTGAAGGAGCGGATCGCCTCTCCGCATATCAGTACGTTCGTCGAGATCGTGCGGCGGCAAATGACCAAGACGGCGGACGAGCTCCGGAATTTGGGATTGTCCTGCCGGATGGTCTGATCCCGCCGTCTCGGCCGGGCCGCAGTCGCGGCGATATAGGAGAAGCGTGGCGCCGATTTTATTGGCGCTCCCTACGGGACTCGAACCCGTGTTTTCGCCGTGAGAGGGCGACGTCCTGGACCGCTAGACGAAAGGAGCGAACGCGGCTTGCGCGGAGGAAAAGCCTTAAGCCGAAGCGCGTGTCCGATCAAGTCAAAGCCGCCGCGCGCATGAAAAAAGCGCCAGCCTTGGGGGGCTGGCGCGAGTTTCCGGTCAGGGGGAGAGAGTACCACCGGGGGACAGCCGGGCGCGCCCCGAAAGACGCGCCCGGAAGCTCGTTCAGATCGGGTAAAGCCGGTTCACGGCCGCCAGGATGACGAGCAGCACGATGCCCGTCCCGAGGCTCCAGCCGATCAGCTTTTTCTCGACCGGCAGGAGCGGCTCGGCATGGCTCTGTTGCAATTCCTTTTGCAGTTCCGTTTTCGACATGAATACCTCCCTTTAGCTGGCGAGCGGCGGCTTCACGCCGCTGAAGAAGATCCAGGAGATCAGGAGCCCGACCCAGATCACGAAACCGAACAGGCTCACGAAATAGACCGCGGCGAGCCTGCCGAAGCCTTCGGCCCACAGCTTGCGGAAATTCGAGAGCACGCCGATCGAGAAGAAGGTGAGCACGAAGAAGATCACGCGGAACACGTTGGCCTCGCCGATCAGCGGCGTCACGGCCTTCACCGTCTCCGGCGACGTGCCGATCGCGAAATAAAGCCCGATCAGGAACGTCAGCACGAAGCCGATGATGAATTTCGGAAAGCGGTGCCAGATCTCGACCGCCCTCGCCTTGTCGCGCGTGACGTTGATGTGGTTCGTCCAGATATAGGCGAGCAGGAACGACCAGACGCCGATGAAGATGTCGATGAACACTTTCACCGCCGCCGTCGTGCCGAGAATCCAGCCGGGCTGATAGCGCACGCCTTCCGCCGCGTTCTGCGCGAGGATCAGCGCTTCGGAAATGCCGCCGGCCGCGACCGCGGCGCCGTCGGTCTTCACCGCGAGGCCCATCCACGCGCCCGCGACCAGCGGCTCATGCGAGAGAAACGCCGCCGCGACCCACGGCAGGATCAGCACCTCGACCACCGCGAAGATCACGACGAGCGAAGAAACCAGCACCGGCACCGAAGGCCGCGAGCGGATCGCGCCGCCGGTCGCGATCGCCGCCGACACGCCGCAGATCGAAATGCCCGATGCGAGCGGCGCCGCCCATTCGCGGCTGAAGCCGAAATATTTGCGCGCGATGAAGTAAACCACCGCCCAGTAGATGAGATACGCCTCGACGATCGCGGCAATCCCGCGGAAGACGAGCGAGCCCGCGAGGCTCAGCCGCGATGCGAAGGTGACGGCGAGAAAGCCGCCGAGGATCACGATGGCGATCTTGATGTAGAGCTCCGGCCGCACCGCTTCCTTGATCCATTCGGCGAAGCGCGGAAAGAAGTTCGCGATCACGAGGCCCGCGAGCAGCGCGACGACATAGCCGCCCTCGTTCGTGAGGCCGGCCGACCATTTGATCCCGAACTTCTGCTGCTCGGCGGGCGTCACCGCCGCGAGATGCGCGTAGCTTCCGGCGATCCAGCTCGCATAGGCGATCGCGAACACCGCCGTGAACGCGATTGCGAAACGCCTCACGTCCGCCTGCAGGAAAGAGACCCCGACCGAAAGAATGATGAGCAGGGCGAGATAGGTCGCGATCAAGGCGCCGCCGCCGCCGAGCGAAGCGTAGATTTTCGAGAACGGATGCAGCCCTGCCGCGATGCTGGTCCATACGCTCGTGTTCACGACCCAGCCGAGAAAATCGGTGCCGGAAAGACCGGCAATCGCGAGCGCGAAAATGAAAAGCCCGATCGCGAGGGAGAGCCAGTCCTCGTTCAGCACCAGGCGGCTCTCGCCTGCCTGCTCAAATGAATTCGTAGCCGTCGCCATTTGCAGACCCCGTTCGATGAAACTTATGGCAGGATATTATTGTGAATTGATAATTTCAACAAAATTATTTGCATAAAAAATATAATTCACATTTGAAAATGATATTTTTTGCGAAGCACGAATAACAGCGAAGCCATCGGCATTTTTTATCTTCCCGGATTTTCCTCTGCCTGTTGACGCGCCGGCCGATCCTCTATATTGAACCAATAAGTTAAATAGCTAATCGGTTAAATGACATGCCCGCTGACGCCTTGAGCGCCACCTTCTCCGCCCTCGCCGATCCCACGCGGCGCGCGATTCTCGCCCGTCTCGCGCGCGGCGAGGCGAGCGTGAGCGAACTCGCCAAGCCCTTCGACATCAGCGGCCCCGCCATCTCGAAACATCTCAAGGTGCTCGAACGCGCGGGCCTGATCTCGCGCGGGCGCGACGCGCAGTGGCGCCCCTGCAAGCTCGAGCCCGCGGCGCTCAGGAATGTCGACGCGTGGCTGGAGCACTACCGCGCGCTCTGGGAGGCCCGGCTCGATCGTCTCGATGCCTACCTGCGGACACTGCAAGGCAAAGGCACCGATGAAAAACGCGGGCGCGAAAAATAATCGCGAGTCCCGCGCGCCGGTCAGAACGCACGGAAACAGATCGAAAAATTTTCCGGAACCTTCGTCCAGGCGAAATAACGAAAACAGGAGCGAGCAACGTGGCAACGGACGTAAAAGAATTCGTCATCGCTCGTACCTTCGACGCGCCGCGCGAACTGGTCTGGAAGGTCTACAGCCAGGCCGAGCATCTTGCGCAATGGTGGGGGCCGAAAGGCTGCAAGCTGATCGTGGGCGACTTCGATTTCCGCCCGGGCGGCATTTTTCATTACGGCATGGAATGGCAGCCGGGCAAAACCATGTGGGGCCGCTTCGTCTATCGCGAGATGCTGCCGCCGGAACGGCTGGTCTTCGTCACTTCGTTTTCCGACGAGAACAAGGGCATCACGCGCGCGCCCTTCAACGAACACTGGCCGCTCGAAGTCCTGAACGTGATGACGTTCGAGGATTTCGGCGGAAAGACGAAAATCACGATCCGCGGCGCGCCGGTCGGCCCGACCGAAGAAGAACGCAATGCCTGGGAAGGCCATTTCGATTCCATGAATCAGGGTTTCGGCGGCACTTTCGACGTGCTCGACGCCTATCTCGCGAAAATTCAGGCGTGAAAACAAAGGGCCCGGTTGCCGGGCCCTTCGGCTTTCAGGAAAGCGCGACCAGCGCGCTGCGCAACTGGTCCGGCGTCGGCTTGCCGAGCTTGCGCTCGAGCGCCGCGTGTTCCGATTTCCAGATCGGCGCGGCTTTCTCCAGCAGCTCCTTGCCGGCCTTCGTCAGGCTCAAACGGCGGCTGCGCTTGTCTTCCTTGTCGACCGCGATTTTCACGAGGCCGTTCCGCTCCAGCACTTTCAGATTCGCCGTGAGCGTCGTGCGGTCCATCGCCAGCAGAGTCGCGACGCTGGTCATGCTCGCGGGTTCCGGGCGGTTGAGCGAGTTCAGCAGCGAATACTGCCCATGCGTGATCCCGAGGGGCCTGAACACCTCGTCGAAATGGCGCGCAAGCGCCCTCGCCGCCCGCTGCACGTGCAAGCACAGGCAGTTGTCGCGGACGTGAAGCGTGAATGCGAAAGACGGATCCATGGGAATTGACATGCCGTAAATATATTGATATCAACATAAAATGTCAAGCGGCCGATAGCAACCGGCTGTGGAGAAAGAGGGAGAAAACAATGGCTTACGTCGACGGCTTCGTCGTCCCGGTGCCGAAGAAGAAACTCAAGGCCTACCGGAGCATCGCCGCCAAGGCCGGCAGGATCTGGAAGGAACACGGCGCCACCGCCTTCTACGAATGTGCCGCCGACGATGTCTCCAGGGGCAAGCGCACCTCGTTCCCGCGCAGCGTGAAGCTGAAGGCGAACGAAACCGTCATCTTCTCGTTCATCGTCTATCGCTCGCGCGCCGAGCGCGACCGCATCAACGCCAAAGTGATGAAGGATCCTCGCCTCGCCAAGATGATGAACCCGAAGGAGATGCCCTTCGACGGCAAGCGCATGATCTACGGCGGCTTCAAGACCATCGTCGAACTCCCCGCGTAAAGGAATCGCTCATGTCACACCCCGTCGTATCGCAGCAGGAATGGCTGAAAGCGCGCAAGGAGCATCTCCTGCGCGAGAAGGAATACACCAGGCTGCGCGACAAGCTCACCGCCGAGCGCCGCGCCCTCCCCTGGGTGAAAGTCGAAAAGAGCTACAGCTTCGACACGCCGCAGGGAAAGAAGTCGCTCGCCGACCTGTTCGACGGCCGCAGCCAGCTCATCGTGCAGCATTTCATGTTCGCGCCGGATTGGCAGGCGGGCTGCGTCGGCTGCTCGTTCGGCGCCGATCACGCCGACAGCGCAAGGCAGCACTTCGAAAATCACGGCGTGAAATACGTCGCGATCGCCCGCGCCCCGCTCGCCAAGCTGGAAGCCTACAGGAAGCGCATGGGCTGGAAGTTCGACCTCGTCTCGTCGAAGGACAGCGATTTCAATTTCGATTATCGCGTCTCCTTCACGCCGGAAGAAATCGCGCGCGGCAAGGCCGAATACAATTACACGACCATCGACAACACGATGGAGGAGCTTCCCGGCTTCAGCGTCTTCTACAGGAACGACAAGGGCGAAATCTTCCACACCTATTCGTCCTACGCCCGCGGCAACGAGGAAATCATCGGCGCCCTCATGTGGCTCGACATGACGCCGCTCGGCCGCAACGAGAAGACCGGCATCATGGACTGGGTGAAGCGCCACGACGAATACGAGAACGCCGCGCAGACGAAATCCTGCTGCGCCTGAATCGAAGTAGCGAAGGAGCAGACGACATGATCACGGTTTCCGCCTTCGAATGGGTTCCCGATTTCGCCAAGGGCTATGTGCGCGACCTGCGCGTCCGCTGGGCGCTGGAGGAAGCGGGCCTTCCCTATCGCACGCGCCTGCTCGCCATGGGCGATCAGGACAAAGCCGACTATCGAGCCCTGCAGCCCTTCGGGCAGGTGCCGATCTTCGAGGAATACGGCCTCGTGCTGTTCGAATCCGGCGCGATCGTGCTGCACATCGGCGAGCGCAGCGAAGCGCTGCTGCCGAAGGATCCGGCGGCGCGCGTCCGCGCCATGCAATGGCTGATCGCCGCGCTCAACTCGATCGAGCCGTTCGTGATGAACGTCGCGCTCATCGATATTTTCTACGCCAACGAGGAATGGGCGAAGCTGCGCCGCCCCGGCGCGGTGGAATTCGTCCAGCGGCGGCTCCAGGCGCTTTCCAGGACACTCGGCGACAAGCCGTTCCTCGACGGCGGCCGCTTCACCGCCGGCGATCTGATGATGTCGACCGTGCTTCGCATTCTCGACAGCACCGATATCGTCACCAGCGACAAGCGCCTCGCCGCCTATATCGAGCGCTGCACGGCGCGGCCGGCGTTCAAACGCGCCCTCGATGCACAACTCGGCGACTTCAAGAAAGCAGCCTGAGTCAGGGAGTAAACGATGAAAAGACTCAGTACATGCCTGTGGTTCGACGGCAACGCCGAGGAAGCGGCGAAATTCTACGCTTCCGTCTTCAAGGGCGCGAAGATCGTCGACACCCTGCTTTGGGGAGATACCGGCCCCGGCCCCAAGGGCTCTGTCCTTACCGTGACGATCGACATCGGCGGCCATGAGATCATCGCGTTGAACGGCGGCCCGAACTTCAAGCCCACGCCCGCGGTCTCGCTGTTCGTAACCTGCGACGACCAGGCCGAGGTCGATGACTATTGGGAGAAGCTCTCCGCCGGCGGCGAAATCATGCAATGCGGCTGGCTCACCGACAAATTCGGCGTGACCTGGCAGATCGTGCCCGACGGCCTTTTGGAAATGCACAAGGACAAGAATCCGAAAAAGGCCGCCGCCGTCATGCGGACGATGATGGAAATGAAGAAACTCGACATTCACGCATTGAAACGCGCCTACGAAGCCGCCTGATCGAACAAATCCAACGGGAGCAAGTAAATGAAAAGCAGCCCCTATCTCTTTTTCAACGGCAACTGCGAAGAAGCTTTCACGTTCTACGGCAAGACGCTCGGCACCAGGCCCGAACTGATGAAGGTCGCGGGCTCCCCCGCCGAAGCGCATTATCCGGCGGGCTGGGGCGACAAGATTCTGCACGCGCACCTGCCGACCGGCCAGAACCACTTCATCCTCGGCTCCGACGGTCCCGGCTACAAGACCCCGCAGGGAATGCGCGTCGTCCTGCACGTCGACGGCGTTTCCGAAGCCGAGCGCGTCTTCAAGGCGTTCTCGGAGGGCGGCAAGGTCGACATGCCGCTCGACAAGACCTTCTTCGCGAAAAGCTTCGGCATGCTGACCGACCGCTTCGATATCCCCTGGATGATCATCACCGAGGAACGCCCATGATTACGACAATTCTCCTGATCGCCGCCGTTGTCATCGCTGCGATCCTGATCTACGCCGCGACGAAACCGAACACGTTCAGCATCAGCCGCTCGGCGAACATTCAGGCGCCGCCTTCGCGCATCTTCCCGTTCGTGAACGACCTCGCCGATCATTCGAAGTGGTCGCCCTTCGCGCGCGATCCGAAAGTGAACAATCGCGTCGGCAATCCGTCGTCCGGCACGGGCGCCCGCGTCGATTTCGACGGCAGCTGCGCGGGCACGCTTTCGGTCACGGATTCCCGCCCGGCGTCTAAAGTCGCCATGCGTCTGCAGATGACCAAGCCGATGAAATGCGACAACCGGATCGAGTTCAGCTTCGTGCCGCAAGGGAACTCGACGGATGTAACCTGGGCGATGAGCGGCGAGCAGCCCTATCTCGGCAAGCTGATGAGCGTGTTCATGAACTGCGACAAGATGGTCGGCAAACAGTTCGAGCAGGGCCTCGCCGACCTGAAGAAACTCGCCGAGCAAAAAACCCTCCAGGCAGCGGAGTGACATAGCGCCGTCACTTTCGCCGCCCACAACCCCGCCGCGGCCGGAGCGATCCGGCCGCGCTGCATTCAAGAAACCGGAATTACCTATGCTTTCCACTTTTGCGAAAAACGCCATCGTCCTCGGCCTGCTCTGCGCGGTCGGTCCATTCGCGATCGACATGTACCTGCCCGCGCTGCCGACCATCGCATCGGATCTGCACGCCTCGATCCCGGCGACGCAGGCGACGCTGATGTCGTTTTTCATCGCCTTCGGCGGCTCGCAGATCGTCTATGGCCCGGTTTCCGATGCGGTCGGCCGCAAGCCGCCGCTTTATTTCGGGCTTGCGCTCTTCACCATCGGCTCGATCGGCTGCGGGCTCTCGCCCTCGATCGAATGGCTGATCGTCTTCCGTTTCATCCAGGGCGTGGGCGCGGCTTCCGTCATGGTGATCCCGCGCGCCATCATCCGCGACCTTCACACCGGCGTCGAGGCGACGCGATTGATGTCGCTTTGCATGCTGGTGCTGAGCGTCTCCCCCATTCTCGCGCCGCTCACCGGAAGCGCGCTGATCGTGCCCTTCGGCTGGCGCGCGGTGTTCGCCGCGGTGACGGTCGTGGCGCTTCTGGGAATCCTGCTCACCGGCACGGTGCTGCGCGAGACGCTGCCCGCCCAGGATCGCGTCAAGGTCGGCATGAAGAACGTGCTCGACGGCTTCGCGACGCTCTTTCGCCACGCGCGCTTCATGGGCCTCACCTTCATCGGCGGGCTCGGCATGGCGAGCTTCTTCACGTTCCTCGCGAGTTCATCGTTCCTCTACATCGAGCATTTCGGCCTGACGCCGACCGAGTTCAGCTTCGCCTTTTCCGTGAATGCGATCGGCTTCATCGGCGCCTCGCAGTTCGCGGCGCACCTCGGCGCACGCTTCGGCATGGGCCGTATGGTGCTGATCGCGGTTTCGATGTACGCGGCGTTTCTCTCCATCCTTTTTGCGCTGACGCTCGCGGGCGTCGACAATCTCGGCGTGCTGATGGCGCTTCTGTTCCTCGGCTTCGCATCGATGGGCGTCGTGATCCCGACGACGATGGTGCTCGCGCTCGACGACCATGGGCCCATTGCCGGCATGGCCTCCGCGCTCGGCGGCACGCTGCAGATGGTCACCGGCGGGTTGATGATCGTCATCATGAGCTTCTTCTTCAACGGGACGCCATTACCGATGGTGACGGTGATGACGCTCTGCGCCATCGCTGCTTTCCTGCTGAGCCTGATTACGCTGCGCGGCCGCGAAATCGCGGCGCAGCCGGCGGAATAGCGCGCCTTGCCATTGGCCGGGCTTGTCCCGGCCATGACGCAGGCGGTCAAGGCGTCTTGATGACGAACCGCCCGGTCGGCTGCATCGTCGCGAGATCGTAGAACAGCACTTCCGTCACGCCGTTCGTCTCGACCGTCACCACGAGCTTCCCCTCGCTCGCCGTCGTGGA
>Ga0153956_1001023_pt1 | contig 27397 bp, 30 predicted proteins | sample TSFL040MetaG_FD_104704 | JGI IMG/M metagenome (GOLD analysis project Ga0153956, IMG submission 104704) | Attine ant fungus gardens microbial communities from Florida, USA - TSFL040 MetaG | ecosystem: Host-associated > Fungi > Mycelium > Unclassified | place: USA: Florida, Wekiwa Springs... | reverse complement strand
GGGCAAAATCGCCTGCCCACACAGGCTCACGCACACGACCGCTTCATGCGATAATTTTTTTTATCACTACGCTGCCACTTTTCATAACTCAACCAATAACTACTATCAGCAATTGCTCCTCTTACGACCACTTGGATTATGAAACAGCAAAAGCATTGCAACCAAAAGTGAAATTTGTGATTTGCGGATTAGGTGCAGGTACTCATTATGAAAAATGGGGTTACACGCCACAACAGATTTTGGAAAAAGATTGGGGCGATAAAACAGAGGTAAAACCCGATTTCATTATTTATGCGGAACAAACCCATCATAGTTCGGGTAGAGGATTTAAAAGAGGACAAAGTTTGTGGCTTTCGTTTGTTATTCAATCACCGACACTAAACATTTATTATAGCGGGGACGGTGGATATGATGACCGTTTCAAAAGAATTGCTGAAAAATATAAACAGATTGATTGGGCAATTATGGAGTGCGGACAGTATAACAAAGCGTGGCAATCAGTTCACGAACTTCCCGAAGAAGTTGCGTTAGCAACAACAGAACTAAAAGCTAAAAATTTACTTCCTGTTCATCATTCTAAATTTACCTTAGCAAAACACACTTGGAACGAGCCATTGAAACAGATAAGCAAATTATCACAATCAAAATCTTACAAGTTAGCAACACCAATGATTGGCGAAACAGTAAGACTAAACGACAGTACACAAGTATTTAAACAATGGTGGGAAAATGTAAAATAGTAAACAATGAGAGCAACTGAAATAAAATCTTGTTATATCGGACCTTTAATTTCGCCCGAACAATTTATTGCGGAACATTTCTTTTTGTATTTGGCAAAAGGGAAAATAAATGGCTATGACGGAAACAAAAAACAAACGCTCAATGCAGGCGAATACTGTTTAGTTATCAAAAACCGTTTGGCGAGATACAACAAAGAAAAAACAGAAAACGAGTTTGAAAAAGTAGTTATCATTTTTGATGAAGTCTTTCTCAAAAAATTTCAGGAAAAACATAAAACCACATCTGCTAAATTCAAATCTGAAAAAGCGTTTTTGAAATTAGAAAAAAGTGAATTGATACCGAACTTTATTCAATCACTTGCACCCTATTACAATCGTTCAGGGAAAATTGACAAATCGTTTGCAGACATAAAACGAGAAGAACTGCTTATCATCTTACTGAAAAATCAACCTGAACTTGCAGGAGTATTTTTTGACTACGGCATAACGAACATGAGGATGGTAGCATTAATTTTTACATCAGCTACACAGGGCCATTGGGCGGACAACGCAATAATAAAAGAGTAAAAGTTGATATTTCCCGAAGTGAACAATTGGAATATACTCCGGTAATGAAGGATGTGATTGTCGGATATTCCGATTTGGAAGCACATCAGCTTTTATGTTATCCGCTTGAAGAAGTGCTGGTAGAAAAAATGAGAACTGTTATGCAGCGTATGCAGGCAAGAGATTTTTACGACATCTGGTTTTTATTAGAGCAGCATGATATGGATGCTGCATTCCACATGGCAGCGTTTGAGAAGAAATGCGCCAGTAAGAATTTAAAACATTCAGATTTTCCTAAAAAATTAGCGGAACGTTTACCACAATACAAAGGCCGCTGGAAAAGCTCCGTGAGTGAGCAGATAAAAGACCTGCCTGATTTTGACCAGGTGGAACGCGAAGTGCAAAGACATTTAAAGAAATTGAAATTATGACGCAGAAACAATTAGAAGTTTATTTATGGGGTGCCGCCAATATTCTGCGGGGAATGATTGATGCGGCTGACTTTAAACAATATATTTTTCCATTGCTTTTTTTCAAACGCATCAGCGACGTGTGGGATGAAGAATATGAACAGAAAACGGCTCACGAATTTGCACTCAAAATCATTAACCTCACACAATATAAAGAATATTTGGGCTTTCGCTACAATTACCAAACGCAAACGGTGGACATAAATCGTGAAGCGACTTTTATCCCGAACCTAAGTTATAAAATTGAGTTTTAGCGGAAGCTGAACGGTTTAGACACAGGAGAAAAACCACAACTGCCAACAAGGGTTTGGTGTCAGGCTGGGCTTCGTTCTTCGTATGAAAGTTTTTTCTAACTTCGAAGTGTCGGCTTCGTATTTAGGTTTGTGGTAAAAATCTCGCCCATCGCCAATACCCGAACCGTTGGGCTTAATGCAAAATCTTCCGTAAGATACTTTATGACAGATGAACAAAAACTAAAATTTGACTTGCAGTTTAAGGCTGAATGGAAAGAGCTTGGATTTTATTATGACTTCGAGAAAACAACTGACAAACCAGAATGGAGATTTTTTGGAAGCAAAGAGGGACTTACAAATATTATTGGCATTCTTGACAAATACGTAACCAATCCCGCAAATAATAGTATTTCTGAACATGAACATTATGGACCGCATATTTATCTAAAAATAATGACATGGACTTCACCGACAATAACTGATAGTTACATTGCTGGGACAATTGAAGATTTGACTATTTTAAAATCTATAATTGCCGAACAACTTTCCAAAGCAGCAATTGGTGACACTTTCTATTTAGGAAATTATTACGGCATTGACAACACAGCAGATGCAAAATTCATAGTTATGAAAAATGACTTTGACCCGTCTTCAATGGACAATTGGGTGTGGTTCGACAATAACGAAAAAAAATAAAATCAGGCTGCGACGCACATACGCCCAACATCAGGTTTGCCGTAATGCTGGCAGAAACAAGAGCAATCAGCGGCAAATCATTTTTCACCTTCGGATCCAGCGGACATAATTCTATTAAGCGATTGTTGTAACTTCAGCTAAAAATAAACCCGGGCTGCAGTTACGGGCTAACGAATATAAATGCCAGCACAGCAGCAAGCCCAGAACCGTTACAAGCAAGGCTAAACGACCGCACAGTCCGACACTTGAAAAAGCCAACGACAGACAACCGTTCAGACTTTCTGGTAACGGTTTGACAAACGATTAAAACGGCAATTCGTTCCACGCTTGACCTCTATCCACAATCGGACGTAATTTTTTGACTTCACAGGTTGCCGTTGCGACTAATTCATTTGCTTTTTCGTCCCCGAATTTTTCTCTGATTTTAGTTCTCATTTTTTCCAACTTTTCGCCTTCTCTCAAAATTTCGGTTACTTCGGCATAAATTCTTACGCCTTTGTAATCTCTTGCTCGTGTTGCAAGCTCATAAACCATAAACACGACAGACTTATTTTCCAAAATGTTATCGAGTGTTATAGACGGGTCATCACTCAACTCAAATTCAATGTTTCCGCTTTCTGCAATTCGTGGCGTTCCCATTATCGAAATTGACGGCTCACCTTTTTTGTTTGCGGTGCAAAGCAATTTGTCGTGATGATTTTGAAAAAAATCTCTCAATTCTGTTGTTACCAACTCGTTTTGTTTTGTATTACTCATATTCTTTTAATTTTAAAATAAGATACATTTTGTATCTTTCAACAAAGATAAGAGAAAAAATTATTTAGATACAAATTGTTTCTTAAATTTGTTCCGTAAAAAATCAAAAAATGGCAAAACAGAAAAATAGCAGAAGACGAGGCGATGATTTATTAGACAGTTTATACAATGCAACAATTAAACTGACAGACACCGTAAAATTGACCAATTTAACTTTCCAACAAATTGCTGACGAAGCAAAAACGAGCCGAGCAGTTTTATATCGCAGGTGGACAACACCATTTGAATTGTTGCAAGAAATTTACAATTACAAAGCCAAAGAACTGTTTGACGGCAATTTTTTTGACAAACTAAAAGACAATGGTTCTTTGCGAAGTGATTTTTTACAATTACTCACACTTTACCAAAACACTTACAAGAAAATCGGGACGGAAATCATCAACAATTATTTTTTTTTGAGAGCACAAGACAAAGACAACAGCCAAGAAACCGAAATGCACAAAAACGCTATTGAAAAGTATTTGGGTGCAATAGAGAAAATCTTGCAAAATGCCGAAACAAGAAGTGAAAAAGTGAAAAAAGTAAATCGTGTTACGCTAATGCTTCCGTTTGACCTTATCCGAACAGAAAATTTAATCAGACCCGAAAACATCAATAAAAATCGTCTGGCAATAATGGTTGACGAAGTTTTGCTTCCTGTTTTTATAGAATGACAAAAGCCCGTGCTGGTAACATCGGTTTGGCATCATAGCGGCTGAACTGTATAATTTGAGCTGACATGCTTCGACTGCCGCACCTTCTTCAAAAAGCCGAAAACCATTACAGGCAATGTTAGACGACCTTATCACTCTACATTTTTTGCCAAATGACAAATGTTCGACAAACAACAATTTCTAATTTTGCTGAATGGAAAAATTTATTGACTACGTTTTACAGTTTGGCAATTTGAACAAACAACAAATTGACCTGATAAAAAGCAAAGCGACAGAAATAGAACTTCGCAAAGACAACTATTATTGGGAAGCAGGAAAAACAGTTAGACAAATTGGCTTTATTACAGACGGTGTTCTTCGTGTTTATTATTACAACAACAAAGGCGAAGAAATTACACGCTACTTTATTGACGAAAACCATTTGATTTTATCGGGTAACGCGATTGACGAAGTTTATACGCCTTCCGAATATCTGTCAGCAATTACCGACTGCAAAATGGTTGTTTTTTCAAAACAAGATTGGAAAGAAATTGCCGATACTATTATCGGTTGGGACACGATTATTCAAAAAATAACCGCTAAACATCATAGAGAAAAAATTGAAAGACGAGGCGGTTTAGTTTCGCAAGACGGAACGGAACGTTACCTTGACTTTATTCAAAAATTCCCGACATTGGTAAATCGTGTACCTTTGTCTTACATTGCTTCGTATTTAGGAATTACGCAATCTTCATTGAGCAGAATAAGAAAAAATATCCGCTAAAATCACTTTTTGCCAAATGGCAAATGTTTTCATTTTTTATTGAACAACCTTTGCGGTGTCAAATTTTAAAATCAATAAAAATGAACACAAGAAAATTAGGAAACAGCGGATTAGAAGTATCCGCATTGGGTTTCGGCGCAATGGGTTTGAGCTTTCCAAACGCACCAACAAAAGAAGAAAGCATAAAATTAATTCGTTCGGCAGTTGAATACGGCATTACGTTTTTCGACACGGCACAAGGCTATGGCGAAAATGAATTGTTGGTTGGCGAAGCACTTGAACCGTTCCGTAATGAAGTCGTAATTGCAACGAAGTTCGGCCTCAAAGAGGGAAATGTAAGGTTGGGATTAGACAGTCGCCCAGAAAACATAATTGCCGTTGCCGAGGCATCATTGAAACGATTAAGAACAGACGTCATTGATCTTTTTTACCAACATCGTTTTGACCCGGATGTTCCCATTGAAGATGTGGCAGGAACGGTAAAAGATTTAATCCGACAAGGAAAAGTCAAACATTTTGGTTTGTCCGAAGCTCCTGCCGAAATCATTCGCAAGGCTCACGCTGTTTTGCCTGTAACGGCTTTGCAAAGTGAGTATTCGATGTTTTATCGTGAACCCGAAAACGAAATCATTGCAACATTGGAAGAATTGGGAATTGGTTTTGTTCCGTTCAGCCCGTTAGGCAAAGGATTTTTGACAGGAACAATCAACGGAAATGTTGAACTTGACAAAGACGACATAAGAAATTATTCGCCACGTTTTAGTAAAGAAAACAGAGAAGCTAATCAGGCGTTAGTTGATTTAGTTGTTTCCATTGCGGCAGACAAAAACGCGACACCTGCGCAAATTGCATTAGCCTGGTTGCTGGCGCAAAAACCTTTCATCGTTCCAATTCCAGGGACATCAAAATTGCATCGCTTGCAAGAAAACATTGGTGCGGACAAAATCACTTTGACAACAGACGAGTTAAGTAAAATCAATTCGGCATTGGCGACAATTAAAATCGTTGGGGAACGCTATCCCGCACAAATACAACAAGCGACGGGACGGAAATAATAATAACGTAACAACTGAAAAATATGCCTGCCTACAACAATCGGTTTTTGCAATAGTGCGGCTGACTGTCAAAGGCTCAACTTTTGTAATTCTATGTAACTTTACTACAAACCTCAACTAAAGGTTCGCTATTGCCGACCCCTCACAAAGCCCTGCCCGTTAGCCATCATCCCAAATCACCATCACATAAACACTATCATATAAACCAATCAAATCCGCTCAACATTCATTTTGGCTACAAGTTCAGTCGTTTTGGTTACATCAGTTTTTTGAAAGCGTTGCAATTTTGTATCATCAAAAAACAAGAAAATATGAATATCGTTTTAACAGGTTCATTAGGCAACATCAGCAAACCACTTGCAACCGCATTGATTGCAAAAGGACATTCGGTAACTGTTATCAGCAGCAGTCCCGGAAAACAAAAAGAAATTGAAACCATCGGCGCAAAAGCTGCAATTGGTTCAATAGGTGACATTAATTTTTTAACAACAACTTTTGCCGAAGCAGACGCTGTATATTGTATGATACCCTTCAATTTTATGGAAGCAGATCAGGCGGCTTATTTCAAAAAAATTGAAACCAATTATGTGCAGGCGATTAAACAAAACGAAATTGAGAAAGTTGTATTTCTAACCGGTTGGGCAGCGGATGTAAAAGACTCTCCATTACTTAATCAGTTAACTGACCGGACAGTTATTGAATTACGTCCCGGTTCATTTTACACCAATTTTTACAATGATATCAAAACTATAAAAGAATATGGTGCATTAATGGCAGGTTATGGCGAAGAAGATAAACTTGCTTTTGTATCGCCAAATGATATTGCAGAAGCGGCTTTTGAGGAACTGACTACACCGTTTAATGGGAAAAAAGTACGTTATGTAGCAAGCGAAGAACTGACCTGCAATGAAGCAGCAAAAATTTTAGGTGAAGCCATTGGTAAACCCGACCTTACATGGATAGCGCTGCCGGAAGAACAATTACTAAACGGTTTACTTCAGGCAGGTTTTCCGCAACAGCTTGCACACACTTTCGTAAAAATGCAGATGGAAACACACAGCGGAAAAACTTTTGAAAATTATCTCAAAAACAGGCCCGTTTTAGGCAAAACAAAATTGAAAGACTTTGCAAAAGAATTCGCAATAGCCTATCATCAAAATTAGTATAATTGTATATGGCAAATACAGCACCGGTAAGAATAAGATCCATCAGCGAATTTCACCAGTTAAGAGGTTTGCCCAAACCGGCTCATCCTTTAATCAGTGTAGTAACAATAGATGATCTTTTAAATTTACCTGGAGACGGTTCATTCAATGCAGTGTTTGATTTTTATTTTATTGCCATGAAGCGTTTAAGCGGCGTGAAGTATAAATACGGGCAACTGAATTATGATTTTGAAGAAGGCGGCGTATTGTTTTTTATGTCGCCTAATCAAGTGCTTCAAATCGAAATGCGGGAAGAAGAAATTTCAGAAAAACCGGCGGGTTGGATGTTGCTTATTCATCCTGATTTTATTTGGAATACAGCGCTTGCAAAAACAATCAAGCAATATGATTTTTTTGATTATTCGGTAAATGAAGCATTATTGTTATTAGAAAAAGAAGAAAGCACCCTTAACGGAATTATAGAAAATATCCGGCAGGAATATTATGCCAATATTGATAAATTCAGCAAGCAGATTATGGTTACGCATATTGAAAACCTGCTCAGCTATTCCGAACGATTTTATAACCGTCAGTTTATCACAAGGGAAAAAGCCAATCATCAGATTTTAGAACGCTTAGAAAATCTTCTCACAGATTATTTTAATGGCGAGAACATTACAACCAAAGGCTTGCCGACAGTTCAATACATCTCAGAACAATTAAACATTTCACCCAATTATTTATGTAGCTTGCTCAATGTGCTGACAGGGAAAAGCACCCAACAGCATATACACGAAAAACTGATTGAAAAAGCGAAAGAAAAACTATCAACCACAAATTTATCGGTGAGCGAAATCGCTTATGAATTGGGCTTTGAACATCCTCAGTCTTTCAGTAAACTTTTCAAAACAAAAACCAAGGTTTCGCCATTAGAATTCAGGCAATCGTTTAACTGAAACGAAAATTTGCAACTCAGTAAACAGAAACGCTTAAACTCCTCCAAATGTGCAGGCGATTTCAACCTATCTTAGCGTTGACGCAATAAGGGCAGCAACGCCATTTTTACCGCACTTCGGTCTCACGGTATTTTAAAAGTCATCCAACTCTATTATCTTTATTCAGCAACTCAATCAATGACTTTTAAATCCCTCCTTCCTCACTGCGGCAACGCCTGAACCGTTGGCAGAAAGTTTAACGAAACACCAAACTAATGATGAAACTATTTACCCTACTATTACTTTTTATTTCGACACTTGCATACTCTCAAGTTCAAGTTAAAGGTTATTATAGAAAAGATGGGACTTATGTAAGACCGCACGTTAGAACAGCCCCGAATTCAACTGTGACTGATAATTATAGTTATCATGGAAATTACAACCCAAATTTAGAATACAATAAACCTTTACCAACTTCATCGCCAAGTAGCAATTATAATAGCAGTAACTCAACTGCCGAAAAAGAATGGGTTAATGGATACTATAGAAATGATGGAACATATGTAAACGGATATTATCGTAATAAAAGAAGCACAAATAGTAGCACATCTGACAATTCCAACACCAACTATTTGAGACAGACTAATACTCACCAAGGAAGCAATTTATCAACAAAAAAGTATGTGAATACAACAAAAGTTAATTTTAGAACATCGCCTGAACTTTCTGATAATATAATTGGAGAATTAAGTTATTTAGACAAAGTTACTTATGTATCAAGCGTTGGTAATTGGGACAAAGTTGAAGTACAAAGATATAATCCTGAGACATATAAATACGTTACATTTCAAGGCTATATCAACAATACTTATCTAAGCGGAAGTACATCCGCCCAGTCGACACAATACAAAAATGAAACACCTAATTATCAAATATATAATGAGTCAAAATATTATAAAGTAATTTCCAATAAAGCATATTTTTATTCTACCCCTAACATCAAAAACAAAAAAAAGCATATCTAATCTATGGAGAAAAAATCTATGGTATTGCCGAATCGAAATACTTTGTATATACGGAGTTTGTAAATTCCAGTGGAATAGAAACAATCGGTTGGATACTTAAAGATGATTTAATTAAAGATTAAATAAACCTTCCACCAACAAGCGAAAAAATGACGTTCAAGTCTATGAACTTCTCCAAATGTGCAGGCGATTTCAACCTATCTTAGCGTTGACGCAATAAGGGCAGCAGCACCATTTTTATCGCACTTCGGTCTCACGGTATTTTAAAAGTCATTCAACTCTACTATCTTTATTCAGCAACTCAATCAATGACTTTTAAATCCCTCCTTCTTCACTGCGGCAACGCCTGAACTGTCGCACCAAATATAACGACACGCTTCCCCAACAATGAAAAACCTCATTGACGACATAAAGAAAACAGAACATGGCTTCAAACATATTGTTGAAGCAGGAGACAGTATCTTGGCAGACAGAACACAAAAGCATTTTTACCTTGCGACAATTTTTTTTACAGATAAAGCTTATCAGGTAAGAATGTTGGCGACTTATCTTTTAGGGCAACTTTCACCCCATAATTCCAAGGCACTCAATTTTCTTGAAACAAAAGTCGCAGAGGACAAAAATTGGCGAGTGCAAGAAATGTTAGCAAAAGCATTGGATCATTATAGCAAGACAATCGGTTATGAAAAAACTTTACCGACAATTAAAAAGTGGCTGACTGACAAAAATCCCAATGTAAAAAGAGCCGTTATTGAAGGATTTCGAATTTGGACAAGCAGACCTTATTTTAAAGACAATCCGGAAACTGCAATCCAACTCATCAGTGCGCATAAATCGGACGATAGTGAATACTTACGAAAATCAGTTGGTAATGCACTTCGGGACATTAGCAAAAAGCACGCAGAGAAAGTGTTTCACGAAATCGCAACGTGGGACCTAACAAATAAAAAGACAGCATTTACCTATAGATTAGCAAATGGGAAACGAAAAGATTTACCACTAAAACGAATATAGCGATGACGGACTTTTTATAAGATTAATAGAAAAACTGTTTTTAACATCGTATTGCGCAAGAGAGAGTTTTACCTGTAGAAATCTGCAAACATTCAACAAAAAAACTTCTCTGCCTTACCGGCTTTTTTCGGTGACTATTTCAAAATGCCTGTACGGAAAACCTGCGCAATCTTTTACAAACTGAAAACCATCAATAAGTACAGGCTGGGTTTCACTGCTGTAAATGAAACTATCCTTGAGTAATTTGCCGTCAATTTCAAGAGGATATTTCAACTCAATTCCTTTATACAAAAAGGTATCAATCACCTGGCAATCACCTCTGAAAGGCTTTACCCATACGCCACTGGGTACTTCATTTCTCCTGCTCCCGAAATCAATCTTTAGCCAATAAGGTAGTTCTCTTTTAAAATATTGTTTACCGGAAATCAGATAACCGGGCTTTATTCCTAATCCTCGCCCATACTGAGGAAAAGAAAAAAATGCTTTATTGATCTCGTAAATGTTATATATCGGCTCCACACTACCACACAGTGTCAAAACTGTATCACCATGTGATTGAGCTTTCGCTGATAAAAACTCCAGCTGAAAAATTATAAAGTAAAGAATGGTTTTGAAACGCATTTCCCAAAAAAGTTGATATACTAATGTACAGAACTCTTTACTAAGCGCTCAAATACACCGTATGAAAAATTTTGCTTTGGCAAAAACCTCATTTTTCGGGTTTCAAACGTTTAATTGTAGCTTTGCCGTTATGATAGCTGCTATGCAAAATTCCGCTCTTACACAATACTATATTGATAAAGAAGAAAGATACGGAGCGCATAATTACCATCCGCTTCCGGTAGTGATAGCCAAAGCTAAAGGCGTGGAAGTATGGGATGTGGATGATAAAAAATACTTTGATTTCCTCGCGGGATATTCTGCCGTCAATCAGGGGCATTGTCATCCCAAAATCATAGCCGCCTTTATGGATCAGGCGCAGCAACTCACGCTTACTTCCCGTGCTTTTTACAATAACTGCCTGGGAGAATATGAAGAATTTATAACACAGTATTTTGGCTATGATAAAGTATTGCCCATGAATACCGGTGTGGAAGCTGTGGAAACCGCTTTGAAGCTTGCGCGGAAATGGGCGTACCAGGTAAAAGGCATTGAAGAAAATAAGGCGAAGATCATTGTATGTGCCAACAATTTTCACGGACGCACACTCAATGTCGTTTCTTTCAGCACCGACCCTACTGCCCAAAAAGGCTTCGGGCCGTTTATGCCGGGTTATGAAATTATTCCTTTCAACGATCTTGCTGCTTTGCAAAAAGCGTTGCAGGATAAAAATATCGCGGCTTTTCTGGTAGAGCCGATCCAGGGCGAAGCCGGCGTTATCGTTCCTGATGACGGCTATCTGAGCCAAGCTGCAGCTCTATGCAAAGAAGCTAACGTATTGCTCATTGCAGATGAAATACAAAGTGGACTGGGACGTAGCGGAAAATTGCTGGCTTGCGATTATGAAGAAGTTCACCCGGATATTCTCATTCTTGGAAAAGCTTTATCAGGCGGCGTAATGCCGGTATCGGCCGTATTGGCGGATGATGAAATTATGCTCACTATTCAGCCCGGCGAACATGGCTCTACTTACGGAGGCAATCCGTTGGCTTGTAAAGTGGCGATCGCAGCGATGAAAGTTTTGAAAGAAGAACGCATGATCGAAAATTCATTTACACAAGGTGCCTATTTCAGAGAGCAGCTTCAGCAGCTTCATCATCCGGCTATCAAGCTTATTCGCGGTAAAGGATTATTCAATGCCATCGTGATCCGGCATACAGATGAAAATGCGGCATGGAAACTCTGCCTGGAAATGAAGGAAAACGGGCTCATTGCCAAACCTACGCACGGCGATAAAATTCGTTTTTCGCCACCGTTAGTCATTACAAAAACACAAATAGACGAGAGCATCGCGATGATCTCGAAAAGTCTGGAATGCCTGGTGTAATGAAACCAAGAACATCTTTATGCTCCGTTGGGATACTCAGTTTTTTCGACGGACTCATTCTGCCACTTCTGTTATTGACTGTTTTTACAAAGCTTGGTTTTTTTAATACATCAAGTGCAAAGTTCTACTTTATCATTCTTGGACTTTATGCGCTGGCAATGACTTTCAGCAATTATCTCACCCAAAAATCACACAACGATCTTACTATAAAAAATGAAACGTTTCAGAATATTGGACTAAGCAAAACACACGAAGAGCAGTTATTGCAAGAGCACGTGGAAGAACAAAAAGAATGGGAAAAAATAATTGCAGAACAAAGCACGGCAAGTTTTTATAGCATTTATGATTTAGCCGCGATAATACTGGGCTATTTTACGGCAGGCATTGTTCTTTACATACCATTTTATTTATTGCAGCAGGAAACAGCGCTTATTACCGCTTATCTCATCGGCTTTATCATGATCATTATTACAGGATTTTATAAGGCCAAAATCACTTCCAATCATCCTTTCCGGGTAATAGCGACTTCCGTTCTTTACACGACAATTTTGTGCAGTATGGCAGTTTTCATTATTCACCTTATGAACTAAAACAACGGTTTTTATCTTAAAACAATTTCCCTGATTTTTGCGTTATGAACTGGCAGACTTTATATAGTTCGCAACGCTCGGCCGGCCGGCAACACATCAAAAATCCGGATACCGTGCGCAACTCATTTATCCGGGATTATGACCGGCTGATCTTTTCTTCCGCTTTCAGAAGGCTGCAAAACAAAACGCAGGTTTTCCCCCTACCGGGCGCAGTTTTGGTGCATAACCGTCTTACGCACAGCCTGGAAGTAGCTTCAGTAGGGCGTTCGCTTGGAAAGAGCGTGGGTGAAGCTCTGGCAAAAATTCATCACGGAGCGGAAGATTTTAATGAGTTTTACCGGCATGAACTGCAACATGTAATAGCCGCGGCGTGCCTGGCACATGATATTGGCAATCCGCCATTCGGGCATTCGGGCGAAGATGCCATCCGTACTTTTTTTTCGGCGCTGGAGGGCAATAAAAAAAATATTATTACCGATCATCTTTCCGAAAACCAGCTGAAAGATTTTACTTTTTTTGAAGGAAATGCCAATGCGTTCCGTGTGGTTACTCATCCGTTTTCAGAGGCGGAAAGCAGCTACAGGCTTACTTTTACTACGCTTGCTTCCATTGTAAAATATCCTTGTAAGTCGTTGGAAGGTTTTGATAAAGAATCAGGATTGATCAGCAGGAAAAAATCCGGTTTTTTTGATAGTGAACTAAAAAGTTATTTACAGCTGACCGGGATTTTCAATATTCCCAAGGTTGAAAACTACGAATGTGTATATGTCCGTCATCCTTTTGTGTACCTCACAGAAGCCGCCGACGACATCTGCTACCGCGTAATGGATCTGGAAGATGCGCACCGGCTGAATATCATTGACCTTAAAACATTTCAGTCTTTATTCCTTCCTTTTTTTGAAAAAGAAAAAAGTTTTAACGCGCCGGACAATCTTATAAAAAAACTGGACGAACTGAAAGACGACAACCAGAAAGTACAATACATAAGAGCGCGCTGGATTGGACTGATGGTAGGGAAACTCTCAAATGCCTTTATACAAAATGAAAAGGAACTGCTGAACGGCACTTTGCAAAAAGATCTTTTAAACTGCCTCAATAAAGAGGAACAGCAGCTTGTCAAAAACATCAACCGTTTTTCACACGATAAGGTTTATAACTATCGCTCCGTTCTGGAGGTGGAAAGCGCGGGGTTTAATGTCATCGGCGGACTTTTAAAAATGTTCATTGAAGCAGCGCTTTACCCTGAAGATAAAAAATCTGAAAAATTATTGTTGCTGATTCCTGCACAATTTCCCATTACTAAAAAAAGAGAAACACTTTATAACGACATTCAGTCTGTAGTAGATTATATTTCCGGGATGACGGATTTATACGCGGTAGATATCTACCGGAAACTCACCGGAATAGCCATCCCCAATATCCGGTAAACTTGTACAACTTATGCATCCGAAACAACTAAGAATAGAAGATCACAGCTATGACCTGCCTACACAAAAAATAGCGCAAAATCCGTTACAGGAAAGAGATGCGTCCAAGCTTCTAATTTATAAAGAAGGTAAAATCGAAGAAAGTGTCTATCGGAATATCGCGGCATTTTTACCGGCACAATCTCTTGTTGTTTTTAATCAGACCAAAGTCATCCATGCGCGGCTTATTTTTCAAAAAGAAACCGGCGGCGTTATAGAAATTTTTTGTCTGGAGCCTGATGCGATTTATTCTGATATTACAACTGCGATGCTGCAAAAAAAAGAAGCTATCTGGAAATGTATGGTGGGCGGCGCTTCCAAGTGGAAAGATACTGTTTTACTGAAAAAAACATTGGCTCATACAACATTGAAAGCGGAAATGCTTTCCAAACAAACGGACAATTTTACCATCCGTTTTTCATGGGATAATGCTATAAGCTTTGCGGAAATACTGAACGAAGCCGGAGCGGTGCCGTTGCCTCCCTATATGAAACGTAAAGCAGCAGCGGAAGATGACGAACGCTACCAAACCATCTTCGCGAAAGAAGAAGGAAGCGTGGCGGCACCTACAGCGGGTTTACATTTTACAAAAAATATTCTGGACGATCTGTTGCAAAAAGAAATTGCAACAGAAAATATAACGTTGCATGTAGGCGCCGGAACTTTTCAGCCCGTAAAAGCTGAAACAATGCAAGACCATGAAATGCATGCAGAATGGATAGAAGTGCAACTTGAAACTATTGACAATCTGCTCCGTCATTTGAATAAACATATTATCGCCATTGGTACCACTTCTCTGCGTACACTGGAAAGCCTTTACTGGATGGGCGCTAAAATTATGAGCGGTATCTTGCCCGATTTTAAACATATTGCCGTAACGCAATGGGAAGCTTATGAAATGAATGTTGCACACATCACATCCGCACACGCATTGCAGGCGCTGAAAGACTGGATGCTGCAAAATCATCAGGAAAAAATAATTACCAGAACGCAGATGATCATAGCGCCAGGTTACGATTTTAAAATTGTTACAGGTTTGGTTACCAACTTTCATCAGCCGCACTCTACCCTGTTGCTTTTGGTAGCCGCATTCACAGGGCAAGATTGGAAAAAAATTTATGATTATGCTTTGCAAAATGATTTCAGATTTTTAAGCTACGGCGATGGAAGCCTTTTATGGAGAAATGCTGCAAACAATTAATTTTACATATTCAAAAAAGAAGCAACATGAACACGCAGGAATTTATCAAAGCCGCTTTGCAGGAAGATATCGGAAGTGGCGATTACTCAACACTTTGCTGCATAGACGAGAACGCACAGGGAAAAGCAATTTTAAAAGTAAAAGAAGAAGGCATCTTAGCCGGCATACAATTAGCACAAGATATTTTTCATTATCTGCAGCCGGATGCAAGTTTTGAATTATACCTCAAAGACGGCGCATTTGTAAAAGTCGGGGAAATCGCTTTTGAAGTGCACGCCAAAGTACATACGATCCTGATGGCAGAACGCTTGGTCTTAAACTGCATGCAGCGCATGAGCGGTATCGCTACGCTTACCTGCAAGTTTGTAGATAAGATCAAAAATTATCCAACTAAAATATTAGACACCAGAAAAACGACACCTCTATTCCGTCAGTTTGAAAAACAAGCCGTGAAAATAGGCGGTGGCGAAAATCATCGTATGGGCTTGTATGATATGATCATGCTCAAAGACAATCACATAGACTATTGTGGCGGCATCGAAAAAGCGATTGCAAAAGCAAATGCTTACCAGAAAGCTAACAACCTGAACTTAGCCATAGAAATAGAAACCAGAAATATGGAAGATGTAAAAAAAGTACTGGCGGTAGGAGGTGTGCAACGCATCATGCTTGATAACTTTAAACCGGCGGACATCGTGGAAGCGGTAAAGCTGATTGATCACAACTATGAAACGGAAGCTTCCGGCGGTATTGACCTTGACAATGTAGAAGCGTATGCGGCTACAGGCGTAGATTATATTTCAGCGGGAGCGATCATTCATCATGCGGTAAGTATGGATCTGAGTCTTAAAGCGCAGATCATCTGATGAACCATCTGGTATTTTTAGTCAATCCCAACTCTGGTGTTGAACGGAATAAAAGCGTGCAGGCGACTATAGAAACTACACTTGACAAAACACAATTCACTTACGAAATACAGGAAACTCTTCATGAAAAACATGGAATCACCTTAGCCCGACAAGCCGCGGAAAAAAGAGCGTATGCCGTCATCGCCATTGGAGGCGACGGTTCTGTAAATGATGTTATCAAAGGATTGGAAAATACGGATACCGTTTTAGGAATCATTCCGAAAGGCTCGGGAAATGGCATGGCAAGAAGCCTGAAAATCCCATTATCCGTAGAAGGGGCTATAAAAATCATCAACCAAAACAAAGTGGAGTCCGTAGATGTAGCTTATGCGAACGAACATGCTTTTCTCAGCAACGCGGGCGTAGGTTTTGATGCGCTTGTCATCCAGCGTTTCAGGAATAATAAAAGACGTGGATTCCTTTCCTATTGTTCCATCATCAACAACTGCATCTGGAAATATCCCGCACAGGAATACACGATAACGACAGACGGCAAAGAGTTGAAAGAAAAAGCGTTTATGATAAATGTGGCGAATGGTCGCGAACTGGGTTACAGTTTCGTGATAGCTCCCGATGCCAACTGGAAAGACGGATTGCTGGACGTAACTGTTATAAAAAGTTTTCCGAAACTATTCGCCGCACTGCTTGCCTTGCGGATGCTGAATAAGAGCATTCACAAAAGCCGCTATACAAAAACATTCAAAGCAAAAGAAGTTATCATCACCTCGCCTTCTCTCAATCTGATGCAGACTGATGGCGACACACATGCTACAGCATCCAAAATACTTTTCATAGTAAAAGGCAGTCAGCGAATTTTTGTTCCTTAATCTTCTTCAAAAAACTGATCGCGGTTGCGGCGTTCCTTTTTGGTGGGCTTTCCCGTTTTGCTCAGGCGCTTGCCGGTGTAGAAGCTGGAGCCAAGCCGACTGTTCAGCTCTTTGTCTTCTTCGCTGGTCAGGTCTATGTAGTTTTTAACCGCTTCTTCATACCCCGCCCTGTTGTGCAATAAGCCGGTTACTTTTATCGTCCATTTGCGGGCAGGTGTTCTTATTTCATATTCCTCGCCGATATTCACTTGTTTGGATGGCTTTATGGAAGCACCGTTCCATTTTACTTTTCCTTCATCAATAGCCGCGGTAGCCATACTGCGCGTTTTAAAAATACGGATCGCCCAGAGGTATTTGTCGATACGAAGCTTTTCGGGAGTCATATATTCAAAGATAAGTTGGTTTTGTTTTTTAGATGCGGCTTGTTCTCTATGATTATATTTGCTCTCTAATTTTATCCATGCATTCACTCATCTTATTCGCCTCCGGTGCAGGCAGCAATGCCAAAGCCATAATTGAGTATTTCAAAAAAAACGAACTTGCCAGGGTAGCGCTCATTGTATGCAACAAACCGAATGCAGGTGTCATTCACATCGCCAACGAAGAAAATATTCCTGTTTTAATGATTGATAAATCGTGGACGCAAAATGAGAACTTCTTAAATGAACTGGCAAAATACGAACCCGATCTCCTGGTGCTGGCGGGTTTCCTCTGGAAAATTCCCGAAGCGGTTGTGCGGCATTTCAAAGACAGGATCATCAATATTCACCCGGCACTGCTTCCTAAATATGGCGGTAAAAATATGTATGGCAACAACGTGCACAAGTCGGTGATAGCCGCAAATGAAACAGAATCCGGTATCACTATCCATTATGTAAATGAAGTGTATGATGAAGGTAAAATTATTTTGCAGGCACATTGCAGCGTTTTGCAAAATGATGATTGCGAAAGCCTCGCAAACAGAATTCATAAACTGGAACATTATTTTTATCCACGCGTTATTGAATTTTTGTTAAAGAAATGACTGGCATTAAAGCAATAGAAGTTTGCGTTTAAACGTTATTAATTACAGTTTACTAAATTGCCTTATGAATAAATTGTGTCTTTTGGGTTTAATGCTTTTTGCCACTATAGCCGCTACGGCTCAGGATCGTCCTATCGGTTACTGGCGCGCGCACATGCCCTACACCAATGCGGAAAATGTGGCCACAGACGGCGTTACCTTTTACGTGGTTACAAAAGAAAGTTTTTATACGTACAATGCGGCACAAAATGAAATAACCGCTTATAGCAAAGTAGAAGGTATGGCAGATGTGGAAATGAGTGCGATAGGCTACGATGATGCTACAGGTATTGCGCTATTAGCATACAAAAATGCCAATATTGATCTTTTTATTGATAATACTTTTTATAACATTCCCGATATCAAATTAAAAACCATTACGGGCAATAAGAACGTCAATGATGTTTATGCGGAAAACGGACTGGCCTATTTGTCCATGAGCTTTGGCGTGGTAGTGGTAGACCTTGAAAAAAAGGAAATCAAGGAAACATATTCTTTCACTTCCAACGGGCAAAGCATCTCTGTACAAAGTTTTGCATCGGACGATACTTACTGCTACGTCACTACCGAAACAGGCATGTACCGGGCTTCCAAAAACAATCCTAATTTGCAAGCATTCTCTCAATGGACAAAAATTGATAACCACACCGACCTGTCACACCTTTTATTTTACAACCATAAAATTTATGTGCATAACACGGATTCTGTCTTTACCTGGAACGGCACATCATTGAATTTCATTTACGCAAGTCCTTATACGATCACACAGATAAACGCGGTAAAGCAAAATCTTTATGTCAGTGAATATTTGTCCGATGCATTTGTAGGAAAAATAAAAAAACTGGATGAGAACGGACAAGTTGCGGATTCATTTAATACCGGCGGAAAGCCCGTTGGAATTTATGCTTTATCAAGCGGCGACGATCTTTATGAAGCCGATCAATTTCAGGGACTGACCAAATATAACAACGGTACATCACAAGGCATTATAAAACCCGAAGGTCCCAACGGTTACGGTACTTTTGACATTCTGCCCTATAATAAAACCATCTATATCATGCACGGGTCTTATGACCGGCAATGGAGGTACAACTATAATACAGACGGTTTTTCTATTTTTAAAGATGATCACTGGAAGTCGGTAACGAGCCGGAATAATGCGACACTCAGCAATAAAACAGATCTTATCAGAGTAGCGCAAGACCCAACAGATCAAAGTTTATATATCGGTTCTTATAAAGACGGCATTTTTCACTACAATGCCGATGGTAGCATGGAAGATCTTACGCATACATCTCCTGTTTTTGAAGGCACGACAGGCGATCCGAACGCTTACCGAATCAGCGGACTGGCTTTCGATAATGAAAACAATCTTTGGATCACACAATACGGCGCACCACATGAGTTGGTTGTAAAAACACCGGAAGGAAATTATTATAATTTCAATGGTGCCGGCTCCAATATTTCAGCGGCTTCGGTGATTATTGATGATTATGATCAGAAATGGTATCTGACACCAACAGCCGGCGTGGCAGTTTACAACGACAATCATACTATCGACAATAAAAACGACGACGCTTATGCAAGAATGGACATGACCAAAAATATGCCGTCCAATCTTACTTATTGCATAGCAAAAGACAAGGACGGAACAATATGGGTAGGAACCGACAACGGCATCGGAATCATAAACTGCCCTGGTGAAGCTACCTCTGGAACCTGCGCTGTTGAGAAAAGAATTGTTCAGTATGATAATGCCGCCGGTTATCTTTTTGAAGGAGAATCGGTGCTGTCAATAGCCGTGGATGGTGCGGACAGGAAATGGGTGGGCACTGCAAACGGTGTGTGGCTTATAAGCCCGTCAGCTGATAAAATCATTTACAGGTTTACGACAGACAACAGTCCGTTACCGTCCAATATCATCCAGAAAATTTCCATCGATCCTGTTACAGGAGATGTATATATTGGCACCGATTTAGGGTTGATTTCCTACAGAAGCACAGCAGTTGAAGGAGCGGAATCAAACTCAAACGTCATCACTTTCCCCAATCCAGTACCAAGCGGTTACAACGGAACCATTGCCATAAAAGGCTTAACCACTGACGGCGATGTAAGAATTACCGACATCACCGGACAATTAGTATATCGTACCAAAGCTTTGGGTGGACAAGCAGTTTGGAGTGGAAAAGATTACACCGGTCGAAGACCACAATCGGGTGTGTACCTCATCTTTGTAACCAATACTGACGGCACACAAACTTACGCGGGCAAATTAGCTTTCCTGCAATAAAAACATTATGCTGCAGCACACAAAAGGCATTGTTCTCCGCTCGGTGAAATATGGCGAAAGCAGTATAATAACTACTCTTTTCACGGAAATGTATGGAGTACAATCTTATGTGGCAAAAGGCATCAGAGGAGCCAAAAAAAATAACGCTGGTCTTTTACAGCCCACGCTTTTGCTTTCTCTGGAGTGCGACTACAAGCCTCATAAAAATCTGCAGTATCTCAAAAATTTCAATCTCGATTATTTATATCAATCGCTGCAGGAAGATGTTGTAAAAAACAGTGTGGCTATTTTTTGCTGCGAGGTATTACTTCGCTTGCTGCCGCCACATGCGCACATGCAGGAAGTCTTTGATTATAGTTTCGGTTTTTTAAAGAATTTGGACAAGGCCGACCAGGAACGCACGGCAAATTTTCCCTTGCTTTTTCTCATCAGGATCAGTGCACTTTTAGGTTATAAAATCAAAGGACGTTATTCTGCAAAAAATTGTTTTCTGAATCTTGAAGAGGGCTGTTTTACAAGTGAAGCGCCTGTTTTATTCCCTTTGAAAAATGAAACAATTAAAGCGCTGGATGACATATTGAGTATAGAAGACGAATTCTTTCAGCGTTATAAATTACCCGCTGCCGCAAGAGCGGAACTAACCGAATGGTTTCTGGATTTTTTAAGGATGCACGCGCAGCATTTGGGCGCTATAAAATCTTTGAAAATATTAAGGACTATCTTACATTAGTTATCACAGCCCGTGATGCGCAATCCGTAATAAAAAGCGGCGACCCACAACAGCCCCTTGATAAGAAAGAACAAAAAGCCCGCAACTCCGATTTTTTTAAGCCACGACTTCAGATCTTTTTTATTTTTTGTTTTTTCCGCTTCCATCTTCAATACTTATAAAAGTAGATTTTTTTTCGCCGGGCAAAGTAATTGAATATTTTTCAAAGTAAGATGATCCATAATTATTCATCTTCAAAGCAAACCTGTGCAAAGTCCATCTTACCTTCCATCGGCGGATGCAATTTTCTGATGCAGACTTTTACGTGATCCGCTTCGCTGAATTTTTCCTTCACAGTCTGATGAATCATCTTTACAAACGTTTCCAGCAGTTCTCCTTTTTCTTTAAATGCCTGATGCACTATTTCATTGATAATACTGTAATCAATAAATGGAAAAGAAGCAACGTGCGCAACGTTCACCTTCACATCCACATCTATTTCAAAATCATTTCCGTTTATTTTTTCTTCGGGGTAAAGCCCGACTTTCGCGTGAAGCCTTATGCCTTTTACAGAAATAGTGAGCACGTTATTGTTTCTTGATTTTGTTTGCGAAGCTATTATTTTATTTGAATCTCACATCGGCGGAGTAAGGTTCGGGAAGCACTTCATACCGTTTGGGAAGTTGTTGCAATGTTGCTAAATCAAAAACTTGGTAATAGCCGTTTCTTCCACCACACACACCGCTATGATGCGGAGCAGGTCCATTGAGATTCGCATTGCGGCTTGCCACATAAAACACCCCGTTCGCATCATCAGCCACTATGCCATGAGGCTGGTAAAATTGCGCATCAATACGTTTTGTTTCATAAGTATCATAATTGATCGCATATACAGATCCTTTAAAACCCGACAACGCGGAATTATCTTCCATACATGTTACAAGTATCAGATGCTGTGCAGTGCTCAACGCTATCTCCTGCGGCTGCAATCCTACGGGTATCACTCTTATCAACGTATCCGCATTCGCATCCAGTACACGCACTTCGTTACTGTTTTGGCAGGTTATAAAATATTTACTTTCATCCGGCGTCATCATAATCTCATGAGTTACCCGCGGTGAAATACCAGTACCATCGTCTATCGGCACTTTTATAAACGATCCTGTTGCCGGTGTTATTTTATAAATAAAATTTTCCAGTTCGGAAGTAATAAAAAAAGTAGTAAAAGTTTTATTGGAAGCAATGCCGTGAGGACGTTTGAACGCACCGCCAAAATCCGGCAACGCGGTCATCGTTTCTGTATTGACCAAGACAACTTTTCCAATATCTTCCCAATCACTTACCATCAACATTTTTCCGTCATCGGCAATATGCAGTACATTCCACGAGCCCGAGCCTACATATACATCGCCTATGATCTCATCTGTTTTTGTATCTATTTTCTGAATGTATTCACCTCCTAAAAAACTTACATAAGCAAATTGTCCCTGCTTATCTACACGCACGCAATGCGGCGATTCAATGGCTTCCGTTTTCCCAACCGAAATATAGCGCATCACCACTTTTTTCTCAGCATCTATTACCGCTATTTTATCACAAGCTTGCATAGTAAGGTAAATTTTTTGCCGTGTATCGGGCGCTGTTCCAAAGGGTATGTTGCCGTTTTTATCAGGCGCACCGTTTTGTATCCATTCTTTTATGGTTAAATATTCAGCAGCGGTTAAAGGTTTTCCCACAAAAGGATTGGTGGCATCATAAGGCATTACGGGATACGTTCTCGGGCCTTGCGCGCTGTCTGTATTAATAAAATAAAGCAACGAACTGTTTTCGACGGAAAAAGGAACGACCACCGCGCCATTGTTACTTCCGTTAAACAGATGTTCCCAACTGTCTAAGAGCAATCCTCCGCTGTTTGTATAGCTTGCCGCATTATGGCAGCCCGCAGTTGCACATTTATCATTCAGTATTTTCGAAATGTTTTCTGGATAATTATCATTTGAAAAAGGCTTTACTTCCGGCTGATGTTTACAGGACACGCTAAAAATCAGTATTCCGCTCAGAAAAAATATCAGGCTTTTTTTCATACAGCTAAAGATACTGCAATATCAAAACTGTATAACACCATATCATCACTATCTTGCAGCGTTTTTATGAAATTCTGGTTTTGGTTGTGCATATTAACAACAGCCTGCAATATAGTTTTTGCACAGGCGGATAACGGGGGACTTGCCGAAAAACTGACCGTGCAGGACATTCTCGTTTCAGGAAATACAAAAACAAAGACCAACATCATCTTACGGGAAATGAGCGTACAGCCCGGCAATGTGATATTAAAAGATTCATTAGCTGAACTATTGCTCATCAACAGACAACGTATTTATAACACGACTCTTTTTACAGATGTAATTGTGCGCTGCGATACCGTAAATAATAGTACAATTATATTAAACATAGCCGTAAAAGAACGCTGGTACATCATTCCCGAAATCACATTTGAACTGGCAGACCGGAATTTCAACGTCTGGTGGACGGAACAAAATGCGGATATCAGACGCTCCATAATTGGTGTAACGCTAAAGCATCAGAACTTCCGGGGCAACAGGGAACAGCTGGGTATTACAGCGCAGGTGGGTTACCGGCAGGAGTTTTCTATTAGCTACATCAAACCGTATATAGATAAAAAGCAAAAAAGAGGAATCGGTTTTGAAGCGGGCGTATCTGAAAACAATGAGCTTTTTTATACAACCGACAGCAACAAGCTGAAGTTTGCAAAGACCATTAACAAGCCTATTATCAAACGCTCGTGGATCTCTGTACTCTATTCTTACCGACCAGCTTATGCCACTACGCACATATTGAGAGCTACTTACAAACACAGTAAAGTGGATGACACGGTAATCACTTTAAATCCTTACTATTATAATTATCATGAAAACAGACTGGATTATCTGGAACTTAGCTATCGTATTGATATCAACCGTGTAGATAACTGGAGTTATCCATTGGTAGGCAAAAAGTTTGTAGGAAATTTATTTACCAACATCGGCTGGAAAGGTGTGGACTTTTTCACTTACGCTACGGTGGAAGCGGGCGTTTATCATCATCTTCATTCCAAGTGGTACAGCTCTTTTATTTTCAGAGGAAAACTTTCCATGCCCACTAATCAATCTTATATATGGCGGCAGGGATTAGGAACGAAATATGAATATGTGCGCGGGTATGAGTATTATGTGATTGACGGCTATCAGTATGGATTATTAAGAAGCAACCTCAAGTATGAGTTATTCAATTTTCAAATTAAGAAGATACCTTTCAAATACTTACCTGTAATTCCGCTTCGTATTTACCCAAAGCTATTTGCAGATGCGGGTTATGTAAGCAATCCTACGCCAGGCAATAGTTTTCTCAATAATAGAATGATCTATTCTGCGGGTGTGGGTTTGGATATCTTTACGGCTTATGATTTTAAAGTGAGGATTGAATATGCCATTAACCATTTGGGGCAAAAAGGTTTATTTTTACATTTCAATTCAGAGTAACGATTTGCACTATTTATGCTGGTAGCCATTTACAACCGCAGTTTCCACGAAGAAAACATTCCCTTACTTCAAAGCATTTTGCATAAGCTTCACAACCACGGCTTACGCATGGTTTTCTTCAAAGATTTTTATGACCGCATCGCTCCGCATATTCCGTTTATAAATAAGGGCATCGGTTTTTTTACCAGCAAAAGAGATCTTCCACTTACTACAGAAATGCTTTTCAGCCTCGGTGGCGACGGTACCTTACTGGATACCGTTACGTATGTAGGCGATTCCAACATTCCTATTATAGGCATTAATCTCGGCAGGTTAGGATTTTTAGCAGCCATATCGGAAGAGGAAATTGAAGATGCCATTGTTTCCTTGGTGCGCGGGTCGTACACATTGGAAAAACGGAGTCTGCTGCATTTAGACAGCAGCATTCCTCTTTTTGATGAAGCGCCTTACGCGCTCAATGAGTTTACACTGCACCGCAAAGACTCTTCTTCGATGATTAAGATTCACACCTATCTTAACGGAGAATTTTTAAATACTTACTGGGCAGATGGACTGATCGTAGCGACGCCCACAGGTTCTACAGGATATTCATTAAGCTGCAACGGCCCGGTTGTCTTTCCGCAAACATCCAGTTTTATAATTACAGCTGTGGCGCCACATAATCTTAATACAAGAAGCATTGTAGTACCTGATGACAACGTTATTTCTTTTGAAGTGGAAGGGCGGTCTGAGCAATTTCTCTGCACACTCGATTCCCGCACGGAAAGCATAACCAGCAGCGTACAACTGGCTGTGAGAAAAGAACATTTTACAATTTCTCTCGTAAGACCCGATGAGCACAATTTCTTAAATACGATGCGCCACAAGCTTTATTGGGGAATTGATAAACGCAATTAAGATTATTTCGCTCTTACATTCACACTCTTCAACAACTTTTTTTTACCATCGCTGTAAAAATTGATTTGTGTTACAGCGAAGTATTTGGGCAACGCGGCAATAGCTATAGGATGATCAAAATAAGTAAGTTCATGCTTATCATATTTTACCGAACAATAAACTTCGATATAGTAACCCGCTTTCATAGCCTTAGGTTGGAAGCTTAAAAAATATTGCTCTTTAGTAGGCGCAGTAAGCATTACGATCACATGTTCAAACTCAAAGTTGGGCATATCTTCCCGTTTAATCTTTCCGAAGTAACGTTCAAAGTCGCGCTGCTTGCTGAAGATTAAATAATTCACACCTTTATCCAGCTTAAGCTTATTATTGGCATGGTAGCCCTGCAACACACGCAGCTCAATGGCTTGCGGCTGAGCATAAAGTTGGGTGGCAAAAAAAAAGGCAGTGAGTATGTAAAGTAATGTTTTCAAAGAATTTCAAATGTACAAATCTTTGAAAGAAGAGAAGATCACTTAACTCAAATCCCGTAATTTTGCATCTGATTTCACCTCATAAAAAAACGAACGTACACCATGCCAGTGTTACACAACCGTATATCCAATGAGGAACTGAAGAAAAAGCTCTATGAAGAAACAGAGCCGCGCATTACAGTTTCCTTCTACAAGTATTTTCATATCCAGGATCCGCAAACTTTTCGGGATGCACTTTATCAAAAGTTTTATGCACTGCATGTTTTCGGAAGAATTTATATAGCGCACGAAGGCATAAACGCACAGGTAAGCGTGCCTCAAAGCAATTATGAAAACTTTGTACAGACACTCTATGCCGCCGCTGCAGAACTGACCGACATCCGCATGAATATAGCCGTAGATGATGACGGTAAATCATTCTGGGTATTGCGTATAAAAACTCGTAATAAAATTGTGGCGGATGGTATTGATGATCCCAATTTTGATCCTTCTAAAACGGGTAAATATCTAAAGGCTCAAGAATATAACGAACTGGCGGATAAAGAAGATACCATCATCGTAGATATGCGCAATCATTATGAATATGAAGTGGGACATTTTGATCGCGCTATAGAAATACCTTCCGATACTTTTCGGGATCAGTTACCTATGGCTGTGAATATGCTGAAAGATAAAAAAGACAGCAACATCGTCATGTATTGTACCGGTGGCATACGCTGTGAAAAAGCCAGCGCCTATCTTTTGCATAAAGGCTTTAAAAACGTCTTTCATGTAGAAGGCGGCATTATAGAATATACACGCAAAGCGAAAGAACAGGGATTGCCGGTAAAGTTTACGGGTAAAAATTTTGTGTTTGACGAACGGTTGGGTGAACGTATTACGGAAGACATCATCGCAAAATGCCATCAATGCGGCAAGCCCTGCGATGATCATACCAATTGCAAAAACGATGGCTGTCATCTTTTATTCATTCAATGCGACGAATGTGCGGCGAAATATGAGGGCTGCTGCAGTGAAGCTTGCAAAGAAGAAAAAAATTTAAGTCCTGAAGAGCAACGGCAAAAAAGGGCGGGAAGGGAAAACGGCATGATGATCTTCAACAAATCCAAAGATCATCCGCTTAGAAAACACCGCGACGAATGGCAGCATGAAAAGGAGAAAGAATAGTTTTTATAACAAACTTAGCGAAGGTGTTTTTGTATAGCTGTACCGCTGTCTTCGTCTATAGCTACTAAGTTAAAAATACGAAAATTAAACTATCAGTTCTTTTAAAGAATTTTTCTTTTCAGATAATGCCTGTATGCGGATATCCTATTTCTTTTATTGAAGATTTTGTAAATTTATTGTGCTTAATCACTT
>Ga0153956_1001022_pt1 | contig 27536 bp, 29 predicted proteins | sample TSFL040MetaG_FD_104704 | JGI IMG/M metagenome (GOLD analysis project Ga0153956, IMG submission 104704) | Attine ant fungus gardens microbial communities from Florida, USA - TSFL040 MetaG | ecosystem: Host-associated > Fungi > Mycelium > Unclassified | place: USA: Florida, Wekiwa Springs... | reverse complement strand
GATCTGTTGGGCCAGCACTTGCAGGTGCCCGTTGCCGCTCTGCTCGGCGAGGGTCAGCAGCGCGACGCCGTCGAGATGCTCGGTTATCTGTTTTATGTCGGCGACCGCAACCAGACCAACCTGCCCTACCATCATGAAACATCAGGCAAGGACGACTGGACCTCGTTGCGTCATGAGGTTGCACTGACGCCGGATGCCATCGTCCGTCTCGGCGAGGCCGCCGAACAACGCTACGGCTTCAAGGATTTCAAATTGAAGGGCGGCGTGCTGTCAGGCGAAGACGAAATCGCCGCCATCGCCGCGCTGAAGAAACGCTTTCCCGAGGCGCGCATCAATCTCGACCCCAATGGCGCGTGGTTGCTCGATGAAGCGATCCGTCTCTGCAAGGGACGCGGCGACATCATGACCTATGCCGAAGATCCCTGCGGCGCCGAACAGGGCTATTCGGGGCGCGAAATCATGGCGGAGTTTCGCCGCGCCACCGGCCTGCCAACCGCGACCAACATGGTCGCGACCGACTGGCGCCAGCTTGGCCACGCGATCCAGTTGCACGCGGTCGATATTCCACTCGCCGATCCACATTTCTGGACCATGGCAGGCTCGGTGCGCGTCGCCCAGATCTGCCACGAATGGGGCCTGACTTGGGGCTCGCACTCCAACAACCACTTCGACATTTCTCTCGCGATGTTCACGCAGGTCGGCGCCGCCGCACCGGGCCGCATCACCGCGCTCGATACGCACTGGATCTGGCAGGACGGCCAGCGCCTGACGAAAGACCCGCTGCAGATCAAGAACGGCATGATCAAGGTGCCGGAGCGATACGGCCTCGGCGTCGAGCCCGACATGACGGAGATCGAGAAGGCGCATGAGCTTTACAAAAAGCACGGCCTCGGCGCGCGCGACGATGCCGCCGCCATGCAATTCCTCGTTCCGAACTGGACCTTCAACCCGAAACGGCCCTGCCTGGTGCGCTAGTTTTTCTGAGGACAGAAGTGATGCGTGAAAACAGAATTCGCACGATCTGGAACAACGGCGGCGCCGTCGTCAACGGATGGCTTGCCATCCCAAGCTCGTTCTCCGCCGAAGTCATGGCCCATCAGGGCTGGGATACGCTGACCGTCGACCTGCAGCACGGCGTCACGGATTATGCATCCGCGGTCGCGATGTTCACCGCGATCTCGACCACGTCCACGATCCCGATCGCCCGCGTGCCGTGGCTCGATCCTGGCATCATCATGAAGACGCTGGACGCGGGCGCCTACGGCATCATCTGCCCGATGGTGAACTGCCGCGAGGATGCCGAGAAATTCGTCCACGCCTGCCGCTATCCGCCGGAGGGCGGACGCAGCTTCGGCCCCATTCGCGCCACGCTCTATGGCGGCGCCGAATATCCGACCAAGGCCAACGAAACCATCGTTACGCTGGCAATGATCGAGACGAGGCACGCGCTCGACCGGCTCGACGAAATTCTCTCAGTGAAAGGCCTTGATGCCGTCTATATCGGCCCGGCCGATCTGTCGCTGTCGCTCGGTTGCACGCCGACCTTCGATGATGTCGACAAACCCGTCGCGGAAGCGATCGACATGGTTCTCGCCAAGGCCAACGAACACGGCGTCATCCCTTGCATCCACAACGGCACGCCCGAGATGGCGCTCAAGCGCATCGAGCGCGGCTTCCGTCTCGTCACCATCGGTTCGGACGCGCGCCTGATGACGGCGGGCGCCCAGCAGGTAATGTCGAAGATGCGCAGCGGCATGAAGCCCGCCAGCACGTCCGCTTACTGAACAGGCAAACCACGTTAACCGGCCAGCGCATAGACCCCGTTCGCGTTTTTCTTGAATCCGTCCCGGCAGGCCCGGATGACGGACGGCACCTCGGATGCGGGAACGGGCTTGCTGAGGAAATAGCCTTGCACCTCGTTGCAGCCTTCCGCCGCGACGTAATTAAGCTGCGCGATGGTCTGCACACCCTCCGCCGTCGTCCGCATGCCGAGGCTCTTACCGAGGCTGACGATCGCCCGGATAATGACCTTGGAGTCTTCGGCATCGGTCAGATCGCGCACGAACGACTGATCGATCTTCAGCTTGTCGAACGGGAAGCTGCGCAAATAGCTCAGCGATGAGTAGCCGGTTCCGAAATCGTCCAGCGCGATCCGCAAGCCCAGGGCGCGCAGCTTGTGCAGCGTTTCCGTGGTCTCACCGTTGTTGGTGAGAAGAACGGATTCGGTGATTTCGAGCTCCAGCCGTTTCGGCGAGAGCGTCGAATCGGTCAAGGCACGCGAGAAAGCCTCCAACAATCGCGGGCTGCGAAATTGCACGGAGGACACGTTCACCGCGACCTTGAGATCGCCCGGCCACAGCGCCGCTTCCCGGCACGCCTGCTGGACCACCCATTCGCCGAGCGGAATAATGATACCGATCTCTTCGGCGACAGAAATAAACTGATCGGGCGTCACCACGCCGCGAACCGGGTGACGCCAGCGCAGGAGCGCCTCGAACCCGCATATCTTGTCGAGATCGACATCGTAAAGCGGCTGATAGAACAGCTCGAACTGTTCCTTGTCCATCGCTTCGCGCAGATCGAGCTCCAATGCACGCCGCTTCTGCAGGCTTTCGTCCATCTCGGTCTCGAAGAACCGCCAGATGCCCCGGCCTTCCGCCTTCGCACGATAAAGAGCGACGTCTGCATTCTTCAAAAGCTTCTCACCCGACGTGCCATCGACCGGCGAAAGCGAAATGCCGACACTGCTGCCGATCACGACGCGCTGCCCATCAAACTCATAAGGCTCGCTGAGACATTCGACGATGCGACGCGCCAGCCGCGCGGCATCTTCCGGACGCTGGGTATCAGCCTGGATCACCGCAAACTCATCGCCGCCGAGTCGGGCCACGGTGTCGATCTCACGAACACAGGCACCCAGCCTGTCTGCGACGGCACACAGCAACTCGTCGCCCACGGCATGTCCGAGCGTATCGTTGACCTGCTTGAAGTTATCAAGATCGAGGCAAAGGATCGCAAAACCGGACCCGCGCCCGACCTGCGCAATCGCCTGTTCGATCCGTTCCGCCAGCAGAACGCGATTCGGCAGCCGAGTCAGCGCATCATGACGCGCCATGAAGGTGATCTGTGACTCGGCCTGATGCTGCTCGGTCACATCCTCGCATGTCGTCAACCAGCCGCCGTCAGAGGCCGGCCTGTGCCTGACGCAGATCACGCGATCATCGCTGAGCTGCTGATAGTAACTGTCGATCTTCTCGCGGGACAGGAAGCGTTTCCGCTCGGCCACGAGATCGCTGACGTTCTGGCCAGCATGATTTCCGGCCATCACGCTCAACATCAGGACGGACTCGAAGCTCATGCCGGCATAAACGGAGCCCACCGGAATATTGAATATCTCGCAGAACCGACGATTGACGACCTGAAGGCGCGCATCCTTGTCGTACAGGCACAGGCCTTGCGACATGTTCTCGAGCGCAGCGTCCAACCTGCGGTTCGTCTCGTGCAGTTGCTCTTCCTGCTTCTTCAGGGCTGTAATGTCGCTGAACACCACGATCACGCCGCCTTCCTGCGTCATGCTGCGGCTGACGCGGAGCCAGCGTCCGTTTGGAAGCCGGGCCTCGCTGGCCGAATCCTGCAGCGCGGCAGGTACGAAATCGACCAGCGGATTCTCGATCCATTGATCCGCGAACGGGCTGCAACGCAGCAGATCCGGCGCCTCGGCCAGAAATTCGGTTGCGCGCGAATTGGCCAGTGCAACCTGGCCATCGGACTGAAGCAGAACGACACCTTCCCGAGACGTTTCGAGTGCATCTGTGAGGCGCGCCTGCGCGGAGCGGCGTTGGGCGATCTCACGTTCCATCATGTCTTTAATGTTGTTACGCATCACGCCCATGGCGGTGATCAGCGTACCGAGTTCGTCCACGCCTCCGGCGGGAATATCGACGTCGAGCTTGCCTTCCGCGATGCTGCGCGCCGCTTTTGATGCCACCGCAACCGGCCCGATGATCCGGCGGCTCAACCGCCACGACAGGAAGCCCGACAAAATCAAGGCCGCAGCCAGCGCGATAAGATTGAAATTGATGTCACGGTTGATCCCGGACAGCGCATGCTGCCGGAACAGAAAGCCGTCGCCCGCCGTATAATTCACCAGCAACTCGATCTGCTGATCGACCGTTCTGGCATAAACGTCGAGAGCTGCGGCTTGAGCGCTTTGGCCATGCTCCGGCTGCGCGGCGCCCCCCTCGTCGCCCTCACTGACAACCAGACGATGCAGATCCGCCCAGGCGTCGGCAGCCTCTTGCACTTTCTTTGCCGCCGTCACGGCAAGAGCCGATTGCGAACGCTCGGCGGCAATAGTGAGGTCTTCGCGGAGCGTTTTTTCGAGATTCTCGATTTCCTTGTCGAGTGCCGCGCGCGATGCGGGATCCTCCGCGACCAGCCGCCGGGCCGAAGCCGCCCGCATATTAGAGAAGTCCGCCGCCGCCGCGCGCGCATAGTTGATCGACATCAGCGATTCATCGAAAGTCTTCGCAACCAGATCGGCCGCATGCCGAATGCCGGATGTCGCATAGACGCCGAGTGCTGCTGTGATGGCGCTCATCAACAGGCAGCAAATCAGAATTTGCGTCCGGATGGTTCCCTTGACTGGCATGGCGGCCAGAAGACGGCGGGGCATCGCGAAAAACGATCCGCGATCAGCCCTGCGGCCCGATGAAACCCTCATACTGAAACTTCGCTCTCTTCATTGGCTGAAGAAGACATTCTTGTCTTACGCCACTCTCCCTTGATGTGGCCTATTCTGAGGTAACATCGACTATCCGAATAGCCATATAATGTTTACAGGCCGTATCGGACGGTGTTGATTAAAAGACGATGCGAGACATGGTAACCAGTTGGTGCAACTCATCGTCCATGGTACGGCGGTGAACAAGTCCTCAAGGGAGAAATGGATGCGGGGCGCTAAACGGTTTTCCGCCATCACACGGCATCTCGGCTTTCAGATTGTGGCTGCAAGCCTTGGCGGATTGCTTGCGGGAGCGGCACTAGCCGTGGGCCCCTATCAAATTTCGCAAAAAAATCGTCAGTTCCAGCCGGGACAGATCAGCATCAATCGTGGCGAGACGTTACGTTTCATTAACGATGATGGAGACCTGCTCCATCACGCCTATCTCAAATCGCCTGAGTTTCAATTCGATTCCGGAGACCAGAAACCGGGTAGCAAATTCGAAGTGGCATTTCCGGTCGCGGGCCACTTCACCGTGCTTTGCGCCATTCATCCGAAGATGAAGTTGGTCGTGACCGTCAAGTAAGCCGCTCCTGAACGGCGCGCGTTCGATCTCATAGAACCGTCGTATCGAACAAGTATGCGTGCCCGACATAATAGACAAAAAGCGTCGCAGCCAACGCGACGCAGAATGTCGCCGGAGCAAGCACAGGTAGGCGGCGGTCGTTTTCCGCCACGGGCCGGTTGTCTGCGATGATCACAAACAGCACAGCGATGATGCCCGAGTGGCCGATCGTATCGATCTTGCCGAACTCGAAACAGGCGGCAATGAACATCCCTGCAAGGATGGCCGCCGCGCAGCGCCGGACCAGCGGCGTCCAAATCAGGGCAAACGCCAGCGTGAACTCAACGACGCCCGCCGCGCGCATATAGAAGTCTGGATCGAACCCGAACGTGATGCTCGGGTGCGTGACGAAAATCGGGAAACTCCACTGTGGGTAAGCCCATTTTTCGACGGACGCCCACATCAACGTAATGGCCGTTGCATAACGCATGACGTCGACGGCTTCGATTCCGAAGAACTTCTTCTGAAGCCCGGTCAGAGCGAGATAGGCGGCGATGCCGAGAAAGATCGGATAATCGGCCAGATGGAAAATGCCGTAATCATAGACCGCGATGCCGAAAAGAGTGACGATTCCGAGCGCGGAGACCGGCAAGGTGCGCCGCGACAGCAGACCGGCGATGATCACCAGCTGAATCGGACCGATCAAGGCCGACGTCGATTTCAATTCCGGCGTCAGGATGATTCCGCCGATCGCCCATAGCGAGACGAAAAAGAAAAACACCACTGCGCGAACCAACAGTTCCGTGTTGGTTCGCAATCCGCTGGTGACCCGATCCATCGCGCGCAACATGGCGTCGCCGACCGATGTCCGCTCGATCAGACAACCTGCGAACAGCCAGACGATGGCGACGAAAACCAGGATTTCAAAATCCTGGCACAGCACGTTCTCCAGCCCCTCAGGCTGACCGGCGACGTTGTAGGCGCAAAACCATTTGACGTGAGCGCTCGCGCTTTCGGTACCAACGACGCCAAACAGGACAACAAGTGCGAAACGAAAAATCACTGAGGATGAGCAACGGAGCGCGGAGCCAAGCCGCCCACAAAAGGTCATCATCACCCGCCCGGTTTTTTTAGCGATTATGTAAAGGATTTGTTGACTATACCGAATTTTCGGTCTGGGGCGAGCACAGGTTGATACCGCCTTGCTTTGTGGTTAACGATTGTTAAGAAGCGAATGCCTAGGCCGCTCAATAAGTTGGCGGATATTTCAAGTCATTCAAATTCTACGAATTCAAATCATCACATTTCAGGCTGCGCAGTTCATTTTCTGGTTCAAAGCTATTTCAGGAGAGCAGGATGATTGCCTTGTTGAGTATCGCGAGCGTTTTGGGCGGCTCGGTATTGGCCGTCGCGGCCGGCAGGCACATCTCGCATCGCGACACACTGGAAACCTGCGCTGGTACGCTGCTGCTCGCTGGCTTCGGCCTGCTCGGATCGGCTCTGCAGCATTACACTTGATCACGCGGCTTGAACGGCGCGCCGCTTCGCCTGCTCTCGCTTATCCCCTCAGGGGGCCAGCGCCGGTGACCGGGCCTCGACCGCAGGCGCCGAGAGGGTATTTAGAAAAGCGATCAGTTCTGCTTTTTCCGCCGCTGTCAGCGACAGAGGTTTGATCGACGGCGAGCGGCTCGGCCGATCGATGCCGCCTTTATTATAAAACTCGATCACACCTTCCAGCGTCGCAACCGAACCGTCATGCATGTACGGCCCGCGCTTGGCAACATCGCGCAGCGTCGGCGTCTTGAAGGCGTATTGCAGCTTCTCCGAATTCGGAAACAGACCGCCACGCCCGATATCGTCGCCGGTCGCGGAGCCAATATCCTGAAACGATCCATCGGTGAACGAAGACCCGCTGTGGCAACTCGCGCAATGCGCCTTGCCGTTAAACAAGGCAAAGCCCCGCTTGGCCTCCGGTGAAATCGCGTTTTCATCTCCCATGATCCAGCGGTCGAACGGCGCGACACCAGAAACAATCAACCGCTCATACGTCGCGATCGCCAGTTCAATTCGCCGCCGCGTGATGTGCTTGTCGCCGAAGGCTTTGGAAAACGCCTTGGCATAGCGCGGCAGAGCCCGCAGCCGCCGCACCAGCTCGCGTTCGGTGATGTTCATGTTCTGCGGGCTCGTCAGCGGCCCGAAGGTGACCGATTCGAGATCGGGAAATTTTCCGTCCCATCCCAGGATGTCGACGAAAGCGACATCGATCAAAGTCGGCGTCCGGATGTCCATGCCACGGGGGTCCTCGCCCACGGCATGCGCCAGCCCGTCGCCCCATGATTTCGCCGGCACGTGGCACGAGGAGCACGAGTGCTTGCGCGATCCGGATAGCAGCGGATCGAAGAACAGCATTTTCCCTAAATCAGCTTTTGCCTTGCTGTAGGGATTATCCTCGGGAAACGGGATCGTGGCAGGCCGGTGATACTTCGCCCGCGTGAGGTCGACCTCATGCACACCCACGCCCTCGGCTGCCATATACCCTATCGGCAGGCCGAAAAGCAGCAGGACTAAAAGGGCGAATCCCGTCCACTGTTTCATCACATGTCACCAGGCTGAACACTGGCTTGGATATGCTTTAACAAGGCTTAAGGTTTGGTAGGCAGGCGGCGACGTCACGAATGCCGGAAGGCTTCAACACGTCAAAACGCTGCGAATTGGGAAAATGGTGCCCAGGGGCGGGATCGAACCACCGACACTGCGATTTTCAGTCGCATGCTCTACCAACTGAGCTACCTGGGCATGGCTCCCGGGACGGAATCCAAGGGGAGCGCGCCGGTTTATAGAGAGGCTGGGGCGTCATGTCCAGCCACGCAAGGCCAGTTTTACCCCTCCCCGAATATTCCCCTGCGGACGCGATAACGGAAGAAAATCAAGAAGATCGGGAGCCGCCCGGCACAGGCGGCGGCATCGGCTCCTCGTCATCGTCGGCCTCGAGGTCCGACGCCGGAATGGCGTAGGAGCCGGACAGCCAGCGATTGAGATCGACATCGCGGCAGCGTTCCGAGCAGAACGGCCGGGAGGCCGCAACCGCAGGCTTGCCGCAGATCGAACAGGGCTTCTGCATTGCTTTCCTTAACTCGCGCCGATCCAGCCCGCGCGCACCGGAAAGCCCTCGCCGTCCAGGAGGGCCGTGGACTCATATAAAGGCAACCCGACCACGCTGGTGTAGGAGCCGACCATCTTCACCACGAACGAACCGGCGATACCCTGCACGGCATAGCCGCCAGCCTTGCCGCGCCATTCCCCGGAATCGATATAGGTCTGGATGTCATCGGCCGTCAGGCGCTTGAAGCGCACCCGTGTCTCGACAAGGCGCTGGCGGAAGGATTCCTTCGGTGTCACGAGACAGATCGCGGTGTAGACGCGATGATTGCGCCCCGACAAGAGCCGCAGACACTGCACGGCTTCATCCACCAGTTCCGCCTTCGGTAGAATGCGGCGGCCCACCGCAACCACCGTATCGGCGGCCAGGATATATGCGCCGCGCAGATCGTCGTCGAGCTGCACCGACTTCAGTGCGGCATCCGCCTTAGCACGCGCAAGCCGCGTCGCGCAGACGCGCGGCAGTTCGCCCCGCTTGGGCGTTTCGTCGACATCGGCAGGACGCAGCGCATCGGGCTCGATACCGGCCTGATTGAGCAGGCTGAGGCGGCGCGGCGAACCGGACGCGAGAACGAATTTGGGACGGCCAGTCATGAAAAGAGCGATCTGATGGGGGTGGGAGTGCGCGGAAACTATCGGAACCGCCGTCCGCCGACAACCGGAGAAACCGCCCGGAACAGGGCCAGAATCCTACTCATTGGCGACGGGCGGCGGCGCGAACCGGGCGCGGATCTTGCGCATCAATTCGTCGCGGGTGGCGCGGTAGGCATCAAGCTGCAATTCGCGGCGGCCTTCGGTGCCGACCGGGTCCTGCGTCGGCCAGTATTCGACATCGGTGGCGAGCGTTGCCGTCATCTCCAGCGCGCGATGATGCGCCTGAGGGGCGAGCGTGATGATGAGATCGAAATTGAAGCCTTCCCAATTCTCCAGTTCGTCCACCGTCCAGGGCCGGTGACCGGAGATATCGATTCCGATCTCTTCCATCACCGCGGCAGCGAACGGATTCGGCTCGCCATGCGTGACGCCCGCCGATTGCACGTAAAGCCCGCGCGGACCGATCTGCCGCAACAAGGCAGCCGCGATTGGAGAGCGCACGCTGTTCTGTCCGCACATGAACAGAACCGCCTGCGGCGCCCGCTGGCGCGGCGGCTCATTCATGCGAGACCTGCCGGGCGCGCAGCCCTGCCGCAAAGCCGGAATGTACGGGGAGACGGGCCATGCTCAGCCCTTCCAGTGCAGCACGCACAGCAGCGTGAACAGGCGGCGCGAGGTCTCGAAATCCATATCGACCTTACCGTTCAGGCGCTCCTTCAGTGTGTTCGAACCTTCGTTGTGCACGCCGCGGCGGCCCATATCGATCGCCTCGATCTTGTCCGGCGTCGCGGTGCGGATGGCCTGATGGTAGCTGTCGCAGATCATGAAGTAGTCCTTCACGATGCGGCGAAACGGCGTCAGCGAAATCAGGTGCACGATCACCGGATCGCCGCTCTCCTTGCGGATGTCGAACATCAGGCGATTGCCGGTGATGCCGATGCGCAGCGTGAACGGCCCCTTCGGCGTGCCCTGCGGCGCGAAGAAATTCTGCTCGATCAGATCGTAGATGGCGATGGCACGCTCATGCTCGATGTCAGGACCCGAGCGCCCGATCGACTCCTCGTCCAGCGTCACCGCAACGAGGCGGCTGTCCGGATCGTGGCCCTGATCGGGTTCGTCACTCATCGCAAATTCAGCCGCAGACCAACCGAACGCGCATGCGCATCCAACCCCTCCGCGGTGCCAAGCGTCATCGCCGCTGGGCCAAGCGCGCGCAACTGATCAGGGCCGCATTTCAGAATCGAGGTACGCTTCATGAAATCGAGCACGCCGAGGGCAGAGGAGAACCGCGCCGAGCGCGCCGTCGGCAGCACGTGGTTGGAGCCGCCGACATAATCGCCGATCGCTTCCGGCGTGTGCGCGCCGATGAAGATCGCGCCCGCGTTGCGCACGCGTGCGGCGAGCGCTTCGGAATCCGCCGTCATGATTTCCAGATGCTCGGCCGCGATCGCGTCCGCCAGCGGCAGCGCCTCCTCCATCGACTTCACGAGGATGATGGCGCCGAAATCGTTCCACGACGGACGCGCGATCTCCGCACGCGGCAGCGTGGTGAGTTGCGCCTCGACCGCACGTTCGACATTCGCGGCCAGTTCGGCGTCGTCGGTCAAAAGGATCGACTGCGCGTTGACGTCGTGCTCGGCCTGCGCCAGCAGATCTGCCGCAATCCAGTCGGCATTGCCGGTGCGGTCCGCCATCACCAGAACTTCGGACGGGCCAGCAATCATGTCGATGCCGACCTTACCGAACACGATGCGTTTGGCGGCCGCGACATAGGCATTGCCGGGGCCGACGATCTTCGACACCGGCTTGATGCTCGCCGTGCCGTAGGCGAGTGCCGCCACGGCCTGCGCGCCGCCGACACGATAGACCTCCGTGATCCCGGACAGCGAGGCCGCGGCCAGCACCAGCGGATTGAGCTTGCCATCCGGCGACGGCACCACCATCACCACACGCTCGACGCCCGCGACCTTGGCAGGCACGGCATTCATCAGCACCGAGGACGGATAAGCCGCCGTGCCGCCGGGTACGTAAAGTCCCGCCGCATCGACCGCGCTCCAGCGCCAGCCGAGTTCGACACCGAGCGGATCCGTGAAACGCTCGTCCTTCGGCAACTGGCGGCGATGATAGGTCTCGATCCGGTCGCGCGCGAGCTTCAAGGCATCGACGGTCTTGGGATCGCAGGTCGCGGTCGCCGTCGCGATTTCCTCGGCACTCACCCGCAAGGTTCCGGCCGTCAGGGTCAGCCGGTCAAACTTCGCGGTCGCCTCGATCAGGGCCGCATCGCCGCGCGCAGCGACATCCTCGACAATGGCGCGGGCGGCCGCGTCGATATCACGTGAAACCTCACGCTTCATCGACAGGAAGGCGGCAAATCGCTCCGCGAAATCGGGATTGCGGTGGTCGAGACGGATCGGCATAGGCAGCTTTCAAACAGGTCTACCCACCTTCAATGGCGTCCCCGGACACAGCCGTCAACAACCCGATTTCAGAGGGACCGCTCAGACGGGATCTTTCGCCCCGCCCTCCCCGTCGCCGGTCTCCAGCGTGTCGCCGCCGAGCATATCCTCGCCGATATCGGCCAGTTCGCACTCGATGCATTCGACATCGAGGCGCAGCGCAGCGCCATCCGCGAACATCAACACCACGCTGCCGCCGGGAGCCTTGCCGGGGTGAAACTCAAGACCGAACAATTCCAGCACCGAATTGCGGCCGGCGAGGTCGATTCCGCGCGCCTTGCAGGCCAGCACGCGATCGAACCGCAGCGCCGTCACCAGCCGCTGCTCGGACAGTTTTCCGGAGCAGACCGCCTGGTCCCAGTCCAGCCGTTTCATGCCGATGACGAGGCGCTTTTCATTCTGTCGCCACAGGATATCGGCGACATGCACCGCCGCATCCTGCACATGGGCGGAAATCACCGCGAGGTCATCCTCATCGAGCGCGATCAGTTTCCGCAGGGAGGCCATGACACACTCCACAAAAGCCGGTCCTTTGATTCCAACATTCGCAAGAGAGCCTGCTGAGAAGGGATGCGAATGTTAGAATCGGACCACTAGCCGCTGATTCGTTCAATGGTTGCGCCGCAGGCCGAGAGCTTCTCCTCCAGCCGCTCGAAGCCGCGATCCAGATGATAGATGCGATTGACCATGGTTTCGCCTTCCGCGGCCAGCGCCGCGATCACGAGTGACACCGATGCGCGCAAATCGGTCGCCATCACCGGCGCGCCGCGCAGCGTTGGGCGGCCCTCGATGGTTGCGGTCTCGCCGTCGAGCGTGATCCGCGCACCGAACCGCGCCAGTTCCTGAACATGCATGAAGCGGTTCTCGAAAATCGTCTCGGTGATGTGCGAAGCGCCCTCGGCGCGGGTCATCAGCGCCATCAGCTGCGCCTGAAGATCCGTCGGAAAGCCCGGAAACGGCGCGGTCGATACCTCCACCGGACGGATGCCTGCGCCATTCCGCTGCACGCGGATACCTTCGTTATTTTGCGTGATGGTTGCACCCGCCTGCGCCAGCACATCGAGCGCTGATTGCAGCAATTCCGGACGTGCGCCCTGCAACTGCACGTCGCCGCCGGTCATCGCCACCGCCATCGCATAGGTGCCCGTCTCGATCCGGTCCGGCAGCACGGCATGGCGCGCGCCATGCAGTTTCTCCACGCCCTCGATGGTGATGCGCGGCGTGCCCGCGCCGGTCACCTTCGCCCCCATCTTGTTGAGGCAATCGGCGACATCGGTAATCTCGGGCTCGCAGGCCGCATTGGTGATGACGGTCGTGCCCTTGGCGAGCGTTGCCGCCATCAGCGCGACATGGGTGCCGCTGACGGTGACCTTCGGAAAATCGATCGTCCCGCCATGCAGACCCTGCGGCGCGCGCGCGACCGCGTAGCCGCCATCGATCGCGATCTCCGCACCAAGCTTTTCCAGCGCCATGATGAGCAGATCGACCGGCCGCGTGCCGATAGCACAGCCGCCTGGCAACGAGACCTTCGCTTCCTTCATCCGCGCCAGCAGCGGGCCGATCACCCAGAAGCTCGCCCGCATCTTGGAGACGAGGTCGTAGGGCGCGGTGGTATCGATGATGTTGGCCGCCGAGATGTGCAGGGTCTGGCCCTGATGCTCGCGGTCGCCCGGCCGCTTGCCGGCGGACATGATATCGACGCCGTGGTTGCCGAGAATCCGGTGGAGCAATGCGACGTCGGCGAGACGCGGCACGTTCTCCAGAATCAGCGTCTCCTCCGTCAGGAGGGCAGCGATCATCAGCGGCAACGCCGCGTTCTTCGCGCCCGAAATCGGGATGGTGCCGTTGAGTTCCTTGCCGCCGACGATGCGAATGCGATCCATTGTACCCTGTCGCTTTTTGAAGAAGGGCTGTCTTAGCGCGTTTTCGAATTCCCGCAAACCGCCGCGCCGATTCTAGTTTTAGAAATAAATCAATAAATTCAACGGGATCATATTTGCGCGCCGACCCGGACGACGAAGGCCTGGCTCAGGCGAGATGCATGGGACTGGGACGAAATCGGATCGTGGCAAACGCGATAGCCGCCGCGAAGACCATCAGAGCCACGCCCTGGGTTGCCAGCAGCGGCCAGGCGCCATGCGTTCGCTCCAGTTCCGCGAGCGGCGCGACCTTCTGGAACATCTGGACGATCAGCACGACGACGTTCAGGTAAAGCGTGAGCATGGCGGAAATGACATAGCCCGCACGCCACCGCCCCTCCAGACGCCTCGCAACCAGCGCATATACCGCGAGCGCGAGCAGCACCAGCGTGAGCATGCCAAAGGCGTGAGATGGCAGGACCGCGGTGACGGGAAACATGAAACCGGTGACGCTGGTCGTGATCGCCATCAGCAGAAACAACCAGGTCCAACCGCGCAGCAAATTTCCCCGCAACAGACCCCACATCGCGATCAGTCCGGCGACGATCCCGACAAGGCTTAGCAACACATGCACGGCCGTGAATGCCGGCAGGCTCATCCCCAGAACCATGGCCGGTCCCTCGCTGTCACGGAATGATACGGCGGCTTTGCCGGATTGCCAGCCGGATTATCGCACTCTCGGGCTTGCAAGCGTGGCTCTCACGTCTCGCTGCGGGAGGCATCGGGTGCATTCCCGTCAACCGGGACGGCGGCATCGTCTTCCGGCGTCACTATCGACCGGCCGGAGCGGCCCTTGGCCTGAGATTTCCGCCGCTTCAGGTTCTCCCGGAGCGCCGCCCGCAGCCGTGCCTGCCGCTCTCGCTCCGCCCGGCCCGATTCACTGTTCATGGTGTCTCAATGCTCGTATTCATGCTCGAGGTTCCCCAAAGTGAGCCGGCCACCGCCAGTGCGCCCGCCTGACCCCGCTTCCATCCCCTCATGCCCTGTTTTTTTGATCGTAACACGGAAAATCCAGCCGTTTCGGGCCGCACGGCCTCTCCCGCGCTTGCACCGAAAGCCTCGTTATGGCAAGGATCGCGCGCCTTTCGAGGCTTTTGGCCGATTCCGCCTCGGCCCGGCCGGTTTAACCGGCCTCATGTCTGGCGTTCGCTGCCGTAGCTCAGTGGTAGAGCACTCCATTGGTAATGGAGAGGTCGACAGTTCAATCCTGTCTGGCAGCACCAGCCATCCGTTTGATATCATTGATTTTGCTGGCGATGTGGTCCGAACTGTATCACAAGACCGTATCACAGTGAGTCAATGAAGCGACGACGAATGCACCTCATCAAGCGCCCGGATTCCTCAAATTACTGGTTCAAGCTCCGGACCCCGGCGAACGTAATCGGCCAGTTGAAGGGTAAGCAAGTTCTGCTGCATCTCAGCCATGGGACTGATAGCCCCATGACCAAGGTGGCGACGATTGGCGAGTTCGTCACCTTCTCAGTGGAAACCGATGACGATCATTTGGCGGGCATCCGGGAGAGGAATGCCATCGGGCATCTTGAGAAGCTTTTCAAAGTCACGGCTGCAACGCCGTCAGCTATCAGCCACCATGACTTGGTGGCGCTCTCAAAGACCGCCTATGACCTTTACATTGAGGTCTACTATCAGGAACCGGGAAGCAACGCGCGCTGGACAGCACACAAAGCACTGTCTCGCGCTGCTCTGGAAGGGCGCATCGCCAATCCGAACGGCTTTGGAAGCGCGATGATGCACGCTTATCGATGAGGTGCTTGAGGTTGTTCGGAAGGCTGATCGCGACCGGGTAGCATCGTTCAATCTTCGGATCGTAGATTTTCGAGCAGTCGGGTGTGATGTTGTATTTGGTCATGCTTCTCACTGACGTTCAGACGCAAAAAATCCCCGGTCCACGCCAAGCGGATCGAGGTTGCGCCGTGATTTGATTGTAGGTAACTCGGCACCAGCGTCTAGCGCAGGAGTGCCAATGTAGGCGAAACTGTAGCAGGGTACCTGTGTTTTGTCAAATAAGACTTGTGGTATTTTTATACCGTATTTAATATCGAAAATCGTATATTGTCCGTTTCATGTTACGCCTGAAAACATTGGCTAAGTTTGATTCTGATCGAATAATGGATAAATGGGCTGCTTTATGGAGCGCGCAATTAAGCGAGGCTACCAACCCCTGCCCGTCTCCCGAATGCCTCTAAACAGCCCAGCCGTAGCCGCACGTTCTCTTTTTGTTCTTTCTCGTGGGTAGGTAGCTGACAGGGCAGAAAACGCGCCTACTGGCTTCTCTGGGCCTTCTGTGGCCAATGACGTTCTGACACCGGCAGGACATGGCAGAGGTGGCAAGAAACTACACTGGCATTGCGGATCGTGGCCAGCGTTGCAACCAGTTCCACTTTAACGCATGTTGGCCGCCCACAGAGAGGCGGACTGGGCAGCGATGGCGCGCGGACGGCGGTATTACTCAGAAGAAGACCCCGAAAGGGGGATAACGCCATCTCAATTGAAGCGAGCGAGCGCCGAACGCCAAAAGCAATACATGCGGTCTTGGTTTCACAGCAACTTTGAAGACCCCGCCAACGAAACACCCTACAACGGACGAGAAGGCGGCTATCAATACATTTGGGGCGGCCCTTACGATGCAACCGAAGAACTCGAAGCGGAGTTTGGAAGTCTAGTCCCATTCGAGCGGATTGAAGAGATTGCGGACGATATACAAGGCGAGGATGGTATTCTCGATTGGGCTCCAAGCGGGAATCATCCTGACCTCAGAAACCGCGAAGAAGATTTTCGAAGGGAGCAGGAAGAACAAGATGAACCTGCCGAACAGGATACGCTGCCTCAGATAATCGAACGGCTGCAAGCTGGGGTAAAACCATCATATGGCGATGCCTTCGAAGTAGCTCAGCGCCGCGCACTCTTAGAAAAACTAGATCAGTTCCGGTCAGCTCTTCAACAAATCACACCGTCACATGGCGGCTTAGGACACAACAATCCACCGCCAGATGAAGATGGCCTGCCGGACCTACAAGAAATTCGTGAGGTCACGCAAACGATCCAGCAGGAAGTGGCTAAACCTGAACCGGACGCGCTACAGGTTGCCACTTCAACTTCTCGCCTGAAAAAACTTGCCGATCTTCTTGTCGCGGGGGCTGGATTGATCGGGATAGGAATACTCAAGCGAGCCGGTGAAAAAATCGCCGATGCTGTTTTGACAAAGCCTGTGCTAGATTCTCTCCATCAGATAGCAGCAGATGTTGTTCATCAGGCGGTCATTTGGCTTTCCCACGTAACGATTCCATTTTGATCCTGTGAGCGCTGCGAAAAGCAGCGGCTCACAACATCAGATAGCAGCCCTGCGCTGCGAACGGATTCGACGGTCGATGCTGTCGTTATCCATCCCGGCATTCGGCTTTTGAGCAGGCTCATCTTCCCAACGGTCTCCACAGAGCCAAGTCGAAGGGTTACACCAAGCCCGGTCATCAGCCTTGTTGACGTATTTTCGGAGACCGGCCATCATAACTTCAAAGCTCACGCGCTGAGATGCCTCTGCGAAGGCAGACTCTGCATCTCGCTTTCCAATCTTGCTGGGATAGCTCGTCCAGAACTGGATGAAGGCATTTTCGGGGTAGTTGTCATTCACCGGCTCGGGTGACTGATCGCCTTTTCCTGATCGAACCAAACCACCGGCAAAACCCGACGCGGTAGCGGCGGAAGCTCTGTCTCTTTCTTCTGTCTGACTCTGTCTGTCTGAGTCTACAGTCTTGGGGCCAGATTTCGGACCCTTGGGGTCCAGATTTCGGACCACCGAGGTCCGAATTTCAGACCCCTGAGGTCCAGATTCCAGACCCTCATCATCGTCTACATCGTCATAGAGATTCAAATTATGGGCATCAACTCTTTCCCAAGCGGGCACATACACATTCGTTTTGTACTTTGATGCATTTTTGTATCGCGTAAGCCATCCAGTTTCCCTCAATACCTTCACGGCTCCTTTGACAGTGCTTTTACCTAACCCGGTTCTTTCGACAATGAAGGAAAAGCCGGGATAGGAATTGTCGCTCTTTCTCATGCAGAAATCAGAGAGAAAAATAGCGACTAGCTTTTCTGCTGGAGTTAGTTGTTCGTCACGCATGACAAGCGACCGATACCGGCCTTTTATCGTGCCGTCGATGCGGCGATTGCCAAATGGTTTTGTGGCGGGCTTGTCAGATGGAGAATGATGGGTCATAGTAACTGCTACCTAGGTTCTGTGGTTCTTTTAACCCCGTCACTTTCGCGAGTGGCGGGGTTTCGCTTTTGAACTTCACAAGTTCGTTCAGTATTCTTGTTTTGGCAAGCCCCCTCCCTCCAAATGAAAAGGCCCGCCATGATGACGGGCCTTTCTGATCGAGTAGACGGGCAGTTTAAGCGCTGACCCTTGCCCCACGCTGCTCATCGTCAGATAGATCAAGAAACATAAGCAGGGCATCGGCGGCGAGTGCTGCCGCATTCTTGACATTATCGGAAGTGTGCCGGTAGGAGATTTCGTAAAGCTCCGGGAGCAAAGACTCTATTTTCTTTTCAATCATTGTCGGCATCCTCTTTCATGCCCATCAGCATTCCCGCGCCAGTATTTATATAGGCTATGGCCTCGATAACTTCTTTTGGCACTCGTCCATCAAGACTCGTCGCCTCTCCCATGTCTTCCAAATCAACACCATACAGACTGAGCAATACTTTTAGAGTGCGAACAATCGTTATAGCCAAATCTTCTGGATTTAATTCGTCATTCCTCGCTTCTAGCAATCTCAGCAATACGTCAGCGGCCAATTCAGACGCTACGGCTGGCACATGAGATTGTTGAAGTGGAATAGATTCTTCAATTCTCGAATGCATCTCCTCAATCTCAGATGTGATATCGAGAGGCGCAAAATGGACGGCTTCAGTTTTAGATTCGAAAGACATTCTAATTCCCCCAGTGAAGAGAATCGCATTCTCTCAGAGATGGCGTTTGCATCCCATATGTTTCCATGCAAACGGGATGCAAACCGTGGTTGAGAAACACTCAACCAGCGTTGAATCACGTCATCTCGTAATCGATGTCGTGTGTTCGCCAGTTCATGGCCTCTGACACTCGCTTTTGAACGAGTGCCGCAAGCGCTTCTGGATCATGGCTGCCACCATGAATGTTGATGGCGATGGGACCAGAACCACCGGCACCGTTCATTGTCCATTGACCAGCACCCGGCATTGCTGACGGTGGCGGCACTTGCTGGATTGCTTCATTGGGTGAAGGCACCTTGCTTGCGGCAGCTTCTCCATTGATGCCACCTTCGATGAACTTCCGGTAAGCCTCAGAACCGGCATGACCGAATTTTCCGGCCCACTTGCCAGCGCCCCAATCCAGAAACTCGTTACCGCCAATCTTTTTCATCACGCGGCCACGGCCACCGCGAAGTGAACCGTTAGGGTCGGTTGGGAGTCCCTGATCGGTGAAACCGCCGATGATATGGCTACCGGCAAGCGCGTTATCGATGTAGCCGAACATCTTTTCGCGAAGCTTCGGGTTGCGGTTGAGCTTTGCGATTGCGCCCGGTAATTCACCGCGACGGATCGGACCATAGAAGCTCTTTGGGTTGATACGCCCATCGGCCCCATATCCAAGTGCCTGCCGAAGAGTCCAGCCACGCATGTCAGCGCGGTTAAACATGGACTCGATGGTGGCACCACCGGACGCGCCTTCGGTCAGAAGCATTGCGCCAAGGTGGGTCTTCAACGTCGGATCATTCTTTATCTCATCCGCAAAACGCGACCGGCGCGCAGCAAGGAATGCCGAGTCGCTGAGACCTTTTCCGATGCTGGTATCTCCAACGCCTCCCGGTGGAATTGATACGATGGAGTCGCTGCCACCCTTAATGATGCCCCGGCTGGTCATGCCGAAGTCAGGCAATTTGGTGCCGGGAATGCTCCTGAGCAGCGGATTCCCGCTGACGGACTCGCCGTTGCCGCTTCCGAAGAATTGGCCATAGCCAACCTTGCCGGGAGTGAATGAGGCTGATCGAATGTCACCGATCCGGCCAATCTCATCTCTGAGGCTGTCGATTGACGTTTTCAGGCCGGTCTTGTGAACCAGTCCGGCAAAGCCACCGTCAGACTCGAAAGCTGCCCGCTTGAATAGCTTGCCAGCTTCTTCAGCGTTTCCGAGATAGCTTTGCTTTTTCGGAAGCTCATCGCTGTAACCGTGATTCTTCCGCCATTGCTTCAGGAAGTCCATCGACTCCTTATTCTTCATGACGCGGTTTCCACCGAACAACGTGCCAGCGATGGCAGCACCCAAAGGCCCGAGCATTCCGAGACGGGACGCGATACCCGCACCGGCAGCGCCAGCCGCTGCACCCGCACCGCCACCGCTCAGGAAGAAAGAAAGACCGGCCAGCGACATTGCCAATCCGATGATGGAGGAAATGACTCCAATCACAGGGTTGAGGGCAGCAAGTGCTACAGTCAGAGCGGCGAATTGAGCGATAAGCTTACCCATCGTCGTTGCATCGCCTTTGCCGACGATACCGGACACAAGATTGAATGCGTCCTTAATCCCGGAGACAAATCCGCTGACGCCTTCCGCAAAGCCTTTGCCGAATTCTTTCCATCGCTGAATGTCCGACTCGGAAAAGCTGCTGGCGAATTCGGTAAGCGACTTGCCAATGTCGGTGATACCAAAACCTTCCTTCAAGCCATCAATCAGCGCGTTAACGCGATCCTTGATGCCATCGAAATTGAACTTCGAAGCAAATTCGATGATCCAATCCGATACCTGGGTGAAGATACCCTCCAGACCGGCACCGGCTCTTTCCAAGACCAACCCGAAGGCGGCAGCCATAGACTTCCATCTTCCATCAAGCGAACGAATCTTCTTAAGACTCGCTTCATCGAGGAATTTAGGTTTGTCAGCAATTTCCTTGATCGATCGCGCGATAAGATCCCGTGCCCCCGACAATGCCATAAGCTCATCGCGCCATTCATGGTGGCAACGCGGCTAATATCACGAGTCATCTTTTCGGTAAGACCCGACATGCTGGCGCTGACATTCGAGAAACCAGCATTGAACCTCTTGGCGATGCCTTCCAGTTTGCGGAGTTCGGCTTGCAGCTTGCGGATAACCGGTGATGCTTCATCAGTTGCGCTGAGGCGCGCGTGTACGTTCAGGCTTTCGTCTGACATTTTTTTTCTTTTTGCTGACCACCCGAAATGGGTGGGGTCTTTTTGAAGGGTGGGGGTGGCGTAATTCGCCTTTTGTGGATTTGAAGTATGGGGATGGGGCCCCAAGTGACCGGGGGGCTATGTTCAATAAAAAATCGGCTTCTCTCAGCACCGCCCGTTGATTCTAGTGCTGGAAAACCGACAGGCTTCCCACGACCAACCTCACCATGAAAACAGGAGGCGGTTGCAGCAGGCTTGAAGCCCTAGGAAATTTATTGAGCGGGTATCGTTAGACCGGATCGAATCGATTAGCCTGCGGACTTCCCCACATCGCGTAGGACGCGCGACTCCAAGATAAGGAGTGCGTGCCTATGCGCATTCGAAAACGTCGCTGGATCGCCAAGAGCTTTCGTCAGCTTGCGAGCTTTCTCAATACTCCCGCTGGACTATTACTCATCGGAGAGGCGGGCCATCTGATTTCTTGGCTTCTTGATCGCTATGGCTGACCGATGGCAGCCGGGATGATCGATCTGGTTGGCATTGATCGCCTGCCCTGTCTCATATGGGTATACGCAAACGGTGCACGGCATTGAGACAGATTTTTTGTCTCAATAGGATTGACTCTATAATTTTGAGACATTAGCCTCTCATCATCTTAGAGCCTATTGAGACAAAGAGGGCTTCCATGACGACGATTGGATACGCAAGGGTCAGCACCACCGACCAGAACCTTGAGATTCAGATTGCGGCGCTCAAAACGGCGGGATGCGAAGTGATCCGCTCTGAAAAGGTTTCAGGGACTTCAACCAAAGGTCGCGCCGAATTGGCGACCGTCCTAGATTTTCTCAGGTCCGGCGATACGCTGGTGGTGACCCGCATTGACCGCTTGGCCCGCTCTATCGGTGATTTGCAGGATATTGTTCGGGCGGTGCGCACCAAGGGTGCCGCGCTTAAGGCAACCGAACAGCAAATCGATACCAGCACGGCGGCTGGCAAGGCGTTCCTAGACATGCTGGGTGTCTTTGCTGAGTTCGAAACGAATCTGCGTAAAGAGCGCCAGCTTGAAGGTATCGCTAAAGCAAAGGCTGCGAACGTCTACAAAGGCCGCAAACCATCCGTCCCGGTTGATGAAGTCCGTAAATTGAAGGCGGAAGGCATGGGACCAGCGGCGATTGCAAAGGCGCTCAATATCGGTCGCGCGTCGGTCTATCGGGCTCTAGCCTGATAGACACCATGCGGCGGGCAATGGTCCGCCGTGCAGGTCAGGCGTGTTCTGGATAGTCTAGTTTGAGGGTAACAAGACGAGCGGCAAACGTAAGGATGCGTTGTCCGGAAAGTTGTGACCAATCAGATCACCCCAAGTGGCGAGCTTTCTTTGGGAGAATGGAAGCCGCTAGGTCGTCCACGGGCTCCGGCGGACTCGATTCCGCTGAGTAGGAACGCGAGTGCCGAACTTCAAGCCGGTTTTGCAGGAGAAACAATCGTACCAATCTTGTCCCTCGGATTGAAGGCGAAATTGGAGGATAGAGACTTCCCCTTTCTTGAAGCACACGGGGCAAGCCAGATGAGGCGGCTCACCATTAGCCAAATCTTCCCTGAGACGATATGCTATTTTCCCATCACCTCGGACATCAACCATTTCATATCGATTAAGGTCTCTTCGCTTGTCGTCAACGGCCTTGAGCTTGTCTTTCAGCTCTGAGATTTCGTTCAGAAGATCCATTTGCGCTTGCTGAGCGGTAAGGATCGTTTGCTGAAGGTCTATAACCGCCGTGTTTCGCTTGGCAGCATCGTCAAGTTCTTTTAGCCCCTTGGCCATATCGAACGCGGTTTTAAGCGCCCCGATGCCAGCGAATATCTCTGCAGCCATCATTAGCCTCTTTGAAAACTGTCAAACATAGTCTGTTACGCGATGAGCGCATTCAAGTAGGCAACTTCCCGGTAGCAAGTGTTGACCCAAGCGCCTTCTTAGCTTTTGAAAGGCGCAATTTTGCCACCTCAAAATCGCGCGTTATTTCTTTGACCGAAAAAATAGCCTCCTCCAACTGCGTCCCGACCAACCACTGTCTCAACAAAGCAACATCGTCGGAATTGCCACTGGTTAGCTTTTGCTCTTTTGGTGTCCCCGTTAGTAGATTGAGACGATGCTTACAGTGCGAGCCATTTTCTGCAGCGTCACACTGACAACTCAAACGCAAAAATCCATCACTCACTCGCTCCGCAACTATTTCGTATTCTCGATCACTTGAGCTGCTCGCAACAGTAAAGCGCAACATTTCCCCACCCCTGAAAATCGACATCAACGAAAAGCTTTGCAGGCTTGCCCACTAGCAAAATATCCTGCTGGACAAGCCGTCCCCTTAATCTTCGGAATAGCGCGAGGCGCGTCCCGGTGGAATGCCTCACAGCAGTTGCCGGTGGCGAAATATCCGGTCGGACAAACCGAACCCACCTTCACAATCCGGTCAGTGCCATCCCTCTTGGGAAGGCAGTATGGACTTGCGGCGAAGACTGCCGTTGCAGAAGCAGCCAGAGCAACCATCGCAAATGCAGCAACGAATGTTCTTGCCATCAAACAACCCTGCATGAAAAGATTTTCAGAGTGGCGGGGGAATTATGAGCAACGATCATACACCGGACGGCAACCAAGAAAACTACACTCTCAACCATCCTTTAGAATCGGCGATAGGCCAAAGCGGCTCTGTAAAAATGGGGGCTAAACTTGTTTTGGGAGCAATCGCAGCGATTGTAGCCATAGGGTTTTTGTTCGGATCGAAGGACAATGCCCCGGGTACATCGACGATAACTGAACAAGCCGCCAAATCATCTCCCTCGCAAAAGAGTACACAGACCAAGACATCTTCTTCCGTAACCGCAATTCTCGGTAAGAAGAGCCTATTCACGAACATCAAAAGCAGCGGCAACATTTATTGCCCTGCAGATGGCCCATCATGGGTGATCGCAGAACTAGACGGCGATTTTGTTGCCATCAATGGAGTGGCAAGAGGTTGGGCCAATAAGGGGGACTTGTCCGTCTATCGCGGCGAGAAATGGATTACGGTTAAGGACCAAGGCGTAAATCCGTCAGGCCTCAAATCTGATGTCGTAAGCGAGATGATTCAGACCGGCCTCAATTTATGTCCCTATGGCAAGGGTTCGCCAATCGACCAAATCACCAATCGGCTGGAGGAAGGCAGCGCAAGATATATCGATATAGGATCACAGTACGGACTCGCGACCGAGAAAATTCAAAACGCCTCACCTCTTGGTAAGAAGACCGTCCGAATTAATGGGTTCGGATGCACAGATTTCGATAGGTTCGAGCGAATCCTTAGTCTGCATGGCTCCGGGGATGAAAAAGCCGCTGATCGGTTGTTAGGGATATCCGTGGTCAATCAAGAATGCGTCGGCTTCAAAACTGGCGATACTGTTTTTGTGGAAGATGTGTCTTGGAGTAGCTCGCGATGCATCCGACCAGAAGGGGAAACCAACTGCTATTGGACAGTTAAAGCTATGGTCGAACGCGATTAACGATGCAGTCCAGACGATATTGCGCTATCGTTTACCCGCTAACATGTCACCCGAAACCGTATCACAACCGGTGATTTTCGGACCAAAAACATAAGCGAAATCAATATCAACTGAGATTGCTGCGACTTTTCAATCCTGTCTGGCAGCACCAGCCAATCCTTTTGAAATTGCAGGAAACCTTGGTAGACGGCATGTCGTCGTCCTCTCGGTGGTCCACATAGGTGGTCCACAATGGTCCTTGCAATGTCTCGCCCCGCTAAGCATCCGAAAACCGGCACCTACCTTTTCAGAAAGCGAGTACCCCGCCATTTGCAGCAGCTTGTCGGCAGTCGCGCGGTCAAGCGTTCACTCGGCACAAAGAACCCCAACGAGGCCAAGCGGCTTTATCTCGAAACGGCTGAGGTCGTGGAGCGTGAGTGGGCCTGCTACAGGCAGCGCCCGTCGCCCTCTCCCACAAGGAGATCATCCGTCTGGTTGAAGTAGCCTATAGCGACATCGTCAGCATTCACCCGGATAGGCCTTTCGATTGTCCGGCGCGTGACGGATCAATTGAACGGACAGATACGGCTCGACAATAACGTGCCCGAGCCAGGGCTCACCGTCAGTATCCTGCTTCCCGCCGAGGCGCGCTCATCAGCTCCTTGAACGTCACGATCGATCGGCGGCCGATACGCCCGCCGCAGATTCAAGCGGAATCGTCCAGATCGTGATGAGAATCGGCATCGCCGCGATTGCCACCGGCACGAACGCGAACACCGCGTTGCCGCCGAAATCCCACGCCATGCCGCCCAGAAGCGAGACCAGCATCGCGTAGGAGTAGCTGATCGCCAATGCCGCTGCGAGCATTCGTCCGACATCGTCAGGATTACGGGCAAGCAACGGCGGCAGCGCCATGCTGAGGGTCAGTACAGCACTGCTGGCCATTCCCGTCATGCCCGCCCACAGGATCGTCGTCCAGCCGGTAGAGAACACGATGCCGAAAATGCTCACCAGCATCGCAAGGCCGAAAACGAGGAACGGCCAGCGTTTGCCCTGAAACCAGTCGGCCAGAACAAGCATCAACAGCGAGATCGGAAACTGCCCGACGTTCAAGGCCGTCAACGCGGCGCTGACATCCGCAGACCGACCAGAGCCGGTGAGGTAGGCAGGCAAGAAGGCATTGGTGCAGAAATACGTGCAGGAGACGCTCGCAAGGGTGAGGCCGATCTTCCAGTTCAAGCCGCTACCAAGATCGGGCCACAATCGTCCGGGCTTGCTGACCGCGTAGTTCTCCGTCCGTGGACTGAAGACGAACACCAGGACCGCTATCAGCAGCAAAGGCGCTGACCATGTCAGGAGACCGAGCCGCCAGCTCTGATTGAAGTACGGCAACAACACCGGAAGCATCAGCGCAACAGGGATGACTTCTCCGACAATCAATCCATTGGTGTAGAGCGCCGTGCCAAACGCAGCGCGCTCCGGCATCCATTGCCGGACGGCGGCGCCCATTGCGGGCTGCATGATGGCGATGCCCGCGCTCATCAGAACGGTCGCGGCATAAAGCGAATAAGCCTCCGGCGCCACCGCCCGCAGGCCGGAACCGAGCGCTGTGACGACGAGGCCACTCGCCAGCGTCCATCGCACGCCGACATGCTCGATCAGCAGCGAACCGGGCGCGGCGGCCAATGCGAACATGATGACGGGAATACCCGTCAGAATCCCGACCCCTGTACCGGACAATTGCAGGTCCGATTGGATCAGCGCGATCACCGGCGGCACCGCAAGCACGCTGAGGCGCAGGCCGGCGCCGCAGATCCACAGCAGCAGAGCGGATGTCGAGTTTCGATTTGTCATGATGACCGGAGATGGAGAACAGGAAGCGCACGGCGCAGAAGGTCGCTGTCTATCAGAACGCGCGCACGGGATACACCGGCCGAGAGACTCAAAATGGCTCAGGATTTGCGCTGAGGCGGAGGGGCCACATCGGTACGTTGTTGCAGGCGCGCCAATGTGCGGCCGAAAATGGCGTCATCTTTCAGCGCGCGCGCCAGCGTCAGTCCGCCCTGAATGCCGCCGACGGCATCTTCGGCAAGTGACCGCGCGGTTGCAGGTTCAACACCGGCCCGGACCAGCGCGCCGTCGAGCGCCTCGATCCATCGCTTGAAATAAAGCCGGATCGGTTTGGCGAAGCGGTCCCGCGTTTCATCCAGCGCGAATGCACCGAGCAGGCAAACCCTGCGGCCGGAGCGGAAATACGTATCGACCGTTTGCCACATCCGCGCGATCGCAGCGCGCGGCTCATCCTGCTCCAGCGGCTCGAACACTTCGCGCACGAACCATTCATCGACATGCGCCAGGATTTCCGCCGCCATCACTTCTTTCCCCCCGGGAAAGAAGTGATAGAGACTGCCCTTCGAGAGGCCGGTGCGCTCGGTGATCTCGAACAACGAGGCACCCTCGAAGCCGAGTTCGCGAAAAACCTCGGCCACCCGTGTGATCGCATCGCTTTTCTCGAAAACCGTGCGCGCCATTCCCTCTGTCAGCTCCCGTGAATCCGGTTTCTAGAGTCCAAGATCGGACAGACCCGGATGATCGTCCGGCCGCCGCCCAAGCGGCCAGTGAAACTTACGATCCGATTCCTTGATCGGCATATCGTTGATCGACGCGAAGCGGCGCTGCATCAGACCCGCCGCATTGAACTCCCAGTTCTCGTTGCCATAGGCGCGGAACCAGTTGCCGCTGTCGTCATGATACTCGTAAGCAAAGCGCACGGCGATGCGGGTCTCGGAAAAGGCCCACATTTCCTTGATCAGACGATAGTCCAGTTCTTTCGCCCATTTTCGGGTGAGAAACTCGACGATCTGCTTGCGTCCGACAGGAAATTCCGCGCGATTACGCCACTGGCTGTCTTCCGTGTAGACCAGCGCAACCTTGTGCGGATCGCGGCTGTTCCAGCCATCCTCCGCCATTCGCACCTTGGCAGTGGCGGTTTCAAAGGTAAAAGGCGGGGCAAGCGGCGGGGCCATGGCAGCGTCCTTTAATGTGTGAGCGACATAAGTGGCGATGATTAAACCAATAAGTTTTATCTATACCGATCGGTTTAGTATTGCAATCCTGTGCCCCGAACCCACGCGGAACAGTCATGACGCCCGTTGAGCCCGCCCCTTCCCGGACAGGACTATCCCGACAGACGTTCGGCATGGGGCTCGGCTTCATCGGGATCACCATTTTCGGCGGCACGCTGCCCGCGACACGTCTTGCGGTGACGGGCCTCGATCCGTTCTTCATCACCTTCGGCCGCGCGGCCGCGTCCGGCTTGTTGTCGGCGGCGCTGCTTCTGTTGTTGCGGCGGCGCTGGCCGAACATACGCCAAATCCGCACGATGCTGATTTGCATCGTGACCCTCGTATTGGGTTTCCCGG
>Ga0153956_1001020_pt1 | contig 27559 bp, 28 predicted proteins | sample TSFL040MetaG_FD_104704 | JGI IMG/M metagenome (GOLD analysis project Ga0153956, IMG submission 104704) | Attine ant fungus gardens microbial communities from Florida, USA - TSFL040 MetaG | ecosystem: Host-associated > Fungi > Mycelium > Unclassified | place: USA: Florida, Wekiwa Springs... | reverse complement strand
GACCCTCCCGGCACGGTCCCTCCACCTCTTCCCCCGGAAACGGCCCGGGAGGGACGGCGGGGGTGACCCTGGACGAACCTCCCCGCAGTTCGTGAGGGAAGGGTCACCCCCGCCGTCCCGTCCCTCCCCGGCCCGCCCGGGCCGTGGACGGGAGGGCCCGTCCCTTGTCCGTCCCCGACCCAGCCTCAGGCTGCCGCAGTTCCCGTCCGCCACCTCACCTGTCCTCGACGACGATGAGCCAGGGAGGACCAAAAGGGCTGGAATAACTGTCTCTCCTATATGAAGGAGGCGTAAATTCTTTTTTCTATAGTCGTACGTCGGACGGGATTGGACGAGGGGAAGATAGGAGGAATCGTTGGGAATCGATCTCATCACGCCGATTTCTACAGCGGAAATCCCGACGACGCTGGAGTCGGTCCCGTTTGGGACGCTGAGGGCATTCGAGGCGTTGTTCGAGATCGGCGACGCCGTCCAGTCGGAGGATGTCGACCTTGATCAAGTCCTCGAACTCGTCGTCCGGAAGGCGGCCGAGCTCTTGCGGGTGGACCTCAGTTGGATCGCCCTCCTCAATCGGACGAGCGGGCGGGTCGAGGTGGTGACCAGCGTCGGCGCGAGGAGCGGCAAATTCAACGAGATGGCGGTCGAGGTCGGCGCCGGCCTCGGGGGCGTCGCGCTCGACGAGGGGCATGCCGTCGTCGTGCTCGACTACACCGACTACACGGCGAACACCCCGGCCGGCGTCCACGAGATCATGGTCGAGGAAGGTGTCGCCTCGGTCATCTGCGCGCCGATGTTCAGATGCGGAGAGATGGTGGGCGCTCTCTACGTCGCGAATCGTCGCCGAACCGATTTCGCCGACGAGGAAGTCTCGCTGATCTCGGCCGTCGCGACCCAGGCGTCGGCCGCCATCCGGCACACCCAGCTGTTTCATGAGCTGGAGATTCGCAACGAACTCTTGGAGAATTCTTTCGCCGTCCACCGGGAGCTGACGTCGGTGGGGTTGCGGGAGGCCGGCCTGGACGGGATCGGTGAGGCGCTCGCCGCCGTGATCCAGCGTGAGCTGATCGTCGAACAGGATGTGATCGCTCCGTATAGGCGCAGCTTCGGCGATCAGTCTCCCTGTGCCGACGCCGCGGAGCGGACGTTGGTACCGATAAGCGCGGGGGAGAATCGGTTGGGTCAGATTCTCGTCTCCGCCGAGGGCTTGACCGAGCTGCACCTCCTGGCGATCGACCAGGGCGCGACCGTGATCGCGCTCGAGCTGTTGAAGCAGCGTGCGGCCCGCGAAGTCGAGTGGCGCCTGCGCGGAGAGCTGCTCGATGAACTGCTCGAGGGTGCCGCCACCGAGATGGTCCTCGAAAGGGCCGAGCGCCTGGGGGTCGACGTGGCGGCCAGGCGGCGAATCTTTGCTTTCGAATCGATCGGCGGCTCAGTCCACTATGGCGATCTGCTGGGCGTGGTCAGGAACAAAGCCGGACGGAGGATGCACAATGTCGCCGGATCGATTCTCGCGGTCAAACGGGCGGGCACGGTCCTCCTCGCCTTGCAGGAGAGCACGCCGGAGCTCGAATCCGAACTGATCGACGACATCCGGGAAGCCCTGCGGCACCGGGGCGCTCGCGTCGCGATCGGCATCAGCGACTTCCACGACGACCTGTCGGTCGCCTTCACCGAGGCGTCGGCCTGCCTGGCCCTGGCATCGCAACAGTCCCACGACGACGACAGCAAGGTGCTCCGTACATCTGACCTCGGGCCCCTGAGCTTCCTGCTCGACTCGTCGAATCTAGATGGGTCGATCAGGTACGTCAGGGACGAGCTGGGGCCACTGATCGATCACGACGCGAAAGGCAAGTCACAGCTTCTTCCCACGCTCCGGGCGTACGTCGACGCCGGTGGTCATCAACCGACCGTGGCGAAGAACTGTTACATCCACGTCAGCACCCTGAAGTACAGGTTGAAAAAGATCCGGGAGTTGCTCGGGCGTGACCCCGCCTTGCCCGAGGTGACCTTCAAGCTGCAACTCGCGTTCAAGCTCATGGCCATCGTGACAACGGTGGTCGGCGAAGACCTCAGCTCGGCCTCGCCGCCGGCCAGACTCGTATAGGCGGGACGAGTGAACATCGCTGGTCACTTCATGAAGTGTGAGATGCGTGATCGTCGACCCTGACACCAAGGCGTTCCTCGAGCACATGCAGGCGGCGGCGGCGCAGGCACCGGCCGACCCGGCGATCGAGGACATCCGCGCCGCCGTGGAGGCGTTTCGACCTCACGGGATGCCGTTCGAGCCGGTCGCGAGGGTGGAGGAGGTCGAGGCGGACGGGCCCGGCGGCCGGGCCAAGGCCCGCCTGTACCTACCGGCCGGGGGCGACGCTGGGCTCCCGTGCCTCGTCTGGGTGCACGGAGGATCGTGGGTCCGGGTCACCGTCGACCTGCTGGACACGATGTTCCGGTACCTCGCGAACGCCTCGGGCTGCGCGGTGGTAGCGGTCGACTATCGGTTGGCGCCGGAGCATCGATTTCCCACCCCGCTCGAGGACGTGTACGCGACCGCGCGCTGGATCCGCGAGAACGCCGCCCGGTACGCCATCGATTCCGACAGGATCGCGATCGGCGGCGAGAGCGCCGGTGCGAACCTGGCGGCCGCGGCCGTGCTGCTGGACCAAGAGCGGCGGGAGGTCGGGTTCGCCCACCAGAGCCTGATCGTCCCGATCCTTGACCTGCGGCTCGAGTCGGGCTCGTGGGAGTCGCTTGGCGGCGGGGACTTCCTGCTGACCACGGGCCAGGCGCGGTGGTCGGTCGAGCAATACGCGGGTGAGCGGGACATCACCGACTGGCGCCTCTCTCCGCTGGCCTACGGGGACCTGGGAGGAGTACCGCCGACGCACGTGATCACCGGCGGCCTCGATCCTCTCCGCGACGACGGGGTCCGCTTCGCCGAACGCCTGCGGGAAGCCGATGTCTTCACCGTACACGATCACTTTCCGTCGATGATCCACCACGCGACGATGGTGCCGGCGCTGCTGGAGTCCGGTCGGGGTGCACTCTCCCAGTGCGCGCGGCAACTCGGGTGGTTCTTCGCCACCGGCGCCGCGCGGGTCGAGGCGGAGCTGCCTCCAGGAGCGGGATGAGTCAGGTATCTCGAACCGAGTTGACGCCGTTGTCGTTTCTTACCCGCTCCGAGGCGGTCTGGGGTGAGCAGGTCGCGGTCAGCGAAGGCGACCGCCTGTGGACCTATAAGGAGCACGCGGCAAGGGTGAGGCGGCTGGCCGGTGCCTTGCGAGGAGAGCTTGACGTAGGGCCGGGCGACCGGGTGGCGCTGTTGCTGCCGAACTACGCGGCGGCGCTCGAGTTGCACTACGCCGTGCCCTGGGTCGGCGCGATCCTCGTGCCGATGAACACCCGTCTCGGGCCCGCCGAGTACGGCTACATGCTCGAGCACTCGGGCGCGAAGGTGGTGTTCTGCGCGGCCGAGCTCGCCTCCCGGCTGCCGGCGGACGCCGGGGGACCGCTAAGGGTGGTCACCGTCGACGGCTCGCGGGAGTGTGAGTATGAGCAGCTGGTCGCCGGCGGGGAGGAGCGGGAGCCAGTCGGCCTGGTCGACGAGGCGACGCCGATCTCGATCAACTACACGTCGGGGACCACCGGCGCCCCGAAGGGTGTGCTTGCCACCCATCGCGGGTCGTACCTCCAGGCTCTCGCGATGCTCTCCGAAGCGGACCTCCGCGGCGGCAGCAGCTACCTGTGGACGCTGCCGATGTTCCACTGCAACGGCTGGACGTTCACCTGGGCGGTGACGGCGGCTGGAGCCGCCCACGTCTGTCTGGCGAAGGTCGATGCCGACGAGATCTGGCGAACCTTGGAGAGCGAGGCCGTGCCGGTCAGCCACCTGTGCGGCGCACCGACCGTCGTCCAGATGATCGTCGAAGCGGCGGCCGGAAGGCGCTGCGAGCAAGAGGTGCGGATGCTCGTCGGCGGCGCGCCACCATCGCCGTCGTTGCTGGAGCGGGCCGCGGGGCTGAACGTCCGACTTACCCATGCGTACGGGTTGACGGAGACCCACGGACCGGTCGCGATCTGCGCGTGGAAGCCAGGGTGGGACGACAGGCCCGCCTCCGAGAGGGCGCGGCTGGAGGCCCGCCAGGGCGTCAACAACGTCGTGTCGGACGGGCTGCGCGTGATCGACGGCGACCTCCGGGATGTCCCGGCGGACGGTGAGACCATGGGGGAGGTGGTCGTCCGCGGGAACACCGTCATGCAGGGGTACTACCGCGACGAGGCGGCGACCGAGCAGGCGTTTCGCGGCGGCTGGTTCCACTCGGGCGACCTCGCGGTCATGCACGAGGACGGCTACCTCGAGCTGCGCGATCGCCTCAAGGACATCGTCGTGACCGGCGGCGAGAACGTCGCCTCGATCGAGGTCGAGCAGGCCCTGATGGCCCACCCCGCGGTCAGCGAGGTAGCGGTGATCGGCACCCCCGACGTCAAGTGGGGCGAACTCGTCACCGCCTGCGTCGTCCTGCGTCCCGGCCGCCTGGCAAACCCCCAGGACCTCGAACTGTTCGCCCGCCGCCACCTCGCCGGCTTCAAGCTCCCCCGGCGCATAGAGGTCCTGGACTCCCTCCCGAAGACGGGAACCGGCAAGGTCCAGAAGTTCGTTCTCCGGGAGCGCCTCTCGGGGGGTGGGGCGGGCGGATAGGGGCGGCGGTGGACGGGGTCGTTGGGTGGTTGGCGCTTTGGGGGCCCGTGCGGCCGTCCGAGATGCGCGTCCTGGGCTCCTCATGGGGGTCCGGGCAGGCTGTGACCCCCATGAGGAGCCCAGGACGTGAGGCTTCCGTGGGAAAGACGTCAAGGGTTCGTGACGAAGAGGCCGGGGAGGTCACACCTCCCGGCCCCTGCGGGACCCCGGCCCGGACCGCGTTCGCAGTTAGCGACACATGTTGTCGCTAACTGCGAACTCACCGCGCGGGGACCCTCCGGGGGCCCTGATCCTGGGGTCCGGATCGCGCTGCAGCGCCAATGGTCGCCATGGCGACCACAAAAGCTGCAGCGCGATGGCGACGTCCGGGTAAGACGCACGGAAGCGTGACGTTCCTGGCGTCCTCGTCACGGGGTCACGCTTCGGTGAGGGATCCGTGGCGCTCCCGTGACCCTCCCGGCACGGTCCCGCCACCTCTCCCCCCGGGAGGTCCTGGGAGGTCCTGGGAGGGACGGCGGGGGTGACCCTGGACGAACCTCCCCGCAGTTCGTGAGGGAAGGGTCACCCCCGCCGTCCCGGCCACGCCTGCACCGGCTTGAAGGGGCCCGGCTTGAAGGGTCCCCGGCTTGAAGGGGCCCGTCCTTCCCCGTCCCTCCGGCTGTTCCTCATGCCGAATAGCGGACATAAGGAACAACCGGCGGATGCCTTTCCCGGCGCCCCGCGGTGCCGGCGGTCCGCCACTCGCGCGGGACGTGGCTCTGCGACTGGGCCCCTGACCGGGACGGCCGATGAGTGGGCCAGGATTTGTCTGATCTAGCTCAAAGTCAGATTGCATACAACGGCTAGTCTGGACGCCGGTAAGGGAGCCCTGCGGTTGTTGGGACGGGCCCCAGGGTCGATGAGGCGGATGAGTCGTCTGCCAGGGATGAATGGAGAGATTGTGATCGATGATTTGCCAGTCGTGGATGCGGTTGTTCATGCCTATAACTGGGACCGGGACAATTTCGCCAACGCTCACGCGGACATTCTGCTCAACGTCACCGCGGAGGTCGGGATGGCCTCTCCGGTGGGCTACCGACTCCCCCGGGACGCATGGGCGAGCAACTGGAAAATGGATGAAATCGCGAGCGTTTCGTTCCTCGAGTCCTACGCTGACCTAGCGGTCCATCACCATCTCCCGATCCGCGCCTTCAAGGACGGGTCTTGTTCGCTCGAGAAGACGGCGGAAGCCATCAAGCGCTGGCCCGACCGATTCATCGCCTACGCCGGTGTCGACCCCATGGAAGGGAAGCGCGCGCTGGAAGACATGGAACGGCAGGTCGAGCTCCTCGGCAACCCGGTCGGCCTCAAGCTCTACCCGAACAGCTGGGTAGGCGAGGAGTTCCGAGCCTGGTTCATGGACGACCCCGAAATTGCATACCCCTGCTTCCAGAAGGCGGAGGAACTCGGGATCAAGGTCGTCGCGATCCACAAGGCGGTGCCGCTCGGGCCGGTGCCGATGGAGCATTACAAGATGGACGACATCGATCGCGCGGCGATCGAGTTCCCGAACCTCAACTTCGAGGTCGTGCACGGTGGGATGGCGTTCCTCGAGGAGACGGCGTGGCAGCTGGCCCGCTTCGAAAACGTGTACGTGAACCTCGAGATCACGACCTCCCTGCTCACCGTCAAGCCGGCCGCCTTCGCGCAGGCGATGGCGATCCTCCTCGCCGAGCCCAAGTCCATCGACCGCATCGTCTGGGGCACCGGCGCGATGGCGTTCCACCCGCGACCGCACGTGGAGGCCTTCGTCCGTGACTTCGCCTTCGACGAGGGCATGGTCGACGGGCTCGGACTTCCCCAATTCACCCCCGAGAACAAGCGCAAGGTCCTCTGGGACAACTTCGCGCGGATGAGCGGCCTTGACCTCGATGGTCGACTGGAGCGGATCCAGGACGACGAGTTCGCCGCGGCCTTGAGGGAGAACGACGGCCGGCTGGCGGAGCCTTACTCGACCACCCAGGTGGCCGGCCGCGCGGAATAGAGGGGACCGTGAACATGACTATCGCACCCGTTCGAAACGATGCGCACCCCGCGCCGGTCCTGGACGCCTTCCTGTGGGAGGCGCTGAGGAAGGTGGTCGATCCCTGCAGCATCGCAACCGGGGTCCCGATCAACATCGTCGACATGGGGTTGGTGACGGACGTGTCCCTGGATGACGGGCACGCGACCGTCACGCTGATCCTCACCAGCCCCGTCTGCATGCAGGTGAGCAACATCTGCGAGCAGATCGATCTGAAGTTGACGGCGCTACCGACGGTCGACAGTACGGAGGTCGTCGTCGACCGGAGTGATATTTGGGACCCGGGCATGATGGACGAGGGAGCGCGCTCCCTGCTCCGCGGCCTGCGGTCGACGGACGCGAGGAGGGACTCGTGCTGAGCGGTGGCGAGCTGATAGTCGACGCGGTAGGGCACACGTATGACTTCTCTCCCGACAACCGTCGGGAGGACGTTCCGGTCGAGCACTACGACCAGTTCATCACCTGGTTGTACGGGTTCGGCCACGCCCCGATGGAGGCGACGTCGGGCGGATACATGCTGACCCGGGACGAGTTCGCCGGCGGGTGGACGACCGCTGAGTTGCTCGACGTGTTCTTCGTCGAGAGCGACGTCGACGTCGTGGCCATGCATTCGGTGAACTTCTTCAACCTGTTCGTACGTGGGGCCAATCCATGGGAGCAGTCCTTGGCGATGAAAGCCGCCGCTCCGCACCGGGTTCTGCTGTACGCGGCGTGCGATCCGCTCGCCGACCGGGGCCAGGAACTCGAGCGGATGGCGCAACGAGCCGAGGAAGGAGCCGACGCGTTCAAGTACTACCCGGTGAACGGGCTGGCCGACGATCGGGGAAGGCCGATCCAGTACGGCTTCGGCGACGACTCCGTCTTGGCCATGTTCGAGCGTCAACGCGAGCTCGGGATCAAGCACGTAGCGGTCCACAAGGCGGTGCCGACGGCTCCCGGATCGAACCTTCAGGACCATCCCGACGATGTGACCGTCGCGGCCGCGGCGTTCCCGGACATGACCTTCGAGGTCGTCCACTCGGGTTGGGCGTTTCTGGAGGACTGCGCGATGCAGATGCACCTGAATCCGAACATCTACGCCAACCTGGAGACGACCGCGAACATGGCCGTCCGGATGCCGCGGCGGTTCGCCAGGTCGGTCGGGGAGCTGCTCAAGGCCGGCCCGGGTCGGGTCCTGTTCGGGACCGGCGCCCCGGCGTCGCACCCGCAACCGGTCATCGAGGCGGTGTCGGCCTTCGAGATGCCGCCCGACCTGATCGAGGAGGGGCTGCCCGAGCTCACCGCCGAGATCAAGGCCGGACTGTTCGGCGGGAGCTTCCTCGCCATGCACGGTCTGAGCGCCGCCGAGATCAAGACCGCGATCTCGGGCGACGAGTTCGCCCGGCGCCGTGAGGCGTATCTGGCGGACCCGGACCCGTGGACCCGGAAGCGGGCGCGCGTCAGGGCGCAGGCCGCACATGCCTGAGGAGGCGGGGCCCCCGGCCGAGGTGGCGCTGGTCCGCGCCGCCCTCGACGAGGTACTCGACCCGTGCAGCGTCGGGCGAGGCCTCGATGCGGGGATCGTCGACATGGGCCTCCTCGTCGCCCTCGAGGTCGACCTTGACGCAGGCTCCCCGGCGGCCGGGCGAGTCGCGATCGAACTCCGGTTGACTTCGCCCGCCTGCACGTTCCAGCTGTATTTCGACCGTACCATCCGGGAGCGGCTGGGCCGACTGGACTTCGTCGACCCGGCGCGGGTGACCATCGCCTGGAGCGATCGGTTCGATTGGTCGGACTCGGAGATGTCGCAACAGGTCATCGACCGCATGCGTGAGCGAATTCAGCAGCGTCGGGACCTGGCCCAGAGGCGAACCCTCGCGGCGACCGCCGCAAGGGGCGCATGAACCAGCGCCAACCCGGCGCTCGACAGATTCGGAGCGGATCGAGATGGACACCGGCCTAAGGGGAAAATCGGTTGTGGTCACTGGTGGTGGCGCGGGGATCGGCCTGGCGACCGCGCGGTTGTTCTGCGAAGAGGGAGCGATCGTGTTCGCCGGGGACGTCGATGTCTCCGCGCTCGGCGACTCCCCCGGCGAGGGCACGATCCACGGGGTGGAGGTGGACCTCGGCGGCGCCGAGGGCGCGCAGGCGCTCATCGACGAGGCGGTGGGGAACGCCGGGACGGTGGACTGCCTGGTCAACAACCTCGGGGTGTTTGCGACGCGCGCCGGCTTTCTCGACATCTCCGACGAGGATTGGGAGCGCACCAATCGGATCAACTTCCAGGCCATGGTGCGCTGCAGCAGGGCGGCGTTGCCGCATATGGTGAAGCAGGGATCGGGCTCGATCGTGTGCCTGGGATCCGAGGGGGCGCGCCAGCCGGACGTGTTCGGTGCGGACTACTGCGTGTCGAAGGCCGCGGTGCTCATGCTCGCGAAGCTTTTGTCGATGGAGTTCGGCAAGGACGGCGTGCGGGTCAACGCCGTCTCACCCGGTCCGACCCGTACCGCCCTGTGGGAGAGCCCCGGCGGGTTCACCGAGTACCTGGCGCGGGAGTACGGCATGGGGCGCGACGAGGCCGTCGATCACTTTGCCAAGAACGTGCGGAAGCTGCCCCTTCAGCGAGTTGGCACTCCGGAGGAGGTGGCCCGGGTCATCGTGTTCCTCAGCTCCGATCTCGCCAGTCAGGTGACGGGCTCCGACTATTCCGTCGATTCCGGAGTCAAGCGGGCCGTCTAGTCAGTGTCCAACTCGAAGGAGAGAACAGTGATCAGTTCATATTCCACGGTGACCATCTCGCACGACTCGGCGAGCCGGCTGATCGACGCCGCCGGCGCGGCGGCCGAAGACATGGGTAAATCGATGTCGCTCGCCGTCGTCGATCCGGGTGGAGAGCTCGTCGCGTTCCGGCGGATGGACGGCGCCCCGCTGCTCACGGTGGGCATCGCCCAGGACAAGGCGTACACCGCCGTGTCCTTCGGGATGCCGACCGACCAATGGCACAGCTTCATCGCCGAGGACGACCCGCTTCGCATCGGCATCGTGCACACCCCGCGCCTGGTCGTCTTCGGCGGTGGGTATCCGATCATGGTGGACGGGCAGATGGTCGGCGGCCTCGGCGTGTCAGGCGGGCATTACAGCGAAGACATGAAGGTGGCGGAGGCGGCGCTCGCCGCCTGCCTCGACGAATGAGCGGTGGCGAAGGCACGACCTCCGTCGAAATAGTGGAGGTAGGTCCTCGGGACGGATTGCAGACGGCCGCGGTTCATCGGATCCCGAGCGAACGGGCGGAGATGATCGTGCGGCTTGCCGCGGCGGGCATCCCCCGGATCGAGGTCGCCAGCCTCGTCCATCCGAAGGTGATTCCCCAGATGGCCGGCGCCGAGGATCTGCTGGCGATCCTGCGCGAGCGCGGTGTGCTCGAGCGGCGCCAGACCGTGCTCGTCGCCAACCGGACGGGGTACGAGCGTGCGATCGGCGCCGGCGCGAGCGACATCCGGTTCGTGTACACGGTGTCCGATCACTTCAACCGGCTGAACGCGGGGATGTCGGCCGCCGACGGCCTGCGGACCGGCCTGGACATCGTCAAGGACGGCGTCGACCGCGGGATGGCGGTGGGTGTGGTTCTGGGCACCGCGTTCGGCTGTCCATATACGGGAGCGGTCGATCCTGGCCTGGTCGCCGAGGCGGCGGCGCGCGTCAGCGAGCACGGTGCGAGCGAAGTGATCCTCGCGGATACCGTCGGCGTCGGGGTTCCCGGGCAGGTTCGAGAATTCTCCACCCGGACCCGCGGGTTGCGGGCCCGCGTCGGGTTCCACTTCCACAACACCCGAAACACCGGCTACGCCAACGCCCTGACCGCTGTCGAAGGGGGGGCGGAGATTCTGGATGCCTCGATCGGTGGGATCGGCGGGTGTCCGTTTGCTCCGAACGCCACCGGGAACATCGCCACCGAGGATCTGGTCTACGCACTCGAGCGCGAAGGGGTCGCCACCGGGATCGATCTCGACGCGTTGATCGGGGTGACTTCTTGGCTGGGCGAGAGCTGGGGCCTCAGCCTTCCCGGCATGGTCCATCGGGTCCCTGCCTTTCCGGGTTGAACCGTGACTCTGGCCCTTTTGCATAAATCTTCCTCGCAAGGCTCGCAGGAGCAGGTCCCGTTGGTCAAGGCTGACCTGCCCGACTTATGGCTTCAGTACGGTGAACTTGGCGACCATAGCCAGTTTCCGAGGCGCAATTGGTCCAGTTGAGACGGTAGACGGCTTACACAGATTGCATACGATTACTCCCGTCCGGCGCGTTGGGTCGTCGGCTTGAGGAGAGAGGGGTGCCCGGGGATGTTGGAACGAAAGCGAAGTCTGGTCATCGCGTTCCTTGTCATGGGATTGGCGATATCTGGACTTCTGTCGGCGTGCGGCGGCAGCAGTTCAAGCTCGTCAACTCCCAACAAAGAAACGTCGGAACCGGCGAGTGAAGAAGGCGCGTCGGAATCGAGTGAATCGGCTGAAGGCGGATCGAATTCCGAACTGGCGGATCTTCCGGCGACGGAAGCGATGATCAAAGCGGCGACCGAAGGGTTGGTGTACAGCCCGGAACCGGTGGAGAAGCTGACTCCGGCGAGCTTCAAACCGGTGACCGGCTGGACCGGTCCGACCTCGGCGCCCGAGCTCAAAGGAGAAAAAACTCTCCAGGTGATCATCTGCCTTACCGGTACCGAATGTGAAATCGCCGGCAAAGGGGCGGAGAAGGCGGCCGAAAGCATGGGCTGGAAGGCCGAAATGATCGACGGGAAGGGCACGCCGGAAGGCTTCAACGAAGCGATGAGCACCGCTCTCGCCAAACAGCCCGACGCGATCCTGACCGTCGCCGTGCCGGAAAGTCAGATCTCCGACAAATTGGCGGAAGCCAAAGAAGAAGGGATCGCGGTCGCGTCGGTCGCCAGCGCCAACGAGGGGCTCGGAGGGTATGACGCCTGGGTCGTCAGCCAGGAAACGGTCGCCTCGATGATGGAGGGATGGTACGCCGTCGCCGAAGATCACGGTAAAGCGAACGTCGTGTTCCTCTGGGACAAGAGCTTCCCCCACCTCGCGGAAGCCCTCGAACACACCGAAGAAATCGTCAATGCGTGCGGTGGCTGCAAGATCCTGCAGACGTACAGCCGAACGTTGACGACGGCGACGAACCCGACCGCGATGGAACAGCTCACCAATTCCATCCTGCAGCATTACGGTGGTGAAGTCGGGTGGATCCTCACCCCCTATGGCTTCGGGGTCGCGCCGGTGATCGCCGCGGTGCGGTCGGCGGGTGAAGAAGTCAACGTCCTCTCGAAAAACGAATCCCAGCCGAACCTGGAAATGGTCGCGGCCGGAGAACAGGCCGCGCAGGCGGGCTTCTCCGCACCGTGGCTGGGTTGGGCCGGAGTCGACCAGCTGAGGAGGATCCTGGCCGGCGAAGAACCCCTTCCCGAAAGCGAGGAGGGCCTGACGTTCCACATGTTTGTGCCGGGCAACACGCCCAAGAACGGAGTCACGACCATCTGGACCGAAGGGAAGAACAATTTCGAGACCGAATATGAACGAATCTGGGGCGTGAAGTGACGGAGGCGGCACTCACGCCTGAACCGCGCCCCGGCGTAGTCGCCGGCCCACCTCCGGCCCTTCGGATGCGTGGGATTCGGAAGCTGTTCGGCGGGACTGCCGCACTCGCCGGCGTCGACTTCGAGGTCGACGCCGGCGAGATCCACGGTCTGCTGGGCGAGAACGGCGCCGGCAAGTCGACCCTCATCAAGGTTCTTGCCGGCGCCTACTCGCCTGACGCGGGGACCGTCGAGGTCATGGGGAAGCTGGTCGAACCGCTGACCGCAAGTGCCTCGCGAGCGGCGGGAGTTTCCTTCATCCACCAGGACCTGGGGCTCGTGCCGGACCTGAGCGCGGCCGAGAACATCGCCTTCGCGGTCGGCTTCGAGCAGACCTCCGGCCCGGTCAAGCTGATCAGCTGGAAGCGAGTTCGTCGGCGCGCGCGGGAGGTGCTTGCCCGCATGGGCGTCGCGATCGACGTCGACGCGACCGTGAGCTCGTACGGCATCGGGACGCAGGCGGCGATCGCGATCGCTCGCGCCCTGGCGACCGACGCCCGCGTCCTCATCCTCGACGAGCCGACGGCCACCCTCGGCGCCGGCGAGGTCGACTATCTGTTTCGAATCTTGCGACGGCTGCGGGCCGACGGGTTGGGGATCGTGTTCGTCAGCCACCGGATGGACGAGGTGACCCAGTTGTGTGACCGGGTCACCGTCCTGCGGGACGGGGCCTGCGTCGGCACCAGGCGCATGGCCGAGGTGACCGCGGCCGAGATCGGCGAGATGATCGTCGGGCGCCCGCCCGAGGTCGCCGGCGCGGAGGAAGAGCCTCGCCGGCACCCGCGCGAAGGGCAGGCTGCCCTCACCCTGCGCCAACTGGAAGGTGTGGCGGTCGGGCCGGTGAACCTCGAGGTTCCCACCGGATCCGTCTTCGGGCTCGTCGGCCTGGCCGGGGCGGGTCAGGACGAACTGGCGGAATTGATCTTCGGGCTGCAGCCCCCGGTGGGCGGCGAGATGCTCCTGTTCGGCCAACGGCACCGGCCGGGTGATCCCCGGGCCGCGGTCAAGACCGGTGTGGGATTCGTCCCCGCGGACAGGGCGGACGGCCTGTTGCCGGACGGCACCCTTGCCCAGAACCTGTTCGAGAGCCCGTCGGGCTTCGCCTTCGAGCGGCCGAGCCACGAGCGCGGGCGGGCGAAGCCGTCGCTGCTCGAGTTCGACGTCCGGCCGCCCAAACCGGAGCTCGAGCTGAACGCGCTGAGCGGCGGCAACGCGCAGAAGCTCCTCTTGGGCAAGTGGTTCCTGCGCGAGCCGAGGCTGCTGATCCTCAACGAGCCCACCGCCGGGGTCGACATCGGCGCGCGGGATCAGATCCATCGAATGATGCGGCGGATGGCCGGTGAGAAGGACATGACGATCGTGGTCGTCAGTTCAGACTTCGAGGAGGTGATCGCGGTGTGTGATGCGGCGGCGGTACTGTTCCGGGGTAAGGTTGGCGCCCAGTTAGAACGCGACGATCTGTCGGTCGCCCACCTGCGGAAGACGGCGGTCCACGGTGAGTGACGTGATCGCGGCGGGCGAACAGGGCGAGGTCGAGGACCTGGCGGTGGGGAAGGGGCACTGGGCCGACTTCCTCTCCCGATACGTGTTGTTGCTGCTCCTGCTGGGGATGATCGTGATCTTCTCGATCATTGAGCCCAGCACCTTTTTCACCACCAGGAACTTCAAGAGCATCCTCAACGGGCAGGTCATCATCCTGCTGCTGGCGGTGGGAGTGGTGGCCCCCTTCATCGTCGGCGAGTTCGACCTCTCGATCGGTTACGTGCTCGGGCTCTCCCAGGCCATAGTCATCGGCTTCATGGCCAAGTCCGGGATGGCGCCGGTGCTTGCGGTCGTCCTCAGCATCGCGATCTGCTGTGGGGTCGGATTCTTCAGCGGCATCCTGGTCACCAAGGCGCAGGTCAGCTCGATCATCGCGACGCTCGGTGTGGGGAGCATCATCTACGGCTTCGTCTACGCCTATACCGGCGGGCAGGTCCTGTACCAAGGGGTGCCGCCGAGCTTCCTCGAGCTGGCGCGCAACCAGTTGTTCGGGGTGTCGTTGCCGGTCTACTACGCGCTCGCCATCGTGATCGCACTCGAGCTCTTCTTCGTCTTCACGACGACCGGCAGGCGGCTGTTCGCGATCGGCGGGAACCGGCAGGCGGCCGTGCTCAGCGGCGTCCGGGTCAAGCCCGCGATCATCGCCACCTTCATCATGTCGGCCGGGCTCGCGGGCGTGTCGGGCGTGATCCTCGCGTCCCGGATCGGCACCGCCCAGGCCGACACGGGCCCGTCCTTGCTGCTGCCCGCGTTCGCCGCCGTCTTCTTGGGCGCGACGTCGATCCGGCCCGGGCACTTCAACATCCTGGGGACGGTGATCGCGGTCTACGTCTTGGCCGTGCCGATCGCCGGGCTGCAGCAGCTTGGAGTCCCCAGCTGGTTCGAACTCGTGTTCAACGGCGTGGCGCTGATCGTGGCCGTGGCCGCGAGCAAACAGTTCGAGTTGCTGAAGCTGAGGAGGGAGAAGCGTAGGCGCATGGACGCCTTTCGCGAAGGAAATGAGGCGATGGTCGGCGCAAACCAACCGGCGCCGGCGAAATGAGTGAGACGACGGCCGGGGACGGCGGCCCTCTCAGTCATGGCCCGCTGGAAGGTGTGCGGGTGATCGAGTTCGGGGAACTCATCGCCGGTCCGCACGCCGGCATGCTGCTGGGCGATTTCGGCGCCGAGGTGATCAAGGTCGAGCAGCCGGGAAGCGGTGACGCGATGAGGGAGTGGGGGCAGCTGCGGCACGCCGGTCACTCGCTCTGGTGGTCGATCATCGGGCGCAACAAGCGCTCGGTGGCGATCGATCTCCGCCAGGCGGACGGGCAGGAAGCCGCCCGGGCGCTCTGCGAGACCGCCGACGTCGTGCTCGAGAACTTCCGCCCTGGGACCATGGAGAAATGGGGTCTGGGCCCAGAGGAGGTGCACAGCCGCAACCCGGACTGTGTGTACACGCGGGTCTCGGGCTACGGGCAGCAAGGAAAGTACAGTCAGCGTCCCGGGTTCGCGTCATCCGGCGAGGCGATCGCCGGACTGCGCTACATCAACGGCTACCCCGGGCAGGCGCCGCCCCGGTGCGGCATCAGCCTGGGTGACACGCTGGCCGCGCAGAGCGCGTTCATGGGGACCCTCTTGGCCCTCTACGCGAGGGACGCGAGGGGCGCCAAGGGTCAGGTGGTCGATGCCGCCATCGTCGACGCCTGCTTCTCGGCCACCGAGTCGATGAGCCTCGAGTATGAAACCACCGCTGTGGTCAGGGAGCCGACCGGGACCCGCCTGCCGCGCATCGCGCCGTCGAACGTCTACAAATCGAAGGATGCGAAATGGGTCGTCATCGCGGCGAACCATGACACCCTATGGCGGCGCTTGGCCGGCCTCATCGGGCGGCCGGAGCTGGCGGACGATCCACGCTTTCGTGACCATCAGGCAAGGGGTGAGAACGAGGACGAGCTCGACGTGATCATCCAAGGGTTCGCGGACAAGCACACTGCCGCCGAACTGGACATCATCGTGAACGACGCGGGGGTCGTCTGTGCGCCTGTCTACACTGCCGCCGATGTCGCTGCCGACTCCTACTTCGCCGAGCGGGGTCTGGTGTCCAGCATCGTCGATGCGGTGCACGGGGAGGTGAGGGTTCCGGGGGTGGTGCCCAAGCTCACGTCCACCCCGGGCAGCATCCGCACGTCGGCGCAGTGGACGGTCGGGGGTGACACCGACGAGGTGTTGGCGGAGTTGCCACAGCGACTCGGACGCCCGGATAGGGTTCCGTGATGGAGTCTTCGTTCGGAACCGCGTCGATCAGGGTCGCCGGCGAGTTACGGCGCCTCATCCTTTCCGGGAGCCTGGCGCCGTCGAGTCGGCTCGGGGCGGATTTCCTGGCGCAACGGATGGGCACGAGCCGAACCCCCGTCCGCGAGGCGCTCCTGTTGCTCGAGCGGGAGGGCCTGGTCGAGAACCTGCCGAATCGCGGCGCGGTCGTCCGTTCGTTCGACGCATCTGACCTGTTGGATCTCTACGAGGTCCGCAGTGTCATCGAACCGCTCGCCGCCTTGCGCGCCGCGGAGCGTGCGGGCCCGGCCGACCTGGAGGCTCTGGCGACGATCTGCGACGAGGCCGAGCGGTTGGACATGGAGGACCCGGACGGAGTTCACCGGCAGATCGAGTGCAACCAGCGCTTCCACGGGATGATCGCCAAGCTCGCCGACTCGGAGCGCCTCCTCGAGGCACTGCGGGGAACGGCGGGAATCCCACTTATGTTCCGCACGGTCTTCTGGGCGAACATCGACCAGTGCGAGCGCTCGCTGGCGTTCCACCGGGAGATCTTCTGGGCGATCGAGAAGGGCGATCCGGACCTGGCCGCGTCGGCGATGTCGACGCACATGAAGCAGGCCCAACGCTTCTTGCGGGTCCTGATCGCCGGCGGCGGCCTCCCCGAGGTGACCCCACCACCCTCAGGGTGAGAGTGCCTTGACCAGCGCGGGTTCGAGCCAGGGGGCGAGGGTGCGGGCGTAGGTCGCGGTGAGGTGGGCGTTGTCGCGGTAGACGAGGTCGCCGTCGATCACCGCGTGGCAGACGCCGTGGCCGCGTGTAGCCGCTGTTGCCGCTCATCGCCACGATCCGCCGCTCCCGGCGTCCACGATCCGATCCAGCCCGTGCTTTCGCCAGGCGCTGCGGCTCCGGTAATCGCCCCCACCACTCGGATACCGGATCGCCGTCGAGGCCGGCAACGCCGGAAAGTCGCCGCGACGTTGTCGTTGGCCACCTCAGGAGCCGCCCGGATCCTCGAGACGCGAGATCAGCCGTGCAACCGCGCGGTAGTCGCCGGCAGCGATGCGCTCGATCGGCTTGTCGTCGCCCAGCAACTCGACCGGCTTGTCGAGCCACACCAGTCGCAGCGCCCGCGAACCGCTCGGAGGCCCCGGCGCCGCAGTAGCTCCCCGGCGCTATCCCGACAAGATTCCGTCGATCACCCGCCCAGGCAAAAACGGCGCTGCACGCGGGATGCAGCGCCGTCTCCATCCATGCGGCTGAATGGAGTCGAACCCTGGACCAAGGGCGGAACATCGCTCCCTAGAGCGAAATCGGTGTCCCTCGATTACCCCCGGTGGTCCAGCGTATGCCCCGGTGGTGTGGGGAACTTGTGGGGAGGTTTTCGGGCGGGCTGGGTCCTGTCACCCACGCTCGTGGCCGCCGTTCCCACGGCTGCAACAATGTAGGCGATGAAGCCGCACGCTCCCAGTTCGCCGACGAAGGCTCCCGAGAGGCCCGACATGAAGTCCGGGCTTCCCGGCACGCCCGAGGAGCAGCGCCGCGACCTCCGCGCCGCGATGAAGAAGCACGCCGAGACCCTGCGCCGCCTGGCGCAGTAGCAACCGCCGCCCGCAGGTGGCCGAGGTCTTCTACGTCAGCTTCGGCGACTACTGCCGGATCGCCGCCGAGGTGCTGGGGACGGACCCCGAGCAGATCTCCCGCCTGCCGAGGATCGGCCTCGCCGACTCCGCGCTCGCCGCGCCGGGCGCGGGCTTCGGCGACCAGGACGCCTACCCGAGCCTGATCGAGAAGGCGGCCGTGCTGGTCGAGCACCTGGCCCGTAACCATCCCCTGCCCGACGGCAACAAGCGCTGCGCCTTCCTGGCGCTGGAGCGTTTCCTCGCCGCCAACGGCCGGCCGATCGCAGATGCCAACCCCGATACCGACGTGCCGATGGTGGAGCGGATCGCTTCCGGTGAGGCTGCTCACGGAGAGACGGTCGCGTGGCTGGAGCGACGGACCGCGCCGGCGGGCTGACCAGTGCAAACGCAATGATGTCCAGGTAACGCACTTCTATCGACGCGGGGAGTAGGAACGACGACATGGAGGCAGGTCTTTCGTCGGACCAGCCGATCAGGAGGCCGGCTGAAGACCTTCTTAGCGGAACCGCAGGTGCGACGAACCCGAGCCCGAGATGAGGAGATGCCCCGTCTCGAGTTTCCAACCGGGTCGCAGCTCGCCCAACGTCGCGATGTCGAGAAGGCCGGTGACCGTATCCCGCGCCCGGTCGATCGCCCCGGCCCTTCCAGCCTTTACCTCGACCCGCGCGAGGACCGCCTGCTCCTCGGCATCCAGGTCCTCCAGTAGGCGGGCGGCGACGAACGGCTCGAGATCGCGGGGAAGGCCGCACGGGCGTGGGTCGATTGGGCCGAAACGCAGGCGGCTTCGAAGCGTGCGGGCGTCGAAGAACCGGACGGCCCCCAGGTTGATCGTCTTCTCGCTCACCACGGCGTCGGATATCAGGAGCCAGACGACAATCTCGTCGTCCGTGGGCGGGCGCGATAGGTGGGCCCCGATATTCGGCGCTGTCGTTGATCCCTGGCGATCAGCTCCGCCTCGACCTCCCAGGCGTGGCCCGTGTGCCTCGACCACCTCCCGCAGGACGGCGAGGCGCCCCAGGCAATGCTCGTACGGGCGGTCCTCCTCGAAGGTCGAGACGAGGTCCCGCCAGGCCGCCCTAACCGCCGCCTCCCCGATGAGCACCTCCCGCAGCACCCGGGCGGAGGCGGCCGCTATCCCGACGCTCTCTCGGGTGCGCGGGAGCTCCGGTACCCGCGCCAGGGTGAAGCGACGGAAATCGGTGAGGGCGGGATCGATCACGGCCGCGAGCTCGGGGCCCAGCGCCCCCAGCGCCGCGCCCAGGTCGCGCTGCAGAGAGGAGCGATCGGCGGTGGTCTCGGCGCCACCGAACCCCTCCAGCGATATCAACTCATCAAGGGCGCCGACCGGTCCGAGGGTCGGGCCCGGCGCGGCGAACGCGTCGTCTGAGGCTGCCTGCAGGAGCGCGTAGCCAGGCTGGCATCTCCACGTCGGGATTCAGTCCGATGTCGTTCGGCTTCATCCTCTACCGCCGCGGTGCAGCCGTAGACGTCCCAATAAAGGGCTTTGACGTGCCGGTCGGGCACTTCCAGGTCGATGAACCGCGGCGGTCGCATCGCCTCTCCCTTGGTGTCGACGGGAAAGCGGAAGGTGGCGGCCAGGTCGTCGACCGAGGCGAGGGCCTCGATCAGCTCTCCGTGAAAGGCGATCTCCCGCCAGTTGAGCAGGTCGTGCGCTTCGAGCCCCGACTCGCAGAGCATCCAGAGCTTCGCCGGGGAGTGGGTCGCCGGGAACGGCACCTCAAGCATGAAAAGGAGGTTCTTCAGGATCAGCTCGACGCGGTGGCGCTGCAGGAAGAAGATCGCAAGGCCCGGCTGGTCGACGGTCGCGTCGAGCGCCCGCGCGTTCTTCGTCAGGTACTCGGCGGCGAAGCCGAAGCCCGCGGCCGCCGCGGCCTACTCGGTCTGCGCCAACTCCATCCGCCGCTCGTCGGGAGGTATCTCCTCGAACACGCCCGTCAGAAGGCCGATCTTAAGGGCGGCCCCTGGTCTGAGCCCGTCGGCTTCAATGGCCTTCAGCAAGGCCTGGCGCCATCAGTTGTTGAGACAAGCCGCCGCCCGCCTCGGCCGCTCGTCGAATTCTTATGCGCCTCGCAGCTCCGCAAGCAGCGCCTGCGGCGTGATGATTCGGACGCCGCGATGCTCGCCCAGAGGAAGCAGATGACGACGATCGCCGGACACCAGCACCTCGATTTCGGCCGCGACCGCGCAGGCGAGGATCAGGGCTTGAAGCCAATCTTCCCGGTCAGGATCCGCTTCAGCTCGACCAGCACCGGCCGAGGCAGGACCAGTTCGATCCGGCCGTCGATCGTCTCCTCGAGGACCCGGCTCGGCGGCCCGGACGCGATGAACGCCGAGACAAGGACGTTGGTGTCGCAGGCGACCCGAAGGATCAGCGGCGTCCGGAGCGTGACTCGTCGACCACGGCCTCGCTGTCCTCGGGCCCGATCCCGAGGGCCTCGGCGCGCCCGCGACCGTAGCGCTGCAGGTCGGCGAGGCGCTCGACCTGCAGCTGACGACGCAGGGCGTCGCGGACCAGCTCACTTCGGGACTTGCCGAGACTCCGTGCCAAGGCGTCGGTCTCCGCGGCGAGGTCGTCAGGGAGGGACACAGAGAGGAGGCGGCTCATATGAAGACATCATATCGCCGTCTCGCCCGCATTCCTGGAGGCGCTCGGGTTCCGCGTCGGCTGTCGGCGCCGCGCGATCGGTGTCAGGAGAATTGCACCCTGACCGCTGAATGGACCTGTGTCATCGGCGCCATCCGGACCCAAGGCCGCCCTCGGCCACGATCGCGGCGGGGACATGCAGCTGGTTCTGATCTCAACCGCTTGAACAAGCCGAAAGAGCGCCTCCGCGCTCCTTTCTCGCATCCGGCGGCAAGCTGGAGCTCGATTCGCCGATCCCGGCTGTTCTGGGGGTCGAAAGAGGCGAAGAAGGCGACTTTGAGGGAATACCGAGGGGAGACCTATTCAGCCTCGGACGAGAAACGGCTCTGCATCAGGGATGCAGAGCCGTACTCTCATGCGGCTGAATGGAGTCGAACCATCACGGGTGTTTCCACCCACAAGGCCCTCAACCTTGCGCGTCTACCAGTTCCGCCACAGCCGCTTGAGGGGACCGGGGATTCTAGGGGTTCGGCGCGCGCTTGCCTTTGTGGCTTGCGGGCGTCCGGGGGAAGGGGTACTCTGCGAACAGGTGTTCGTCTCATCTTGCACCCGGCAAACGGAGGAAAACGGAGCCCACGATGGACCTTGACCTGACCAAGCGGCAGAAGGAGATCTTCGACTTCATCCGCAAGTACGCGGCCAAGACCGGCTATCCGCCGACGGTGCGGGAGATCGGCAAAGCCGTCGGTCTGCATTCCTCGTCGACCGTTCACGCACACCTTGCCAACCTCGAGAAGCTCGGTCTGCTGAGGCGGGACCCCTCGAAGCCGCGGGCGATCGAGCTGCTGATGACGGGGGTCGACAAGGCGGTCAGCGTGGTGAAGCCGGGCGGCGGCATCCCGCTGGTCGGCTCGGTCGCCGCCGGCGCCCCGATCCTCGCCGAAGAGAACATCGAGGAATACCTCGAAGTCCCCGACGTGATCGGCGGCGAGGACGGCGATTACATCCTGCAGATCCGCGGCGAATCGATGAAGAACGCCGGGATCCTCGAAGCCGACTACGTCATCGTGCGCCCCGCCGACGACGCCGGCGACGGCGAGATCGTCGTCGCCCTGATCGGCGAGGAGGCGACGGTCAAGCGCTTCTTCCGCGAATCCGACCACATCCGCCTCCAGCCTGAAAACGAGGAAATGGACCCGATCCTCACGACCGAAGCAAGGGTCTTGGGCAAGGTGGTCGGGGTCTTCAGGAAGGTGTAGGGCCGGCGGGCGGATTGCGCCGGTTTGCAGCGAGCCGCCGGGGGTCTAACATCGCTTGAGCGAGCCAAGCGGACGCGGGGCGGAGAGAAATCCGCCTCGAGGAAAGTCCGGACACCAAAGGGCAGGGCGGTGGGTAACGCCCACCCGGCGAAAGCCGCGGGAAAGTGCCACAGAAACACACGGCCGATGGCGCGGCCACACGTGAGTCGCGTACAGGCAAAGGTGAAAAGGTGCGGTAAGAGCGCACCGGCGTCGTGGTGACACGGCGGCCAGGTAAACCCCGCCCGGTGCAAGGCCAAGCAGGACCGTCGACCCGGCTCGGTGAGGTCCAGGTAGGTCGCAGGTGCGCTTCGGCGCCCCGTCAGGGCTTCGGTCCGACGAGATAGATGTCCGCTCGCGACAGGATCCGGCTTACAGGCTCGCTGTCGGAAGGCCCCGCCAAGGCGGGGCCTTCCTATGTCGATGGGCCGAGAACCGGACACATAGGCGGGTTTTCGGCCCATCGACGGGGCGTCGTCCGGGAAGGCGCACGGGTGGTTGCAGGAATTCGGGACTCGGCGCCGACGGTCGATGAAGGGCGCAAGTTGCGGATGTCGCGACGGGTGAGCGCAATTTTTCTGTCTTAGCGTTTGCTAACCTGCCGCCAACTTCCGCTGAATCTTTGCCACATATCGCAAAGAGCGGGGGACCCAATTGGTTGGGGCGAGTCGCGGCCGATGTCGCGTAGCGCAGCTCTTTCAGCGCGAGCCCGTCAGCTAACCCCGCAAGCGTCCCGAAAGAGACATGAGCAAATCCCCCCAGCGCCGCAAGGCGACAACCAACCCCGCGGGTGCCCCTGTGCCCGGGCGCTCCGCCATCTGGCTCCGTTCGGCGCTGCTGGTCGGCGCCCTCGCGGTGCTGGCCCTCGCCATCGCGCCCGGCGCTCAGGCCGTTACCGGTGGCGCCGCAAGTACTTCCCCGACCCCGGTCGAACCGGTCACCGCAACCCCGACCGAAGAATCGACCACCACCGCGACCACGGTCACGGCCTTCAACGACGCCGAACTGTCCTTTGCCCCGTTCCGTTACGCGGGTGCCAGCTGGTACGGCGGCAAGACGATGTGGGGCCGCTCCACCGCGTGCGGCAAGGTCTTGCGCCCGACCACGATCGGCGTCGCCAACAAGCGGCTCCCCTGCGGCACCCCGGTCAAGTTCGTCTGGCACGGCCGCGCGATCGTCGCCCCGGTGATCGACCGCGGCCCCTACATCAAAGGCCGCGCCTGGGATCTCACCGCGGCCGCCGCCGAAGCGCTGGGCTTCGAAGGCATCGGGCGGATCCAGTACGCGGTCGCGATCGCATACGCCCGCAAGGGCCTCTAGGCGAGCAGCCCCACGAGTTTCTGCGGGGCCAGGGGAGGCCCCGGTCAGCTGGCGGGTCGGGACAAGGGACGGGCCCTCCCGGTCACGGCCCGGGCAGGCGTGGCCGGGACGGCGGGGGCGACCCTTCCCTCACAACAGCGGGGACGTTCGTCCAGGGTCACCCCCGCCGTCCCTTCCGGGCGTCTCGTGGCGGCCCGGGCAGGCCGTGGCCGGGAGGGCCCGCCCCGCGGGGGGCGAGGTGGAGGGACCGTGCCGGAAGGGTCACGGGAGCGCCACGGCAGACGACCGACTCGTCACCGAAGTGTGGCGCTGTGACGAAGACGCCGGGAACGTCACGCTCATGTCCGTCTTCCTCAGGCATCGCGGGTCACCTGAGGAGGCGCGTTCGCAGTTAGCGACAACATGTGTCGCTAACTGCGAACTCGCTTCGGGGCGGGACCCCGCAGGGGCCGGGAGGTGTGACGTCCCCGGCGTCCTCGTGACGAACCCGTGACGTGTTCCCACGCGAAGCCTCACGTCCTGGGCGCCTCATCGGGGTCACAGCCTGCCCAGACCTCATGAGGCGCCCAGGACGCGCCCTCGGACGGCCGCCCCCGGCCACGACCCCGCCGGAAGCCCGCAGCCTCCTTCTCGCCCCGCAGCACCGCCCGCACCGCATCGTCTGCCCCCCGCGCGGGTTAAAATTTCCTGCTCAGCAGCCGTTTCAGAGAGGAGCCGTATTGATGTCGAGGACTTTTCGCCGTAGTGCTGCCGCCGCGCTCGGCGCCGCCGCTCTTGCCCTGACCGCGCTTGCCGCTGTCGCCTCCGCCGCTGAAGTCGAAAAGACGACGGTCACGCTTGGCGCCACCTCCACGACTCCCGACCCGTCCTGCCCGAACATGCCCTGCCAGGCGGTCGGCAGCGTCACCGGCTTCCAGGTCTCCACCGACCAGAACCAGAACCCGTTCCTGGTCAAGACCGCCGGCACGATCAAGTCCTGGACCCTCACCCTGGCCCAGCCGACCAACAGCCAGCGCAGCTTCTTCAACGGGTTCTTCGGCACGCCGCCGGAGGCGCGCCTGGCGATCCTCCGCAAGATCCCCGGCACCAACCCGCCGCGCTACAACCTGCGCCGGCAGGGGGCGGTCAAGGTGCTCTCGCCGTACCTCGGCCAGACGGTCAAGTTCGGTGCCTCGCTGAAGGTCGAAAAGGGCGACATCATCGGCATCACGGTGCCGACCTGGGCGCCGATGTTCTCCCAGGAACTGAGCGCCGCCAACGCCTGGCGGGCGAGCCGTGAAGTCGGCGCCTGCACCAACTCCACCGAAATCCGCCAGGGACAGCCACAGGAAGTCCCCGGCAAGCGCGCCACCTACGGCTGCAAGTACTCGACCGCGCGCCTGCTCTACACGGCAACCCTGGTCGCCGACCACTGAACGACGAAGGGCCCGACGCGCTCGCGCCGGGCCCCGTTCGTCAACTGCTGCGTGGCTGTCAGGCGGCCGAGGGGAGGACCCGCGGCGTCGCCTGGTCCTTGGGGAGCGCCGCCGCGCTCGCGATCAAGGACTGGAACTCGTTGAGGGCCAGGTGCCCGACCGCCTCGAGGATCTCCTCGTCGGTCCAGCCGATCTCCCGCGCCTCCTCGTGGAGGTGGAGCGGCGGCGGGCCGTCGGCGTCGAGCGCCTCCTTGAGGTAGAGGAGCAGCGCCGCCTCCTTCGGGTCCGCGGAGGTGAAGGAACGCGCCCGGGAGACCTCGTCGAGGCCCAGCCCGGCGCGGCGCGCGGACTTGGCGTGCTGGGCGATGCTGTAGCTGTCCTCACGGTGCTCGGCAACGGCCAGCGCGATCCGCTCGCGCGTCGCCTGCGGAAGGACGCCGCCGCGCAACTCGGAGCGCATGCGCGTGTACGCGCGGAGGACGGCAGGGGAACCGGCGAGGACGCCGACGAACTTGGTGACCGCGCCGCCGGCCGCCTGGATGGACTTGATCAGCGGCGCGCTCTCGTCGGGCGCCGTCAACTCGTCGTGGATCTGGAATCTGCTTACTGCCGTTTTAACCGTCAACTTGCGTCTCGTCTCTGGCCTGCCGGCCGGGATCGGGGGCCTGGTCGGGATCGTCCTGGGGGGAATCCGCTTTACAGAGCCTTTACGTGGCCTTTACTTTACTTTGAGCCTCTTACTTACGTGTCGTAAGTTATACCGAGATCTCGGAGCGGTTTCAAGCGCGCTGAAACGGCCATCCACTACCCGAAATACGCTGTCTTGCACCGCCGCGGTTGATTCGCATATCGTTGCCCGCCTACCGCGCCCAGAGCCGAGGAGGCAACCGCAGAGATGGCAGATCGCCCGCAGACCGCCGAGGATGTCATTCAGCTCGTCAAGGAGCACGACGTGCGCTTCGTGCGGCTCTGGTTCACCGACGTGCTCGGCCGGCTGAAGAGCTTCTCGGTGAACGCGGCCGAGCTCGACGACGCCTTCGCCGGCGGGATGGGCTTCGACGGCTCCTCGATCACCGGCTTCAACCCGATCGAGGAGTCCGACATGCTCGCCGTGCCGGACCCGACCACCTTCGATCTCCTCCCCTGGCGCCCGGAGAAGCACGACGCGGTTGCGCGCATGTTCTGCGACATCCGCGTGCCCGGCGGCGGCCCTTATGAGGGGGACCCGCGCTGGATCATGCGCCGCGCCCTCAAGCGGGCCGAGGAGATGGGCTTCGACGCCTACAACATCGGTCCCGAGCTGGAGTACTTCTACTTCCGCTCGGCGAAACCGGCGTCGGGCGTCCCCGAGGTCCTCGACGAGGGCGGCTACTTCGACCTGACGACGCTCGACGCGGGCTCCGACCTGCGCCGCGAGACCGTCCTCGCCCTGGAGAAGATGGGCATCCACGTCGAGTACACCCACCACGAGGTCGGCCCGTCCCAGCACGAGGTCGACATGCGCTACAAGAACGCGCTGGAGATGGCCGACGACTGCATGACCTACCGCATCGTGGTCAAGGAGTACGCGCTCAAGTACGGCTACCACGCGAGCTTCATGCCGAAGCCGCTCTTCGGCGAGAACGGCTCCGGGATGCACGTCCACCAGAGCCTCTCCAAAGGCGGCAAGAACGCCTTCTACGACGCCGACGATCCGTACTTCCTCTCGCCGACCGCGAAGTCGTTCATCGCCGGCCAGTTGAAGCACGCGCGCGAGATCTCACCGCTCTTCGCCCAATGGGTCAACTCCTACAAGCGGCTGGTGCCCGGCTTCGAGGCGCCGGTCTACCTCGCCTGGTCGCGCCGCAACCGCTCGGCGCTGATCCGGGTGCCGCTCTACCACCCCGGCAAGGAGGCGGCGACCCGCGCCGAGCTCCGCTGCCCGGACCCGGCCGCCAACCCCTACCTCTGCTTCGCCGGGATGCTGCAGGCGGGGCTGGAAGGGGTGGAGAAGGGCTACGAGCTGCCCGAGCCGATGGAGCAGAACCTCTACCACCTCTCCCAGGAGGAGCTCGCCCACCAGGGCATCGAGCAGCTGCCGGAGACGCTGGGCGAGGCGATCGAGCTCGCCGCCGACTCGGAGCTGATGCTGCGCACGCTCGGCGAGCACACCTTCCGTCGCTTCGTCGAGATCAAGCGCCAGGAATGGGACGATTACCGCGTGCAGGTCACCCCGTACGAGATCGAGAACTTCCTGCCGATCCTCTGATGGGGACCTGTTTATCGGTTGAGCGTTGATGCCCCAGCTTCACGTTCTGCGCGTCTTCTGTGACTCGGCCTGGAGCCACGGCAACCCGCTCGGGGTCTTTCTGGACGACGCCCACGTGCCCGAGGAGCGCCGCCAGGAGGTCGCCGCGGAGCTCGGCTTCTCCGAGACGGTCTTCGTCGACGACGCCGCGGCGGGGCGGATCCGCATCTTCACCCCCGGCTACGAGCTCGGCTTCGCCGGGCACCCCAGTGTCGGCACCGCCTGGCTGCTCGGCAAGGAGCGCGCGCCGGTGAGCGTCCTGCGTCCGCCCGCGGGCGAGGTCGCGGTCCGGGTCGAGGGCGGCAAGACCTTCGTCTCCGCCCGCCCGGAGTGGGGACCGCCCTGGAAGCTCCACGAGTTGCCGGACGCGGCGGCGGTCCTCGAGGCCGGAGGCCTGCCCGATGACGAGCAGGTCGGTTGCATCTGGGCCTGGGTCGACGAGGCCGAGGGCACGGTCCGCTCGCGCTGCTTCTCCCACGACGACGGGATCGGCGAGGACGAGGCCACCGGCTCGGCGGCGATCGTCCTGGCCGCGGCTCTCGACCGCCCGCTCGAGATCCTCCAGGGCCGCGGCTCCCGCCTCGACGCCCGCCCGCTCGGCGACGGCTTCGCCGAGGTAGGCGGCCGCGTCGTCCTCGACGAGGTCCGCGACTTCCGGCTCTAGGCGAGCGTCGCGCCCCGCGGGGCGGTCTGGGACGACGGCCTAGATGTCGTGCCCCAGGACGTCCCGAACGCGAGCGATGGGCGGACGGTTGCCGAGAGCTGAGTGACGACGGCTCTCGTTGTAGTGGTCGAGCCAGTGTGGCAGGGCGGCCCGTCGGTCG
>Ga0153956_1001019_pt1 | contig 27561 bp, 19 predicted proteins | sample TSFL040MetaG_FD_104704 | JGI IMG/M metagenome (GOLD analysis project Ga0153956, IMG submission 104704) | Attine ant fungus gardens microbial communities from Florida, USA - TSFL040 MetaG | ecosystem: Host-associated > Fungi > Mycelium > Unclassified | place: USA: Florida, Wekiwa Springs... | reverse complement strand
GGTGGCGTGCCAGGAGTTTGTGGCGCAGTTGGGTCGCAACTTCGCGGTGATCTACGAGCAGGCCAACAGTCATGGTCAGAAGGTGCAGTCGGCCGGCAACAACATGGCCAACACCGACGCTTCCGTCGGCTCCAGCTGGGCGTAACGTCAGCGCAAGATCCGGGAAACCCGACGCAGCAGAGGGGGCTGCGTCGGGTTTTTCCGTTTCTCGACAAACAACATGGCCACCACCGACGCCGCCGTGAACTCTATCTAGACCTGAAAGCAAACCGTCAATAATCCAGATCGGCCCGTAAAGAAGTCGTTAATGCCGTGGTCACGGCACCATCTGCCGGAAACAGTGGAGCCGTGCATTCGGCCGCAGGTCAAACCGTCATCCGTCAGGAGAAGTCATGTCGTTCGTGACCACGCAGCCCGAGGCGCTCGCAGCGGCTGCCAACAACCTGCAGACGATCGGTGCGGCGATGACGGCCCAGAACACCGCGGCCGCGACACCGACCACGGGCGTGGCACCGGCCGCAGCGGACGCGGTTTCGGCACTTCAGGCGACGCAGTTCTCCGCCTACGGAACCCTGTACCAGCAGATCAGCGCTCAAGCCGCGGCGATCCAGGAGATGTTCGTCCAAACCCTGCGCACCAGCTCAGAGTCCTACGACACCACCGAGGCGGGCAACGCCACCGGCAACGGAGCGGCCGACTCCCCGCTGACCGACCTGATCAACCTGCTGACCGGGTCGGCATCCGGACCCTACAACCTGTTCAGCGCCGCACTGTCCAACGGCGGCATCGCGGGTGCCATGCAGGCGAGCAACTTCGGGTCCGCGGCATCCGACCTGCTGCAGTTGGGTAGCTCCGGCTTCCTGGCCCCGGGCCACTTGGCCAGCAGCACCGAAGCCCTGCCCTCGTCGGTACTGACCAACGCCAGCTCGGATGTCGCACCGGTGTCGGTGGTCACCGGCGGGCAGTCCGCAGCGACGGGCAAGCTGTCGGCCCCGCCCAGCTGGGCCGGTCCCGCCGAGTCGGCCACCCCCGCCGCGCGGCTCGCCAGTGCGACCACCGCGGCCGGCCAGCACGCCCCGACCTCCGCCGTGCCCGCCGGCATACCGGCGGCGGCCTCCGAGGACCGCAAAGCCGGCGGCCGGTTACGCTACGGCGTCAAGCCCAAGGTCGCGCCGCGCGCCACGGGCGTATGCCACGTCTGAACACCTCACCAGCAACAGGATTTGAAGACATGGACTTTGGCGCCTTACCTCCTGAGATCAACTCTGGTCTGATGTACGCCGGCTCCGGGGCTGCACCGATGATGGCCGCTGCAGCGGCGTGGAACGGGATCGGCGCTGAATTGGCCACCACCGCCTCGTCCTATCAGTCGGTGATCACCACGCTGACCGGTGAGGAATGGCTCGGGCCGGCCTCGACGTCGATGGCTGCGGCCGTCGCCCCCTTCGTGGCGTGGCTGAACCAGACCGCCGCCGCCGCAGAACACGCTGCGGCGCAGGCCACCGCGTCCGCGGCCGCCTACCAAGCCGCGTTCGCGATGACCGTACCCCCGCAGGCGGTCGCCGCCAATCGGGTGCAGCTGGCCGCCCTGGTTGCGTCGAATTTCTTGGGCTTCAACACCGCAGCGATCGCCACCACCGAAGCGCAGTACGCCGAGATGTGGGCCCAAGACGCCGCCGCCATGTACGGATACGCAGCCTCGTCGGCGCTTGCCGGGGTCTTGAACCCGCTCAACCAGCCCGCGGAAACCACCAACCCCGCCGGAACGGCCGGCCAGGCCGCCGCGGTGGCGCAGGCCACCACATCGAATGCGGGCAGCAACTCCGGACTGTCGCAACTGGTGTCCAACCTGCCTAGCGCGGTCCAAGGACTCGCGTCCCCCGCGGAGGCCACCAACAGCCTCGGCGACATCATCAACTCGACCCAGAACATCGGTATCTGGAACGCACTCCAGACCTACAGCAGCGCGATCGGCAACGTCGCCGCGTGGAACATGTTCGCCGGCATCTCAGCCGCCGCGGGTCTGGCAAGCGCCCACTCGGCTGAAGGACTGGTCGATGTCTTAGTTGACTCGCCGACCTCCATGGCCGAGGCCGGCGCCGCCGTCGGGCGGTCGGTGCTGGTGAGTGTCGGGCAGGCGGCGCCCGTCGGCGGGCTGTCGGTACCGGCATCCTGGCCGGGTGCGCTACCGGCCGAAGCCGGTGCGGCGCCACTGATCACCTCCGAATGGGTTGCCGACGCCGCCGAAGAGGGTGCCGCAGTGAACGCGATCCCGGCCGGTATCCCGGCCGCGGCCGCCACCGGGCGCGGCGGGCTCGGGCTCAGCAATCCGAAGTACGGGGTCAAACCCACTGTGATGGTGCGGCCTGTCGTCGCTGGCTGATGCCCTCGGTTGCCGCGATGATGGTCTGGTGAGTCTCGTGAACCAGCGCGGCGAACTGCGCATCTACCTCGGAGCCTCGCCCGGGGTCGGCAAAACCTACGCGATGCTCGGTGAAGCGCACCGCCGCGCCGACCGCGGCACCGATGTGGTTGCGGCCGCGGTCGAAACCCACGGACGCGACAAGACCGCGGAGCTGTTGCAGGGCATCGAGATCGTCGGCGAGCCCGGCGGGGACCTCAATGTCGACGCGGTGCTGCTCCGCCACCCGGAAGTGGTCCTGATCGACGATCTCGCGCACACCAACCCCGCGGGCAGCCGTAATTCCAAACGCTGGCAGGACATCGAGGAGTTGCTCGCCGCCGGAATCACCGTGGTCTCCACCGTCAATGTGCAGCAGCTGGAGAGCCTGAGCGATGTCGTCGCCAAGATCACCGGGACCACCCAACACGACACCGTCCCCGACGCGGTCGTACGCCAAGCCGCGCAGATCGAACTCATCGACGTCGCACCGGAGGCTTTGCGCCGCAGGCTGTCTCACGGCAACGTGTATCCACCGGAGAAGGTCGACGCCGCGTTGGCTAACTATTTTCGCGGCGAAACTCTCACCGCACTAAGGGAATTAGCTCTGCTGTGGCTGGCCGGGCAGGTGGACGCGACACTCACTCGCTACCGTGCCGACAAGAAAATCACCGAGACATGGGAGGCGCGGGAGCGCATCGTCGCCGCGGTGACCGGCGGCCCGGAGTCCGAGACTCTGGTCCGGCGGGCCTCCCGAATCGCATCGAAGGCCGGCGGCGACCTGTTGGTGCTGCATGTTCTGGGCGGCGACGGGCTCTCTGGCGCGCCGGCACCGCGGGTGGGCAAGATCCGCCAACTGGCGATCAGCCTGGGGGCCTCGCTGCACACCGTGATCGGCGACGACGTGCCGACCGCGCTGCTGGACTTCGCCCGGGACGTCAACGCCACCCAGCTGGTGATCGGCAGTTCGCGCCGTTCCCGCTGGGCACGCATCCTCGACGAGGGTGTCGGCGCAGCCGTAGTGCAGCAGTCCGGCGACATCGACGTCCACATCGTCACCTACGAGGACGCCAAGCCGAGTTTTCGGGGAGTGTCGATCTCGCCGCGGGAGCGGCGTGCGGCGTCCTGGCTGGCCGCCGCGATCGTGCCGTGCCTGATGTGCGCGATCATGGTGGGCTGGCTGGACCGCTACTTCGACGCCGGCCAGAGCGCGCTGTTCTTTGTGGGCGTGCTGCTGGTGGCGCTGCTCGGCGGTATCGCTCCGGCCGTGCTCTCGGCGTTGCTGTCCGGAGTGCTGCTGAATTACTTCGTGCTCGCTCCGCGACGTGATTTCACCATCGCCGAGCACGACGTCGCCGTCACCGAAGTGGTGCTGCTGTTGGTGGCCGTCGCGGTGGCGGCACTGGTCGACGGCGCGGCCAAACGAACGCGGGAAGCCGGCCGTGCCTCCCGCGAGGCCGAGTTGATGACGCTGTTCGCCGGGTCGGTGCTGCGCGGCGCGGACCTGGACACCCTGCTGGAGCGGGTCCGCGAGACCTACGCGCAGCGGGCGGTGAGCCTGGTTCGCGTGCCGAACAGTGCCGCGACGCCTGAGGTGGTCGCCTCCGTCGGCGAAAATCCCTGCACCTCGGTAGATCTCGCGGATACCTCGATCGACGTCGGCGACGACGAGTTCTGGATGCTGATGGTCGGCCGACAGTTGGCCTCCCGGGACCGCCGAGTGCTGTCGGTGGTGGCTCGCCAAGCCGCCGGACTGGTCCGCCAGGAGGAACTGGCCGCCGAGGCCGGCCGCGCCGACGCGGTGATGCGGACCGACGAGCTGCGCCGTTCCCTGTTGTCGGCGGTCAGCCACGACCTGCGCACCCCACTGGCGGCAGCCAAGGCGGCGGTGTCGAGCTTGCGTGCCGACGATGTGGACTTCTCCCCCGGCGACACCGCCGAGCTGCTGGCCACCGTGGAGGAATCGGTCGATCAGCTCACCGGCCTGGTGGGCAACCTGCTCGATTCTTCCCGACTGGCCGCGGGCGTGATCCGGCCGGAGTTGACCAAGGTGTACTTGGAGGAGGTGGTGCAGCGCTCTTTGATCGGAATCGGGAAGCGCAGCAACACCTTCGGCCGCGGGCTCGAACAGGTGAAGGTCGAAGTGGGCCCGACTGTGGCGATGGCCGACGCCGGTTTGCTGGAGCGCGTGCTGGCCAACGTGATCGACAATGCGATGCGCTACGCCTCCGACAGCGTGGTGCGGGTGACCGCCGGCCGAGTCGGCGACCGGGTGCTGATCAATGTCGCCGACGAGGGCCGCGGGCTGCCCCGCGGCGGCGAGGCGCACGTGTTCGATCCGTTCCAGCGCCTCGGCGACCGCGACAACACCAGTGGCGTCGGCCTTGGGCTGTCGGTGGCACGGGGATTCACCGAGGCGATGGGCGGCACCATTTCGGCGACGGAGACACCGGGCGGCGGGTTGACCATGGTGGTGGACCTGGCCGCACCGGCGGGAGAGATCTGATGAGCACACGAGTCCTGGTAGTCGACGACGAGCCGCAGATCCTGCGCGCGCTGAAGATCAACCTGTCGGTGCGCGGCTACGAAGTCGTCACCGCGGCGACCGGCGCGGGCGCCCTGCGCGCCGCCGCTGAGCAACGTCCGGACGTGGTGATCCTCGATCTGGGGCTGCCCGACATCTCCGGCATCGAGGTGCTGGCCGGGCTGCGCGGTTGGCTGACAGTGCCGGTGATCGTGCTGTCCGCGCGCACCGACTCGGCCGACAAAGTGGAGGCGCTCGACGCCGGCGCCGACGACTACGTGACCAAGCCGTTCGGAATGGACGAATTCCTGGCTCGGCTGCGCGCCGCCGCACGGCGCAACGCCGCGACCGCCGAAATCGACCAGCCAATAGTGGAAACCGCCTCGTTCACCGTGGATCTGGCGGCAAAGAAGGTCACCAAGAACGGCGGCGAGGTCCACCTGACCCCCACCGAATGGGGAATGCTGGAGATGCTGGTGCGAAACCGGGGAAAGCTGGTCGGCCGCGACGAGTTGCTCACCCAGGTCTGGGGCCCGGCATACGCAAAGGAAACCCAATATCTTCGGGTCTACCTGGCGCAGTTGCGCCGCAAACTCGAAAACGATCCCTCAAATCCCAAACACCTGCTCACCGAGGCGGGGATGGGCTACCGATTCGAAGTGTGAATTTTTGAGGTTTTGAAATCCGCCGGCGCGGATATGCCTGGGAGAACTTCAACGCGCGTGCCGTCAACAGTTCAACGTTCGCGGTGATGAAGGGCAATGAGGTCGACGGCTTGCCCAACCTGTACTTCGACGTCAAGAACGGCACAGCGCCGGGGGCGCGGCCAGATCCACCACCATGGTCAGGCCGCCGCCCGGCGTCTCGGTGGCGGAGATCGTTCCGCCCATCGACTCGACGAACCCTCGCGCCACCGACATGCCCAGGCCGATACCGGCGGTGTTGTTCTGATCGCCGATCCGCTGGAACGGCTCGAACAGACGCTCACCGCCCGGCGGTAGGCCGCGGCCCTGATCGGCGACATTGATCAGGACACGGTCGGCGACCTGACACGCAGTGACCCGGATCGGGCCGTCGGGCGCATAACGCAGCGCGTTGTCCAGGAGATTGGCCAGCACCCGTTCCAGCAGTCCGGCGTCGGCCAGCACCACCCCGTCACCGACATCGACCTTGACGCGGTCGATACCCGAACGGAAGCCGGTCGTGCCCCGGCTGATGCTGACCAGGGCTCGTTCCACGGCTTCTTCCAGATACACCCGGCCCAACTCGGGATGTATCACTCCGGCGGCCAACCGGGATGAGTCGAGAAGGTTGCCGACCAGCGCGGTGAGTTGGTCGATGGAGTCCTCGACGGTGGCCAGCAACTCGCTGGTGTCCTCCGGGGAGAACCCGACGTCGTCGGCGCGCAGACTCGACACCGCGGCTTTGGCGCCCGCCAGCGGCGTACGCAGGTCATGGCTGACGGCCGACAGCAGTGAGCGGCGCAGCTCATCGGCCCGCATGACCGCCTCGGATCGACTCGCCTCGTCGGTCAGCTCACGTTGCCTGACCAATCCGGCCGCCTGCTTGGCCACTGCCGACAGCACACGCCGATCCCGCGCCGCCAACTGTCTGCCCCCGATCAGCATCCAGAATTCGTCGTCGCCGACGTCGATGGCGGTGTCGGCAGAGTCGACAGTCATACACGGGTCACGGCCCGCGCCGGCAATCACCGTCGGGCCGGGCTGCTGGCCGTCGAGCGTGGGTATCCGCAGGATGCTCACGGCCCGTAGGGCATAGGTCTCGCGGACGCGTTCGAGCAGCGTCTCAAGATCGGCGCCCCGTAACACCGATCCGGCGAACAGTGCCAGCAACTCCGCCTCCTGGGAGGCACGCCCGGCCTCCCTGGCGCGTTCGGCGGCGCGATCCACGAGCACCGACACCGCGATCGCAACCAACAGCAGCACGATCTCGGTGACCGCCGAATCGGTTTCGGCGATGGTGAAACTGTGTCGGGGATCGATCAGGAAGTAGTTGAGCAGCAGACCGGATATCAGCGCCGAAAGAATTGCTGGGGCAACACCGCCGAGCAGTGCCACCGCCAATACGCCGACGAAGAACAGCGCACTCTCGCCACCTAGGCGCAGCAGCGGATCCAGCCAGGTCGCCGTGATCGCGCAGACCACCGACGGCACCAGCAGCGCCGCCAGCCACGGCAGCACACGACGTTGACGCGCCGAGATCGGTGTGATTCGGAAACCTTGTTTGGACTCTTCATGAGTCACGATGTGCACATCGATCTTGCCGGACCGCCGCACCACCGTCGCGCCGATACCCTCGTCGAACAAGCGCGCCCAGCGGGAGCGCCGCGAGGTCCCGATCACCAACTGTGTGGCGTTGACTTCCCGGGCGAAGTCCAACAGCGCGGTCGGTACGCCGTCGCCGACGACGACGTGTAGGGAGGCGCCGAGACTGGCTGCCAGCTCACGGATCTTGCCCATCCGCACACTCGGAACGGCCGAGTGTCCGTCGCCGGCCAGCACATGAAGCGCCAACAACTCAGCACTGGACTTCGATGCGATCCGCGAGGCACGCCGCACCAGCGTCTCCGATTCCGGGCCGCCGGTGACGGCCACCACCACCCGCTCGCGGGCTTCCCAGGTAGCGGTGATCTTCTTGTCGGCACGGTACTTCGCCAGTGCGGCGTCCACCTGGTCGGCCACCCACAGCAGCGCCAATTCCCTTAGTGCGGTGAGGTTTCCGCTTCGGAAGTAGTTGGACAACGCGGCGTCGACCTTCTCCGGTGCATAGACGTTGCCGTGCGCGAGCCTGCGGCGAAGCGCCTCGGGAGCGATGTCGACGAGTTCGATCTGCGAGGCCTGGCGGACGAACGAATCCGGCACCGTCTCCTGCTGCTCGACCCCGGTGATCTGCGCGACGACATCGTTGAGGCTCTCCAAATGCTGCACGTTGACCGTAGAGATCACCGTGATCCCCGCGGCGAGCAGTTCCTCGACGTCCTGCCACCGTTTGTGGTTCACGCTGCCCGGTGTATTGGTGTGGGCCAACTCGTCGACAAGCACGACCTGCGGTCGCCGCGCCAGCACCGCTGGAACGTCCAGCTCGGGGAAACGCCGTCCCCGGTAGTCGATCAGGCGGGGCGGAACCACCTCGATGCCCTCAAGCAGTTCCGCTGTCTTTGTCCGACCGTGCGTCTCGACCACCGCGGCCACCAGGTCGGTGCCGCGTTCCAGCCGCCGGTGCGCCTCGCCGAGCATCGCGAACGTCTTGCCGACGCCGGGGGCCGCACCCAGATAGATGCGTAGCTCCCCGCGTCTGCCAGGCGAGCCGTATGCGCTCACCGGAAAATCATCCATCGGAACGGCAGCCAAGGACAGGGTGCTCGCCGTCCAGTTCCAAGTTGACCGCAACCACGTTGACCCGGGGCTCGCCGAGGAATCCGAGCAGTCGGCCGCTCTGGTGAGCTCGGACCACGCCGCGGACCTGCTCGGCGCGCATCCCCCGGGCTTTTGCGACCCGGTCGACTTGAAGTTCGGCGTAGGTCGGTGAGATATCGGGATCAAGGCCGCTGCCGCTTGCGGTGACGGCGTCGGCGGGAACCAGGGGGTGCTCGCTCGCCGCACCACGGATGGTGATGATCTGGCCGGCCGAGTAATCCGCACCGGGACTGGCGCATTCCACCCGGACGCCGTGATACCCGGACACAAACGGCTCGCTGCCGGTGGCGCACGGCTCGTTGACGCTGACCACGCGCTCCGGGCGGGCGACGATGCCGCTGGGGTCACGCGTGCCGAACACGGCCAGCACGGCGCCGCGCCCAGCGGCAGTGCAGAACGGCCGCGCCGCGGCCCCCGCATCGAGGCCTTCGGTCTTCGCCACCGCCATACTGCGAGCGCAGATCTGGGTGAGCAGGCTCGGCCGCTCGGGCATGTCGACGATGCTCTCCGGGCCCAGATTGCTCGCTCCGCTGGCCAAGGCGTCATAGCCGATTCCGGCCCCCGACGGCCTGCTCTGAAAGTACTGCGGCAGCGGCCGGCCGTCGGTGTCGGCGAACGACTGCCCGATCAGTGTGCTTGCGACCGGCTGGCCGGCGGCGCCGGTGATCAGCGAGCCTTCCGCGCGCCCGCGCAGACCCGGGATCTGCGCCACCAGCCAGAGGCACACCGGGTAGCCGATGCCGAACACGACCGTCAAGACCAGCAGCGCACGCAGCGCGGCCCAGTGGCTGCGAATCAGGTCCGCGAATCTCATGTCAGGCCATCCCCGGCAGTAGTTGAACCAGCAGGTCAATGAGCTTGATCCCGACGAACGGGGCCACGATCCCGCCCAGGCCGTAGACGGTGAGGTTTCGGCTGAGCAGCGCCGAAGCGTTGCCCGGAACGTAGCGAACCCCGCGCAGCGCCAGCGGAATCAGCGCGGCAATGACCAGCGCATTGAAGACCACCGCCGACAGGATCGCCGACTGCGGGCTGTGCAACCTCATCACGTTGAGCAGACCCAGACCCGGGAACATCGTGACGAAAAGTGCTGGGATGATGGCGAAATACTTGGCGATATCGTTGGCGATCGAGAAGGTGGTCAGGGCGCCTCGGGTGATCAGCAGCTGTTTGCCGATCTCCACGATCTCGATGAGCTTGGTGGGGTCGGAGTCCAGGTCCACCATGTTGCCCGCCTCCTTGGCGGCGGTGGTGCCGGTGTTCATCGCCACCCCGACGTCGGCCTGGGCCAGCGCCGGTGCGTCGTTGGTTCCGTCGCCGGTCATCGCAACCAGCCGACCGCCCTGCTGCTCCCGTTTGATCAGCATCAGCTTGTCTTCGGGGGTGGCTTCGGCAAGGAAGTCATCAACACCGGCCTCATCGGCAATCGCCTTGGCGGTCAACGGGTTGTCGCCGGTGATCATCACAGTCCGGATGCCCATCCGGCGCATCGCGTCGAACCGCTCGCGCATGCCCTGCTTCACCACGTCCCGTAGCTGAATGACACCAAGCACCTGGGCTGGGCCGCCCACCAGCACCTCACCGACCACCAGCGGTGTTCCGCCGGCAGCGCTGATGCCGTCGACGATCCGGCCGAGCTCGGCGGGGATGTCACCGCCGTGGCCCCGCACCCAGTCGCTGACGGAATTTGCTGCGCCCTTGCGCAATTGGCGTCCACTGATGTCGACACCGGACATCCGGGTCACCGCGGTGAACTCGACCCAGGACGCTGCCGTGAGCTCGCCGGGTGTCCGGGTTCGCAGCCCGTAGGCCTCCTTGGCGTAGACCACGATGGAGCGGCCTTCGGGAGTCTCGTCGGCAAGACTGGACAGTTGCGCGGCGTCGGCGAGCTCGGCGGCGCTCACCCCGGCGACAGGAAGGAATTCCGATGCCTGCCGGTTGCCCAGCGTGATCGTGCCGGTCTTGTCCAGCAGCAGTGTGTTGACGTCGCCGGCGGCCTCCACCGCCCGGCCCGACATGGCGAGCACATTGCGCTGCACCAGCCGGTCCATACCAGCGATTCCGATGGCCGACAGCAGCGCACCGATGGTGGTGGGGATCAGGCAGACCAGCAGTGCCACCAAGACGATGCCGGTGACACCGTTGCTGTCAAGCGCCGCGGTATCCGAGACACCCGGGTTGTTGGCCTTGGAGTAGATCGCCAACGGCTGTAGCGTGGCGACCGCCACCACGAAGATCAGGGTCAGCGCGGCCAGCAGGATGTTCAGTGCGATCTCGTTCGGCGTCTTCTGCCGGTTGGCGCCCTCGACCAGCGCGATCATCCGGTCGACAAAGCTCTGCCCTGGCTTTTGGGTGATCCGGACCACGATCCGGTCCGACAGCACCAGCGTCCCGCCGGTCACCGCGGAACGGTCGCCGCCGGATTCGCGGATCACCGGGGCCGACTCGCCGGTGATCGCCGATTCGTCCACCGACGCGATGCCCTCCACCACATCGCCGTCGCCGGGGATGATCTGACCGGCTTCGACGACGACAATGTCGCCGCATTGCAGCAGCGGCGCCGCGACCGGCTCTTCGACGCCGGGCGTCTTGGACGTCCAGCCGCGCAGCCTCCGGGCGACTGTGTCGGACTTGGATTTTCGCAGTGCGTCGGCCTGAGCCTTACCGCGACCTTCGGCGACCGCCTCGGCCAGGTTGGCGATGACCACGGTCAGCCACAACCAGCACACGATCAGAGCGCCGAACCAGGTCGGCTCGCCGATGGCCAGCATCGTGGACCACACCGCGCCGATCTCGACGATCAGCATCACCGGGTTACGCCACAGGGTGCTGGGATCGAGCTTGCGCAACGCCGCGGGCAGTGATGTCAGCAATGCTTCCGTTGTGACCGAGCGCATTTCAGTGCAGTCCTTCAGCAAGTGGACCCAGTGCCAGTGCCGGCAGGAAGGTGAGGGCGACCAGAATGAGCGTCACCCCGACCACCATGCCGACGAATTGGGGCTTGTGGGTGGGCAGTGTGCCAATGGATTCCGGAGTCTGACCCTGCGCGGCGAGCGACCCAGCCAGTGCGAGCACCAAGATCATCGGCAAGAACCTGCCGACGAGCATCGCGATCCCGAGCGCGGTCTCGTACCACGTACCGTCGGCGGCCAAGCCCGCGAACGCCGAACCATTATTGTTCGCCGCGGAGGTGAACGCGTAAAGCACTTCGGAGAGTCCGTGCGGTCCGGTGTTGGCCATCGCCGAGCGCAGGCCCGGCAACGCCATCGAGATCGCTGTTCCACACAGCACAACCACCGGGGTCACCAGGAAATAGCTTGCCGCCAGCTTGATCTCGCGTGGGCTGATCTTCTTGCCCAGGTATTCCGGGGTACGCCCGACCATCAACCCGGCGACGAACACCGTGATCACCGCGAGGATCAAGATGCCGTACAGGCCCGAGCCGACACCGCCGGGGGCGACCTCGCCCAGCTGCATGTCGACCATCGTCAGCAGGCCGCCCAGACTGGTATAGGAGTCGTGGGTGGAATCCACTGCGCCGGTGGAGGTCAGTGTGGTCGCCGCGGCGAACACTGCCGAGTCGGCCACACCGAGCCGCTGTTCGATCCCTTCGGTCGCGGCCCCCACCGCGGTCGGGACGGTGCCGTGGTGCGCCAGCTGCGACCAGCCGAGCAGGCTGACGCTCAGGAGGGCGATCGTGGCCATGATGGCGACGATGGCGTGACCCTGCTTGGTGCTGCCCACCATTCGGCCGAACGTGCGAGGCAGGGAGAACGCGATGACCAATAGCAGGAAGATCTCGATCCAGTTGGTCCAGACGGTCGGGTTCTCGAACGGGTGCGCGGAGTTGGCGTTGTAGAAGCCTCCACCGTTGGTGCCCAACAGCTTTATCGCCTCCTGGCTGGCCACCGGGCCGCCGGGAATGGCCTGCGGTGCACCGGTCAGGGTCGTGATGGTCTGGTCGTTGAGGTGAAAGTTCTGGATGACGCCGCCGGCGATCAACACCGTCGCGCCGACGACCGCGATCGGCAGCAGGATGCGCAGGGTGCCGCGAACCAGATCAACCCAGAACGAGCCCAGCGCGACGGTGCGCCGACCGACGAACCCGCGGACAAACGCGACGGCGACCGCCATGCCGACCGCGGCGGAGACGAAGTTCTGCACCGCCAGGCCGGCCATCTGCACCAGGTGCCCCTGCGTCGACTCGCCGACATAGGCCTGCCAGTTTGTGTTGGTGACAAAGCTGACCGCGGTGTTCCACGCCAGCCCAGGAGTCATCGGTGTCGCCGGGTCATTCAGATGCAGGGGAAGTTTTCCCTGGATGAGCTGCAGCACGAACAGGAACACCACGCTCACGGCGGAGAACGCCAGAACACTGCGCGCATAGCCGGCCCAGTTCTGTTCGGACTCCGGGTTGATCCCGATCGACCGGTAGACGAATCGCTCACTGCGGGAGTGTGTTTCGCTGGTGTAGACCCGATACATGTAGTCGCCCAACGGTACGTGCACCGCCACCAGCGCCACGACCAATGACGCCAGGAACAACACGCCCGCGGTTGTGGTACTCAACTAGAACCTTTCCGGGGACAGCAGTGCGGCCACCAACAGCGCTACCACCGCAAGGGCCAGCATCAGACCGACAGCATTGGCGCCATTCACAGCCGCTCAACCAACTTCAACGCCCCGCCGAGCAAGACGAAGATCACCGCCGTCAACAATAGGTAGGCCACGACAGCCACGTGCACTCCGTTCTCGGGACCGGATCTGACCTGAAGTTAGACCCGGTCACCAGGCACGACGGAGACCGTTGACGCTTTCTTTACGCTCGACGAGGCGACCTTTACAGTCCGATAACGCTTTACGGAAATAGCCCCGCTGCCGCCGCGCGGCGATCGGCGCGTCTTTTGAGTCGATGTCGATCGACAGTCCTCTTGGAGTTCCACACCCTGATTGTGTCGGTGTGCGACCGTACGCTCTCGTCATGGATCCGGACGCTGCTCCTCCCGGCATGAACCGCGCGGCGCGCCGGCGAGCCGAACGCAAGGCACGCCACTCCGGTGCGCCAGTGCCACAGCCCGCACCGTCGGATAGCCGCGAGGAGCCGCGCCGCTGGAGACCCGACGATTACGTATGGGTCGCCGAGTTGACTGCTGAAATATAGAGGAAACGATGGCACCACGCCCCCTTGCACGGATGGTCTACATAGATGACTCTGGGCATCCGCAGTCGGGACTCGCCGTCTACGGGTGGATCGAGTTCGACCCTGATCATTGGCAATCCGTTCTTCGTTCCTGGTTGGATACACGGAAATTGCTATGGCGCGAGTTTCACGTCGCAGTCCCCGAGGAACTCCACACCACGGAGTACGTGAACGGTCGCGGTCGTATCACCAAGAAGTTCCCTGACCGACACGTCCATAACGGCGTTGAACACTGGAAAGACTTCGGGCGTGAGATCGCAGAGAAGTGCTTAGAGACACTGCAATCAACCGAGGGGCTCCGCGTCGGTGCCGTATACCGTCCAGGAGCGCCGGAAGATATCGCAGCCACGAAGCGTGGACTGTATGGAGCGCTGATTGCGCGATTCGAAAGTGAGCTGGCAGTGACAGACTCGCTCGGTCTCATCGTGATGGACGGTGACGGTAGTGACGGTAGCTACCGCTCAACCCATCGTCAGCTCAAACTCGCCGACCGGCACATCATTGAGGATGCCATCCATCTCGACTCGAAATCGTCCCAACTTGTCCAGATGGCTGATCTCGTCGCGTGGAGCGCGATGGCTAGCATCGACCGGCACCCGAAGAATGAGTTCGCGTGGGAGTGGTATGCCGCCTACCTATCGGAGCGAGACCCTGATCGGGGACCGCAACATCTTCCCTAGAAACAGCTAGACCCCCTTATCCACAGGTGTGGGGGGGTCTGCACTGATCACAATACCTTACATGCGTAGGCTTTGTCTAGCACTCGGCTCGTCTATGGTCCTTATGCACGTCAATGAGCTGAACCTCCAAAGCGGTTTCCCCAAGGTGCGGCGCTCGTCCGTAGTAGTCGGTGTAGACCTTCTCGTCCAACTCCACCCGGGCAACCTCCACACCGGCACGGCGCACTTGGAAGTACGTCTCCTCGTCAGGGGCTCGCATCCCTGGGCACCAGTCGAACGGTAAACCCCTCGTGGCGCCCGAACGGAACCTTGTCACCGGGGACAGCGATTTCGATGAGGTTCGCGACGATCGGAGCATCCGGCAAACCCTCACAATTTGTACGCCAGCCCACATCGTCACCACAATGCGACGCCTGGGGCGCACACTTCCGTGACCGCGGTCCAGTCTTCTGGATGGATCACGAGTGGCATACCCGCTGCCGGCGAGCAATCGCAAGTCGCTCAACGTGACCACGTTGCACTCCCGCTGTTTACCGGCTGGGCAAAGCTCTTGAGAGTGGTGCCGATTTGATCACAGGTATCTGCCATGGCTGCAATCTGGGCGCGGCTCAACGGATCCAAAAAGTGGGTCCGGACCACGTGGGCGTAGGTGATCATGGCCTGTTCCGCCACCGTTCGCCCCGCTGCGGTGATGATGACCATGACACGGCGACGATCCCGCGGGCTGACCTCCCGTAACACCAAGCCGTGACCTTCGAGCCGGCGGACTTGCCGCGTCACCCGGCTGGGCAGGGAGGCCAACGCCTTCGCCAGATCACCCATCTGGGCACTGCCGGCCGGGGAATGGTCCAATAGATCCAGCAGCTGCACATCGACTACTACAGTTGTAGATCGGTGCGCGGCGTGTTTGCGCTGGTAGGAGTGGTCCAGCCCGACCCCAGCAGCGCCCCGACGGTCTGCGACAGGGTCTCCCACGCCGCGATCGGACCGATCGGCTCACTCGTCAGGGTCAAAGTGCCGATAGCGGGGACGCCGGTGAACTGCAGGCCGACACTGTTGAAGAGCGAACCGCCCACCGCGGGAACCTCGGTGCCGCCAGACGTGTAATCGGCTACCTGCACGCTGCCGGTGCTGAGCAGCCCACCAAACGCGATGTCAAGCTCCGCCATGGTCATGCCCGGCGGGAAGTCGCGCCCGCCACGGTGGACATTCCCATGATCAGCAGCGTGGCGATCACGGATCGCTTGCGGCCCAGGCGATCGCCGAAGTGCCCGAAAAACGCCGCACCGGCCGGGCGGGCACCGCACCCGTCTCGTACAGAAAGAAGTCGTCGCACTCGATCGTCGAGCCTGCGAAACTTGCCAAAACCACCCGCCGCATTGGAGTGCGCGTCACGGGTCTATCTTCGGTCGCTGGCCCGTCGCTAGGCGATCGACAGTGCGATGCCGTCCAGAATGTCGTGTTCACTGACCACCAACTCCGCGATTCCGGCGCGCTCAGACATGATGCGGGCCAGCTCTTCGACCACGATCGCACCACCGCCGATGACGTCGACACGGCCGGGGTGCATCGGCCCCAGGGCGGCCCGTTCGCTGCGGCTCATGCCGATCAGCTGCTCGCAGACCGCCGTCAGCTCGTCGAAGCCGACCCGGGACAGATGTATTGCGGCCGAATCGTATTCGGGCAGGCCGTGCGCCAGGACCGACAGCGTGGTCATGGTGCCCGCCACCCCTACCCAGGTTCGGGCGTGCTGCACCGGGACCGCCCGCACCGCCTCGCCGAGTAGCTCGCGGGCCACCTCACGGGCGGCCGAGACTTCCTCGGCGGTCGGCGGGTCGGAGTGCAGGCACCGTTCGGTCAACCGGACACAGCCGACGTTGGCCGAGTAACTCGCCGACACCCCGTTGTCCGGATCGCCCAGCACCAACTCGGTGGAACCACCACCGAGGTCGACGACCACGAACGGCTCCTCGGCACTGTCCAATTCACCCACCGCGCCGCGGAAGGACAGCTCGGCTTCCTCTTGCCCGGTGATCACCTCGGCGATCGCACCCGGAACGGCGCGTCCCAGCACCTGCGCCGTCATGGTGAAGAACACGTCGCGGTTGGCCGCGTCGCGGGTGGCTGAGGTCGCCACCATCCGCACCCGCGAAACACCGTGTGCCACCAGCAACTCGGCGTAGTCCTCCAGGGCCGCGCGGGTGCGCTCCAATGCCTCGGGGGCAAACTGTCCGGTCGCGTCGACGCCCTCACCAAGCCGGACGATGCGCATCTCCCGGTGGATGTCGCGCAGCCGGCCGTCGGCCGGCTCAGCGATCAGCAGTCGAATCGAGTTGGTGCCGCAGTCGATTCCCGCCAGGCGCGTCACAACCACTCCTCCGGCGCCAGAATCCCGGCCATCGCGGGCTCGGCGGCCAGGATGGCCAGCGTCTCGTCGCCGAACGGGTTGACGCCGCGGCCCTTGGCCAGCGAATGCGCCATCAGCACGTGCAGGCATTTCACCCGGTCGGGCATGCCTCCGCCGGTGAATGTCGTTCCCAGCGTTTCGATCGCATCCCGCTCGGCAAGATAGGACTCGTGAGCGGCCCGGTAGCCGGCGGCGAGTTCGGGATCCTGCTTTAGCCGCTCGGTCATGTCGGCCATCAGGCCCGATGACTCCAACCGGCTGGCGGCGGCGGTCAGCGCCGGGTGCGTCAGGTAGTACAGGGTGGGAAACGGTGTACCGTCCGGCAGCTTCGGGGCCGTCTTGACCACGGCGGGTTCGCCGTTGGGACACCGATAGGCGATCTCCAGGACGCCGCGAGGCTCTCGGCCCAGTTGCCGGCCCACCGCGTCCAGGTCGGCGGGATCAACCAACGGGCACCGCCGGTGCGGGCGGACCCAGGGGGCCATTGGGTCCCAGCGGCACAGCCGGCGCCGGCGGCGGGTGCGGCGCGTCGGCGATGGTGTGCCACAGCGCGGTGTACCAGGGATCACCGCTGGGCGCGGCCAGGGGTTCGGCACCCGGCTCGCCCGGCACCTCGGCCGGCGCGGGCAGCTGGACCTGATACGGGATCTCGCCGGGCATCACGAAGCCGAGCCGCTGGCGGGCCTGCGCCCTGATGTGCGCGGGGTCGTCCAAGTTGGCCTTCTGTTGTTGCAGGTCGGTGATCTGGCGGTGCAGGGTGGTCTCCAATTGGGACTGCTGTTTCATCTCCGCGTGCTGGGCGAAGAACGTTCTGACCGGCCCGGCGACGGTCAGCGTGAGCACGCACATCACCGCGGCCATGATGACGGCCCGACGAGCGGTGAAGCCGACCCGCAGCTCCGAACTCTGCTCGGCGGCTGCGGCAATGGCTCGTTTGACCGCGCCAGCCGGTGACGGCGGTGGGGTCCGCGCCGCACCGGACCCCCGGCGCACCGGCGGCGTCCGGCGCGGGTGCGCACGTCCGTTCTCCCCGCCCCGTCCCGGCCGCGACGTCGCGGAACGCCGCTTGGCGTCAGGCCGTTTCGGTTCGGACATTCCCAGCGGCCCCTGGCGGCTACTTGCTCTCCGGCGCGTAGCGGGGGAAGGCCAGCTCGCCGGCGTAACGGGCGGCGTCGCCGAGTTCCTCCTCGATCCGCAGCAACTGGTTGTACTTGGCCACCCGCTCACTGCGGGCCGGGGCACCGGTCTTGATCTGGCCGCTGCTGACGGCCACCGCCAGGTCGGCGATGGTGGTGTCCTCGGTCTCGCCGCTGCGGTGGCTCATCATGGTGCGGTAACCACTGTGATGGGCCAGGGTGACCGCGTCCAAGGTCTCGGTCAGCGTGCCGATCTGGTTGACCTTGACCAGCAGTGCGTTCGCCGCACCCCGCTCAATGCCCTCCTCGAGCCGCTCGGGGTTGGTGACGAACAGGTCGTCGCCGACGAGCTGCACCCGGTCCCCGATCGCCGAGGTCAGCGACACCCAGCCGTCCCAGTCGTCTTCGGACAGCGGGTCTTCGATGGACACCAGTGGGTAGCTGTCGAGCAGCTTGGCGTAGAACTCGGCCAGTTGGGCCGCGGTGCGGTTCTGCTTCTCGAACGCGTAGCCGCTGCCCTCGGTGTAGAACTCGGTGGCCGCGACGTCGAGGGCCAGCGCGACATCGGTGCCCAGCTTCAGCCCGGTGGCCTCGATCGCGGTGCTGATCAAGTCCAGCGCGGCGGTGGTGCCGGCGACGTCGGGGGCAAATCCGCCCTCGTCACCGAGGCCGGTGGACAGCCCCTGCTTCTTCAGCACTGCCTTCAACGAGTGGTAGACCTCGGTGCCCCAGCGCAGCGCCTCGGCGAAGTTGGGGGCGCCGATCGGGGCGACCATGAACTCCTGGACGTCGACACCGGTGTCGGCGTGGGCGCCGCCGTTGAGGATGTTCATCATCGGCACCGGCAGGATGTGGGCGTTCGGGCCGCCCAGGTAGCGGTACAGCGGGAGCGCCGCGGAGTCGGCGGCCGCCTTGGCCACCGCCAGCGACACCCCGAGCATGGCGTTGGCGCCCAGCCGGGACTTGTCCGGTGTGCCGTCGAGGTCCACCAGCGCCTGGTCCACCAGTCGCTGGTCGTCAGCGCTGATCCCGATGACTGCCGGAGCAATCTGGTCCAGTACCGCGGTGACCGCCTTCTGCACGCCCTTGCCGCCGTAGCGGGCGCCACCGTCGCGGAGTTCCACGGCCTCGTGCTCGCCGGTCGACGCACCGGAGGGCACCGCGGCCCGGGCGAAGGTGCCGTCTTCCAGCGCGACCTCGACCTCGACCGTGGGGTTGCCGCGGGAATCGAGGATCTCGCGGGCGCCGACCTGCTGGATGATGGGCACTGACTTCTCCTTGAGCGTGGATGGGGCTGGCCGTCGTGTTCTATCGGAGGCCTGTTGGGAGCCTATCCCGTACCAGACACCTCACAGCGGGCGACCGGCCGCGTACGCGGCGGCCCAATCCCGGACGGCGCGGGCGTAGATCTCCGACTCGTTGTAGGCCATCAACGCCGTCATCCAGCCCTTGGGGGTGGCCAGATCTTTGCCGCGCCAGCACAGATACCCCGCGGCCGACAGGGCGGCGTCGTCGATGTTGTCGGGGCTGACGACGCCGTCGTTGTTGGCGTCGACGCCGTAGAGCCGCCAGGTCTCCGGAATGAACTGCATCGGGCCCATCGCGCGGACCACGCCGTCGTCGTCGGCCATGTCCGGTTGCACGTCCTCGACGATGTGGAGATTGCCTCCGGAGCCGTCGAGCCGGACCCCGCGGATCTTGGGCCGCACGTCGCCGTTGCGTGCCACCGTGGAGTTGTTGTAATGGCCGTGATGGCTCTCGATCTGGCCGATGCCCGCCAGCGTGGTCCAGCCCAGATGACAGTTGGGGTTCTCCACCTCAGCGACCCGCGCGGCGTAGGCGTAGGCCTCCAGCGCGGTGATCGGGATGCCGAGCAGCGGGGCGCGCTCAGCGGCCCATTGGTAGAGCTGGTCGGCGGGCCGGCCCGCGGCGACGTCGGTACTCACCGGCGGGACCGGGTCTCCGGGGGGCGGCGGGACACCCTGCGGGATGGGGTTACCGAGCTGCCAACTGCAACTGGATGCCAGCAGCACAGCCGTCGCGCCGACGACGGCGGCCGTCCGCAGCCAACGTAGCGCCGACACCGCTCTCCCCAACCTCGAAGCTATGGTTTTGCGTCCATCGTTCCATGACTAGGTCATGGGCGAGGCACCACCGACCTCCCGCAACGCCCGTGTGTGCCGCAAAAACTGGCTCTGCCAGCGCGAACTCAGCGGAGTCTATGCGGCGGTTCCAGCTTCGACTCTCCTGCGTCGAGCCTCGCTAAACCGCCGGCTAACCGGTCAGCTCACCACGTTCCGGATCGGCCAGCAACGCGTCACGTGCGCGCGCAACCCGGGATCGGATGGTGCCCACCGGACAGCCACAGACTGCGGCGGCGTCGGAATAGGACAACCCGAACAGTTGAGTCAGCAGCAGCGCCTCGCGCTGATCGGTCGACAGACCGGCGATCAACGCGGTCACCTCGACGACGTCCTCGAAGCCGCGGGACGGCCGGTCGCGGTCCAGCAGCAGCTCGGGGTCGGCGCCCGGTGCGGTGCGCGGACGCGCCTTGAGGTAGCGAATGTGGTCGGCCACCACTCGCCGCGCGATGGCCAGCAGCCAGGTCCGGGCACTGGAACGGCCGGCGAACCGCGGGATCGCGCCGATCGCCCGCAGGAAGGTCTCCTGGGTCAGGTCGTCGGCACTGACACCGTCGAAGAGGTAGGCCACGAATCGCCAGACGTCGTGCTGCGTGGCCTTGATAAAGGCCTCCAGCGCACGGGCATCACCGGCTGCGGCGGCAACGGCGAGGGCGGTGACAGCATCGTCAGGGTCGTCTTGGACCCGGTCAGCTCCCGCCATGAACATCCACCTTAGACCCGGGGTCGCGGCGCTATTACGACGCATGGTCGTAGAGCCGTCGGAGCGGTTGACCGACCGCAGATGGCGACGGCGACCGCGACTGGCACCCACTCCCGGAACGGCCCCATCGGCGGCGCCGTCGGCGTCCCAGCGCGCTGGGCGCGGGCCTGCACCGCCGATACGTTGGCGCGCCACCAGCAAAGCGAACACCAAGCCGATCAACACCGGCAGGTGGCTAGCGATCCGAGCTGCCGTCACCTGACCGTGGTAGGCGTCGACAGCCACATAGCTGCCCAATGCCAGCGCGTATACCCCGGCGATTGCGGCGACACCGGCCGCGACAGATGGCCAGATGCCCGCGGCGATCATCGCGCCGCCGAGCGCCAACAACCATGCGGTGGACTCATGCAGCAAATGCGCTCCGGTGGCCGCGCCGTGCCCGTGTCCGTGCGCCGAGACCATGCCGAAGTCCACCCCGGCAATCTGTACGGCCGCCATCGCCACTTGGAGTACTCCGACGGCGATCAGCGCCGGCCGTCGAAAACCCCACCGCGACCAGCCGCTGTCGCCGGCGCTTTCGGCGGTGATCGATGTCACCCCGGCGGCGGCCAGAATCTGGGCGGCCAGGTCAGGGCCTTTCCCAGCATCGTGGTCACCGTCGGTGTCGCTGTTGATGTCGGTCAGCCGGCGGGCCTGGGCGGCAGCACCGACCAGCCAGCGGCGGCAACTGCGGCAGGATGCCAAATGCGCATCGACCTGCTGCGCCGGCAGCTCCTGCTGCTCGCCGTCGAGCAGCGACGACAGGGTCTCGCGCACCACCTCGCACCGCATGCCGCCATAGTCGCTCATTCGGCGCCCGGATACAAAGATTCGTCTGCAGGGAACCAAACCGGGCTACGCCGCGACCAATTGGTTGACCGCACAAGATCAAGCTTGCCGGAATCGGGAAGGAGGTGCGTTCGATGACCGCACCGGTCTGGCTGGCGTCGCCGCCGGAGGTGCACTCGGCGCTGCTGAGCGCCGGGCCCGGACCCGGTCCGCTGCTGGAATCGGCGTCGGCGTACTCGGCGATGAGCGCGGAATACGCCGAGGTGGCCGCCGAACTCGACGCAGTACTGGCCGGAGTGCAGGGTGCCTGGCAGGGCCCCAGCGCGCAGCAATACGCGGCCGCGCACGCCCCCTATCTGAGCTGGCTGGCCGAGAGCGCCGCCAAGAGCACCACCGCGGCCGGTCTGCACCAGACCGCGGCCGCGGCCTACACCGCCGCGCTGGCCGGTATGCCCACCCTGGCCGAACTGGCCACCAACCATGCGGTGCACGCGACGCTGGTGGCGACGAACTTCTTCGGCATCAACACCGTCCCGATCGCGCTGAACGAAGCCGACTACGTCCGAATGTGGGTGCAGGCCGCGGAGATGATGGCCGTCTACCAGGGCGTCGCGGGAGCAGCGCTGGCCTCGGTTCCGGTGGCGACGCCCGCGCCGCCGATCGTGGCCCCGGGGGCTGCTGAGGCCGCTGCCGCCCCCAGCTGGGAACAGCAGCTCAAGGACCTGATCACGCAGTTCAACATGGGCTTTGCGGACCCGATCGCCAAGTGGTTGTGGGCGCAGTTGGGCGTCGACGGATATCCGATCGAGGCGTTTCCGTTTGCCAGCTCGGTCACCCAGATGCTGCTGGGGATCCCGGGGATGTCCCCGATTCTGGCCGGGGCCCTGGGCTGGTTCACCTTCCACACGCTGATGCTGTTGTGGCCGCTGGGCCAGATTGCGGTGCAGATGGCGATCCCGATCATCATGGCCGCGGCGCCCGCCCTCGCCGCGGCCGCCGGGCTCGGCGCGCTGGGCGCGATCGGTGCGGTCGGGCTCGAGCAGACCGTCGAGCCGACCCCGCCGATGCCGGTGGGCGGCAGCGTCGGCGCCCCGGTCGCCTCGGGTGTCCCGGTGCCCGCGGGAGCCGAGGCATGCGCCTGCGCGGACCCGATCTCCTCAGCCGGCCCCACCGCTCCGGCCACCGCGGGTGCCGGCATGCCGGCCGGCGGCGGGGCAGGTGGCGGACCGGGCGTCGGATTCGGGCCGACCTCTTGCCTGTACCTGGTGAGCAGTGTCTCCTCATCTGCGCGCAGCTCCAGCGGTGCGCGGCGGTCCCGCAGTTCCGACGAAGAGGCGTCGGAGGGCCAGGGCGCCCCCGGTGAAGCCACGGCGCAGGCCCTGGCCGCCAAGCGCCGGCAGCGGCAGCGCGCCAAGCAACGCGGGTTCGGCGACGAATACATGGACATGAACATCGGCGTGACGCCGGAGTGGGATGGGCCCCCGGGGGCGGCAAACGCCTCGGATTCCGGTGCCGGCCCGCTGGGCTTCGCCGGCACCGCGACCGGGGCCAGCCGTCAGGCGTCCGGAATCGCCGTGCTCACCGGCGAGGGGCTCGACACCGAGCCGCGGATCCCGATGCTGCCGGGCAGTTGGGGCGAGGTCTCTGACTCGCAGCGCTAACACAGTCGGTCGGGCCTTGGCGGTTGGAGCCCCATCCACCTCACCTGTCTCGGCTCCCGAGGGTATGGAGATGTGCCCGCCTGTGAGCGACAGGTCACGCAAAGGCCCTGGTGGGCGTCGGAAAGGCGCCTTGGCTTGCGCCCCATCTGCACCAGGTTCCCCGCGTATCCCATCCGCCCGCGGATTGTCGCTGAGGGGCGGGCGCCAACCTAACAGCGACAATCAGGGCTCCCACGTACGCCGTCATCGCCATTGTCGCTACGACGCGGGCACCCCCCCAGCCCGCGGCAAAAGCGTGGCATTGGGGGATTTTGAGATGACAGTGACATTCGTGAATACCGGAACGCACAGCCACCTGCGGAAATACCGGGTTGTCGCTCACAGGCGGGCACATCTCCATACCCTCGGGAGCCGCGACCAAAGTGACGGATGAGGCGACCGGCCGGCCCGAGCGGGAGGCTAGCGCCGCGGCCAGTGGGCGCGCCACTGGTCTTCGGTCGGCTCGCCGATGATCGCCTCTTCCACCGACCGGACGGTGTCCATGAGTTCCAAAACCGCTGTCCGCAAGTCATTTTCCGCATCGAAACCAGCGGCGACCGTGACAGTGGTAACCGTCTCGGGGATCAGGTCAGCGGGCACGCCGGCGCGGGTGAGCCGTTGCAGCACCTTTTGAGCCAGCGCTAACGCCGGCTGCGCGGTCGGCACATCGTCGAGAATCGAGTCTCGCGCGCTCTTCTCTAGAGCCTTGCGTTCCTCCCATTGCGCCACCTGGTCGGCCAGCGAGATCTCCTCGCCGGCGAGCACCGCCGGTGCCCGATTGGCCAGCTTGCGCAGCAGCGACTCGGCGACGTCGTCGATGGAAAACGGGTTCTCCCGCGCGTCCTCGGCGATACGGGCGTGGAACAGCACCTGCAAGAGCACGTCACCGAGCTCCGCGCACAGCTCGTCGGCGTCGCCGCTGCGGACCGCGTCGAACAGCTCGTAGGTCTCCTCCAGCAGAAACCGGCGCAGCGAGTCGTGGGTCTGCTCGCTCTCCCACGGCCCGGTAGTGCGCAGCCGGTCCATGATCGCGACCGCGTCGATCAGCCGCTCCCCCGGCGGCGCATCCGGTGCCGCGATCAGAGTTTCGCCGGCCTCCAGGCGGGCGACCACGTCGGGATGGTTGCGGTCCGAGGACAGCAGCACCGGGGCTTGCACGTCGGAGGCACCGACGAGCACCGATCGTGCGGCCGGCAACGACCACGGCACCACGATCGGCAGTTCCTCGGTGTAGACGACTTCACCGGCGAGCAGCGCGAGGGCTTCGACCGGCACGAGCGAGGGCCGACGGGGGTCGACCAGGACGACGGTCATCGTGGACTACCGTACTGCGGGCACCGCGCCGGTGACGTCGATGAGGCCCTGCGGCTTGCCGTCCAGTGCCGAGATCAGATCGGCCACCATCTGAACGAGTTCGACGTCGCGGATGCGGGGCGCACCCACGGGCGCGCCGGCACCGCCGGCACGCGGGATCGGAACCTGCACGGTGGCGGTGGTGGCGCGGTAACTGGCCGACGGATGCAGCCGCTTGAGCCGCAACTGGGCAGAGTCCGGCAGCGTCATCGGGGCCAGCCGCAGCGTCGTCGTCGATGCGGCAGAGACTTCGGTGATGCCGGAGGCGCGACACAGCAGCCGCAGCCGGGCCACCGCCACCAGCCGGCCGGCCGGCTCGGGAAGCGGCCCGTAGCGGTCGGTGAGTTCCTCGATCACTGCGGCGATCTCGTCGTCACCGGGCGCGGCGGCCAACCGCCGGTAGGCCTCCAGCCGCAACCGGTCGGAATTGATGTACTCCGGCGGCAGGTGCGCGTCGACCGGCAGGTCGATCCGGACGTCCTTGACCTCCTCGGTGGTGACCGTCTCGCCGTTGAAAACCGCTCTATATGCTTCTACGGCCTCGCCGACCAGCCGCACATACAGGTCGAAACCCACCCCGGCGACGTGCCCGGACTGCTCCACCCCCAGCACGTTGCCGGCGCCGCGAATCTCCAGGTCCTTCATCGCCACCGCCATGCCGGCGCCCAGCTCATTGTTCTGGGCAATGGTGGCCAGCCGGTCGTGGGCGGTCTCGGTCAGCGGGCTCTCCTTCGGGTAGAGGAAGTAGGCGTAGCCGCGCTCCCGGCTGCGTCCCACCCGGCCGCGCAGCTGGTGCAGTTGCGAGAGCCCGAAGGTGTCGGCACGTTCGACGATCAATGTGTTGGCGTTGGAGATGTCCAGGCCGGTCTCGATGATGGTGGTGCACACCAGGATGTCGTATTCCCGGTTCCAGAAGCCCTGCACCGTGGTTTCCAGCATTTCCTCGGGCATCTGGCCGTGTGCGACGACCACCCGGGACTCGGGCACCAGGCCGCGCACCCGGGCGGCGGCCGCCTCGATGGAGCTGACCCGGTTGTGGACGTAGAACACCTGCCCGTCCCGCAGCAGCTCCCGGCGCAGCGCGGCCGCGACCTGCTTGTCGTCGTGGCCGCCGACGTAGGTCAGCACGGGATAGCGGTCTTCGGGCGGCGTGAGGATCGTCGACATCTCCCGGATGCCGGCCAGGCTCATCTCCAGGGTCCGCGGGATCGGCGTGGCACTCATGGTGAGCACGTCGACGTGGGTGCGCAGCGCCTTGATGTGCTCCTTGTGCTCGACGCCGAACCGCTGCTCCTCGTCGACGATCACCAGGCCGAGGTCTTTCCAGCGCACGCCGGTCTGCAGCAGCCGGTGGGTGCCGATCACCACGTCGACGGAGCCGTCGGCCAGGCCGTTGACGGTCGCCTTGGACTCCTGCGCGTCGGTGAATCGCGACAGCCCCTTGACGGTGACCGGGAATCCGGCCATCCGGGTGCTGAAGGTCTGCAGGTGCTGATCGGCCAGCAGTGTGGTGGGCACCAGCACCGCGACCTGCTTGCCGTCCTGGACGGCTTTGAACGCCGCGCGCACCGCGATCTCGGTCTTGCCGTAGCCGACGTCGCCGCAGATCACCCGGTCCATCGGAACCGGCTTTTCCATGTCGGCCTTGACCTCGCTGATCGCGGTGAGCTGGTCCATGGTCTCGGTGAACCCGAACGCGTCCTCCATCTCAGCCTGCCACGGGGTGTCCGGGGCGAACGCGTGGCCGGGCGCGGCCTGGCGCTTGGCATAGAGCGCGACGAGTTCGTCGGCGATCTCACGGACCGCTTTGCGGGCCTTGGTCTTGGTCTGGCTCCAATCGCTGCCGCCCAGGCGGCTCAGTGCCGGGGCCTGGCCGCCGACGTAGCGGGACAGCTGATCGAGGGAGTCCATCGGCACGTAGAGCTTGTCCCTGCCAGTGGGGCCATTCGGCCCCATTCGCTTGCCCGACGCATATTCGAGCACCAGGTATTCGCGCCGCGCGCCGCCCACGGTGCGCTCGGTCATCTCCACGAACTTGCCGATGCCGTGCTGGTCGTGCACCACCAGGTCGCCGGCGGTCAGCGCCAGCGGGTCGACGGCGTTGCGGCGCTTGGCTGCCAACCGCTTGCCTTCCGGCCCGCTCACCCGGTTGCCGGTCAGGTCCGCCTCGGTCACCACCACCAGGTTGGCGCCGGGGATGACCAGACCCTCGTGCAGCGGGCCCTGCAGTACCCCGACCACCCCGGGCTGCGGGGTCGCGCCCGCGTCTAACAGCGTTGCCGCAGTCTCGGCTTCGGCCAGCTGCTCCACTATCCGGCGCGCGGTGCCGACGCCGGGGGCGACCACCGCCGCGCGTCCCCCGGTCGCGATGTGCGCGCGCAGCATGGCGAAGATCTCGTCGATATCGCGCTGCCGACCACGGGCCGACGGCGACGGGCGCACGTCGAGTTCGGTCGCGTCCGGGTCGGGCAGCTGGCTCAGCGTCCACCAGGGGTGACCGGTATCGAGCGCCGCCTGGCGCACCTGCGCGAACTCGCGGAACCCCGATCCGCCGAGCTGTTCGATGTCGATCGGCGCAGCGCTTTCTGAGCCGCCCATGGCAGCTGTCGACCAGGACGCCTCCAGGAATTCACGTCCGGTCTTGATCAGGTCGGCGGCCCGGGCGCGGATCTTCTCGGGATCGCAGACCAGCACCGGGGTACCCGGGCGCAGCTGATCGGTCAGCAGCGCCTGCGGGCCGGGCCGCAGCACCGATCCCAGCGCCTCCATGCCGTCGACCGGGATACCCTCGGCCAGCTTGGCCAGCATGTCGCCGACGGTGCCCAAGACGGCGTTGTCGGTGTGCGGCTGATCGCGGGCCAGCTCGGCCGCACGCGCCCGCACATCGTCGGTGAGCAGCAGCTCCCGACAGGCCACCGCGACCACGGTGCCAACCTCGACTTCGGGGATGGAGCGCTGATCGGCCACCGAGAACGGCCGGATCTCGGTGACCTCGTCACCCCAGAACTCGATGCGCACCGGATGTTCGGCGGTCGGCGGGAACAGGTCGAG
>Ga0153956_1001018_pt1 | contig 27606 bp, 31 predicted proteins | sample TSFL040MetaG_FD_104704 | JGI IMG/M metagenome (GOLD analysis project Ga0153956, IMG submission 104704) | Attine ant fungus gardens microbial communities from Florida, USA - TSFL040 MetaG | ecosystem: Host-associated > Fungi > Mycelium > Unclassified | place: USA: Florida, Wekiwa Springs... | reverse complement strand
GGGAGGACCGATTGAACACATCACCGCTTCTGGAGGTGAAAGGCGTCACGTTGCAATACAAGACGCCGGATCATCTGATCACCGCGACCTATCGGGTCGATTTCGAGGTTTTTCAGGGCGATCGTTTTATTCTGCTGGGGCCTTCGGGTTGCGGCAAATCGACCCTGCTGAAATCGGTCGGCGGCTACATGACGCCGACCGAGGGCGAGATGAGGCTGAAGAACAAGCTGATCCGCCATCCCGGTCCGGACCGGATGATGGTGTTTCAGGAGTTCGACCAGTTGCTGCCGTGGAAGACGGTCAAGGAGAACGTGGTCTTCCCGTTGCAGTGCACCGGCAAGCTCGGCACGCGCGAGGCCGAGGACAAGGCGATGCACTACATCCGCAAGGTCAATCTGGAGAAGTTCGCCGACAGCTATCCGCACATGCTGTCGGGCGGCATGAAGCAGCGCGTGGCGATCGCGCGCGGCATGGCGATGGAGCCGGACATCCTGTTGATGGACGAGCCGTTCGCGGCCCTCGACGCGCTGACGCGGCGCAAGATGCAGGACGAGTTGATGGCGCTGTGGGACGAGACCCGTTTCACGGTGCTGTTCGTCACCCATTCGATTCCCGAAGCGATCAAGATCGGCAACCGCATCCTGCTGCTGTCGCCGCATCCGGGTCAGGTCAAGGCCGAGTTGAACGGCGGCGTGACCGGCGAGGAAGCCGCCGAGCTTGAGAAGCGGATCCAGACCATGCTGTTTGCCGACACCATCGAGGAGGCGGAAAATGTCTGACGCGAGCCTGTCCGCCGAGAAGATCGTGGCGCCGGTGCGCGCCGAGTTTGTGCGCGATGCCGCGGAATCGTCGCAGGTGCCGATGGTGGTGGAGAAGCCGCTGTCGGCGCTGGTGCGGCTTTATAACCAGACCTGGCTGCGCAAGGTGATGATCCTGGTCGTGCTGGCGCTGATCTGGGAAGCCTATGGCCGCTATCTGAACAACAATCTGTTGTTCCCGACCTTCACCGAGACCATGAGCGCGTTCTTCACCAACATCGGCAACGGGGTGCTGCCGGCGCGGGCGTGGGCGTCGATCAAGGTGCTGCTGATGGGCTATGCCGCGGGCATCACGCTGGCGGCGATCCTGACGGGGCTGGCGATCACGACGCGGATCGGCACCGACTTCCTGGAGACGCTGACGTCGATGTTCAACCCGCTGCCGGCGATCGCGCTGTTGCCGCTGGCGTTGATCTGGTTCGGGCTCGGCAACGGCTCCTTGGTGTTCGTGCTGGTGCATTCGGTGACGTGGGCGATCGCGCTGAACACCCATTCGGGCTTCTTGTCGGTGAGCCGGACGCTGAAGATGGTGGGGCGCAATTACGGCCTGACCGGCTTCAGCTATATCCGCAAGATCCTGATCCCGGCGGCGTTCCCGAGCATCCTGACCGGCCTGAAGATCGGCTGGGCGTTCGCCTGGCGCACGCTGATCGCGGCGGAGCTGGTGTTCGGCGTCTCGTCGGGCTCGGGCGGCCTTGGCTGGTTCATCTTCGAGAACAAGAACAGCCTCGACATTCCGACGGTGTTCGCCGGTCTTCTGACCGTCATCATCATCGGCTTGGTCGTCGAGAACGTCATGTTCCGCGCCATCGAGGCCAACACCGTCGATCGTTGGGGTATGCAGTCTTAAAAGTGGGCATGCCGGGACAACAACAATAAAGACCCGGCTTTTTGTAAGGAGAAGGACAGGATGTTGAAATCAGTTGTTAAAACCATAGCGGCGGTCGGTCTGATCGCGGGATTTGCGAGTGCGGGATTTGCCGGGAGTGCCCGGGCCGATGTGGACACCGTCCGCATCGCCAAGCAGTACGGCATTTCCTATCTGCCGCTGACGATGATGGAGGAGCAGAAGCTCTTCGAGAAGCACGCCAAGGCGCTCGGCATCGACAATCTGAAAGTTGAATGGCTGCGCTTCAGCGCCGGTAGCGGCATGAACGAGGCGTTGTTGTCGGGCAATCTCGATTTCGCCGGTGGCGGCGTCGGCCCGCTGCTGACGATCTGGGGCAAGACCCAGAGCAACTACAAGGTGAAGGGCGTTGCCGCGTTGAACGCGATGCCGCTTTATCTCGTCACCACCAACCCCAACGTCAAGACGATCAAGGACTTCACCGAGAAGGACAAGATCGGTCTTCCGGCCGTGAAGGTCTCGATCCAGGCGATCACGCTGCAGATGGCGGCGGAGAAGGAGTTCGGAGCGGGGCAGAGCCACAAGCTCGATTCGCTCACGGTGTCGATGAGCCATCCCGACGCCATGACGGCGATGCTCGGCGGTCATTCCGAGGTCGATGCCCATTTCGGTTCGGCGCCGTTCCAGGATATCGAGTTGAAGGACCCGAAGGCGCATCTCGTCCTCAACAGCTACGACGTGCTGGGCGGCCCGCACACCTTCAATTCGGTCTGGGCGACGAGCAAGTTCGTCGAGGCCAATCCGAAGGTCATGAAGGCGTTCCTCGGCGCGCTTGAGGAGGCCATCGCCAACATCAAGGCCGATCCGGCCAAGGCCGCCGCAATTTGGGTGAAGGCCGAGAACTCCAAGATCCCTGTCGCCGATGCCGAGAAGATCATTCGCGATCCGGTGAACGAGTGGACCACCACCCCGAAGAAGGTGATGAGCTATCTCGATTACATGAATCGTGCCGGACTCGTCACCGCCAAGGCCACGTCTTGGAAGGACATCTACTTCCCGGGCATCCACAGCGCCAACTGCAGCTAACAACTCGTAATGACTCACGGAGGCTCTTGACCTGCGTCATGAGTGTTCAATCGAAAGACAACAACGACGCCTCGCCGGGTTCTGTGCTCACCGTACAGGTCTGGCGGGGTGACAAGGACGGCGCCTTCGAGACATTCGAGGTTCCCGCCCGCGCCAACCAAACCGTGCTGGATGTCGTCACCGAGATCCAGCGCACCCAGGACGAAACGCTGTCCTATCGTTTCGCCTGTCGCGTCGGGATGTGCGGTTCCTGCGCCATGGTCGTGAACGAGCGGCCGCGCTGGACCTGCCGCACCCGCGTCAACGAGCTTGAAAGCGGGCCGCTGAAGCTCGAACCGCTGCGCAACCTGCCCATCGTCAAGGACCTGACGGTGGACATGGAGCCGTTCTTCAACAAATGGCGCGACGCGCATGGCTATTTCGAGCCGGGCGACAACCCGCCCGAGGATTTCGCCGTCGTCGAGCCGTCCTCGCCGGAGCGGCAGGCCGCCAATGAGGGCATCGAATGCATCAATTGCGGCGTGTGCTACTCGGCCTGCGACGTGGTGTCGTGGAACGAGGATTATCTCGGACCGGCGGCGCTGAACCGGGCGTGGACGCTCGTGAACGACGTCCGTGACCGCGGACAGGATGCGCGGCTCACCGCCGTCACCGGCGACGCCGGCTGCCATTCCTGCCACAGCCACATGAGCTGCACGGAATTCTGCCCCAAGCATCTGTCTCCGACGTTCTCGATCGCCGGTTTGAAGCGGGCGACCTCGAACAAGCTCTGGAGGCGGCGATGAACCCGGTTCTCTATCTCGCCCAGCGCGGCACCGCGTTCATTCTTGCCTTCGCGGTGACGGTACACCTCATCACCATCATCTATGCGGTGCGCGGCGGGCTGACGGCGGGGGATATTCTGGCGCGCACCCACGGGAACCGTGCCTTCCTCGCGTTCTACCTGACCTTCGTGGTGGCGGCGTCGATCCATGCGCCGATCGGGTTGCGGTCGGTGTTGCGCGAATGGCTGCACTGGCGCGGCCGCTCGCTCGACATTGTGCTGGCACTGTTTTCGGTTTCGCTCGTTATCCTGGGCATGAGGGCCGCGTTCGCGGTGTATGGCGCATGAGCGTGATCAGGGGTTCTCATCTCAAGCCGGGCTTCATCGCCGCGATGCTGCATCGCCTGTCCGGCGTGGCGCTGGCGATCTTCCTGCCGATGCATTTTCTCGCGCTCGGCACGGCGCTGAACGGCGCCAGCGCGCTCGACAGTTTTCTCGCATTGACCCGCTCGCCGGTCGCGCTGATCGCGGAGTGGGGGCTGGTGTCGGCGCTCGCCGTGCACATGGCGCTCGGCCTGCGGGTGCTCGCGATCGAATGGTTCGCGATGCGCGACCGCAGCGCCGTGCTGGTTTCAAGCTGTGTCGCCGCCTCATTGGCGGTCGGTGTGTTGTTCCTCCTGAACGGGATGTAGGCCATGCAGATTGATATGAAAGAAGTCGAAGAGGTCTGCAAAACGCTCTACGTGCAGGCCCTCAAGATGCTTCCCGACGACATCAAGGCCGGGTTCAAGACCTTGGTGCGCAACGAGACCAGCACCATCGGCCGCACCGTGCTCGACACCATGGTCGAGAACATCGCGGTCGCCGAGCGCACCAACAACATCCTGTGCCAGGACACCGGCATTCCGATCTACAACGTCACCATCGGGCGCGATGTGCAGTTCGATGGCGCGGAGTTGAAGGCCGCGATCCGCCGCGGCTGCGAACGCGCCACCACCGAATGCTCGCTGCGCTCCTCCGTGGTGCATCCGATCACGCGCAAGAACAACCAGACATCGAGCGGCATCCGCGTGCCGATCATCCATGTCGATTTCGACGAGCGGCCGGAGACGGCGTCGATCGAGATGATTCCGAAGGGCTCGGGCTCGGAGAACGGCTCGTTCCTGAAAATGCTGCTGCCGTCCGACGGCATCAAGGCGGTGAAGGCGTTCGTGATCGACCGCGTGATCGAACTCGGCGGCCGTGTCTGTCCGCCGACCATCGTCGGCGTCGGCATGGGCGGCACCTCCGATCTCTGCATGCATCTGGCCAAGATCGCGGCGACGCGTCCGCTCGGCTCCAAATGCAGCGACGAGGAAGGCGCCAAGATCGAGGCCGAACTGTCGGCGGCGGTCAACGAACTCGGCATCGGCCCGCAGGGACTGGGCGGGCGCTCCACCAGCTTCGCCGTGCATGTGGAGGTCGCCGCGACCCACATCACGCAGAACCCGGTTGCGGTGAACATCCAGTGCCATTCGGCGCGGCGCGCGCGGGCAACGATCACGCCCGGCGGCATTGCGTTTACGGCGTGAGGGCAGGGCCATGGCACATCACATTCTCGAAATGCCGATCAACGAAGAGAAGGCGCGCAGCCTGAAGATCGGCGATACCGTGACCCTCGAACAGACCTTGTTCGGCATCCGCGACGCGACGCTGATCCACATGTTCGACAAGGGCCGCGAGACCAAGTTCGATCTCGACGGTCATGCCGTCATCCACACCGCGCCGAACGTGCATCCCGTGCCGGTGTCGAACGAAGCGCCGGTCGGCTACAAGCCGTTTTGCATCGGCACCACGACCTCGATGCGGATGGAGCGATTCACCCACGATCTGATGCAGCGTGAAGGCGTCCGCCTCATCGTCGGCAAGGGCGGCATGGGGCCGGATACGCTTGCCTCCTTCGCCGAATTCGGTGGCGCGTATCTCGCCATCGTCGGCGGGGCGGCGGCGCTGGAGACGACATGGATCGAGCAGATCGTCGATATCGACATGGACGATCTGCATCCCGAGAGCCTGTGGAAATTCCAGATCAGGAATTTCGGCCCGTTGCTGGTCGGCATGGATTCGCATGGCGGCTCGCTCTACGCCGATTTGCAGAAGGATGTCGCGGGGCGCCGCGACGCGGTTCTCAAGAGCATCGGGGCGGTGTGAGCCATGACGCTGCGCACGGTCGATACCGACATTCTGATCCTCGGCTCGGGCGGTGCCGGCCTGTTCGCAGCCCTTCACGCCAAGAAGACCGCGCCGCATCTCGACGTCACCGTGGCGGTGAAGGGGCTGCTCGGCAAATGCGGCTGCACCCGCATGGTGCAGGGCGGCTACAACGTCGCGCTCGCGCCGGGCGATTCCATCGAACGCCACTTCATGGATACGATCGAGGGCGGCAAGTGGCTCAATAATCAGGATCTGGCGTGGAAGCTCGTCGTCGAGGCGCAAATCCGCATCCGCGAGCTTGAGAACGAGCTCGGCTGCTTCTTCGACCGCAACCCCGACGGCAGCGTCCACCAGAAGGCGTTCGCGGGCCAGACGTTCGATCGCACCGTGCACAAGGGCGATTTGACCGGCATCGAGATCATCAACCGGTTGTCCGAGCAGATCTGGCGGCGCGACGTGAATCGGATGGAGGATCATCGCGCGTTGGATTTGATCCCGGCTGCCGATGGCTCGGGACTCGCGGGCGTGCTGATGCTCGACATGCGCACCGGCGAGCCGTTGCTGGTGCGCGCCAGGGCGACGCTGCTCGCGACCGGCGGCGGGCCGACGATGTACAAATATCACACGCCGTCCGGCGATAAGACCTGCGACGGCCTGGCGATGGCGATGCGCGCGGGATTGTCGCTGCGCGATCTCGAAATGGTGCAGTTCCATCCCACCGGCCTGCTCGCGGGCGCGGGCACGCGCATGACCGGCACGGTGCTGGAGGAGGGCCTGCGCGGCGCGGGCGGGCAGTTGCTGGATTCGCGCGGCGAACGTTTCATGTTCGATTACGACGAGCGCGGCGAGCGCGCCACGCGCGACATCGTCAGCCGTTCGATCATGTACCAGATCCGCAAGGGCCACGCGACGACGCATGGCGGCGTGCATATCAAAATGAGTCATCTCGGCGTGGATCATGTGCGCCGCACCTTCAAGGGCATGGTCGAGCGTTGCGCCGATTGCGGCTTCGATCTCGCGGGCGGCCTTGTCGAGGTGATTCCGACCGCGCATTACATGATGGGCGGCGTGGTGTTCGATCTGGATTGCAGCACCGCGATGCCACGCCTGTTCGCGGCGGGCGAAGATACCGGCGGCGTGCATGGCGCCAACCGTCTCGGCGGCAACGGCGTCGCCAATTCCACGGTGTTCGGCGGCGTGGCGGGCGATGCGATGGCGCGCGCGGTCGCGAAGGAAGGCAAACATGCCGATCCGGATCCAGCCGTGATCGATGCTTCGCTCGATCGCGCGTTCTCGCCGCTCGGCAAGCCGTCCGGCGATCTCGCCGGAATGCGCGAGGCGCTGATGGACATCATGTGGAACGATGTCGGCATCCTGCGCACCGGCGAGGGATTGGCGCGCGGCGCGGCGGCGCTGGACGATCTCGCGGCGCAGGTCGCGCGTTCGGGTGTCGCCGATGGCGACCGCCGTTACAATCTGACCTGGATGGACCGGCTCAATCTGGAAAATCTCGTGCTGGTCAGCCGCGGCGTCTGCGCGGCGGCGACCGCGCGCACCGACAGCCGCGGCGCACATTTCCGTGAAGACCATCCGTCCGCGTCCGACCTCGACACCTCGCGCTACACCGTGGTGCGGATGAAGGGCGATGCCATCGACATTTCCACCGCGCCGGTGGCGTTTACCCGCGTCAAACCGGGCGAAACCCTGCTCACGGACGCGGCGGAATAGGGCGGTTTGGCTTGACCGATGTGTTTGTTATCTTATACAAGACTTGGGACCTGAAACCCATTCAAACGAGCAGGGAGAAGGAAGAATGAGTGCTCCGGGTGCGGCGTCAGCCGCCAAAGACAAACCGAACATGCCGCATGTGCTGGCGCACAGCCCGAAGGACAACGTCGCCGTCGTCGTCGTTGAGGACCTGAAGGCCGGCACCAAGGCGTTCGGCGTCATCACCGAGAACGACACCACGTTCACCATCGACGTGAAGGACGATATTCCGATCGGTCACAAGGTGGCGCTGGTCGACCTCAAGAAGGGCGACACCGTCATCAAGTACGGCCAGGACGTCGGCAAGATGATCGGCGACGGGCCGCAGGGCCGTCACGTCCACATTCACAATCACAAGACCAAGCGTTGGTGAGGTTCACATGTCGCTGAGCAATATCGTTGAAATGAAGTCGCCTTACGTCGGTGGCGCGACGGATCAGTTGACGACGAAGAGCCTTCCCGGCAATCGCGCCTCGAGGGATTTCAAGAACGCGAAGTTCTGGGGCTGGCGGCGTGAAAACGGTCGCGTCGGCGTCCGCAACCACGTTCTCATCCTGCCGCTCGACGATCTGTCGAACGCCGCCTGCGAAGCCGTCGCCAACAACATCAAGGGCACGCTGGCGATCCCGCATGCCTACGGCCGCCTGCAGTTCGGCGAGGATCTCGAGGTCCACTTCCGCACCCTGATCGGCACCGGCTCGAACCCGAACGTCGCGGCCGTGGTCGTGATCGGCATCGAGGAAGGCTGGACCAGCCGCGTGGTCGAAGGCATCGCCAAGACCGGCAAGCCGGTGGTCGGTTTCGGCATCGAAACCCATGGCGACATCAACACCATCTCGCGCGCCAGCTACCAGGCCAAGCGTTTCGTGCAGTGGGCAACCGAACTGCCGCGTGAGGAATGCTCGATTTCGGAATTGTGGGTCTCGACCAAGTGCGGCGAGTCCGACACCACCACGGGCCTGTCGTCGTGCCCGACGGTCGGCAACATGTACGACAAGCTGATCCCGCAGGGCATTTACGGCGTGTTCGGCGAAACCTCGGAAATCACCGGCGCCGAGCATCTCTGCAAGGAGCGTGCGGCAACGCCCGAGGTCGCGGACAAATGGTACAAGATGTGGAAGGCGTACCAGGACGACGTGATCGAAGCGCACAAGACCAGCGATCTGTCCGATTCCCAGCCGACCAAGGGCAACATCGCCGGCGGCCTGTCGAGCATCGAGGAGAAGGCGCTCGGCAACCTCGAGAAGATCGGCCACAAGTCGATGTACATCGATGCGCTGGAGCCCGCCGAAGCGCCGGCCAAGGGCGCGGGCCTGTACTACATGGACACGTCGTCGGCCGCGGCCGAGTGCGTGACGCTGATGGCCGCGGCGGGCTACGTGGTGCACACCTTCCCGACGGGCCAGGGCAACGTCATCGGTAATCCGATCGTGCCGGTCATCAAGATCAGCGGCAATCCGAAGACCCTGCGCACCATGGGCGAGCACATCGACGTCGACGTGACCGGCGTTCTGCGCCGCGATATGACGCTCGATCAGGCCGGTGATTCGCTGATCGACATGATCGTGCGCACCGCGAACGGTCGCCTGACCGCGGCGGAGTCGCTCGGTCATCGCGAGTTCTCACTGACCAAGTTGTATCGCAGCGCCTAAACGACACTGGCGGACGGCGCGCGATTGCGCCGTCCGCCATTTTTGTTTTGAAGTGAGGGCTCCGTGTCTGACATTGTTATTTGTGAATTCATGGACGAGGCAGCCATCACCGAAGGGTTGCGCGGATTCGACTATTTTTACGATCCCAACCTTGTCGATCATCCGAACGATTTGAATGCCCGCCTCAAGGATGCGCGCGCGATCATCGTGCGCAACCGCACGCAGGTGCGCGGCGCGCTGCTGGATGCGGCACCCAAGCTGAAGGCCGTCGGACGCCTCGGCGTCGGGCTCGACAATATCGATCTCGAAGCCTGCAAGGCGCGTGGCATCGCGGTGCTGCCCGCCTCGGGCGCGAACGATCTGTCGGTCGCCGAATATGTGATCGCGACCGCGATGCTGCTGCTGCGCGGCGCCTATATGGCGACGGGAAGCGTCGTCGCGGGCAAGTGGCCGCGCAATGCGCTGATCGGCCGTGAAATCTCCGGCAAGGTGATGGGGCTGGTCGGGTTCGGCTCCATCGCGCGCCTCACCGCGAAACTCGCGGCGGCGATGGGCATGACGGTGGTGGCGTTCGATCCGCTGGTGGACGACGCGGTGTTCGCGCAGGCCGGGGTGCAGCATCAGACGCTCGATAACGTGCTGGCGATGGCCGACGTCGTCAGCCTGCACGTGCCGCTCAACGACAAGACCCGCAACATGATCGATGCCGCCGCGCTGTCGCGGATGCGCTCCGACGCGATCCTCATCAATGCCGCTCGTGGCGGCGTGGTGGATGAAGCGGCCGTCGCCAATGCGCTGAAGGCGAAGACGCTCGGCGGCGCTGCGCTCGACGTGTTCGTGGAAGAGCCACTCAAGGCGGGCAACGTCTTCGCCGATGTGCCGAATCTGATCCTGACGCCGCACATCGCGGGCGTCGCCGTGGAATCCAACACGCGCGTGTCCTGGGTCACGGTCGAGAACGTCAAGAAGGTTTTGAACGCATGAGCACGCTGTCTCTCGCCGATCTCACCCAGCGCGTGGCGGGCACGTTCGTTGCCCATGGCTGCAATGAAGATATATCCGCATCGGTCGCGCGCGCGCTGGTGACGGCGGAAGCCGATGGCCTCAAGGGCCATGGCCTGTCGCGGGTGCCGACATATCTCGCCATGGTCAAGAGCGGCAAGATCGACGGCAAGGCGAAGCCTGTGGCCTCGAATCCGCGCCCCGGTGTTCTGTCGGTCGATGCGGCGAAGGGCTTTGCCTATCCGGCGATCGATCTGGCCCTCGCGGAATTGCCTGCGCTTGCGAACAAGCAGGGCATCGCCGTTGCCGCCATCGGCAATTCCAATCATTGCGGCGCCGCCGGTCTGCCGTGCGAGGCGCTGGCGAAGAAGGGGCTGGTCGCGCTTTTGTTCGCGAACACGCCGAGCGCCATGGCGCCCTGGGGCGGCCGCGAACCGGTGTTCGGCACCAACCCGATTGCTTTCGCGGCGCCTATCGAGGGGCGCGAACCGGCCGTGGTCGATCTCGCGCTGTCGAAGGTCGCGCGCGGGCCGATCGTCGCCGCCAAGCAGAAGGGCGAAAGCATTCCCGAGGGCTGGGCGCTGGATGCCGACGGGCAGGCTACCACCGATCCGGTCAAGGCATTGCAGGGCACGATGATCCCGCTCGGCGACGCCAAGGGCGCGGCGTTGGCCTTCATGGTGGAGATTCTCGCGGGCTGCATCCCCGGCGCCAATCTGGCGTTCGAGGCGTCTTCTTTCCTTGACGACAAAGGTGGCCCGCCGCTGACCGGACAGTTGCTGCTCGCGATCGATCCGGCGGGATTCGGGCATGGCCGCTTCGGCGAGCGGATGGCGACGCTGGTTTCGACGATCGAGTGCCAGCAGGGCACGCGGATCCCGGGCGCGCGGCGGCTTGCGAACAGGGCCAAGGCCGCGCGTGACGGGCTGGCTGTCGCGCCGGACATCGAATCGATTTTACAGGAGGCGGCGTCCGTCAAGGCCTGATGGGTATTTGGTTGTGCGTAGTCGCCCGAGCGGGCGGGAAGGGCTTCGATCTCGCGGCGGCTTCTGTTACTTATCGGCTTGAATCGTTTGCACGGTGAAGGATCTGGTGAGCAACGAAACCACAGTATCGGGCGGTCATACCGAATATCTTCCCCTGTACGCGCAGGTGAAGACGCTTCTCGTCAAGCGTATCGGCGCCGGAGGCTGGAAGCCGGGACAGATGCTGCCGAGCGAGTACGAGCTTGCCGCCGAATACAATGTCAGCCAGGGCACGGTGCGCAAGGCGCTGAACGCGCTGGAAGCCGACCGTATGATCGTGCGGCGGCAGGGTGTCGGCACGTTCGTGGCGCGCCATTCCCGCGACCGCGCGCTGTATCAATTCTTCCGCATGGTCGAGCCGGACGGCAGCCGGATCAACCCCACCAGCGTTGTGCTGTCGCAACGCATCCAGCGGGCGACGCGCGATCAGGCCAGCGATCTGGGCGTTGACGCATCGGCGATGCTGCACGCGATCACCCGCGTGCGCAGCCTCAACGGCAAGCCCGCGATCTTGGAGCGGATTTACGTGCCGACGGATGTGATGCCCGATCTCTCGGTCGAGGCGCATATCCAGATGGATGAGGAAATGTACGTCATCTATCAGGAGCGGTTCGGCATCAGCATCGTGCGCGTCAGCGAACGACTGGCGTCGGTCGCCGCGACCGCAGAGGAAGCGAAGAGGCTGGGCATGAAGGCGGGCGCGCCGCTTCTCGAAGTGCATCGCGTCGCCACCGATGTCGGCGGCCGTCCGGTGGAGTTGCGCATCAGCCGTTGCGACACCCGCCGCAGCCGCTATGCCGCCGAAGTGCTTTGACGGTCCTGTCAGAGCCGCCGACTTTACGCGCATTTCACTTTTATTGGAGGCAAAGCCTTAACCGTCATCGGTGATGGCCGTGCCGGAGAGGCGTTTAACGGCTCGCTAACCGCTCCTGCTAACGTGATGTCCATTTAGCCCCGGTACGTCATCATCCCCACAAAGAGGGATGATGGCAGAACGCTCTTCATATCACGATGGCAGCTTGGAAACGCCCGAGATCGCCGATGCGATCGCGCGCGTCGTTGCGCCACAGCAGCGCAGCCCGATTTTCTGGCTGATCATCAGCGGCATCGTGCTTGTCGCGGCGATCGTGCTTGGCACGGCCTTGACCATCAATAATTTTCGCGAACGCGCTCTGGCCAACAGCAAGCGCGAGCTGGAAAACACGCTGCAACTCCTGACGCGTCATTTCGATCAGCAATTGCAGGACTGGCAGGTGATCCAGGGGGACGCCATTGCCCAGATTCATGAGATCGAAAGCCGGCCGCGTGACGAATTCCTGAAGACAGTGTCCAGCGAGGATTTCCACAACAGGTTGGCCGGCAAGATCCGCTCGATGCCGTATGTCGGCAGCTTGAACATCTTTGGCGCGGACGGCCAGTTGCTCAGTTCTTCCGCCAAATGGCCCGTTTCGGACGTCAACATCGCGAACCGGAAATTTTTCCAGGAATTGAAGTCCGGTCCTGCTTCGCTCAACCTCGTGGTGAGTCCCGTTCATAGCCGCATCACCGGAATGTGGACGACCGTGTTTGCGCGCAAGCTGGTCAACCCAGGGGGCGAATTCATCGGCATGGTCGGCCGCGGAATCGAACCGGCCCGGTTCGAGTCATTTTTCGCATCGCTTTCGCTGGGTGCTGATGCCGCGATTTCCATGTTCCATACAGATGGCCGCATGATCGCGCGCTATCCGCATGTCGAATCGATGATCGGCAAGAATTTCAAGAATGGACCGCTCTTCCAGGGCGTCCTGAAATTCGCCGATCACGGTTCGCTGTTGATGACAAGCCCGGTTACCGGCCAGCAGCAGATCGGCTCGGTGCGGAAGCTCCAGGATTTTCCGATTGTCATCATCGCGACCAAGACCGTGGACGCGGCGCTGGTGGATTGGCACGAGCAGACCCGCGTTCTGATCCTGATCGCGCTGATGGCGTCGATCTCGGTGGCGCTGATCGTTCTGTTCATCGTCCGGCGTTTCACCTCTCAGCACGAAGCGGCCCAGCGGCGGCTGATGCTGGAGAAACGGCGGCTCGATACGGCGATCAACAATCTCAAGCAGGGTCTGTTGCTGTTCGACGCCAATCACCGGCTGGTGATTTTCAATCGCCGTTATCTGGAAATATTCGGCCTTCCGGGCGATGTCATCAAGCCGGGCTGCACCCTACGCGAGATCATAATGGTCCGGAAGAAGCATGGCATGTATGCCGGGGATGTCGACGAGTACTGCAACAATGTGTTCAAGCTCGTATCGAGCAACGGATCGTTGACTGTCGAGATTCCGGACGGGCGCATCATCCGCAACGACCTGCAGTCGATCGCCGGCGGAGGATGGGTTTCGGCCCTGGAAGACATTACGGAACGCAAGCGTGCGGAAGACCGCATCGCTCACATGGCGCGCTACGACGCGCTGACCGATCTGCCGAACCGCACCATGTTCCGCGATCGTCTGGAGACGATGCTGAAAAAGGAAGAAAGCCTCGCGGTGCTTTCGATCGACATCGACGAGTTCAAGCAGGTCAATGATACGCTGGGTCATTTCGTCGGCGACGAACTGCTCGTGGCGATTGCGAACCGCCTCGGTGGCTGCATGGAGCCGGGCGATCTCGTCGCGCGCCTTGGCGGAGACGAGTTCGCCATCATCCGGCCCGGCGTTCAGGAGCGTTCCGAGCTCGTTCCGCTGATCGAGCGGATTCATGCCGCGATCCGCGTGCCTTACGATTGCGCCGGGCATCATCTCAATGCCGATGCCAGCATCGGTATCGTGATGTCGCCCTGTGATGGCTCCGAGTTGGAATGCCTGCTCCGCAATGCCGACCTTGCGCTTTACGCCGCCAAGGGCAGCGGGCGGCGGACGTATCGCTTCTTCGAGCCGGAGATGAAAATCCGCGCGCAGAAGCGTCACGACATGGAAATGGAAATCCGCAACGCGCTTTTCCATCAGGAGTTCGAAGTTCACTATCAGCCGTTCATCGACGTCAAGACCAGAAAGATCCTTGGCTGCGAGGCGCTGGTGCGCTGGCGTCATCCGCGTCACGGTCTGGTGTCACCAGCCGATTTCATTCCGGTCGCGGAAGAAACCGGCCTGATCGACCAACTCGGCTCATGGGTGCTGAAGACGGCGTGTCACGCCGCCGCGAGCTGGCCGGAGGATATCCGCCTCGCGGTGAACGTCTCGCCGGTGCAATTCAAGGGCCAGACATTGGCGCTCAACGTCGCAAGCGCGCTCGGCTCGTCCGGGCTTTCGGCGAACCGGCTCGAACTGGAGATCACCGAGGCGGTGCTGATCCGCGACGACGAGGAGGCGCTGGCGATTCTCCACGAGTTGCGCGGCCTCGGCGTGCGCATCGCGCTCGACGATTTCGGCACCGGTTATTCGTCGCTTCGCTATCTGCAGCTTTTCCCGTTCGACAAGATCAAGGTCGATCGCTGCTTCATCAAGGACATCGCCGAGCCCGAAGGCGCCTCGCACATCGTCAAGGCGGTGGTGGACATCGCCGCCGCCCGCAACATGACGACGACCGCGGAGGGCGTCGAGACGGCGGAGCAATTGGGCGTGCTGAGGGATCTTGGTTGCGACCAGATGCAGGGCTATTTCTTCAGCCCCGCGCTGACCGAGGACAAGCTGACCAGGCTTGTGAACCCCGCCATGATCGCCGAGGCGACCTGAAGACGGCAGCCCGCGCCGTCACGGGCGGTTGGAGGGCGTCGCCATCCGGCCCCTTTGATTTGCGCAAGACGGGAGGCGGTGTAACCTGTCATGACGGCTCGCGGAAGTTTCAGGACGATGTCAGGTGCGTGACCTTGAGCAACAACAGCAGCGCGCGCTGCTCGACAACATTCCCGACATGGCATGGTTGAAGGATCGTGAATCCCGTTATCTCGCGGTCAATCCGGCCTATCTTGCGATCATCGGACTGCGGGAAGATGAGGTGATCGGCAAGACGCCACACGACATCTGGCCTTCCGATCTTGCCGACATTTACATGCAGACCGACCGGGCCGTGGTGAAAAGCGGCCGGGGGCGTCGCTATGAGGAAAGCCGTGCCGATCCTGATGGCCGCGTGTTGTGGTTCGAGACCATCAAGTCGCCGATCCGCGACAGCAATGGCCATATCATCGGCACTGTCGGGATTTCGCGCGATATTTCCGAGCGGAAAGCTGCCGCCGATGAGCTGATCCGCTCGCGCGCGCAGTTGCGCGAGCTGTCGTCCTTTCTGCAATCGGTGCGGGAGGAGGAGCAAGCCAGAATTTCGCGCGAGTTGCATGACGAACTGGGCCAGACCCTGACCGCGATGAAGATCGAACTGATCTGGCTGCGCGAGAGACTCGCATCGCAGGATGTCTTGCAGGGCCGGGTCGACCGGCTGGTGTCGATCGTGGATCGCTCGGTGACGGATCTTCGCCGGATCGCGGTGAACCTGCGGCCGATGATTCTGGACGAATTGGGCCTCGTCGCTGCGATGAAATGGCTGACGCAGAATTCCGCCGAACTCGGTGGCCTGGACATATCGCTGTCGTTCGACAACGAGGCGATCGGCTATGACAGCGCGGTTTCGACCGCTGCATTTCGCATCGTGCAGGAGGCCCTGACCAACGTGATGCGCCATGGCGAGGCGACGCGCGCCAGCGTCGCTGTCTCGCACGAAGGGTGCGAATTGCATATCAAGATCACAGATAACGGTCGCGGGATCGATCAGGGTGCATCACAGTCCAACAAGCTCGGGCTTGTCGGCATGCGCGAACGGGCTCGCGCGCTGGGCGGGGGCGTTGTTATCAGCGACAATCCACAGGGAGGGACCATCGTGTCCGTCCGTTTGCCGTTGAACGATCCTGCCTTGCAGGACAAACTGCCGTCATGATCCGACTTGTCCTGGCCGACGACCATGCGATCTTTCGCGAAGGCCTGAAACAGATTCTGGCCGAGCACGACGATCTTGTCATCGTCGGGGAAGCGACGAACGGGCAGGAGCTTCTTGCTCTGCTGTCGTCGCCTTGCGATGTCGTCCTGCTCGACCTGTCGATGCCGGGACGCAGCGGCATTGCGCTATTGGCCGACGTGGTTGCGAAGATCGGCAGTGGCCGGGTGATCGTGCTCAGCATGCATGACGAGCATCAATATGTGATCGAATCCCTCAAGGCCGGGGCGGCGGGATATGTCACCAAGAACAGCGCCAGCCAGCAACTGATTCAGGCGATCCGCAAGGTTGCCAATGACGAGATGTTCGTCAGCGCCACGGTGGCGCAGCCTGCGGCCCTGAAAGGGGCGTCCGAGGACGAACTGCACCGTCGTCTGACGCCGCGCGAGCGGGAGATTTTCGATCTGCTGGTCGATGGCCGCAAGATTTCCGACATCGCGCGCAAGCTCGACCTCAGCGTCAAGACAGTGAGCACGCACAAGACCAATATTCTGCTCAAATTCAATGCCGCGACGGTGGTGGATCTCGTCCACTACGCCATGCGTCACGGCCTGGGGCCGGGCCCGGTCTAGGAAAATTCCTAGACCCGGTTAGGACCCCGCCGATTACCGGCGGGGCGGCCGCCCGCTAACGTCATGGTTAGCAAGATGCCAACGAATCCACGGATCGTATAAGGCGCGGCAACAAGCCGGAAAAATCGGCGTTCATAGGGAGCGTGACCAACATGGATATGATTATCCGCAGGGTCCGGATCGAGGACGACAAGCCTCTCGTCGACATCGGGATCAAGGATGGCCGCATCGCGGCCATCGAGGAACAACTCGACCGGACCGGGACCGAGGAAATCGACGCGGAAGGCTGTGTCGCATTGCCCGGCTTCATCGAGGCCCATCTACATCTCGAAAAGGCTTTTCTCCATCGCCGTATGCCCGCGCGTCTCGGCACGCTCGAAGAGGCGATCCGTGTCACCGGCATTCTGAAATCCAAGCAGGAGCGCAAGGACGTGCTGGAGCGTTCGCGCCGTGTGCTGGATATGGCGATCACGAGCGGCACGACGCTGATCCGCGCGCACCCCGATGTCGATCCGATTCAGAATCTGATCGGCGTCGAGACGGCGGTCGAACTGCGCGAGGAGTATCGCGACCTGATTGACTTGCAGATCGTCGCTTTTCCGCAGGAGGGCATTCTCAAGACGCCGGGCGTCGTCGAATTGATGGAAAAGGCCATCGAACTCGGCGCCGACGTGGTCGGGGGCTGCCCTTACAACGAAGTCTCATGGGACGACACCAAAAAGCACATCGACACGGTGTTCGCGATGGCGATCAAGAACGATCTGCCGGTCGATATGCACGCCGATTTCTCGGACGATGCGAGTGACCAACGATTCATGTCCGCGGAATATATCGCGCGCAAAACCATCGAGACCGGTTATCAGGGCCGTGTCGCGCTTGGCCATGTGACAAGCCCCGGTTCGCTCGAACCGGAGAAACTGAAACCCCTGATCGAGCTTCTGAAAGAAGCCGACATCACCATTGTCACTCTGCCGGCGACCGACGTTTATCTCGGCGGCCGCAAGGATGTCGCGAACCAGCGCCGTGGTCTCACGCCGGTGCGAGCCTTGCGGGCAGGCGGCGTCAACGTCGCCTATGCATCGAACAATGTCCGCAACGCTTTCACGCCGTTCGGCAAGGCCGATCCGCTGGTGATCGGCAATCTGCTCGCGCACCTGATCCAGTTCGGCACGCCGGACCATCAGGCGGACATCCTGAAAATGAGCACGACCGATGCCGCGCGCGCGGTCGGCATCGGCAAGGATTACGGCCTCGCCGTCGGCAAGCCCGCGGATCTGATGATCCTCGATACGCAGGTGGTTGCCGACGCGCTTCTCGACATCCCGGCGCGCTCCTGGGTGTTCAAGCGCGGCCGCGTCGCCGCAATGACGAAACACGAGACGAAGATCTGCCGCACCTGCGGCCACGATCATGCGGAGCCGCACGCTCACGCCAAAACCAAGAAGACGGCTTCAGCCACGTCATAAAAACATAAACATCAGGAGGAAACCAACATGAACAAGCTTCCCGCGGAAATTGTCGCATCACTGCTCGCAGTGACCACCATTTTCATCTCGATGACCGCATTCCACTTCCCGCCATGGGCGATCTTCATCACCTGGGCCGCGACCTTCGCGGCCGGTGGCCCGACGCCTGCGGTGATGAAGAAGTTCTATCCGACGATGGCGATTGGCGGCTTCTTCGCTTGCGCCATCGTGGTGTGCTTCAAGATCGCCTCGCAGTACTTCACGGGCAATGCCTATATCGCGGCGGAATGCGTGATCCTGTTCACGCTCAATGCCACGATGATGTCGCTGGGACGCATTTCGACGTTCAGCTTCATTCCCGGCATGTTCTTCGGGTTCGCCTCCTTCTTCGCCACTTATTTCGGCAAGTTCGGACCTATCCCGGGCGATCCCTACGCGGCGCTTTTCGCTTCATTGGCGATGAATGCACTCGGCCCGATCTATGCGTGGCTGACTGCGACATTTGGCGCTCACCATCATCATGCAGCCGAGGAACACGCTTCCTCTCACGTTAAGGAAGCCGTGTCGTAAGCGACTCGGCGATTGAAAGGATAAGGCAATGACAAGGCTTTCCCCGCAGGCGTTGAAAGTGGACAGCGCAAAACGCATGCCGGGAAGCCCATTGCCGCCATCCTCTCTGCCCACCGATCCACGGTTGGCACAGTCCCGAACCGGAATGGTGACGAGCCCGCACACGCTCGCGAGCGAGGCGGGCGCGAAAGTTCTCCGCGAGGGCGGCAATGCGATCGAGGCCGCGATTGCGATGGGCGCGGTGATCGCCGTGACCTATCCGCATTTCTGCGGCATCGGTGGTGATGCGATCTGGATGATCGCGGACGCGCAGGGCCGCAATACGGTTCTGCTCGGGTTGGGGCAGGCCGCGCAAAAGCTGCCCGATTATAAAGAGCCGATCATGGCGCGTGGCCCGCAATCGACGGTCGTCAGCGCAGGCGCGGTGGACTCATGGCGTCAGGCTTACGAATATGCGCGCGATCATTGGAACGGCAACGGCGAGGCGAAAAGTTTTGCGTCGCTGCTGGAGCCCGCGATCCTCTATGCGGAGGGCGGTTTTCCGGTCACGGGCTCGCAACTGTTCTGGACATCCTTTCGCGAAAAAGAACTGACCGATTGGCCGGGATTTTCAAAGCTGTTCCTGCCGGGCGGCAAGGCGCCGAAGCCCGGCGAGTTGTTCGTGCAGAAGGATCTTGCGCACAGTCTGAAGCAGGTCGCGCGACACGGCGCTCGTGAATTCTACGAAGGCGAACTGGCTGCGCGCATCGGCAAGGGGCTGGAGGCGGCCGGGTCGCCGCTGACGGCTGCCGATCTTGCGAAAACATTCAGCCGTCAGGAACAGGCGGTGTCGGTGGATTACCGGGACGTGACGCTGCTGGCGCCGCCGCCGCCGACGCAGGGCATCACCACGCTGGAAATCATGGGCATCCTGAATGAACTCGGTTTCGCCGGTGTGGAGGAGGGAAGTGCCGAATACTATCATCGCTGCGTCGAAGCGGTGAAGCAGGCCTTTCTCGACCGCAACGGCATTGCCGACCCGGATTTTGCTGCCGCCGACATCGCGCAGCGGCTTGCGCCGTCGCGGCTTGCGGGCAAGGCCGCCGCGATTCACGCGCGGGCGATGCCATGGCCGCATCTGTTCCGCACCGGCGATACGGTCTATTTCGCTGCCACCGATGCGCAAGGCCGCAGCGTCAGCATTCTGCAAAGCACATATTTCGATTGGGGCAGCGGCGTCGTCGCGGGCGACACCGGCGTGCTCTGGCAGAACCGTGGTGCCGCGTTCAGCATCGATCCGAACAGCCCGAATGCCATCGCGCCCGGCAAGCGGCCGTTCTACACGCTCAACCCCGGCCTCGCGATGAAGAACGGCAAGCCGCATGTGTTGTACGGCACGCAAGGCGCGGACGGACAACCGCAGACCCTCACGGTGCTGCTGACCCGTTTGCTCGATTACGGCCTCGATCCGCTGACGGCTCTCAGCCAGCCGCGCTTCCTGCTCGGCAAGACGTTTTCCGATAGCCGGGACACGTTGAAGCTGGAGGAAAGCGTCGGCGTGACCACCGCTCAGGAATTGTCAGCGCGCGGTCATGAAACCAGCATGATTTCGGCAAATAGTCCCTTGGGAGGGCAGGCCGGAGCTATCGTCATCCACGACGATGGGCTGATTCAAGGTGCGCACGATCCACGCAGCGACGGATTGGCGATCGGCCTTTAACATCCATCGAAATTTCTCTCGGACTCTTGCGGCGGACCGGCTTCGGAGTGATAAAGAAACATTCCAAGCGGCTGCTCCCGATGCGGCTGCACGCTGTAAGAGCAAGCCAAGGAGAACAAATGCGTTGGATTGTTGCTGCCGCCACTCTCGTCGCCTTCGCGGGTGCCGCTCATGCCGAAGCCGGCGATCCGGCCAAGGGCGAGCAGGCGTTCAAGGTCTGCATGGCTTGTCATGCGATCGGTCCCGGAGCCAAGAACAAGGTCGGCCCTGAACTGAACGGCGTCGTCGGCCGCAAGTGGGGCTCGGTCGAGGGCTACAATTATTCGGCGGACCTCAAGGACGGCAACGGCCAGAACAAGGTCTGGGACGAGGCGGCGCTCGACGATTATTTGACCAATCCGAAGCATCTCGCGCCGCACGGCAAGATGTCGTTCCCCGGCATTTCGCAGGCCGGCAAGCGCGCCGACGTGATCGCGTTCCTCAAGCAGTTCGACGCCAGCGGCAACAAGAAGTAAGTTTCTATTGTCTCAAAAGTGGCTGGTGGGCACGGATTTCTTTCATTCCGCGCCGCCAGTCGTTTTTATTTTGCAGATCCGAACATGAGTTTGTCATTCCGGGCGGGCCGCCGAAGGCGGACTGGTCCGGAATCCCGGTATGACGGGCGAGCTTCCGGGTTCGCTCGCGATGCTCACGCCCCGGAATGACGCAAATGATTGTCGTCCCCGCGAAGGCGGGGACCACCGGCATGAATCGAATTCTACGCGGCCACGATCCGCGTCGTCATGCTGTCGGCCGTGCCTTTGCTGTCGGTCCACTGGGCCGTGATGGTGTCGCCGGCTTTCCCGCCCTTGAAGGAGAATTTGACGTAAGGCTGCCGCGCCACCATCGGTCCCCAGTCGGCGGTGAACACGGTCTTGCCGTTATGCGCGAAGCCGAGGGTTTCGATGTAGTGCGCGGGAATGAGTTTGTTGTCCGCGCTCTTGGCGAATCCGGAATCCATCGGGTGCTTGATCAAGGTTTGAACCTCGGTCACGCCGTCGATCAGATGGGCCTGTATCCGGATGGTGGACGACATCAATATCCTCTGGTTCGATAGTTTTGGGGCGACTGTGCTATTTCCTGAACTGCGAGGATTCAAGCTCCAGGAAAATACGATACGCGTTGCCCCGGTTGTTGCTTTCGAAAGCGGGGTAGTCCTTGTATGCCGACCAGTCCGTCGCATTGTAGGCGGTGTCGAAATCGGTCCAGTTGGCGACCGCTTCGCTCATCGCCTTGCGCACATATAAAATGTAGTCGCGGGTGAACGCGATGGCTTCCTGCGCGGCGGCGGACGGCTTGCCGTGGCCGGGAATGATGTATTTGGGATCGAGCGTGCGCACATCATCCAGCGCCTTGAGCCAGTGCGCGGTGCTGACGTCGTCGCTGTTCATGAAAGGGATGCGGCCGTTCTGCACGATGTCGCCCGCGAACAGCACGCCGTCAGGTTCGACCATCATCATGGTGTCGCTTTTGGAATGCGCGGGGCCTGCGAAAATCAGCGAGAAATGTTTGCCCCGAGCGTGATTGCGAGCCTGTCGTCGAAGGTGATGTCGGGCGGGACGATCCGCGTGTGCGCGTCAACCCAAGGCGCGAGCGCGTCGCGGCGCTGGTCGAGCCGTTCGTCCGCGCGCTCGTCGGCGGTTTCCCTGTTCTCGGTGTAGTCGGCTGAGTTCTCCTGCGCGATGATGACCGCGCGGCTGTGATCGCGGAACGCCTGCAGGCCGTAGATGTGGTCGGCATGATAGTGGCTGACCACGACGTAACGTATGTCCTTGCCGGTGCGCTTGCGGATGTCCTGCAGCAGCGCCCAGCCGAGCGACGGCGTGCCGAGCGCGTCGAACACGACGACGCCGTCCGGCGTCACGACGTAGCCTCCGTTCGAGGTGTTGCCTTCGTTGGCCTTGCCCGGAATGCCCGGGCTGCCGATGCTGTAGAAGATGTCCTTGCCGGGGACCTGATCCACCGTGATGGGCGTATCGAGCGGCGCGTAGTCCGGCACCTTGTCCTGGGCGAGGAGGGCGGCGGGCAGCATCGCCCATGCCAGTGTCGTTAAAACGCTTACACGCAGCACAGTCTTCATATGGCGTCGTCGCAATACAGTTTCTTCAGGACCTTGACGAGCTTGGTGACGCGCTCGTCGGCGATTTTGTAGAACAGCGTTTGCGACTCGCGCCGGAATTCGACAAGTCCTTCCTCGCGCAGTTTGGTCAGATGTTGCGAGAGCGCGGACTGGCTGAGATGCAATGCATCGACCAGATCGCCGACCTTCATTTCGTTTCGCATCATGAGATAGCAAACGATGAGCAGGCGTTTTTCGTTTGCCAGCACGCTCAGGAGGCGGGAAACCTCTCGCGCCTGCTGCTCCAGCACTTGATCCGGGCGTAATTTATTCGCGCGCGTCTTCGCAGCGAGAGCCGTGGTCATCGAAATCGGTCCTGAATTTTTCTGTGAGTCAGTCTACCAATTTTACCGGCAAAACGCCAATTTATTGCTTTAGCGTTGACTAAATTAGGAGTGAATGATATTCGATCCCCAAGAATAAGTAAAATAATATGGTCCCATTGCAATGGTTGACCGTTCAGGGGAGGAGATTGAGTGTCTTTCGCTTTATTGAAGGATGCCCGTAAGGCGTCTTTGGCTGCTGGGTCGGAGCGTGTCCAGATCCCCAGACGGCATTTGCTGAAAATGGCTGGCGCCGCCGCAGGCGCGGCCGTGCTCAACAGCGCCGGTGCACGCGCGGAGGACGCCGCGCCGCCGGCCGAGAACGAATGGTCGCAGTCGATCGGTGCGGGCGTCGTCGATCAGCCTTACGGCAAGCCCTCGGCCGAACAGGCCGGCGTGATCCGCCGCAACGTGCCATGGCTCACGGCGGGCACGGAATCCTCCATCAGCTTTTCGCCGCTGCAGCATCTGCACGGCATCATCACGCCCAACGGCCTGTTCTTCGAGCGCTATCACGCGGGCCGCCCCGACGTCGAAGCCGACAAGCATCGCTTGATGATCCACGGGCTGGTCGATCGTCCGATCATCCTGACGATGAAGGACATCATGCGGTTTCCTTCGACGTCCCGCATCCACTTCATCGAGTGCCCCGCCAATGGCGGCATGGAATGGCGCGGCGCGCAGCTCAATTCGCTGCAGTTCACCCACGGCATGGTGAGCTGCGCGGAATGGACTGGCGTGAAGCTCTCGACGCTGCTTGAGGAAGTCGGCCTGAAGAAGGACGCGAAGTGGCTTCTGGTCGAGGGCGCGGACGGCGCCCACATGGCGCGCAGCCTGCCGCTCGACAAATGTCTCGACGATTGCCTCGTGGTCTATGCGCAGAATGGCGAAGCGCTGCGGCCGGAGCAGGGCTATCCGCTGCGTCTGATCGTGCCCGGCTGGGAAGGCAATGTCAGCGTGAAATGGCTGCGCCGCATCAAGGTGGGCGACAAGCCGTGGTACACTCGCGAGGAAACCTCGAAATATACCGATCTGATGCCGGACGGAAAATCGCGCGGCTTCACCTGGCTGATCGACGCCAAATCGGTGATTACCTTTCCGTGCCCGGAAGTGCCGCTCAGCGGCCCCGGCCTCTATGAAATCCGCGGCCTCGCCTGGACCGGCAACGGCAAGATCAAGGAAGTGCACGTCTCCACCGATGGCGGCGCGAACTGGCGGCAGGCCGAGTTGAAGGAGCCCGTGCTCTCGAAGGCGCTGGCGCGCTTTTCGATTCCGTGGCGCTGGGACGGCAAGCCCGCTTTGCTGGAATCGCGCGCGGTTGACGAGACCGGATTCGTGCAACCGACGCTCGCGGCCCTGCGCAAGGAGCGCGGCACGAATTCCGTCTACCACAACAACTCGATCCAGACCTGGCAGGTGAAGCCCGATGGGAGCATTTACGATGTCCAGCTTGGTTGATCTGCGATCCGTGATGTTCGCAGCCGCCCTGCTGGCGGTGAATGCGGCCCCGCTCATGGCGGACGCGGCGACGCATCCGCGCTTCGGCTACGGCACCCCGGCGACACCCGAGCAGATCGCGGGCTGGGATATCGACGCGCGCGGCGACGACGGCAAGGGATTGCCGCCGGGCAAGGGCGGCGTGGACCATGGCGCCGAGGTTTTCGCCGACCAGTGCGCGTCCTGTCACGGCACCTTCGGCGAAGGCGAGGGACGCTATCCCAAGCTCGCGGGCGGCAACGGCACGCTCACGCAGGACCGGCCCGAGCCCACCGTGGGCAGCTATTGGCCGTTCGCTGTCACACTTTGGGACTATATCAACCGCGCCATGCCGTTCCCGACGCCCCGCACGCTGTCGGCGGACGACGTGTATGCGCTGACCGCCTATGTCCTGAACCTGAATAACCTTGTCCCGGCGGACTTTGTCGCGGACAAAGAGTCCTTGCCAAAGGTCAAGATGCCTAACCATGATAGCTTTACGTGGCAGGATCCTCGCCCGGACACCGCAATGAAGCCTTGCATGACGAAGTGTGTTGATCCATCAACATTGAAGATTTTTTCGACGGCGGAAGGCAAGGACCTGACGCCAAGGACCACCGGTCCGCTCGATGATATGCAACCGAAGTAATTGGAGCGCGCAGGATGCCCTTTAATCGTCTTCATTTCGCAACTGCAGCAATGTTGATTGTTTTGGCTGCGCCCGTTGCGGCCTCCGCCCAGCCGGCGGAGCAACTGGACGGCAAGGCGCTGGCGCTCGACCGCAGCAAGGGCAACTGCATCACCTGCCACGAATTCAAGGGCGGTGAGTTCGCGGGCTCCGTCGCGCCTCCGCTCAACGACATGAAGGCGCGCTTCCCGGACCGCAAGGAATTGACCGCGATCATCGCGGACGAGACCGCGCGCAACCCGCAAACCGTGATGCCGCCGTTCGGCCGCAACCTCATTCTGACCGAGAAAGAAATTTCGGCGATCGTCGACTTTCTCTATCAGCTCTAAGACAACCCTGGAGGAAATCGAATGTTTATCGCTAAACTTCCTGGCCTGCGCACCTCGCGTCGCGGTCTGTTGAAGGGAGCCGCGCTTGCGACCGTGCTGGGCGCGGGCTTCAACGTCATGCGCTCGGTCGCGGCTTTCGCGGCCGATGCGGCGGGCTGGCCGGCAGAGGCTTTCAAGCTCAAGAGCCAGGACGACACCCTCAAGGCGCTGTACGGCAAGTCCGCCGAGGCTTCCGACAAGGTCAAGCTCGACGCGCCGGAAATCGCGGAAAACGGCGCTGTCGTGCCGATCAGCATCAGCACCACGTTGCCGAAGGTGACGTCGATTTCGCTGATGGTCGCCGAGAACCCCAACGCGCTCGCGGCCTCCTACAAGATCCCCGAAGGCACGCTCCCGGCGGTGTCCAACCGCATCAAGATGGCCAAGACCAGCAAGGTCATCGCCGTCGTCGAGTCGGACGGCAAGCTCTACAGCGCCGTCAAGGAAGTTAAAGTCACTGTCGGCGGCTGCGGCGGCTGAGGAGGAAACAGGTTATGGCATCGACTATTCGCGTGCGCGCCACCGCTGGCGCCGATACCACCGAAGTTCAGGCGCTCGTGCAGCACCCGATGGACTCCGGTTTCGTCAAGAACGCCAAGGGCGAGATCATTCCGCCTCACCACATCGAGACGGTTCAGTTCGAAACCGGCGGCAAGGTGGTTTTCACCGCGCTGTGGGGCCCGGCTGTCTCCAAAGACCCCTTCATCAAGTTCGCCTTCAAGGGCGGCAAGAAGGGTGACGATCTGAAAATCACCTGGGTCGATAACAAGGGTGCCACGGACACCACGACCGCCAAAATTATGTGACGGTCGAACCGGGAGGAATAAATGATGCGCGGTCTCGCATTGTTGATAGCGCTGGGAATGCTTGCGGGTCCGCAATTGGCGCGGGCCGAGGCGACGAAGTCGTCGCCTGAACAGGATTTCAAGGCGTTCCGCAAATACTTCACGGACAAGTTTCCGAAGGTTGAGCTCAACGACTTCGTCAACGGCCCTTATTCGATGAATGAGGGATTGCGGAAGCAGTGGATCGAGAAGGAAGTCTTCCCGCCCTACGATTTCGCGCTCGACAAGGGCAAGGAGCTTTTCGAGAAGCCCTTCAAGAACGGCAAGACGTTCGCGGATTGCTTCGCCAACAAGGGCATCGGCGTCCGCCAGAACTATCCGTATTTCGACGAGAAGACCAACGAGGTCGTCACGCTCGAAGTCGCCGTCAACCAGTGCCTCGAGACGAACGGCGAGAAGCCCTTCAACTACATGAAGGACGACATGGCGGCGGTGACGGCCTACATGGCCTATACCTCGCGCGGCAAGCCGTTCGACATCAAGATTCCGGCGAACAATCCGAAGGCGCTGGAAGCCTATGAGAAGGGCAAGCAGTACTTCTACCAGCGGCGCGGGCAGTTCAACTTCTCCTGCGCAAGCTGCCACGTTCAGAATCCCGGCGAGCATATCCGGGCCGAGGTTCTCGCACCGGCGCTGGGCATCATGAACGCGATGCCGATCTATCGTTCCGAATGGGGCGGGATGGGCACGACCAGCCGTCGTCTCACCTCCTGCAACAGCCAGGTGCGTGGCGTGCCGCTGAAGCCGCAGGACCCCGAATACCGCAACGTCGAATATTATCTGTCGTACATGGCCAACGGACTGCCGATTTCGGGTCCGGGCGCGCGGCCGTAGGAGATGACCATGCGTATCATGACATCGATCGTGGCTGGCGCGGCCGTGCTGATGGCCTTGACCTCGGCGCATGCGGCGGAAACCGCCGACACCTTCAAGGCCGCCTATGAAAAGGCCGAGGCAGCCAACAAGAAGGCGGGCGAGCTGCGCAATCAGTGGACCACGACGGCGAAGGCGCTGCAGGCCGCCAAGAAGGCGGCGGACGAAGGCAATTTCGACGTCGCGACCAAGCAGGCCAAGCAGGCCGAAGCGCTGGCGAACGCATCCATCGCCCAGACCGAGCATGAAGTGAAGGCCTGGCCCGACGCGGTCATCCGCTGACTTTTTGAGAGATAAAATGCCGATCCACCGACGAGAACTGCTGAAATTAGCGGTAGCGATGCCGGCTGTCCTGTCGCTGCCGCGTGCCGGCCGCGCGGCCGGTGCGTCGCTCTACGACTTCAAGCCGTCAGGCAATGCGCGCGTCCTTCACATGACGGATACGCACGCGCAGTTGAGTCCGGT
>Ga0153956_1001017_pt1 | contig 27606 bp, 30 predicted proteins | sample TSFL040MetaG_FD_104704 | JGI IMG/M metagenome (GOLD analysis project Ga0153956, IMG submission 104704) | Attine ant fungus gardens microbial communities from Florida, USA - TSFL040 MetaG | ecosystem: Host-associated > Fungi > Mycelium > Unclassified | place: USA: Florida, Wekiwa Springs... | reverse complement strand
CTCGGCGTCGATGTCGGCGCGGTCTTCACCGACAGGCGTCGCGCGCAAAGCGCCGCCGACCTCGCGGCCATCGTGGCGGCGAGCGACCTTACCCGTGCCCCTCGCGCTGCTGCGGCCACCGTGGCCAAAAACAACTTTCCGCCGGACTCGCTCGTGGCTGTTGAGACCGGTGTGTACAAGGCGGACACGTCGCTTGCGCCGCAGCAGCGCTTTTCTGTCGGGGCTTCGCCCGCCAATGCCGTGCGCGTCACCATGCAGACCAAGACGCCGCTGTTCTTCGGCAAGGTGCTGACCGGCTCCTCCAACATGAACCTGCGCGTCGCGTCGGTTGCGACCACCACGCAGTTGGCGACTTTCGCGATCGGCTCGCGGCTCGCCTCGCTGAACGCCGGCCTGCTCAACCAGTTGCTCGGCCAGATGTTCGGCACCTCGCTGTCACTGTCGGCGATGGATTATCAGGCGCTGGCGAACGCCAAGATCAACCTGTTCGACTTCATGTCGGCGCTGGCGACGCGCGCAAGCCTCACCGGCGTCAGTTATGATTCCTTGCTGCAATCCAATCTGAAAGTGACGGATGTGATCGGCGCGCTGCAGGCGAGCGGCGGCACTGGTGCTGCGGGCAGCGCGCTGTCGAACGTCGGCTCATCGCTGGCGGGCGTCGCCACCAAGGTCACGCTGGGCAACCTGATCGATGCCGGTCCGTATGGAGGTTTAATCACGGGTCAGCAGCCGAAGGTCGGCGTCGATCTTGCGGCGCTCGACCTGTTGTCGGCGACGGCGCAACTTGCCAACGGCACGCATCAGATCGCGACCAGCCTCGATCTCGGTCTGCCGGGCATCGCTTCCGTCACTTTGCAGGTCACTGTCGGCGAGCGTCCCGTGGGATCGAGCTGGATCACGATCGGGCAGGCGGGCGCGAGCGTGCATACCGCGCAGACGCGCATTCTGGCCATGATGCAGTTGCTCGGCAGCGGTTCGGTCGCGGCCGTGAACCTGCCGGTTTATGTCGAGGTGGCGGCGGGCACCGCGACGCTGAACAGCGTGAGCTGCGGCTATCCCGATATCGCGTCGTCCACCGCGCAGCTTGGTGTTTCGCCCGGCATCGTCGATGCGTGGATCGGCGGCGTCTCCAGCGCCGATATGACGAATTTCACCACCAAGCCCAATCCTCCGCCCGCGACCATCGTCGATCTCGGCGCCATCAAGGTCACGGGCCGCGCCCATGCGGCGATGGCGAACACCGCGCCGACCAACGTCAATTTCACCTATGCCGACATTCAGGCGCAGGCCCGCAAGACCGTGAATACGACGTCGTTCACCTCCTCGCTGACCGGGAGCCTGCTCGGCGATCTTGCGCTCGGCATTCAGCTCGGCCCGCTAGCGCTGCCGATTCCGGGGCTCGGCCCGCAGGTGGCGTCGATCATCTCGGGCGCGACCGGCTCGATTGACATGCTGCTGAACACCGTGCTGCAGACCCTCGGCGTCGGGCTCGGGCAGGCGGATGTCTGGGTCGCGGGCATCCGCTGCGACGGCGCGGTGCTGGTGAACTGACATCTTGGGCGCTTGCCGGACGTTTGGTCGGCTGGTACCAACCGCCCATGTCCGACAAGAAATCCAAAAAACCGCAGAAACTTCGTGCCCGCCTGCCGCGCGGGCTCGTCGACCGCACGCCCGCCGAGATTGCCGCGACCCGCGCGATGGTGGAGACGATCCGCGCCATCTACGAGCGCTACGGCTTCGAGCCGGTCGAGACGCCGGCGATGGAATACACCGACGCGCTCGGCAAATTCCTGCCCGATCAGGACCGGCCGAACGAAGGCGTGTTCTCGTTTCAGGACGACGACGAGCAGTGGATTTCGCTGCGCTACGATCTGACCGCGCCGCTCGCGCGCTACGTCGCGGAGAACTTCGACACGCTGCCGAAGCCCTATCGCAGCTATCGCCACGGCTACGTCTATCGCAACGAGAAACCGGGCCCCGGCCGCTTCCGCCAGTTCATGCAGTTCGACGCCGATACGGTCGGCAGCGCATCGCCAGCAGCGGACGCCGAGATGTGCATGATGGCTGCCGATACGATGGAGGCACTGGGTATCGGCACTTCGCAGTGCGTCGTCAGGATCAACAACCGCAAGGTGCTCGACGGCATTCGCGAGAACGAAGGCATCGCGGACGATGGGCAATGGCTCACCGTCATGCGCGCGATCGACAAGGCCGACAAATTTCCCGCGAGTGAAATCATCAAGCTGCTCGGTCCGGGCCGCTGGGATGGCGGCGAAGAGGGCAAGGGCGACTTCACCAAGGGCGCCGGTCTGAGAGACTCTCAGATCAAGGCGATCATCAATTTCATCGGCGGCGAAGGCGCGAGCGCCATCGCCGCGTCGGACGAGGCGACGCTCGTCAACATGCGCGCGCTGGTTGGCAATTCCAAAATCGGCAATGAAGGCGTCGATGAACTCGAACAAATGTCGAGGCTCTATTCGGCGCAGTATGCAGGCCGGATCAAGATCGATCCGTCTGTTATTCGCGGCCTCGAATATTACACCGGCCCGGTCTACGAAGTTGAACTGTTGCTCGAAACCAGGGACGAGAAGGGGCGCCCGGTTCGGTTCGGTTCGGTCGGCGGCGGCGGGCGCTACGACGGTCTCGTCTCGCGCTTCCGTGGCGAGCCGGTGCCCGCGACCGGATTCTCCATCGGCGTGTCGCGTCTTCAGGCAGCGCTGACGTTGCTGGGCAAGATCGACACCAGGCCGGAAGCCGGTCCGGTCGTCGTGCTGGTGATGGATCGTAACGAGATCGCGCAATATCAAAAGTTTGTCGCGGCGTTGCGCAAGGAAAACATCCGCGCCGAGATGTATCTCGGCAACCCGAAGAACAATCTCGGCGTGCAGTTCAAATATGCCGATCGCCGCAACTCGCCGTGCGCCATCATTCAGGGCGGCGACGAGAAGGCGCAGGGCATCGTGCAGATCAAGGATCTTATTCTCGGCGCGCAGGTCGGCGGCGAGGGTGCGGATCGCGAGGCATTTCTGCAGAAGCAGCAGCACGAGGCGCAGGTCGCCGTGAGCGAACACGAGCTTGTCGAAGGCGTGCGCAAGGTACTGGCGCGTCACGGCATCGACTGGACCTAAAGTCCTTCACATCGAACGCGGAGAAACGTCATGCCCGAGATCACGATTAGCCTGGCCGCCGGACGCACCGACGAGCAGAAGAAGGGCATGATGGTCGATATCACGCAGGCGCTCGTGAAGAATCTCGGCGTCGATCCCGAGGCCGTGGTGATCCAGATCAACGAAGCGCCGCTGTCGCACAAGATGAAGGGCGGCAAGACCTATCTGGAGCGCCAGAAGAAGGCGTAACGGGTTTTAGATTATTGACGCGTTTTCTTGACGCGAACCGGTTTCCACTTCGCTTGAAGACGCTATTTCAATGCCGATGTGACGGCGTCTGCTGCGGAATCAACGCGCGCAGCGCCTTCATGTCGTTGACGTTCATCTTGATGCCGCCGGGCATGATGATGTCGCCTGCCTTCTGCCCGTCCTTGCACGGACCGGCCCAAGTCGCGTTCATGGTCATGTCGCCTGCCTGCGCGACGCCGGACGGGTCGTCGCTTCGGGTGGAGACCTTCACCGTGTAGGCGGAATCGAAATCGCCGCTGATCTCGGTGTGCGAGGTCGAGGCGATGCCGTGGAAATTGCAGGTGGCGTCGATGCTGTAGCCACTCGCGGTCTTCTGCATGGTCTGCTGCGCGCACATCTCCTTTGCCATCGGGCTGAAGGTGGTGCGCATGTCGGCGTCGGTGCTGGCGTCCGTGCACTGCTGGATGGTCTGCGGCGGGATCCGCGCATCGGCGGACATCATCCTGATCTCCCAAAGGCCCGGCTTGCGGTTCGGGATATCGTCGAGCGAGGCCGCGCTGGCCGCCGTGGCGCAGGCGCAGATCAGTGCCACTGCCTGAAGGACCGGACGGAATGTCATGGCCGGTCCTCTCTCTGAGTGATGCGAGGGTCAGTAGGCCGCGCGCAACGGGCGCTGGGAGCTGCCGGGCGGCACCCAGACGCAGGCGAAGGAGATGTAGCCGCCATATTGGGCATCGGCGCCGGTGAGCTTCACGATCTTACCATAACGGGCGCAGTGATTGGTCGCCATCGTCTTGATATCCAGGCCTTGCTGGTAGAGCCCGTAGGCGATGATACCGCCGGTGTCGTTGCCCTTGAACGGCGGAACCCAGTCGGCCTGTGCAGGCGTGCTCACCGCGATACCGCAGGCGATCGCCGCCGCTGCCATCATCCAACGTCCGTTCATGCCAGAGACTCCTTCGATTTGCAGCGACTCTACCCTCGCCAGATCGGCTTTGAAAGCGCGCGCGAGCTTATTGATGGGGGCTTCTCCGAAGGTGTTGCCGCGTTGCACTTGACCCTGATCGGGCTTCGCGGCACCGTCCGGCCAACTCATCATGGGCTGTCGTCATATGCGCATTTCTTTTTCGTCGCCGCGGATTGCGGTTCTCGCCATGCTTTTCGCCGCGTTCGGCGTGATCTCCGCGCCCGGTAGCGCGCAGGCCGCCAATCCGCTGGAATTGAACTTCTGGCTCTCCGGCCCGCGCTATGACGGCCAGATGGGTGAATGCGGGCAGGCGCTGTACGCGATTTCCTCTCAGTTCGCGGAAAAAGAATCGACCTACTGGAATTCGAACCTGCAGATCACCGGCTTTGCCAATGTGCGCGAGGTGGCCTTCCGTCCGTGGGAAAGCCCGAACGGTGCTTACGGCGCCATTCCCCGCCGCTTCTGCACGGCGAGCGCGATGGTCAGCGATGGCCGGGCGCGTCAGGTGCATTATTCGATCATCGAGGATGGCGGCTTCGCCGGTAACGGTTTCACCTCCGGCGTGCAGTGGTGCGTGGTCGGGCTCGACCGCAACTGGGCCTATGGCCGCAACTGCCGCGCCGCCCGGCCGTAACGAACCGTCGATTCGCTCTGCGTTTGTTTGTTCTTGTAATGTTCCATTTGGCCCGATACGCTTTTCACAAGCGTAGGGGTGAGGGCGTTTTCATGATCGGATGCTTTCGAAGTTTGCGCCGGGGGCTGGCTTCGCTTGCTCTCATCTCGGGCGCATTGATGCTGACGGGCGCGAACGCCTCCGCACAGGATCATCGCCAGAACGCGCCGGGCGCTTTCGATTTCTACGTGTTGTCGCTGTCATGGTCGCCGTCGTTCTGCGAGGCGGCGCGTGAGCGCGGCAGCAACGGGCGCAACACCCAGGCGCAATGCAGCGGCCGTCCCTATTCCTTCGTGGTGCATGGGCTGTGGCCGCAATATGAGCGCGGCTATCCCGAATATTGCCAGCGGCCCGCGCCGCGTCTCGATCGCAAACTGATGCGTTCGATGCTCGATCTGATGCCGGCGCCCGGACTGATCTACAACGAGTGGGACAAGCACGGCACCTGCGCGGGCTTGAGTGCGCGCGCTTTTTTCGAGACGACCCGGAAAGCCCGCGCCGCTGTGAAGATTCCGCAAGAGTTTCTTGATCTGACCGCGCCGAAGACGGTGTCGCCGAACGACGTCGAGGAAGCCTTCATCCGGGCCAATCCGGGCCTCAGCACAGCCGCCATCGCGGTGCGCTGCGACAGCCGCAGGCTCAGCGAAGTGCGGATTTGCATGAATAAGGATCTGCAGTTCCGCGCCTGCGAGCAGGTCGACCGCAGTGCCTGCCGTCGCGGCCAGATCGTGATGCCGCCGATGCGCGGAGGCTAGTGGGGCGTGATCGATCGCGTTTCTTTTCTCCGCGCGATGCCGTAACACCAGCCGCATGAATTATCGCCACGCCTTCCACGCCGGGAATTTCGCGGATGTCATCAAGCACATCGTGCTGACGCGTATCCTGACCTATCTGCACCAGAAGCAATCGGCGTTTCGCGTCATCGACACCCATGCGGGGGCGGGCCGCTATGACCTGACCGGCGATGAAGCCCAGCGCAGCGGCGAATGGCGGTTCGGCGTCGCGCGGATTTTGCAGGCCCGGTTCTCGGACGAGGCGCAGGCGCTGGTCGGGCCCTATCTCGATATCGTGCGGGCCTTCAACCCGCCACGCGAACTCGTCGCCTATCCCGGCTCGCCTTTGATCGCGCGGGCGCTGTTGCGGCCGCAGGACCGGATGGTGGCGTGCGAGATCCAGGACGCCGCCCGCAAGGCGCTGATCGGCAATCTCTCCCGCGATCCGCAGGCGCGCGTGGTCGATCTCGACGGCTGGACGGCGCTGACCGCCTACGTGCCGCCGAACGAGCGGCGCGGGCTGGTGCTGATCGATCCGCCGTTCGAGGACAAGGACGAATTCTCGCGTCTCGCGGACAGGTTCGCAGTCGCCTACGCGAAATGGCCGACCGGGATTTACATGCTCTGGTATCCGGCCAAGGACCGCCGTGGCACGGAGCGGCTTGCGCGCGAGGTGGCCTCGATTGCTGCGGCGCGCGAGGGTGGCGGCGAGAATTGTCTGCGCGTCGAGTTCAGCGTCGCGCCGCAGACCGCCGACAGCGGATTGGTGTCGACCGGGCTTTTGATCGTCAATCCGCCCTGGACGCTCGCCTCCGAGCTCAGGACGATTCTGCCGGAACTCGAAAAGCCGCTTGGCCTCGGCGGCGCGGGACGCTATCGCATCGAGGCGGTTCGGCCCTGAACCTTCGTGGCTGGTATTTTTTCGAACGGCTCACATAGGCAATAGTCAACGTCATGCGACGGTGCTTAGCTACTGTCGGGGGACCGGCGTGGGGACGCCGGTCGAAGCGACGTGCGGGGAGGGGATCCCATGGCAATGACCGGGGTCGTGAAGTTCTTCAATGCGGAGCGGGGTTACGGTTTCATCAAGCCCGATGATGGCGGGCGGGATGTCTTCGTCCACATCACGTCGGTCGAGAAGGCCGGGCTGAAAAACCTGAATGAAGGCCAGCACATCACCTTCGAGGTCGAGCCCGACAAGAAGGGCAAGGGTCCGAAAGCCGTTGATCTGGTGATCTCGTCCTGAATCCTTTCGCCTCATGAAAAATCCCGGGCGCGAAGCCCGGGATTTGGAAGTTTCGGCAAGGCTGCGTCCTGCGCGCTTAGAAGTGATAGTTCACGCCGACACGAACGGTCGAGAAGTTGTAGCCGTGCGGCAGGCCATTTCCGACCAGGAAGTTGCTGCTGTCGAGATCGACATACATGTACTCGGCCTTGAGCGACCAGTTGTTGGTGAGCGCGAATTCGGCGCCGCCGCCCACGGTCCAGCCGCCGGTGGTCTTGCTTTCCGACAGACCCGGCATCGAGCCCTTCAGCTCGCCGAAGGCAAAGCCGCCGGTGCCGTAGATCATGAAGTTCGGGTTGATGGCGTAGCCCACGCGGCCGCGGATGGTGCCGTACCAGGGGTTGGAGAATTTCCAGTTCGCGAATCTGTCGTCGGCGCCGGTCGCCTGAATGTCGGCCTCGATGCCGAACACCCACGGGCTGCCGAACTGCCAGTTATAGCCGCCCTGGATACCGCCGCTGACGCCCGAGGGGCTGGTTCCACTGTTGGAGACATCGCCAAAATTGTAGCCGAGGTTGGCGCCGAGATAGGGGCCGGCCCAGCTATAGCCGTTCAGGGGCTGGTTGACGGTGTAGGGCTGGGCCTGACGGCGATAGCTGAGATCGGCGGCCTGCGCGCTCGCGGCGCTGCTCACGGCCAGAATCGCTATTCCGAGGGCTTTCTTCAACATTTCAAATACTCCCGACGCATACGCTACTCAATTTCCCGGCCGCGCCTCGGGCACGGCGGTCACGGACCCTCGTGGTTACGAAAGTCCATCTTTTCTGCGTAAAATTTATCGAGAGTTTTACCTTAAACACTTCTTAACGCGGGGGTTTCGGGGTGGATCAGTGTTAAGAGAATCTTACCGGCCGCTGGCCGGAAGCCTCCGCGATCACTAATTTGGGGCCATGAATAGCGATGATCATGAAAGATCGATGGCCGCGCCGGGGCGGAGCGTTGACGATCCGGTGACAGGACCGTCCGCGCCGGGCGGCGTGCGGTCTCCGGTGTCCGCCGATGTCCCGCCGCAGGATATCGACCTTGCCGTCACCAGTCCGGAGGAGGACGATTCCGCGCTGCCCGAATCCGTGGAGGACATGGCCGAGTGGGGCAGCGAGAGCGCGCTGGGTATCGGCCGCGCCGTGATCGAACAGGCGGTGAAGCTCGCGCCGACTTCGCCCGGCGTCTACCGCATGCTGAGCGAGAGCGGCGACGTGCTCTATGTCGGCAAGGCCAAGAACGTCAAAAAGCGTCTGTCGTCCTACGCCCGGCCGACCGGCCATGTGGTGCGGATCGCGCGCATGATCGCGATGACGGCGAATGTCGAGATCGTCTCGACCGAAACCGAGACCGAGGCGCTGCTGCTCGAGGCCAACCTCATCAAGCAGTTGCGTCCGCGCTTCAACGTGCTGCTGCGCGACGACAAGTCGTTTCCCTATATCCTCATCACCGGCGATCACTGGGCGCCGCAACTCGTCAAGCATCGCGGTGCGCAGACGCGGCCCGGCCGCTATTTCGGCCCGTTCGCCTCCGTCGGCGCAGTCAACCGGACGCTGACGGCGCTGCAGCGCGCGTTCCTGATCCGCTCCTGCACGGATTCGTTCTTCGAGGGCCGCACCCGTCCGTGCCTGCTGTTCCAGATCAAGCGTTGCGCGGGGCCGTGCACCGGCGAGATCGATTTTCCCGCCTATACCGAACTCGTGCGTGAGGCGACGGACTTTCTGTCGGGCCGCTCGCGCGCGGTGAAGGGCCAACTGGCGGGCGAGATGGAAGCCGCCTCTGCCGATCTCGAATTCGAGCGCGCGGCGCTGTACCGCGACCGCCTCGCCGCGCTGTCGGCGGTGCAGGCGCAGCAGGGCATCAATCCGCGCACGGTGGAGGAGGCCGACGTATTCGCCATCCATCAGGAGGGCGGCTATAGCTGCGTGGAAGTGTTCTTCTTCCGCACCGGGCAGAACTGGGGCAATCGCGCCTATTTCCCGCGCGCCGACAAGTCGCTGACGGCGGAGGAGGTACTGGGCTCGTTCCTGTCGCAGTTCTACGACGGCAAGCCGCCGCCGCGGCTCGTGCTGCTGTCGCACAGGATCGAGGAAGACGAACTGCTGGCGAGCGCGCTCAGCATCAAGGCCGGTTTCAAGGTCGAAGTCTCGACGCCGCAGCGCGGTGAGAAGAAGGAGCTGGTGAACCACGCGCTGACCAACGCGCGCGAGGCGCTGGGGCGCAAGCTCGCCGACACCGCCACCCAGACGCGGCTGCTCGACAGCCTCGTGAGCGCATTGCAATTGCCGAAGCCGCCGCGCCGGATCGAGATCTACGACAACAGCCACATTCAGGGCACCAATGCGGTCGGTGCCATGGTGGTCGCGGGGCCGGAGGGCTTCATGAAGAACCAGTACCGCAAGTTCAACATCCGCTCGGAGAATCTCACGCCGGGCGATGATTACGGCATGATGCGCGAGGTGCTGCAGCGCCGCTTCAAGCGGCTGCTGTCGGCGGATGCGGGCGCGCAGGCCAAGGATCAGGTCAAGGACGACGACGTGCCGCAATGGCCGGACCTCGTGATTATCGACGGCGGCCTCGGCCAGTTGAACGCGGTGCGGGAGATTTTCAACGACCTCGGCATCAGCGATGTTGCGCTGATGTCGGTCGCCAAGGGGCCGGACCGCGACGCCGGGCGCGAGACGCTGTTCCTGCCGGACCGTCCCGCCATCAAGCTGGAGCCGCGCGACCCGGTGCTGTACTTCATCCAGCGGCTGCGCGACGAGGCGCACCGTTTCGTGATCGGTTCGCACCGCACACTGCGCAAGAAGGATATCCGCGAGGCGGGCCTGCAGGAAATTCCCGGCATCGGCCCAGCCCGCAAGCGGGCGCTGCTGCATCATTTCGGGACCCTGAAGGAGATCGAGCGTGCCTCGCTGGCGGACCTCGGCAAGGTTCCCGGCGTCAGCGCCGAAAGCGCGCGTCGAATCCACGATTTCTTCCATCCCATCCGGGCGTGAACGGGTGCAGGATGGGACATGACCGCCATACCCGCCTTCGGTGTTGACCTTCGGAGCCGCACAGTATTGGTATCGTGCCCATGTCCAGTGTGACCACCCGCAAGCCGCTCAAACACTCGTTTGCGCTGCCGAATATTCTGACCTACTCGCGGATCGCGGCGGTGCCGATCGTGATCGGCTGCATGTATGCTCAGTCGATCGGCAATGGGCCCTTGTGGCTGCGCTGGGTGGCGCTCGCGGTTTTCATCATCGCCGCTGTCACCGATTTCTTCGACGGCTATTATGCGCGGATCTGGAATCAGCAATCCGCGTTCGGGCGGATGCTCGACCCGATCGCCGACAAGCTCCTGGTGTCGTCCTGCCTCCTGATGCTGGCCGCTGACGAGACCATCAAGGGCTGGTCGCTGTGGGCGGCGATCGTGATCCTGTGCCGCGAAATTCTGGTTTCGGGTCTGCGCGAATATCTTGCCGCCCTCCATGTCCGCGTGCCGGTGACCCAGCTTGCGAAGTGGAAGACCACGGTTCAACTGGTCGCCCTCGGGTTTCTGATCGCGGGCGAGGCGGGCGAGGCGATCCTGCCGCCGACCATTCCGATCGGAATCACGCTGCTGTGGATCTCGGCGCTCGTCACGCTCTATACCGGTTGGGACTATTTCCGCTCCGGCATCCATCATCTGGTGGAGGACGAGGGATGAAGGTTCTCTATTTTGCATGGGTGCGCGAGCGCATCGGCAAGGCGGAAGAGACCATCGATCCGCCCGCAGCGATCCGCACGGTCGGCGATCTGATCGGCTGGCTGACGCAGCGCGGCGAGGAATATGCCCATGCGTTCGAGAAGCCGGGAGTTATCCGTGCGGCCATCGATCATGCTCATGTCAGGCCCGATGCCGCGATCGCGGGTGCGCGCGAGATCGCGTTCTTTCCGCCGATGACCGGCGGCTGAGTCGCAAAAATGACCATCCCGATCACAATTCGTGTGCAGCATGACGATTTCGATGCCGCGCTCGAAACCAGGATGCTGACGGCGAACCGCCCGGAGATCGGCGCGGTGGTCAGCTTCATCGGTGTCTGCCGCAGCGGCGACGACGATCTGGCGATTTCGGAAATGACGCTGGAGCATTATCCCGGCATGGCGGAAACCGAGATCCGCCGTCATGCCGAGGAGGCGCACCGCCGCTGGTCGTTGTCCGGCGTCACGGTGATCCATCGTTTCGGCACGGTCACGCCGGGCGACAACATCGTGCTGGTGCTGACGGCGTCGTCGCATCGCGAGGCCGCGTTTCAGGCCGCGGAGTATTTGATGGACTATCTCAAGACCAACGCGCCGTTCTGGAAAACCGAGAAGCGGCTGTCGGGGGCAAAGGATATCTGGGTCGAGGCCCGCGACGATGACGACGAGGCGGCTTCGCGGTGGGAGAAAAAATAGTGGCGCGCAAGGCAAAGAAGGCGACGCGCGCAGGGGCCGCGCGTGTTGCGTCACGTAGCAAGACCGCGCCACGAAATAAAGCGGCCGCGGCGGCGAAGCCCGGCGAATTGCTGACGCTGCTGGATTACCTGCGTTACGCGGTCAGCCGCTTCAACGAGGCCGAACTGGTGTTCGCGCACGGCACCGCCGATCCGGTGGCCGAGGCCGCATTCCTCATCAGCGAGACGTTGCATCTTCTGCCCGAGCAGTTCGAGACCTTCGCTCAGGCGCGCGTCACCAAGGCGGAGGCCACAAAATTGCTCGGCCTGATCGGTGAGCGCGTGCGTACGCGCAAACCGGTCGCCTATCTCGTCAACAAGATCTACATGCGCGGGCTGCCGTTCCATGTCGATGAACGCGTGATCGTGCCGCGCTCTTTCATCGGTGAGTTGCTGGATTCGCATTTCGGCGATGAGAGCGAGATGCCGCTGGTTGACGATCCGGGCAGCGTCGGCCGCGTGCTCGATCTGTGCACCGGTTCGGGCTGCCTCGCCATTCTGGCGGCGCAGACCTTTTACAACGCGACGCTCGATGCGGTGGACTTGTCGAAGGACGCGCTGGCGGTAGCCGCGAAGAACGTCGCCGATTACGGGCTCGAGGACCGCATCTCGCTGCACAAGGGCGATCTGTTCGCGCCGTTGGGAAATGAGCGCTACGACCTCATCATCTCCAATCCGCCTTACGTCGATGCGGACGGCATGGCGTCGCTGCCGCCGGAATGCCGGCATGAACCGAAGATGGCCTTCGACGGCGGCGCGGATGGCATCGATATCGTGCGGCGGATTGTCAACGAGGCTGCCCAACATCTCACGCCGAATGGCGGTTTGCTGTGCGAAGTCGGACGTTGCCGCGAGGCGGTGGAGGATGCCTTCCCGACCCTGCCGCTCCTCTGGCTCGACACCGAAGAGTCCGAAGGTGAGGTGTTCTGGATTGGCGCGCCGGATCTCGTCTGATAGCGTTCAAGGAGTCTGACATGGCGAATGCAAAGCGCTTCCTGTGCGAGGCCATCGAACTTGCGCGCGACAATGTCCGCAAGGGCGGCCGCCCGTTCGGCGCCGTGCTGGTCAAGGACGGCGAGGTGATCGCGACCGGCGTCAACGAGATCTTCGCGACAGGCGACCCGACCACGCATGCCGAATTGCAGGCCATTCGCGCGGCCAGCAAAGTGCTCGGCAGTCCGCGTCTCGACGGTTGTGTGATTTATGCGAGCGGCCATCCCTGTCCGATGTGTCTCGCGGCGATGCACCTCACCGGCATTCGCGATGTCGCCTACGCCTATTCCAACGAGGAAGGCGCGCCTTATGGCCTGTCGACTTCGGCGATCTATGCCGAAATGACGAAGCCGCTGGCCGAACAGTCGCTGAAGGTGGCGCATCTTCCTGTCCGTATTGCGGGCGAGGACCCTTACGAGATGTGGAAGGCGCGGGCGACGGCGTAAAGGCAAGTTCGCCACCGGTCCGATGATCATGATATTGCGATATTTCGCGTCTCAATGGCTGTCGGTTTACGCCGGACTGCCTATCTGTCAGCGATCATGCTTGTGGTAACTCCCCATAGCGTCTCCACTCGAGAGGCATGGCGCGATGAATTTCGCGCCATGCTCGAACTTGGCTGGCCGCTGGTCCTGACCAGTCTCGTGCAGATCGCGCTCACCACCACGGATGTGATCGTGGTCGGGCGCTTGGGGCCGAACCCGCTCGCCGCCGCGACGCTCGGGGTCAATCTCTATCTCGCAGTACTGTTGTTCGGCATCGGCCTGCTCACGGCGACTTCGCCGATGATGGCGAGCGCGATTGGGCGCAAGCTGCACATGGTGCGCGACGTGCGCCGCACCTTTCGCCAGGGATTGTGGAGCGCGCTGATCGTCGCGGTGCCGAGCTGGCTTATTCTGTGGCAGGCCGAGGCGATCCTGATCGCGTTCCGGCTCGATCCCGCGCTGGCGGCGGAAGCGGGAGCCTTCATGCATCATCTGCAATGGGGCTTGCTGCCTTCGCTTGGTTATATCGTGCTGCGCTCGTTTGTGGCGGCACTTGAGCGGCCGGTGTGGGCGCTGGTCATCACCGGCATGGGATTCGTTTTCAATATTGCCGCGAACTACGCGCTGGTGTTCGGCCATTTCGGTTTTCCGGCGATGGGCTTGCGCGGCGCAGGCACCGCGACCGCGCTCTCCAACTTGTTTTTGTTCGTGGGCATGACCGTGGTTGTGCTGCGCGCGGCGCGCTTCCGCCGCTATCGCCTGTTCGGCCATTGGTGGCGGCCGGACTGGCTGCGGCTGCGGATGTTGTGGACGATCGGCCTGCCGATTGGCGTGACCGTGATGTTCGAGATCACCGTGTTCAACGCCGCCGTGTTCCTGATGGGGCAGTTCGGCACCGCCGCCATTGCCGCGCATGCCATCGCGATCCAGATCGCCTCGACCACCTTCATGGTGCCGATGGGGATCGGGCAGGCCGCGACGGTGCGTGTCGGCCTGGCCCATGGCGCGCGCGACGTGGATGGCATCACCCGCGCGGGCTGGACCGCGTTCACGCTCGCCATCGCCTTCATGACGGCGATGAGCGCGCTGATGCTGACCACGCCGCGCTTGCTGATTGCGGCCTTCATCGACATCAACAATCCAGCCAACGCCGCCGTCGTCACTCTCGCGGCGTCGTTCCTGATGTGGGCGGCGGTCTTCCAGATCGCGGACGGCGCGCAGGTGGTCGGCGCGGGCATGCTGCGCGGCCTGCAGGATACGCGGGTGCCGATGATCTACGCCGCCATCGGCTATTGGGGCATAGGCATGTCGCTGAGCCTGCTGTTCGCCTTCAGGCTCGGCTTCGGCGGCACCGGCATCTGGATCGGATTGGCGTCCGGCCTTGCGGTGGTCGCCTGCGCGATGATCCGCCGCTGGATGCGCCGCGCCCGATTGGGATTGGTGCCATAAACGAAAACGCCGCAGCATGAAGCTGCGGCGTTTTCAAAGCAGTTCCGGGCGTGCGGATCAGAAAACCTTCGTGACCCAGTTGTGCGTGTCCGCCGCGCGGCCGTACTGGATGTCGACCAATTGCTTGCGCAGTCCCATCGCGACCGGGCCCGCCGCGCCGCCGTTGATCGTGAAATCGCCGCTCGTCGAATGCACCTTGCCGATCGGCGAGATCACCGCGGCCGTGCCGCAGGCGAAGGCTTCTTTCAGTTTTCCGCTGGTGGCGTCCGCGCGCCACTGGTCGATCGTGTAGGGCTCCTCGCGCACGAGCGTACCGGCTTCGCGGGCGAGTGTGATGATGGAATCGCGCGTGATGCCTGGCAGGATGGTGCCGAGCGGCGGCGTCAGCAGCGAGCCGTCGTCGAACACGAAGAAGATGTTCATGCCGCCGAGTTCTTCGATACAGCGGCGCTGGACCGCGTCGAGGAATACCACCTGATCACAGCCATGTTCGATGGCTTCGGCCTGTGCGCGCAAGCTCGCGGCATAGTTGCCGCCGCACTTCACCGCGCCGGTGCCGCCGATGGCCGCGCGGGTGTAGTTCTCCGACACCCAGATCGAAACCGGAGCGGGACCGCCCTTGAAGTAGGAGCCCACCGGCGAAGCGATGACCGCGAAGATGTATTCCGACGACGGCTTCACGCCGAGGAAGATTTCGTTGGCGATCATGAAGGGCCGCAGATAGAGGCTGCCTTCGCCACCCGGAATCCAGTCGCGGTCAGTGCGCACCAGATGCTCGACGGCGTCGATGAAAACGTGTTCCGGTAGCGGTGCCATCGCCATGCGCTCCGCCGAGTTCCAGAAGCGCCGGGCATTGGCGTCTGGGCGGAACAGGTTCACGCCGCCATCGGCGCGCCGGTAGGCCTTGAGGCCCTCAAAGATTTCCTGCGCGTAGTGCAGAACGGCCGTCGCCGGATCGAGCGCGAAATTTGCGCGGGATTCGATGCGCGCACTGTGCCAGCCCTTCGCGCTGCTGTAGCGCACCACGGCCATATGATCGGTGAAAACGCGGCCGAAGCCGGGGTCGGCGAGTTTCGCCGTGCGGTCGTTTGCGGGCGTGGGATTCGCTGCGAGTTGCTTTTCGAATTCCAGCAAGACCGCGCCATCGATTTTGTCGAAGGACACGCCCATGATTTTATCTCCCAATACAGTCTGTCGCTCGGCATCGTTCCGGGTGCCAGCGCATGCCGTTACGATTTCGCGAAATCCATGAAGTCCAGTATGTTTCGCGCCGGGCAGCCGGACAATCAATCGCTTAGATTGGACATCTGCCGTGTCACTATTCCGAGACTTTCGTGAAACGCCGGTATTTTTCCGAAAGTTTCGCAAAAGGCACCAGCTTTGTAACGTAAAACCAAAAATACGTCAATATGGCTGACATAAATTTGAAAACCTCCAGAACCGACCTTCCGGGTGCCCGTTCCGCGGCGTCCGAGGTCCGCTGGGACATTGTCGAACTGCTGTTCTTCGCCTACCGCGATTTCGTCGGCGATGCCGACCATGTGCTGGAGGAATTCGGGTTCGGCCGCGCGCATCACCGCGTGATGCATTTCGTCCAGCGCTATCCGGGGTTGAAGGTCGCCGATCTTCTCGAGGTTCTGCGGATCACCAAGCAATCGCTCGGCCGTGTGCTGAAGCAACTGCTCGACGAAGGCTACATCATCCAGCGCGCCGGAGACAGCGATCGCCGCCAGCGTCTTCTTTTCGCCACCGCCAAGGGCGAAGCGCTGGTGGTGAAACTGGCAAGCCTCCAGACCAGCCGCATCGAACGCGCGCTGGCGCCGCTCGGCCCGGAGGGCGCGGAAAGCGTGCGCAAGTTCCTGCTCGGTCTCATCGACCACGATGATCCCGACAAGGTGCTCGAGGTCATGCTCAAAGGCGGCAGCCCGGACAAGAGGACGAGATCGTGAACGAGACGGCGGTTGGCGCGAAAAGGCTGAAGCCGATCGACGACGAGGCGCCGCATCTGCTGCTGGTGGATGACGACCGCCGCATCCGCGATCTGCTGTCGCGCTTTCTCGGCAATGAGGGCTATCGCGTCACCACCGCGAAAAGCGCCGCCGCGGCACGCGCCAAGCTGACCGGCCTGCATTTCGATCTTCTGATCCTCGACGTGATGATGCCGGGCGAAACCGGCTTCGAGTTCGCGCGCGGACTGCGCGAATCCTCGCAGGTGCCGATCATCATGCTGACCGCGCGGCACGAGGCGGAAAGCCGGATCGAGGGTTTGCAGATCGGCGCCGACGATTACGTCGCCAAGCCGTTTGAGCCGCGCGAACTGCTGCTACGCATCGCCAACATTCTCAAGCGCGTCGCGCCGGTCGCGGTGGACGCCGCGGAGTCCGTCGCGTTCGGACCTTACGTCTATCATCTGGAGCGCGGCGAATTGCGCAACGGCGAGGAGGTCGTGCATCTCACCGATCGCGAGCGCGAGATGTTGCGCATTCTCGCAACTTCGCCGGGTGAAACCGTGCCGCGCGGCATGCTGACCGGCAACGGCGCCAACGGCAACGAGCGCGCCGTCGACGTTCAGATCAACCGCCTGCGCCGCAAGATCGAGCGTGACCCGGCCAACCCCTTGTTTCTGCAGGCGGTGCGCGGCATCGGCTACCGGCTCGTCGCCTCGCCATGATCGCAGCCGCTCGTATGCTCGAATCCCTCAAATCCGTACTGCATCCCCTGCTGCGGGGCCTTTCGGTGCTGAACGAATGGTTCGCGGCGGGCCTCAAGGAACTGATGCCGAAGGGGCTGTATGCGCGCGCGCTGCTCATCATCATCGTGCCGATGGTGATCCTGCAATCGGTGGTCGCGTTCGTGTTCATGGAGCGTCACTGGAACACGGTGACGCGGCGGCTGTCGGCGGCGGTGGTGCAGGACATTTCCGCGCTGATCGATGTCTACACAACCTATCCGCAGGACAAGGACCGCGTGCAACTTCGCCGCATCGCCCAGACCCGCCTCGGCCTCGTGGTGGATTTCCTGCCGCCGAACGACATGCCCGCGCCGGGGCCGAAGCCGTTCTTCTCGCTGCTCGATCAGGCGCTGTCGCGGCAACTGAGCCGCCAGATCGGTCGTCCGTTCTGGATCGATACGGTCGGGCGCTCCAACACGGTCGAAATCCGCATCAAGCTCGAAGACACGGTGATGCGCATTTATGCCCAGCGCAGCGCGGCCTATGCCTCGAACTCGCAGATCTTCATCTTCTGGATGCTAGGCACGTCCTCGATCCTGCTGATCGTTGCGGTGCTGTTCCTGCGCAATCAGATTCGGCCGATCCTGCATCTGGCGGACGCCGCCGAGAATTTCGGCAAGGGCCGCGACGCGCCGGATTTCCGTCCGCGCGGCGCGCGCGAGGTCCGGCGCGCGGCGCAGGCCTTCATGGAGATGAGGGAGCGTATCGAGCGCAGCATCGAGCAGCGCACCACCATGCTTGCGGGCGTCAGCCACGATCTGCGCACCATCCTGACCCGCTTCAAGCTCGAACTGGCGCTGATCGGCGACGGTGTGGAAGCCGACGGCATGCGCAAGGATGTCGACGAGATGAGCGGCATGCTGGAGGATTATCTGGCGTTCGCGCGCGGCGACAGCGGCGAGCAGGCGACGCCGACGGACATGGGGCAGGCGCTGGAGGAATTGCGCGGCGACGCGGAGCGTCATGGTCATCCGGCGACGGTGGCCTTCGAAGGCGATCCGCTCGTCACGGTGCGCCCGGCCTCGTTCAAGCGCTGCCTCGCCAATCTGGTGTCGAATGCGGCACGCCACGCCGACACGATTTCGATCACCGGCTATCGCGACGACCGCTGGCTGACGGTGACGGTGGACGATGACGGTCCCGGCATTCCGCTGGAATTGCGCGAGGAAGTGTTCAAGCCGTTCCTGCGGCTCGACGATGCGCGCAATCAGGACGAGGGCGGCACCGGGCTTGGTCTTGCGATTGCCCGCGACATTGCCCGCGCGCATGGCGGCGACATCACGCTTGGCGACAGCCCGCTCGGCGGCCTGCGCGCCGCGGTGCGGGTGCCGGTGTAGACGTTCTATCGTCATGGCCGGGACACGCCCGGCCATGACGAAAACTGAAGTAAGGCTACTTCGCCAGTTCTTTCGAGCGCTTCGCCGCCGCCGCGACGGCGCGCGTCAGTAGCGGTTCGAAGCCGCCCGGGCCCATCAGCACGTCGAGCGCGGCGGCGGTGGTGCCGCCGGGCGAGGTGACGTTCTTGCGCAGCGTCTCGCTGCTCAAGTCCGAGCGATACAGAAGCTCGCCGGAGCCCGCCACGGTCTCGCGCGCAAGCCGCGTCGCGAGGTCCGGCGACAAGCCTGCCGCCACACCGGCGCGGGCCAGCTCTTCGGCCAGCAGGAAGACATAGGCTGGACCCGAGCCCGACACGGCGGTGACGGCATCCATCAAGGCCTCGTCGCCGATCCATTCGACGCTGCCGGTGGCGCGCAGCAGCGCATCGGCGATGGCGCGTTGCTGTGGATCGACATCGGCTTCCGCGACCGCGACGGTGACGCCGCGCCCGATCGCGGCCGGGGTGTTCGGCATCGCCCGCACCACCTTGCCGCCGCAGGCCTGCGACAGCTTCGCGATCGGCATGCCCGCCATGATCGAGATCACCAGCGTGGAAGGCTTTACGCGCGCGCGCAGTTGTGGGGCGGCGTCCAAAAACATCTGCGGCTTTACCGCCACCACCAACACGGCGACGTCGCCGATTTCACCCGGTGCGGGATTGATGCGCAGCCCTTTCGCGGCCAGCGATGCGATCTCGTCCGACGGCATCGGGTCGATCACCGCGAGCCTGTCGGCGGCCACGCCCTGCGCGAGCCAGCCGGTCAGCATCGCGCCGCCCATCTTGCCCGCGCCTGCGAGCACGATGGAGCCGCTAATATTTGCGAGCGCATTGGTGGATGTGGTCATCGAAGCAGCCTCTCAGGACGCATCGCCGCGCGCTGGTTGATCTGCAGCCGCGACAATCTTTGCTTCGCTAATTGTCGTGTGATGGATGCCCGGGTCAAGCCCGGGCATGATGGATGGCCTCTCAGGCTTCGCCCATGGTGTCGAACATCGCCGCCGACATCGCCTCGGTGGCAGTTTTGCCGCTCCAGACCACGAACTGGAAGGCGGGGAAGTAACGCTCGCAAGCCATCACGGCGGTTTCGAACATCGTTTCGCACTGCGCGTTCGAGGCGTTCATGTTGCCGGGCAACAGCAGCGACTGCCGGTGCATCACCACGCCCGATTGCGACCAGAGATCGAAATGGCCGACCCACATCTGCTCGTTGGCGGCCGCGATCAGGCGCTGCACTTCGGGGCGGCGCGCGGCGGGAATCTTCATGTCGAAGGCGCAGGCGACGTGCAGCGCCTCGATCTCCGGCATCCAGGTGAAGGAGATCTGATAATCGCTGAAGCGGCCCTTGTAGACGATGGTGACTTCGTCTTCGCCGGAACGCTCGAAGGCAAGATCGTTGCTGGCCGCGATTTCCTCGACGACCGCAAGAGGGCTGGCTGCTGAATCGAGAGTGATGTCCAAGAGGGACATGCTGGCTTCATCCTGTCGATTGGTGCACGCGGAACGAGATGCAAAAACTGTTTGACGATCATCGTCGCCACAAATCCGAACCGGCTTGGTCGTTCACGCCGTCCGAAGGTGCCCGAGAATTGATCTGTGATTTGCGACTCGGGCGCAATCGAACCGAGACTCGTTCCACAGGCATTCGGGAAAAAATCGCAGTCATCAACAGGCGAGGGGAGAACAAACCGGAATCAAATCGACGGTTGCGAGTCCCGAGGCGTGCCGTTCGCGTCACTCGGGGGCGCCGGCCACGCCCGCGCAGGCTTAATCGGACAGGATTAAGGAGAGGAGTCGCGAGAGGCGGCCGTTCAGTCGAACAGGCTCGACACCGACTCTTCGGACGCGGTGCGGTCGATCGCCTCGCCGATCAACGTGGCGATCGAGAGCGAGCGGATGTTCGGCGCGTTGCGAACCGCTTCGGTAGGCTCGATGGAGTCGGTGATGACCAGCTCCTTCAGCTTCGAGGCGGTGATGCGGGCCACCGCGCCGCCGGAGAGCACGCCATGGGTGATGTAGGCGTATACGTCCTTGGCGCCGTTGGCGAGCAGCGCATCGGCCGCGTTCACCAGCGTGCCGCCGGAATCCACGATGTCGTCCACCAGCACGCAGGTATAGCCGGAGACGTCGCCGATCACGTTCATCACCTCGGACTCGCCCGCACGCTCGCGGCGCTTGTCGATGATGGAGAGCGGCGCGTTGATGCGCTTGGCGAGGCCGCGTGCACGGACCACGCCGCCGACGTCGGGCGATACCACCATGACGTTCTCAAGCTGGAAGCGGTCGCGGATGTCCTTCACCATCACCGGCGAGGCATAGAGGTTGTCCGTCGGGATATCGAAGAAGCCCTGGATCTGTCCGGCGTGCAGGTCGAGCGTCATCACGCGGTCGGCGCCTGCATGCGTGATCAGATTGGCGACGAGCTTGGCGGAGATCGGCGACCGCGAGCCGACCTTGCGGTCCTGCCGGGCGTAGCCGAAATACGGGATCACCGCGGTGATGCGGCGGGCCGAGGCGCGGCGCAGCGCGTCGGTGATGATGAGCAATTCCATCAGGTGGTCGTTGGCCGGGTAGGACGTGGATTGCACCACGAACACGTCGGAGCCGCGGACGTTTTCCTGAATCTCGACAAAGACTTCCATGTCGGCGAAGCGCCGGACGGTGGCCTTGGTCAGCGGCAGGTCGAGATAGGTGGAGATGGCCTGGGCCAGCGCCGGGTTGGAATTGCCGGTGACGAGCTTGATCGAACCGTTCTTCGCCGACGCAGAAGTCTTGTCCCGCGTCTTCGTTCCTACGTTCGTCAGCATCTCGGCAGGCCCCTGGTTACCCGGCTCTTTCAGTTGCCGGGGTGATAACAAGTGCATGCCGCCGCTGGCAATAAGACCTGCGTCATTTTCTTGCTGAATCGCCGAATCTATTGGCCGCTGAAGGCCAGTGCCTGGCCGGGCGTGTCCGTTTCCGGTGTCTCAGTCGCCGGGAGGGCGGCCACGGCGGGGTTGTCGGCCTCGGGAACCGGCGGGGCAGGCTGGGCCGGTGCAGCGCCGCCATTGACCAGATTGGTCAGCCCGTTCAGGCCGGCCTGGGAAATTCGACGCAAAACCTCGTCATTGGCGGCGTCCCAGGCGTCCGCCCCGGCCGTGCCCGCAGGCTCGGTGCCGCTGAGGCGAACCGCCCGGCTCTGATCGCCGCCGTAGACATCCCAGACCCAGGCGATGGAGGCTTTATGGGTGCCGCGCTTAGTCTGGGCGGCGTAATAGCTACGGACCCGGTAGGAGGGGTTAGCCTCCCGCGACACCACGGAAATATGGCGGCTGGCGCCTTCGGTCTCGAGCACTTTCACGAGGCGGTCGAACACCTGCGGCGGCGGACCGTCTACGGATTCGAAGGCGACCGTCGGTCCGAAACCCTGCGAGGCTGTGGGACTCGGGCCTTCCGCCGCGCAGCCTGCGGTCATCAGCGCGAGCGCGCCGAGCGCCAACCAGTGCATGGCTTTCGTTCGGCCGGATTTGCCCGCTGCCATCGTCAGGTTTGAAGGCGTCAAGAATCGCTTCCCTACCGGCGTCTGTCGCGCCGTAGGTGAAATCGATATCGTTAAAATCCATTAACGTCTAGGGCAGGCGGATGATTGGCTGGACGTGGTTAATCCAGCACCAGCGCGTGGATGTTGCGCCCGTAATCGGGTTCCGTGCGATGTGTCGTCCGGCGGTAACTGAAGAACCGCGGATCGGCATAGGTATCCAGAGCCACATCGTCGATGGCCGCGACGCCTGCGCGCGCGAGCCGGGTGCGGATGAAGCCCGCAAGATCGAACATCGCGTGACCGGGCCGTGGCGAGGCGATGAAATAGCGCGCGTTGTCGGCGTCGAGCGCGGTGAAACGGTCGATGAACTCCGCGCCGACCTCGTAGCTTTGCTGGCGGATCAGGGGACCGATCGCCACATGAATGTCTGCCCGGTACGCGCCGAGCGTTTCCATGGCTTTGATCGTCGCCTCGACCACGCCGCCGAATGCGCCTTTCCATCCGGCATGCGCCGCGCCGATCACCCGCGCTTTCGGATCGGCGAACAGCACCGGCCCGCAATCGGCGGTGGTGATGCCGATGGCGAGGCCCGGCGTATTCGTCACCAGCGCGTCGGCATGCGGGCGTTCGTCGTTCGGCCAAGGCTCGGTGACCGTCGCGACATCCGGCGAATGCACCTGATAGACGGTGAGGAAATGCGAGGGCTCCACCTTGAGCGCCTGCGCCATGCGACGGCGGTTTTCGTGAACACGCGCCGGATCGTCGTTCGAGCCGAGGCCGCCGTTCAGGCTCTCGTAAATTCCTTCCGACACGCCGCCTTCGCGAGTGAAGAAGGCATGACGCAGCCCCGGCAGGCCCGACAGCAAGGACGATGTGACGATCATGGCGTGTCGGACAGCGCCGCGAGCGCCGGAATCGAGGGGTGCGAGAGGCCGAGCACCTTGAACAGCGAACCCATCGCCTTCGGGCCGCTTTCGACCAGACGTTTCAATGCGCTGGCGACATCGCCCGCGCTCTGCGAGGTGGAATGCTGGATCAGCGTCTGCGCCCGCGTCTCGATGCCGAGATGATTGAGGAACGCACCTTGCTCGACGGGGCCATGCGCGAGCACGCCCATTGTCCGCGCGGCATCGGCCAGCGCCTGAAAATCGACATGGGCGGTCAGGTCGGCGGTGCCGGGCGCGCGCAAGGGATCGGTGTATTTATGCTTGGCGACGGCCTGGAAGGTGTCGCCCGCGTCAGAACGGACATGGCCGTAATCGATCAACAGCGCCGCGCCGCCGAACTCGCGGATGCGGCGTGCAAGCGACATGATCTCGTTGGTCTCGCGCCACTCGAAGATCGTGCCGTTCGGCGCGTTACGCACATGCGGCGGCACCGACACCTCGAAGCGCGGCGCCGCGTCCGGCGCGGTGGTGAAGATGAAAATGTCGTCGTCGACGTCCACCATGCGCTCGTGCCAGCCGGTATCCTTCTTGACCATCTGATGGATCGGCAGCACGTCGAAATATTCGTTGGCGAGGACGATCGCGGGACCGTCCGGCACGTCGCCGAGCATGTGGTGCCATTGAAACGGTTTGATGTCGGCGAGCGTGTCGCGCTGGATCGCGCGCAGCGAGGGGCTGACCTCGACGAGATGCACGTCGATGGCGTCGAAGAATGCAGGCAGAATCCGGATCGCGCGCAACGCGTCCGCCATCATGGTGCCGCGGCCGGGGCCGATCTCGATTAACTGGACACGCTCGGGCATGCCCATCGCATTCCAGACCGAAGCGGCCCACAGCCCGATCAGTTCGCCGAACATCTGCGAGATTTCCGGCGCGGTGGTGAAGTCGCCGCCTCGGCCGAGCGGATCGCGGTTGACGTAGTAGCCGTATTCCGGATGCGTCATGCAAAGCTGCATGTAGCGCGACACCGGCATCGGTCCCGCGGTCGCGATCAACTGGCGCAGATAAAGTTCGAACGGCGTGTATTCGGTGTCGATCACGATGCCTCGTTGGTGAGTGCGCCGCGCCGCAGCGCTACGCCGATGAATGCCAGTCCCGCCACGATCATGGGCACCGACAATATCATTCCCATGGTCAAACCGCCCCACAGAAATCCGAGTTGCGGATCCGGTTCACGGAAAAATTCGCCGGTGATGCGCGCAAGGCCGTAGCAGGTCGCGAAAATACCGATGATCAGGCCGGGGCGTTTCAGCGCGCCGCAGCGGATCGCGAGCGCAAGGATGATGAACAGCAGCACGCCTTCGAGCCCTGCCTCGTAGAGTTGGCTCGGATGGCGCGGCATCGGGCCGCCGGTCGGAAACACCATCGCCCATGGCAGGTTCGGATCGGCCGGGCGGCCCCACAACTCGCCGTTGACGAAATTCGCGAGCCGCCCGAGCAACAGGCCGATCGGGCCGACCGCGCAGGTGACGTCGCCGAGCGACAGCACCGGAATTTTGCGGCGGTACCCGAACGCCAGCACCGCGATGACGCAGCCGAGGAATCCACCGTGGAACGACATGCCGCCGTTCCACAACTCGAGAATCTGCGCCGGACGAGCGAGGAAGAAATCGAAATTGTAGAACAGCACGTAGCCGGTGCGCCCGCCGAGGATGATGCCGAGCGTCACCCACAGGATGAAGTCGTCGAAATCGAGCGTCGTCATCGGCGCGCGGCCGCCCCACAGCCTGCCGTTGCGGATGATGCTGCGGGCATAGAGCCAGCCGATGACGATGCCGCCGATATAGGCGAGCGCGTACCAGCGGATCGCGAGCGGCCCGAGCTTGATCGCGATTGGGTCGAATGCCGGAAATTGCATCAACAGCGGGATGAACGTCGCGGCAAGGAGGAGAGTGGACAGCATCGGCGGTTCGATCCCGTGAACGGTCATCGCATCATGCGGTCATGGCCGCTGCGGCGGGGGGAAGTCAAGCAGGCCATCAACCATGAATGGCACGATTGCATCAAAGCGCCGCGAGGCGGCTTGCGCGCGCGCCTTCCGATCCCCATTGTGAGGGGAGCCCGGCCATCGCGGCCATCGGGAGAGACAGATGACCCAGACCAGCAACCGCTTTTTCGATGAAGTCGCGCGCGTGATGAACGACGCCGCAGGCGCCGCACAGGGCGTCAAGCGCGAGATCGACACGGTGGTGCGCCATCAGGCCGAACGCATCCTCAACGACCTCGACCTCGTCAAGCGCGAGGAGTTCGACGCGGTCAAGGACATGGCACGGCTCGCACGCGAGGAGAACGAGGCGCTGAAGGCGCGGATCGCCGCCCTCGAGGCCAAGCTCGGCCAGTAAAGCTGGAGCAGCAAAAACCCAAAAACCGTTACGTCGCCAGCGCCACCGGGCGGAATGCCTGCAACAGCGGCTGGTCGATTTGCGTCTGCATCTGCTCCATCACCGCGATCGCATCCTGATGCGACATCGGCGGGCTGTCGGCGCGGTCCTCGACCAGCATCGCGAAGATGTCGATGATGGTGATCATGCGCACGATATCCGAGATATGGTCGCCGCTCAGTTGCTGCGGATAGCCGCTGCCGTCAAGCAGTTCGTGGTGATGCAGCGCCACGTCGAGCATTTCCGGTGGGAAATCGCCCTGCGCCTTGAGCGCGTCGTGGCCGAGCTGCGCATGCTTGGCGAGTTCGGCTTCTTCCTCCGCCGTCAGCGCGTCCGGCTTGTCGAGGATCGAGAGCGGAATGTAGGCCTTGCCGACATCGTGGATCAGTGCGGCGCGCGCGAGGCGGCGCTGGTCCTCGTTGCGCATGCCCAGATGCTGGGCGAAGGCGACGGCATAGCCGGTGACGAACAGCGTGTGGCGATGGCTGCGGACATGATGCTTCCTGATGGCCACGAGCCATTCGCGCAGGGTCGAGCGGCGCAGCGCGCGCAGGATCTTGTCCTCGGCATGGACGATGTTGCTATAGGCCAGCGGCACGCCGGCCGGCATCTTTTCAAAAATGCGGACCATCACGTCCTGAGCGGCGGCGATGCCTTCGCTGAGCACGATGCTTGCGCTGGTTTCTTCCTCCGTCTGCGGGAAGGAGAGGGCGACGCGCTGCAGGATGGTCTTGGGATCGAACGGCCAGCGAATGGTGTCGGTCGCGCCGAGCGACCAGGCCTGCGTTGCTTCCCGGTGCAGTGAATCCGACAGCACGAACAGCCGCGGCATGCCCTGATAGGCTTTGCCGGTCAGCTTGCGGCGTACGGTCTGGACGCTCGGAACCGAGGACAGGTCGATGTCGATGACGATGCCCGCATAGCTGTCCGGCTCTTCGGGCATCTCGGCCGTCGTCATGCGCTCGACCTCGCCTGCCTTGGTCAGGATGGCGATCAGGTCGTCGCTGCGATCGTTGCGGTCGGATGCAAGGAGCACGCGCCTTCTGGCGGTGGACCGGTGTGCAAGCATTCTCTTGGCCTCTTCTGGAACCCGTTTTGCCGGGCGGGCGTTCTTCCCGCCCCGGAACCTAGGGCAAAGTTCCGATAAAACCGTTTCGGAACCTTTAGAATTTTACCTTTCGGCCGATTTTTGCCGACGGGCATCGCAGGTTGCCGGGGCTGTTGCGGCCCGTTTTCGTGCGCCATTCCTTGTGTTTTCAGGCCGTTGGGGCTAAGAACCGGCTCGTTCGCGGCCCCCGCACCCCTGGAGGCTTGCCGCGGCAATCGAACGGGCCGCGTTTGCGGCCCTTAAATTTTGTAAAAACAAGGATTTACCACTATGGCGACCGTCAAGGAATTGAAGGCGACCGCTCGTCCGAAGGCCGGCAAGGGGGCCGCTCGGGCTGAACGTCGTGCTGGCCGCGTGCCGGCAGTGATCTACGGTGACAACAAGCCGCCGGTCACGATCTCGCTCGACGACAAGACCGTGCGACAGAGCATCCTCGCAGGTCACTTCCTCACCACGCTGTTCAACATCGACCTCGATGGCCAGAAGTACCGGGTGATTCCGCGCGACTATGCGCTGGATCCGGTGAAGGACTTCCCGCTGCATGTCGATTTCCTCCGTCTCGGCGAAGGCGCGACCATCCGCGTCAGCGTTCCGCTGCACGTGAAGGGCGCCGAAGTCTCTCCGGGCGTGAAGCGTGGCGGCACGGTCAACATCGTGAACCACACGGTCGAACTCGAGGCGGATGTCGATCACATTCCGCAGTTCATCGAGGTCGACGTCTCCAAGCTGGAAATCAACAACTCGCTGCACCTCAGCAACGTCGACTTGCCGAAGGGTGTGAAGCCGGTGTCGCGTGACGACGTCACGCTCGTCACCGTCGTGCCGCCGTCGGGCATGGGCGAAGAAGCCAAGTCTGCGGCGGACGCCGCGGCGGCCGCGGCGGGCGCCGCTGCTGCGCCCGCGGCCGGTGCTGCCAAGGCTCCTGCGGCTGGCGCCGCCGCCGCTGCCAAGGCCCCCGCGGCCGGCGGCGACAAGAAGAAGTAAGAAGCCGCCCTCGCCATGCGTTTGTTCGTCGGACTGGGAAATCCAGGATCGAAGTACGAAGGCAACCGGCACAATATCGGGTTCATGGTTCTCGACGACATGGCGCGGCGTCACGGTTTCTCACCGTGGCGCCG
>Ga0153956_1001016_pt1 | contig 27622 bp, 29 predicted proteins | sample TSFL040MetaG_FD_104704 | JGI IMG/M metagenome (GOLD analysis project Ga0153956, IMG submission 104704) | Attine ant fungus gardens microbial communities from Florida, USA - TSFL040 MetaG | ecosystem: Host-associated > Fungi > Mycelium > Unclassified | place: USA: Florida, Wekiwa Springs... | reverse complement strand
GCGCCTTGGACTGCGGCACAAAAAAAATCACCATTTACGCAAGTGAGCAGGATCGGCCCGACGTGGCGCTTGCGCGTGAGATCTGGCGAGCGGCCCAGGCCGGATTGGATTTTCAGGCGCTTGAGCGCAAGGACAGCCACGGCCGCCATTGCTATATGGAGTATCAGGTAGATGTTCATCGCAGGGCATTTATCGCGGATGTATGAACCAAACCCTGATCGTGGATCGGGGATGGCGGAAGAGGTGGGATTCGAACCCACGGACGGGTTGCCCCGTCGCTGGTTTTCAAGTTTAGCGTAACCGGCGTTTACGCACGTTTGCATAGGTTTTCATAAGCAAGCAATACCAAGGAAAAACAGCGATTTGATGCCGCTGGACGCTTTACGTAGGTTGCCGTAAGTTTGCGCAAGTTGCTTATGACATGCTTACGAGGTTTCGCGCAATGGCTATCAAACTGACAAAGACGGTCGTTGACCGCATCAAGCCCGGGCCGAAGGACACGTTTGTCTGGGACGTGGAGGTGAAGGGCTTCGGGGCGCGCTGCACGCCCAAGGGGAAGATCACCTTCGTCGTGCAGGGGCGGGTCGAGGGGAGCGGCAAGGAAGCCCGCATCACCATTGGCGCATACGGTGTCTTCACCGTCGATCAGGCGCGCGAGGTGGCGAAGGAGCATCTGCGCTCTATGCGCATGGGGAACGACCCGCGCGACATGAAGAAGCAGAGCGAGGCGATGAAGATCACCTTGCAGGCCGTCTGCGATGCTTACGTGTCCCGCCCCGGCAAGCTGAAGGCGACCAGCAAGGAAGCCATTGAGCGGCATGTGCGGACGACGTTTGAGGCGTGGAAGGACAAGCCGGTCGTCAACATCACCGAGGATATGTGCCGCACCCGCTATCGCGAGATGCTCACGAAGGGCCTGCGTGGTAATCGCGAGGGTGGCTCACCGGGCCAAGCAAATCAGGCGTTTTCGGTCCTCGGGGCGTTGCTCAACTACGCGGCGCGCCAGCACAAGCGGGCGGACGGCTCGCCGCTGATCCCGCACAACCCCGTCACTATCCTGCGCGACGATAAGGTGAAGTTGAAGCCGCGCACTGCCCGCATCCTTGACGCTAAGGTCGGTGCCGCGTGGCACGCCCTGACCGAGTGGCGGGCAACCGCCCACAACCGCGATACCATGTCGAGCATCGACCTTGTGCGGTTCCTCATGCTCACCGGCCTGCGCATCAGCGAAGCGTCGTCGCTCAAGTGGAGCCAGGTGCATCTTGAAGATGCCTATTTCCATCTGCCTAACCCGAAGAACTCCAACCCGGTCTCAATGCCGCTGTCCACGCAGGCCGTGGAACTGCTGAAAGCCCGTCCGAAGGTGGACGACAACCCCTACGTCTTCCCGTCATGGGCGGCAGCGGGTCACATCAAAGACCCTCGTGATCTGATGAAGAAGCTGAGCGTGGTCGCCGGGATGCACATCACCCCGCACGCGCTTCGTCGGACCTATACGAACGTCGCGCTGCGCCAGTGCCGTATCGAGAAGTTCCGCACCGACTTGCTCACGAACCACATCACCCGCGACGTGACCGCCGAACACTACTTCGACACGACGAACCTTCAGTGGCTCCAGCCGGAAGCCCAGAAGATCGGCGACTATCTCGACCTTGAAGCGGCGAAGGCCGCTGGCGCGAACGTGGTGGCGCTGCCCCAGCGCGCTTGACGCACAGCACGGGTCGCGCTGGGCCGGGCTACAGCCCCGATCGCGCAGCGCCGCCAGGGTAGGGGCGAGCCAGCGGCGATCGCGCCCCACGCCGGCCTGTAGCCGAGAGGCCGTCTCGGTCAGGTCCAAATCGCACACTCGAACCAAATCGTCCGAGACCGGCAACCCGCCAAATCGCCCCCTGATCGGTTTACGGACCAAAAATCTGCCGCCCCTATCTTTGCCGACCAGTGGCGATCCCACCTCGGGACAGCGGACCCAGCATTTTGTCCAAGTATTGCGCGCATACTTGTGTATATTGGTGCCTGTCCCCGCCATCGGGGCCGCGCCGCACTGGGGCGCGCACGCGAGGCAAGTTCCAGAGACGACCCCGGATATGCGGGAGGGTGTTCCTCACCCCTCTTAGTCCCCCGGGCACTCCTAGAAGGGCGTTCGGCTCGGCTGGTGCTGGTGACCACAGCGCAATGCAATCGCATTCCGTGGATCACCGTTATGTCACTGACACTTCTGAACAATGAAGCTGCTGCGGCGGCGCTGGGCATCTCGCCCGTCACCCTCAAGATTTGGCGATGCAAGGGCAAGGGGCCGCGCTTTATCAAGCTCGGCGAGGCGAAGCAGGCTGGCGTCGTTTACGACCCGGCTGACATCGAGGCGTGGAAAGCGGCGCGCAAGTTCGCGTCCACCAGCGCCGCGACCGTGAGCCACCCCGGCAACGCATGACACCCCCATCATGAAAAGGCGGCGGGGAGCCACCCCCACCGCCCGGAGTATCGACGTGAACAGCACCAATTTACCGGGCCTCGCCGTGGGTCCGCAATCCCCGAGTGTTTTCCCGCAAAATGCCGCGCCGCGTAAAAATTCGCCGGATGCGGATGGCGACAGGCACAGATTGACTACCGCCCCGACCGGCACCGCTCGCGGGGAGGCTCATCATGTCTGACGACGATGAACAACGCGCAGCTATCCGGGAGTTCCTTGCCCCGCAGAGTGATCCAATTCCACCCGATGTGAAGGCGGCCCAGGATCAATGGGAAGCCGCACGCATCCGCAATGAGAATGGAACCGGGCGCGATCCCAGCTTGGGCTTCTACCTCAGCATTGAAGATAAGCGCGCCGACCAAGAGCATGATGCGAAGATCGTAGCTGACTATGCGAGAATCGAGGAGGCGAAGACCGAGCGTGAGAAATTGAAGCGTGGCTATGGTCCTAAGGAAGCTGGTGCCCCGCGTCAGCTTGTTGGTCGCGAACTTGGCTCGGTGCAGATGCACGCCATCGAATGGCTTTGGACCGGATGGATTCCCAAGGGATATATCACGCTGCTGGCGGGGGAAACGGGCGCGGGCAAGTCGACGGTCTTCTGTGACGTTGCTGCGCGGGTGACCACAGGTGCGCCGTGGCCGGGTGAATACGACTGCCCGAACACATGGCGAAAGCCCGAGCGGGTGCTCTGGCTGGGCAGCGAGGACAGCATTGAAGAAATGACGGTGCCGAGGCTCGGCGTGACGGACGACAACGCCGCGCTTGCTGGCGGACAGTTTGCCGCTGACATTGAGGTGAGCAAGGCGCTCGCCAAGAAGGGCTGACCACAGTGGCGGGCATCCGGGCACTTCAACGCCGTGTGGCGAAGCTGGAGACCGCTCGGAAGCCGCTACCGTCGCCCATCGTCATTCTGTGCGGCTCGTTCGATGAGTTTGCCGACGCCACCTATGCGGAAGTGATGGCGGGTAAGCTGGCAGGGGACTTCCTGCATATCCTCGACCATCTCCGCGAGTGGAACGAGGGCGGGGTATGGGCGCTGGCATATGCCCGCTGACGGTGAACCCGCATAGCAGGGGTGGCACCGTCAGGGCATTAGCAGCTCGGACGGCTGCGTTCCTAGCGCCACAGCTATGCGTGCCAGCACCAGCACGCTGGGGTTCCGCTTTCCGCGTTCTATGCCTCCTACATAAGTGAGGTCGATCTCCGCCGCGAAAGCCAACTGCTCTTGCGTCATCTGGGCGCGCTGGCGGAATCGCCTGACATTCTTCCCAGCAATGGCGCGCCAATCGTCCATCTGACGATGGATGGCGACCGGGCATATATTCTCTAGGGAATATAGTCCCTATTAAGAGTTACGGGATAATAGCCTTCCGACGATGGAGGGTGTTATTATGAAGCTTGTTGTCGCGCTCGCGTTGGTTTGCATTCCGTGTTCGGCATACGCCGCGCCGGTCTATCTCAAATGCCAGTTGGATCCAGGCGCAAAGGGCGGCGCTGGCGGCCAGGATTTCGCGACCCAAGCGCCAATGGATGTCACCCTTAACGAAGATGCCGGAACTGTGACATATGCCTTCCCCGGAATGGGGAGGGCTTACACGGTTCGTGGCGTATTCACCGCCGATAGGGTCGAATTCAACGGTTTCACGGTCGATCGCACCAACTTGGCATTTCAGCGTGCTACCCTCAGCACAATCGATCGTGGACGATGTGCGTTGGTTGAGATCAGGCGCGCATTCTAAAACTCGGTGCCTGACGCTGGCAGCACCCTACGCCTTCGGGCGTGGGGTGCGGTTGCGACGGCGGGCGGTGGTCTTGGTCGATCCGTCAGCTTGCGGGGTCATAATGACGGTATAGTTGTCCAACTGCACTCTGGTTGCAGGCGGCGGAAGTTTTGGCAGGGAAGCTGCGAACACTGACCAAGCTACCGCGAGAAGTGCTCCAACGAGCGCAAGGACAGCTACGGCAGCCATTGCGACATGAAGGATCAGGTAGGTGTTCATCGGTCCGCTCTCTATCGCGGATTTATGAACCAAACCCTGATCGTGAATCGGGGTTGGCGGAAGCGGTGGGATTCGAACCCACGATACGGTTGCCCATATGCCAGTTTTCAAGACTGGAGCCTTCAACCACTCGGCCACGCTTCCACACCGTTTCGGGGTTGGCAGCTTACGACAGGCTTATGGGCGATTGCACCCAGCGAGCCTGACCGACGCTAACCCCTTGTAACCACACTCCTATTCAATCGCTCCGCCGACAAGCTCCGGTAGCTTTCAAGACCGCTGCCTTAAACCACTCGGCCACCTCTCCGCGCCGATCCGCCTTTGGGGAAGGGCGGCGATTTGTGCAAGCGGTGCGACGACGGGGATTCCCGCCGGCCGAAAGCTGTGGCACGGTCCCACCATGCGAAAGCGGGGTTTGATCGGGATTTTGCTGGCGGCGGCGACGTTTGCCGGCGCGGCGACGGCACAGGACGAGGCGGGATTTCAATCCTATCTGCGGGACGTGCGCGGCCGCGCCATCGCGCAGGGCGTGCGCCCCGCGACCGCCGACCAGGTGCTTGCCGGGCTGACGTACAACCAGCGCGTCGTCGATCTCGACCGCAGCCAGCCGGGCGGCAATCCGGCGAACCCGACCAACAATATCGCCCCGTTCGCCCCCTATCTGCGCGCCCATGTCGACACTGCGCGAATCACGCAGGGGCGGACCAAATACCTGGCCGAACGCGGCCATCTGGCGCGGATCGAGGCGCAGACGGGCGTGCCCGAATCGATCATGGTCGCGATCTGGGGGCATGAGACCAATTACGGCCGCATCATGGGCAATTTCGACCTGCCCCGATCGATCGCGACGCTGGCTTATGAAGGCCGCCGCCGTTCGCTGTTCGAAGGCGAGCTGATCGCGATGATGAAGATGGTCGATCGCGGCGTGCCGCGCAGCCAGCTCGTCGGCAGCTGGGCCGGTGCGATGGGCGGGCCGCAATTCCTGCCTTCGGTCTATCTCCGGCTGGCGCGCGACGGCGACGGGGACGGGCGGGCCGACATCTGGAACGACGATGCCGATACATTGGCGTCGATCGGCAATTATTTCTACCAGGCAGGATGGCGGCGCGGCCAGCCCTGGGGGCTGGCGGTGTCGTTGCCGGCGGGGTTCGACCGGTCGGGCACGGCCAACAAGCTGATCTCGCCGCGCTGTCCCCGCGTGTTCGCGCGGATGAGCGCGTGGCGGACGATCGGCGAATGGCGCGCGCTGGGCGTGCTGTCGCAGGGCAAGCCGTGGCCCGCCGACACTGTCCAGGCGACGCTGATCGAGCCCGACGGGCTGGGCCAGACCGCCTATCTGCTGACCGGCAATTACCGGGTCATCCTGGATTATAATTGTTCCAATTTCTATGCGTTGAGCGTGGGGCTGCTGGCCGATGCCGTCGAACGTTAAGCTGGTCCTGCTCGCGGGGCTTGCGCTCGCCGTTCCGGCGCTGGCGCAGGACGCCCCGCCGCCATCGGATGGGCCGCAGGCAACGTCGGACCGATCGCCCGATCGCTATGACGAGGTCGGCTATGCGACCTGGTACGGCAACGAGCTGGCGGGCAACCGCACGGCCTCCGGCACGCCGTTCGATCCGCGCGCCTTCACCGCCGCGCACCGCACGCTGCCGATCGGCAGCTATGCCGAAGTGACGTCGATCGAGACCGGGCGGACGGTGCTCGTATTGATCAACGATCGCGGGCCGTTCACGCCGGGGTTGGTGATCGACCTGTCGCAAGCGGCGGCGCAAGCGATCGGCGTCGCCAGCCGCAAGCCCGTCCGGGTCCGCCGCGTGACGGCGACGCCCGCCGACCAGAATGCGCTGAAGAACGGCCGGGCGGGATCGCCGATCCTCGATACGCCGCCGGCCTTGCTCGCCGGGCTGCGCGCCAGGCTCACGGGCCAGCCGGTCGCGACGGCAGCGCCTCGGGCCGCAACGCCACCGCCACCGCCGATCGCCGCGCCACGCAACCCGGTCATCGCTCCTCGGGCTCCAGCGACGGTGCCGGTGCGTCCGGCCGTGACGGTGAAGGGCCGCTATTACGTCCAGGTCGCGGCCTTCAGCAGCCGTGAACGCGCCGATGCCGCAGCGCGCGGCCTGGGCGGCACGGCGACTCCCTTCAACAAATTGTGGCGCGTCCGCACCGGGCCGTTCGCCGATGCGAAATCGGCCCAGCGAGCGCGTGACGCCGCCGCCGCACGGGGCTATGGCGATGCCCGCGTCGTCCGTGACGACTGAATTACCGCGTAACTACGGATCTGTTTCCCCATGAAAAGAATCGCTGCCTTGCTCGCCGCCGTCGCGCTGACCACGCCCGCCGTCGCCAATCCCGAATTCAACACGCCCGCGCCGGTCGCCTATATGGTCGACCTGTCGTCGAACGCGGTGCTCTATTCGAAGGACGCCGACCGCCGCATGCCCCCGGCGTCGCTGGCGAAGATGATGACGGTCTATGTCGTGTTCGACATGATCAAGCGCGGCGAGCTGAGCCCCGACAAGCAATTCACGATGAGCCCCGAAACCTGGAAGAAATGGAATAACCAGGGCTCGACGATGTTCCTGAAGGTCAATGAAAGCGTCAGCGTCGACAATCTGCTGAAAGGCATCATCACGCTGTCGGGCAACGACGCCTGCGTCGTCATGGCGGAGGGGATTTCGGGCACCGAACAGGCGTTCACCGACCGGATGAACGACGCCGCGAAGAAGATCGGCCTCAACAACAGCCATTTCGGCACGTCGAACGGCTGGCCGGACAATGGCGTGACCTATGTCACGGCGCGCGACATGGCCAAGCTGGCCGAAGCGACGATCCGCAACTTCCCCGATCTCTACAAGCGCTATTACGCGCTGCCCAACTTCACCTGGGGCACCCGGATGAGCGGGGCGGCGATCGATCAGGCGAACCGTGATCCGTTGCTCGGCAACGTCAACGGCGCGGACGGCCTGAAGACCGGCCATACCGAGGAGGCCGGCTACAGCTTCACCGGGTCCGCGATCCAGAACGGGCGGCGGCTGGTGCTGGTCATCGCCGGGCTCGACAGCTTCAACGGACGCAAGAACGAATCGATCAAGTTCATGAACTGGGGCTTCGGCGCGTGGAGCGCGAAGCCGATCGTATCGAAGGGCCGGGAGGTCGCGACCGCCGACGTTCAGCTCGGGTCGGCGAGCACGGTCGGGCTGGTCGCCGCCGACAACCTTGCCGTCACGGTCCCGTCGGGCAGCAACCCCGCCATGACCGCGAGCGTGGTCTATGACGGCCCGCTCAAGGCGCCGATCAAGGCGGGCGACCATGTCGCCGACCTGATCGTCAAGACGCCGGGCATGGCGGATCAGAGCTTCCCGCTGGTCGCCGACAAGGATGTCGGCCAGGCCGGATTCTTCGGCCGCGCCTGGGCCGGTTTGATGCAATTGTTCGGCGGCTGATCGTGGGACAGGGGCGCTTCCTGTCGATCGAGGGCGGCGAGGGCGCCGGCAAATCGACCCAGGTGCGCCGGCTCGCCGATGCGTTGCGCGCGCGCGGGATCGAGGTCGTCGTCACGCGCGAGCCGGGCGGCAGCGACGGGGCGGAGGCGATCCGCGACCTGTTGATGCAGGGTGCGGTCAATCGCTGGAGCGCGCATACCGAGGCATTGCTGTTCGCCGCCGCCCGCGCGGACCATGTCGAAAAGGTGATCCGGCCGGCGATCGGCGCCGGGACCTGGGTGATTTCCGACCGCTATGTCGATTCGTCGCGCGCCTATCAGGGCGTGGCCGGCGGGATCGAGGATGCGGCGGTGCTGGCGCTGCACGGTTTCGGATCGCGCGGGCTGATGCCCGATCGCACCCTGGTGCTCGAAGTGCCGCCGGAAATCGGCGCCGAGCGGGCCTCGTCGCGGGACGGGGCGGGGGCGGACCGGTTCGCGGCGCGCGAGCGGGCGTTCCATGAGGACGTCGCCGCCGCGTTCCGCCGCTTTGCCGCCGCCGAGCCGGAGCGCGTGCGGCTGATCGATGCGAGCGGTGATGCCGATACCGTGGCCGCGGCGCTGCTGGCCGAGCTTGCCGACCTGCTGCCATGACGTCACTCTATGGCAACGCGCTGGCGAAACAGGCTTTTGCCACCGCGCTGGAGGGCGGGTCGCTCCACCATGCCTGGCTGTTCGCCGGGCCGGAAGGGGTCGGCAAGGCCAGTTTCGCGATGCTGGCCGCGCGCCGCATCCTGGCGGGCGCGGGGCAGCCCGGCGACTTCTCGATCCCGCCCGATGATCGCACCCAGCATCTGATCGATGCCGGCGCGCATCCCGATTTCCGCAAGCTCGAACGCTTGCCGAAGGACGAGAAGAAGCCCGATCAGGGACTCGCGCGCAGCATCACCGTCGCGCAGGTACGCGCGCTCGAACCGTTCCTGGGGGTCAAGCCGACCTATTCGGACCGCCGCGTCGTGCTGATCGATTCGGCCGACGACCTCGAACGCAACGGCGCCAACGCCTTGCTCAAGAACCTGGAAGAACCGCCGGCGGGGACGATATTCCTGCTGGTCAGCCACGCGCCGGGGCGGTTGCTGCCGACGATCCGCTCGCGATGCCGGCTGTTGCGGTTCGAGCCGCTCGGCGACGCCGACATGCGCGCGGCGCTGACCGATGCGGGCGCGAAGCCCGACGAGATCGACGAACTGGTGCGCGTGGGGCAGGGGTCGCCGGCACAGGCGCTGGCGATGGCGGGGCTCGATGTCGCGGGGCTCGACAAGGCGCTGGGCGAGCTGGCCAAGGGCGATCCGTCCAACGCCGTCCGCGCGCAACTGGCGAGCGCGCTGGCGCTCAAGGCCGCGCAGCCGCGTTACGAAGCGTTTCTCGACCGTGCCCCGCGCTTCATCGCCGCGCAGGCGCGCGGGCGCAGCGGCGAGGCGTTGCGGTCGGCGCTCGACGCCTATGACGCGGCGCGCAACCTCGCCGCCAGCGCGCTCGGCCTGTCGCTCGATGCGCAAGGGACGGTGTTCGAAATGGGCGGGATCGTCGCCTCGCTGGCGAACCGCCGCTGACCGCGCTAGGGGGTGGCGATGGCCGACCCCTATTATATCACCACCGCGATCAGTTACCCCAATGGCCGCCCGCATATCGGGCACGCCTATGAAGCGATCGCCGCCGATGCGATCGCGCGCTATCACCGCCAGGACGGCCGCGACGTGCGGTTCCAGACCGGCACGGACGAGCACGGCCTGAAGATGGTCCAGACCGCGCGCGACCGCGGCGTCGAAACGCGCGCGCTCGCCGATGAGATGTCAGGTTATTTCAAGGTGATGGACGATCGTCTGAACATCTCCTATGATCGTTTCATCCGCACGGTCGAACCCGATCATCATGCCGCCAGCCAGGCGATCTGGCGGGCGATGGCCGATGCGGGCGACCTGTATCTCGACCGCTATGAGGGCTGGTATTCGGTCCGCGACGAAGCATTCTACGACGAGAAGGAGCTGGTCGAGGGGGAAGGGGGCGCCAAGCTCTCCCCCCAGGGCACGCCGGTCGAATGGACGGCGGAGGAGACGTGGTTCTTCCGGCTCTCCAAATATCAGCAGCCGTTGCTCGATCATTACGCCGCCAACCCCGATTTCATCCGCCCGGACGCGCGCCGCAACGAAATCCTGCGCTTCGTCGAAGGCGGGCTGAGCGACCTGTCGGTGTCGCGCACCAGCTTCGATTGGGGCGTTCCCGTGCCGGGCAGCCCCGGCCACGTCATGTATGTGTGGGTCGATGCGCTGACCAATTATCTGACCGGGGTCGGCTATCCCGACGCGCTCGACCGTTACTGGCCCGCCGACCTGCATCTGATCGGCAAGGATATCGTGCGATTCCATACGGTTTACTGGCCAGCCTTCCTGATGAGTGCGAAGATCGCATTGCCCAGGCGGGTGTTCGGGCACGGCTTCCTGCTCAATCGCGGGGAGAAGATGTCGAAATCGGTCGGCAACGTCACCGACCCGATCGAGCTGGTCGATCGCTTCGGGGTCGACCCGCTGCGCTATTTCCTGCTGCGGGAAGTCAGTTTCGGGCAGGACGGCAGCTATTCGGAAGAGGCGATCGTCACGCGGTGCAACGCCGACCTCGCCAACAATCTCGGCAACCTCGCGCAGCGCTGCCTGTCGATCATCGCCAAGAACGGCGCGGCGGTGCCTGAGGCCGGGGAGGCGACCGCCGCCGAGGAGGCTTTGGTCGAGAGCGTGCGCGTGGCCGAGGCAGGGATGCGCGCGGCGATGACCGACCTCGCGCTGCACACCGCGCTGGAGGCGATCTGGGGCGCCGCGCGCGACGCCAACCAGTATTTCGCCGACCAGGCGCCGTGGAGCGTGCGCAAGACCGATCCCGCGCGCGCCGACACGATCCTCTATTACGCCGCCGAAGCCGTGCGCCGCATCGCGATCATGGCGCGCTGGGCGATCCCGGAAAGCGCCGACAAGCTGCTCGATCTGCTCGGGCAGGGGACCGGCGCGCGCAACTTCGACGCGCTCAATCGCCCAATCGCATCGGGCACGTCACTGTCGGCGCCGAGCGGCGTCTTCCCCCGGTTGGAGATGGAGGCGGCATGAGGCTCGCCGACAGTCATTGCCACCTCAACTATAAGGGCCTCGCCGAACAGCAAGGCGAGGTGCTGGCGCGCGCGCGGGCCAGCGGGGTGGTCGCGATGCTCAACATTTCGACCCGCGAGCGCGAATGGGACGACGTCATCGCGGTCGCGGAAGCGCAGCCCGACGTGTGGGCGACGGTCGGTATCCACCCGCATGAGGCCGACCAGCACCCGCATGTCGACACCGCCAGGCTGGTCGAGCGCGCCCGGCATCCCCGCGTCGTCGGGATCGGCGAGTCGGGGCTCGATTATTATTACGACCATTCCGACCGCGAACGGCAGCGCGCCAGTTTTCGCGCGCATATCGCCGCTTGCCGCGACACCGGGCTGCCGATCGTCGTCCACACGCGCGATGCGGAGGACGACACGATCGAAATCCTGCGCGACGAAATGGGGAAGGGGGCCTATCGCGGCGTCATCCACTGCTTCACCGCAAGTGGCGATTTCGCCGACAAGGCACTGGAACTTGGGCTTTATATCTCGATCTCCGGCATCGTGACGTTCAAGAACGCAAAGGACTTGCAGGAAACCGCCGCCCGCCTCCCGCTGAACCGCCTGCTGATAGAGACCGACGCACCGTTCCTTGCGCCGGTGCCCAATCGCGGCAAGACGGGCGAGCCGGCGTTCGTTGCCGACACATGCCGGTTTCTCGCCCAGCTACGCGGCGAGGACGCCGGACAACTCGCCGACACGACGCGCGCCAACTTCCACACATTGTTCGATAAAACGACGGCATGAAGGTCCGTATTCTCGGCTGCGGAACGTCGTCGGGGGTGCCGCGGATCGGGAACGATTGGGGCGCGTGCGATCCCGCCAACGCGCGTAACCGCCGCACGCGGGCGTCGGTGCTGGTCGAAACCGCGACGACCCGCATCCTGGTCGACACCGGGCCGGACATGCGCGAGCAATTGCTGGCGGCGGGCGTCGACCGGCTCGATGCCGTGATCTGGACGCACGACCATGCTGATCACACCCATGGCATCGATGACCTGCGCCAGATCTTTCATGCGATGCGCCGCCCGGTGCGCGGCCTGGCGCGACCGGCGACGGCGGCGATCCTGCGCAGCCGGTTCGCCTATGTGTTCGAAGGCATGAATGGCTATCCGCCGACCGTGGCGCTGGAGGAATTGCCCGATCGGCTGACGATCGGCGATATCGCGATCACGGTCGCGGACCAGCCGCACGCCGACATCGTTTCGGCGGGGCTGCGCTTCGACGGCGACGACGGATCGATCGGATATGCCACCGATTTCAATGTGATGACTGATGATATGCGTGTGCTGTATCAAGGGCTCGATGTCTGGATCGTCGACGTCCTGCGCCGTCATCCGCATCCGAGCCATCCGCATCTGGCCGAGGCTTTGCCGTGGATCGCCGACCTCGCGCCGAAACGCACCGCCTTGACCCATCTCGACCAGTCGATGGATTATGAAACCCTGCTCGGCGAACTGCCATCGGGCGTCGAACCGGGCTATGACGGGCTGGAATTCGAGGTCGGGCGATGAGCGATCAGGCGGGAAACGCGATCTTCTACGCGCTGTTGCTGATCCTGCCGCTGTCGGCGCTGCTCGCGCGGCGGATGCCGCTGGGGCGCGTGGCGGTGGTCGGCATCTTCGCGACCGGATTGCTGATCGTCGCCCTGGTCAACCGCAACGAATGGCTGGTGTCGGGCACGCGCGAATTATTCTATGGCCGCGATCAGTCGGTGGTCGGCGACGAAGTCCGCATCGCGATGGCGCAGGACGGCCATTTCTACGCGCGCGCGACGATCAACGGCACCGAGCGTACCTTGCTGGTCGATAGCGGCGCGAGCTTCACCAGTCTGTCGGCCGACACCGCTGCGGCGGCGAACGTCGCGATCGACTCGGTCGAGCCCAGGATTCCGCTCGACACCGCCAACGGCATGGTGATGGCGCAGCCGGCGACGATCGGCGAGCTGCGCGTCGGCGGCATCACCGCCCGCGATGCGCCGGCGGTGGTGTCCGCGGCGTTCGGCGACCAGGACGTGCTGGGGATGAGTTTCCTGTCGAAGCTCAAGGCCTGGCGGGTCGAGGGGGAGACGCTGGTCCTCGTCCCCCAACACGAGTAGATTTTACATAATGTATATTATCAATCTCGATGATGCAAGCGTGAAGGGGCTCCCCCGCTCGTGAGCAGCACAGGAATCGCCCCTGACAATATCGACCGTCTCGTCGCGATCATGGCGCGGCTACGCGATCCGGAGCGCGGGTGTGAATGGGACACGGTGCAGACGTTCGCGACGATCGCGCCGTACACGATCGAGGAAGCCTATGAAGTCGCCGACGCGATCGAGCGCGCCGACATGGCCGACCTCAAGGATGAGCTTGGCGACCTGTTGCTCCAGGTCGTGTTCCATGCGCGGATGGCCGAGGAAGCCGGCGATTTCGCGCTCAGCGACGTCGTGACCGCGATCTGCGCCAAGATGGAGCGCCGGCATCCGCATATCTTCGGTGACGCGACCGAGGGCGGCCATCATCTGTGGGAGCAGATCAAGGCCGACGAACGCGGCGCCAAGGGCGCACGCAGCGCGCTGGATGGCGTGGCGATCGGCTTGCCGGCATTGTTGCGTGCCGAAAAGCTCCAGAAGCGTGCGGCGCGCACCGGTTTCGACTGGCCCGACCCGAGCGGCGCGCGCGCCAAGATCGACGAAGAACTGGCCGAAGTCGAAGCGGCGGCGAACGATGACGATCGTATGGAGGAAATCGGCGACCTGTTGTTCGCGGTCGTCAATTGGGCGCGCAAGCTCGGCATCGAGCCCGAAGCCGCGCTACGCGCCGCCAATGCCAAGTTCGAACGGCGCTTTCGGTCGATGGAGACGCAGGCTGGCGACACGTTCGCCGCGCTCGATCTCGATGCCAAGGAGGCGTTGTGGAGCCGGGCCAAGGCGTCGCCCCTGCCCTGACAGCCCGCCGAGTTCCTGCTCTGTTCCGCGATCAGCGCTGGAGAAAGCGCTCGTAATCGGTGGGCGCCATCCGCACGTCGTAGATCGCCGTATCGCCCTCGGTATCGCTCGCCAGCACTTCGCCGTGCTGGTGCAGCCATGCGGCCCCCGCGCCATCACCGGCATCGAGACGGATCGTGTAGCGGCGGTGCCCGGCGGTGAGCTTGGCGGCGACCTCGCGGGTCAGGTCGTCCACCCCTTCCCCGCTGATCGCCGAGATCGCGACGACATCGTCACGGCGGGACGATTCGGCGATGGCGTCGGCGCGCGCATCATCGTCGAGCATATCGAGCTTGTTCCACGCCTCGATCCGCGGCGTCGTTTCCGACACGCCGATGTCGGCCAGCACCGCCTCGACATCAGCGCGCTGCGCTTCGCTGTCGGGGTGCGCGATGTCGCGGACGTGGATGAGGAGGTCGGCCGACACCACTTCCTCCAGCGTCGCCTTGAACGCCGCGACCAACTGCGTCGGCAGTTCGGAGACGAAGCCGACCGTGTCTGACAGGATCGCCTTGTCGATCCCCGGCAGCGAGATTTGCCGCAGCGTCGGGTCGAGGGTCGCGAACAGCAGATTTTCCGCCATGACGTCAGCGCCCGTCAAGCGATTGAACAGCGTCGACTTTCCGGCATTGGTATAGCCGACCAAGGCGATCACCGGCCATGGCGCGCGCTGGCGGCGATCGCGGTGCAGGCCACGCGTGCGGCTGACCTGATCGAGTTCCTTGCGCAGCCGCGCCATGCGGTCGCGGATCAGGCGGCGGTCGGCCTCGATCTGCGTTTCGCCGGGGCCGCCCAGGAAGCCGAACCCGCCGCGCTGGCGCTCGAGGTGAGTCCAGCTCCGCACCAGCCGCCCCGCCTGATAATCGAGATGGGCGAGTTCGACCTGTAGCCGGCCTTCGGCGGTCGCGGCGCGTTCGCCGAAGATTTCGAGGATCAGGCCGGTGCGGTCGATCACCTTGCATTCGAGCGCGGTTTCGAGGTTGCGTTGCTGCACGGGCGTCAGCGCCCCGTCGATCACGACCAGCCCCGCTTCCTCCATCCGCACCTGCGCCGCGAGCTGCTCGACCTGGCCCGAGCCGATCAGGGTCGCCGGCTTGGGCGCGCGGACGCGGAAGGCGATCTTCTCGACCACCGCGACCCCGATCGCCAGCGCGAGCCCGGCCGTCTCCGCGAGCCTAGCATCGGCATCGCGGCTGGCATTGCCCTGGTCGGGCAGCACGACGATCGCCCTCGCCCCGCGGGCGAAGTCGTCGCGATCACGTTCGAAACCCGTGCTCAATCTTCGCTATTGTCCGTTGAATCTTCGGCCAAATTCAGCGCACGCGCCGGCTGGATGGTCGAGACCGCATGCTTGTAGACCAATTGCGCCATGCCTTCACGCTCCAGTAGCATGCAGAACAGGTCGAACGACGCGATATGGCCCTGGAGCATCACGCCGTTGACCAGGAACATCGTCACGCTATCTTCCGACTTGCGCACCGCGTTCAGGAAGATTTCCTGGAGCAGCGGCTGCTTCTTCTGCGCTTCGCCCACCGCATCGACGATCGCGCCGATATCGATCGGGTTGGACGGCATGATGGTCGAGATCGCATGCTTGTAGATCAGCTGCGACTGCCCGTCGCGGCGCAGCAGCACGCTGAAATTGTCGAACCACGTCACGATGCCCTGCAGTTTGACGCCCTTGACGAGGAACATCGTCACCGGGGTCTTGGATTTGCGCAGCGCGTTGAGGAAGAGGTCCTGAAGCGAGGTCTGTTTGTCGGCCATTATCGGTCCTTGGTCTTGGCGGGCGCGGATGCCCCGCTTGGGCGCCGTTTTCCGGCGTCTGAAACAAGCGCCCACGCGGCGCCCGTGGTGCCAATGTATGCTGACGTCTTCGTTACGTCCAGCGCCGCGCGCTTATTCGTCGCGGCTGTCGGTGATCCCGAGCAGCTTGAGTTTGCGGTGCAGCGCCGATCGCTCCATGCCGATGAAGGTGGCGGTGCGCGAGATATTGCCCGAAAAGCGCCGGATCTGGACGCGCAGATATTCGCGCTCGAACGTCTCGCGCGCTTCACGGAGCGGCGCGCCCATCATCGCCGAGGCCCCTGCCCCGTCGCCATTGCCGCCCAGCACTTCGGCGGGGAGCAGGTCGACGTCGATGCGCCCGATGCGGTCGCCAGGCGCGAGGATGATGGTGCGCTCGACGACGTTGCGGAGCTGGCGGACATTGCCCGGCCATTCGTAGCTTTGCAGCGCGACCATGGCGTCTTCGGCGACTTCGGGCGTCGGGACGCGGCGCTCGTTCGCATAGTGCGCGACGAAATGTTCGACCAGCGCCGGGATATCCTCACGCCGGTCGGTCAGCGGCGGGATCGCGACGGGCACGACGTTGAGGCGATAATAGAGGTCCTCGCGGAACCGGCCCTCGGCGATTTCCCCGGTCAGGTCGCGCGCCGTGGCCGACACCACGCGGACGTCGACCTTCACGGTGCGCTGGCCGCCGACGCGGGTGAAGCTCTGGTCGGTCAGCACGCGGAGGATGCGGCCCTGGGTCGCGACCGGCATGTCGGCGATCTCGTCGAGGAACAGCGTGCCGCCATGCGCCTGTTCGAGCAGGCCGGTGCGGACGAGGTCGCCGCCCTCCTCGATCCCGAACAATTCCTCCTCGACGCGTTCCGGCGTCATCCGCGCCGCGCTGACGATGACGAAGGGACCCTGCGCACGCTGGCTCCAGCTGTGCAGCAGCCGCGCGGCGACTTCCTTGCCGACCCCCGCCGCCCCCATGATGAGCACGCGGCTGCCGGTGCCCGCGACTCGCTTTAGCGTGGCGCGGACGGTGTTGATCGCCCCCGAATTGCCGGTCAGGTCGGTGTCGCGCCCGGCCGAGGCGCGCAGGCTGGCGACTTCCTGGCGCAGCCGCTCGGTCTCGGTCGCGCGCGCCACCATGAGCAGCAAACGATCGGCGTTGAACGGTTTTTCGATGAAATCCACCGCGCCACGGCGAATTGCGGCGACCGCGGTGTCGATGTTGCCATGGCCGGAGATGACGAGGACCGGGATCGACGAGTCGCGGCGCTTGATTTCGTCAAGCAAATCGAGCCCGTCCAGCCGCGATCCCTGGAGCCATACGTCGAGCAGCACGAGACTGGGCCGGCGCGTCGCGATCGCCTCCAGCGCGGCGTCGCTGTCGGCGGCGGCGCGAGTCTCGTACCCCTCGTCCTGAAGCACGCCGGCGACGAGTTCGCGAATGTCCTGCTCGTCATCGACGACGAGGATGTCGAGGCTCATGATCTTGGTCCGCTTCTGGTGAGCACGGCGAGCGCGCCCTCGCTTTGGGTGGTTTCCGCCGGGTCGCGGCTATCGTCGAGCAATGCGTCGAGCGCGGCGGTGTCGAACACGATCGTGACGACGGTGCCGCCGCCCGGCCGATCGGCGAAGGCGATCGTGCCGCAATGTTCCTCGATGATCTTCTTGACGATCGCGAGGCCGAGGCCGGTGCCGCGCGCGCGGGTGGTCATATAGGGTTCGACGATGCGGTCGCGTTCGACCGGCAGGCCGATCCCGTCATCGGCGACCTCGACCGTCGCGTGGCGATCGTCGTGCGACAGCGTCACCGCCACCATCCCCGCCAGCCCCTCGCCGCGCGCCTCGATCGCTTCGACCGCATTCTTGACGATGTTGGTCAGCGCCTGGCCGATCTGGCGGCGGTCGCACACCAGCGGCATCGCGTCCGGCGCGCTGAGGGTGAAGCGAATCGCCGGATGCGCGACTTCGTGCAGGAACAGCGCCTGCCGCGTCAGGTCGATCAGCGATTCCTGGTGGAACACGGGTTTCGGCATGCGCGCGAACGACGAGAACTCGTCCACCATCCGGCGCAGATCGCCGACCTGACGCACGATCGTGTCGGTCAGTTGGCCGAAGATCGTGTCGCCCGCCTCGACCATCTTGCCGTAGCGGCGCTGCAGGCGCTCGGCGGCGAGCTGGATCGGGGTCAGCGGGTTCTTGATCTCGTGCGCGATGCGCCGCGCGACGTCGGACCAGGCGGCGCGGCGCTGGTCGAGCAATTGCTGGGTGATGTCGTCGAAGGTCAGGACGCGGCCGTCGTCATCGGCGGTGATGCGCACCGCGAGCGTGCGCTTTTCGCCGCTGGCGGTCAGCTCGATGATCGCCTCGCGCGCGTCGCCCGCCAGCATCCCGGCGAGGTCGGGCGAGACATCGGCGAGCTGCGCGCCGACCGCGGTTTCCGCGTCGAGCTTGAGCAATTCGGCGGCGGATGCGTTGAGCAACCGGATCGCCCCGTCGCCATCGACCGAGATCACCCCGGCGCTGACCCCCGACATCACCGCCTCGATCAGCGCGCGGCGGCGTTCGAGCGCGCCCGTTTGCTCCTCTAGCCGGCCGGTCATCGTGTTGAACGCATTGGCCAGCGTGCCGACCTCATCCTCGGTGCGGGGATCGGGAACCCGCGCCGACAGGTCGCCGTCCGCGACTCGCCGCGCGGCGCCGACCAACTGGTTGACCGGGCGCACCAGCCGATCCGCCACCACCAGCGCGATCCACACCGCGATGGCGATGATCAGCAGCGAGATGACGAGCAACGCCGCATTGAACTGGAGCTGGATCGCCCGCGACCGGGCGCGCAGCGCGTTGTAGTCGCCGACCGTGCGGTTGGCCAGGCTCAGCCGCTTCGCCATCTCCGCCGCGCCGCCTTCCCGCGTCGAATAGAGCAGCATGTCGGTGCCCGGAATGACGGTCAGCGAATAGGTGCGCTGGCTGTTGGTGCCGCGCACCGGCTGGCCGGCGGCAACCTTCTTGACGTCCTCCGGCAGGATCTTGTCTTCGAACTGTTCGGAATTGATCACACGATCGCGAAAGACGATCTTGCCGTCCGGATCGACCGAAAAGATCAGCGAGTTGGACAGGCTGCGCTGATAGACGTCCTGCAGGTATCGGTTGTGAAAATCGGCGCTGCCGACCGGCCACTTATAGGTGAAGATCATCTGGTTGACGTCGTTGGCCATGGCGACATTTTCCTTGTCGACATAGCTGATCAGCTCTTCATACGACGCTTCGGCCAGGTTCTTGCTGTTCTCGATCACGTCGCGCACCCGGCCCGACGACCAGAATTCGGCGCCATATTGGAACAGCACCGACGCGATCACCGCGAGCAGGACCGTGGGAACGCTGGCGAGGATCGAGAAGATGGCGACCAGACGGACGTGCAGCTGCGCCTGCCCCCCGGCCTCGGACTGCGCCGCCCGGCGCCTGGCGATGCGGCGGCCGAACAGCACGATCAGGCTGCCGCAGCAGATGAGGTTGGCGACGAGCAGGCTGGCGACCAGCGGCGGCGTCAGCAATTGCTGCGGCGCCTGGCCGCCCTTGACGATGAAGTAAGTGGCGACGGCGACAGCGATGGCGAGCGCGAACAGGCCAAGCTCGATCGCAGGATTCAAATGCAGGCGCCGGCCCCAGGTATGCCGGGGCTCGGCGACGGTCGCCTCACCAATCATCGTTGCAGGATTACAACGCGTTTGTGGCCGAGAAAACACATAATTAAGGCTATGTATCGCGCTTTGGCCTCATTCTGCCGCGCCGTCGATCCGGATGCCCAGCGTGTCGAGGCGTTTCCGGAGCGTGTTGCGGTTGATTCCCATTGCCCGGGCGGCGCGCAATTGGTTGCCGCCATGGCGGGCGAGCATCGCCGCGATCAGCGGGCGTTCGACCTCCGAAATGATTCGTTCGTAGAGCGTGCCGTCGTCGATCCCGCGCGGGTCCTCGCGGGCCAGCCGGTCGATCCGCGCGCGTACCGCCGCGGCGAGGCTGATGTCGCCGGACGGCGCTACCTCCATCGGCGTGCCGAGAATGACGCTGAGTTCGGGCGCGCCGATCACTTCGTCCCGGCTCAGCACCGCCAGCCGGCGCATGATGTTTTCAAGCTGGCGGACATTGCCCGGCCAGTCGTGCGCCTCGATCGCGCGCACCGCCGCTTCGTCGAGGCGTTTGCGCGGCAGGCCGTGCTCGGCGGCACGGTCGAGGAAGTGGCGGGCGAGCAGGGCGATGTCCTGCCGGCGTTCGCGCAACGCCGGGAGCGTGACCGGCACGACGTTGAGCCGGTAGAACAAGTCCTCACGGAATTGCCCCGATTGCACCAGCGAATCGAGATCGCGGTTGGTCGCGGCGACGATCCGCACGTCGGCCTTGATCGTGCGCGCGCCGCCGACGGTGGTGAACTCGCCCGATTGCAGCACGCGCAGCAGCCGCGTTTGCGCCTCGATCGGCATGTCGCCGATTTCGTCGAGGAACAATGTGCCGCCCGCGGCTTGCTCGAACCGGCCGGCGCTGCGGGCTTGCGCGCCGGTAAACGCACCGCGCTCATGCCCGAACAGTTCGGCTTCGATCAATTCGCGCGGGATCGCCGCCATGTTGATCGCGAGGAACGGCGCATTGCGGCGCGGACCGAGATCATGGATCGCGCGCGCGACGAGTTCCTTGCCGGTGCCCGATTCGCCCGAGATCAACACGGTCAGGTCGTTCGAGATCACCCGCGCGATGACGCGATAGACGTCCTGCATTGCCGGCGACCGGCCGATCAGCGGCAGCGCGCGATCCTCGGCATCGACCGCGTCGCTCTCGCTCCCTCCCCGCCGCGCCAGCGCGCCGGCGACCGCGCGTGTCAGGTCGTCGAGGTCGAACGGCTTGGGGAGATATTCGTACGCGCCGACCTCGGTCGCGCGGATCGCCGTCGTCAATGTGTTCTGCGCGGACAGCATTATGACCGGCAGTTGCGGGTGGGACTCCGCCAGTCCCGCGACCATGTCGAGCCCGTTACCGTCGGGCAGCACGACGTCGCTGACGACGATATCGGGCGTATCGGTGCGCAAGGCGCGATCGAACTCGGCCAGGGTCGCGGTCGTCGTGACGCGGTGGCCCGCCCGGCGCAGCGCATGCGCGACGACGGTACGGATCGCGGCATCGTCGTCGAGCACCAGGATGTGGCCCGCGCGGCTCATTCGCCCCTCGCCAGCAGGATACGGAACACGGTCATCTCCGGCGCCCCCTCGCGCGCATATTGCACCACCCCGCCCATGTCGCGGACCAATTTGTCGACCAGGGCGAGGCCGAGCCCCTGCCCCTCGCGCTTGCCCGATACGAACGGGTTGAACAGGTGATCGGCGATCTCGGCCGGCGCGCCCGGTCCGTTGTCCGCGACGCACAGCTCGATCGGCAAGCGGCGGCGCGGCTGGCCGGGGCCGGCATCGATCGCCAGGCCATGGCGATAGGCGGTGCTGAGCAGGATGCGCGGCGTCTTGACGTCATCGAGCGCTTCGGCGGCGTTTTTCAACAGGTTGATCAGGATCTGGAGCAGCGCATCACGATCGATCAGGACGGGCGGCAGCGACGGATCGAAGCTTTCCTCGATGCTGATGTCGCGCGCAAAGCCGGTCTGCGCGACGCGGCGGGCATGGTCGAGCAGCGGATAGATATTGGCCGGCGCGGCGGTCAGCGGACGGTTGTCGGTGAAACCCTGCATCCGGTCGATCAGCGCCGCGACGCGATCGACCTCGGTGGTGATCAGCGTGGTGAGTTCCTCCCCCGCCCCCTCGCCCGCCAGCAACTGCGCAGCGCCGCGAATGCCCGACAGCGGGTTCTTGATCTCGTGCGCCAGCATCGCCGCCGCGCCGATCGCCGCGCGGGCTCCGCCGCGTTCGGCGGATTGCCCGACGCGCCGCGCCTCGCCCGACGGATGCAAAGCGATCGTCCGCCAGCCGGGATGGTCCGCGATCGCCGTCTCGTAATAATCGACCCGCAGCCGCCCGGTGCGGTCGGTGCCGATATCGAAATCGAACGCCGACACCGCGCGCCCGTCGCGCGCGTTCGGTGGCGATGTCAGCACGCCCGCCAGCGGCATCGCCCGCATCGCGCGTTCCGACAGGTTGAGCAGCAACTCGCATTCCGCGTTGGCGTTGGCGACGCGGCTATCGGGATCGATCACCAGGATCGCGATCGGCAGCCCGGCGAACAACTCTGCGAAGCTTGGCGCGCCCGGCGCGTCAGGCGGCAGCGCGGTGTCGCCAGGGTGCATAGAAATCGGCCAGCATCGCCTTCACCCGGTCGGGATCGGCTTCCTGATTGACGGCGTTGCGGAACGCCGCCGAGCCGTCGAGCCCCTTGGTGTACCAGCCGATATGCTTGCGCATCATATTGACGCCGACTTCGTTGCCGTAATGCGCCAGCATCTCTTCGTAATGCCCTGCGATCACGTCATATTGCTCGCCGATCGACGGGTCTTCGATCGTCCGCCCCGACGACAGGTGCGCCATCACCTGATTGAGCAGCCATGGCCGCCCATACGATCCGCGCCCGATCATCACGCCATCGGCGCCCGATTGCGCGAGCGCGCGGTCGGCGTCTTCGGGCGAGCAGATGTCGCCGTTGACGATCACCGGAATCGACACCGCGTCCTTGACCGAGCGGACGAACGCCCAATCGGCCTCGCCCTTGTACATCTGGTTGCGCGTACGGCCGTGGACGGTGACCATCTGCACGCCGAGATCCTGCGCGATCCGCGCCAGTTCGGGCGCGTTGAGGCTGGCATGATCCCAGCCCATCCGCATCTTGAGCGTGACCGGCGCCTTCACCGCCTTCACGCACGCCTCGACGATCGCGCCGGCGAGCTTCAGGTCGCGCATCAGCGCCGAGCCGGCGTCGCCGTTGGTCACCTTGCGCACCGGGCAGCCCATGTTGATGTCGACGATCGCCGCGCCCTTGTCCTCGGCGAGCTTGGCCGCCTCCCCCATCTCGTAGGGCGTGCAGCCGACCAGCTGCATCGACACCGGCTCCTCGATCGCGTCCCACATCGCCTTCTGGATCGACTGGCGCGTCTCGCGGATCGCGGCCTGGCTGGCGATCATCTCGGTCACGTTGAGGCCCGAGCCGAAGCGCCGCACCAGGCGGCGGAACGGCAGGTCGCTCACGCCGGTCATCGGCGCGAGGATCACGGGGGTCTCGATCCGGACCGGACCGACCTGGATGGGGGCGAGCTTGCTCATGTGCCTAAAAATCGGGCAGCGCATAGCTTGTAGTGTCCAGACTGGCAAGGCGCGGGGGCCTCGGCTAGGCGCAGTGCATGGTGACTGACACACACACCGTCGCGCTGATCGTCGCTGCCGGCAAGGGCGAGCGGGCGGGCGGCGACGTGCCCAAGCAGTTCCAGCTTCTCGGCGGGCTGCCGCTGGTCGAGCATGCGCGGCGGGCGCTTGCCGGCCATCCCCGCATCGACCGCGTGATTACCGTGGTGAGCGAAGGCGCGGCGGTCGCGGGCGAGACGGCGATCGGCGGCGCGACGCGGCGGGAGTCGGTGCGCAACGGGCTGGAGGCGATCGGCGACGCGGCCCGCGTGCTCATCCACGACGCCGCGCGGCCGATCGTCCCGGCGGCAGTGGTCGACCGCCTGCTGGCGGCGCTCGATGACGCGCCCGGCGCCGTCCCCGTCCTGCCGGTGGCCGATACGCTGGCGGCGAATGGCGAGGCGTTGGGCGACATTGTCGACCGGTCGTCGCTTGCCCGCGTCCAGACCCCGCAAGCGTTCGCTTTCGCCGCGATCCTCGCCGCTCACCGCGCCTGGCCGGCGAGCGAAGAAGCCACCGACGACGCGCAGATCCTGCGCCGCGCCGGTTATCGGGTCGCGACGGTCGCGGGCGATCCGTTGCTCGACAAGATAACCTATCCCGGCGACCTCGCGCTCGCCGAGGCGAGATTGGGGGCGACCATGCGTGTTCGGACGGCGATGGGGTTCGATGTCCACCGGCTGGTCGCGGGCGAGCAATTGTGGCTCGGCGGCGTGCTGATCCCGCACGACAAGGGCCTGTCCGGGCATAGCGACGCCGACGTCGCGCTCCACGCCATCACCGACGCGGTGCTGGGCACGATCGCGGCGGGCGATATCGGGACGCATTTCCCGCCGAGCGATCCGCGATGGCGCGGCGCGGAATCGGGACAGTTCCTCCGGCACGCCGCGTCGCTGGTCGCGGCGCAGGGCGGCGTGATCGACTTCGTCGACCTGACGATCATCTGCGAAGCGCCCAAGGTCGGGCCGTGGCGTGCGCCGATTCGGGATCGCGTCGCCGCGCTGTTGGGGCTTGCGCCCACGCAAATTAGCGTCAAGGCCACGACGACCGAGCGGCTGGGCTTTACCGGGCGCGGTGAAGGGATCGCGGCGCAGGCGGTCGTAACGGTCAGGGCGTAGGGGCGTACGATGAAGAAGATGATGGGCGCGTCGATCGCTTTATGGGCGGGAATGATCGCGACGGGCGCGCAGGCCGCGGATGCCGCGCCGTGCGTGACGGAAGCGGAAGCGCAGAGTGTCCTCCTCGTGCTGGCGCCCGACGCCATTCGCGCGGTCGCGCAGAAATGCTCGTCGCTGCCCGAAACCGCGACGCTGCGCGGTGGTCTCGCCAAGTTTCTGGAGCCCTATGATGCGGCGGCGACCAGCGCCTGGCCCCAGGCCGGCCCGGTGCTGTCGAAGATTGCCGGCCCCGAGATGAAGGGGATCGATCCGGCGACCATGAAGCCCATGCTCGGGGCGATGGTGGGTGCGATGGCGGCGGACAAGGTGAAGCCGGCGGACTGCCCGACGATCGAGCGTGTCATGACCTACATCGCGCCGCTGCCCCCCGCCAACGTCGCCGGACTGGCGGCATTCGCGGCGGCAAGTTCATCGAAATCGGGCAAGAGCCCGCTCCCGATCTGCCCGGCCGCCCCCGCGCCCGTTCCGCCCGCGGCCAAGTGACCGACACCGTCCTCCCCGCCGAACTCGTCGAGGCCGCGCGCCGCGTGGTGGAGGCGAACCGCGCGCTCGGCCGGCGGTTCGCGGTCGCCGAAAGCTGCACCGGCGGCCTGGTCGCGGCGGCGATCACCGAGATTCCCGGATCGTCGGACGTGCTGCTCGGCGGACTGGTCACCTATTCCAACGAGTCGAAGCACGAACTGCTCAGGGTCAGCAACGACGTGCTCGACACGTTCGGCGCGGTATCGGTCGCGACCGCCTGGTCGATGGCGCAGGGCGCGCTGGAGGCGACCCATGCCGATATCGCGGTCGCGATCACCGGGATCGCCGGGCCGGGCGGCGGCAGCGACAAGAAGCCGGTCGGCACCGTGGTGTTCGCCCGCGCCGAGCGGGACGCCGATCCGTCCGACGTCGTCGCCGACCGCAAGGAGTTCGGCGACCTGGGGCGCGGCGGCGTGCGGCTTCAGGCTGCGCTGGTCGCGCTCGAACTGTTGATGCCGCGCGAGTCGGAAGCCGCGTAGAGCGCGGCGGCGCGATCCTCGAACGCGCCGATCATCTTGCGCAGCGCCTGGCCGAACACTTGCCCGGCCAGCATCTCGAACATCTTGTTCTTGAACGCGAAATCGACCGCGAAATCGACCTCGCACCCGCCCGGTGCGGGCCGGAAGGCCCAGTCGTTGGTCAGGTATTTGAGCGGCCCGTCGAGATAATCGACATGGATGCTGCCGGGCCGCGACTTGCGCACCGTGGACGTGAAGGTCTCGCGCAGCCCCTTGAACCCGACGATCAGGTCCGCGACCATCTCGGTCGAACTGTTCGACCGGATCCGCACCGCCGTCACCCAGGGCAGGAACTCGGCATAGCGGCCCACGTCCGCGACCATGTCGAACATCTGTTCCGGCGTGTAGGGCAGCCGGCGAGTCTCAGCGTGGCGTGGCATCGGTCTTCCGGGCGAGCTTGGCTTCCCGCGCCGCGCGCATCTTCGCGAAATCGTCGCCGGCATGATAGCTCGACCGCGTCAGTGGCGAGCTGGCGACCAGCAGGAATCCCTTGGCGCGGGCGATCGCGGCATAGGCGTCGAACGCCTGCGGTGTCACGAAGTCCATCACCTTGGTGTGGCGCGGGGTCGGCTGGAGATATTGTCCCATCGTCAGGAAATCGACATCGGCGGAGCGCATGTCGTCCATCACCTGATGCACTTCGAGGCGCTCCTCGCCGAGCCCGAGCATCACGCCCGACTTGGTGAAGATCGACGGATCGTGGGTCTTCACGCTCTCCAGCAACCGCAGCGAGGCGTAGTAGCGTGCGCCGGGGCGGATCGTCGGATAGAGCCGCGGCACGGTTTCGAGATTGTGATTATAGACGTCGGGCCGCGCCTGGACGATCGATTCGACCGCCGCTTGCGCCTTGTTGCGGAAATCGGGGGTCAGGATCTCGATCGTCGTGTTGGGCGTGTTGCGGCGCAAGGCCTCGATCACCTTGACGAACTGGCTGGCGCCGCCATCGGGCAGGTCGTCACGATCGACCGAGGTGATGACGATATGTTCCAGCGCCATTTCGGCGGCGGCGGTGGCGACATGCTCCGGTTCCAGCGGATCGACCGCGCGCGGCATGCCGGTCTTGACGTTGCAGAACGCGCAGGCCCGCGTGCAGGTGTCGCCCAGGATCATCACCGTGGCGTGCTTCTTGGTCCAGCACTCGCCGATATTGGGACACGCCGCTTCCTCGCACACGGTCGCGAGGTTGAGGCGGCGCATCAGCGCCTTGGTCTCCGCGAACGCGCCGCCACCGGGGGCCTTGACGCGGATCCAGTCGGGCTTGCGCACGCGCGGTTCGCGCAGCGTCGGCGAAATCTCATTCATAAGCGCGCAGATAGCGATCCCGCGCCGCCCTTGCCACCCCTTCCCCGCCTTGGCACAGACAAGGCATGACCGATTTCAGCGACCTTATCGACGGCTATCGCCGCTTCCGCACCAGCGAGTATCGCCGGCACCGTGAGCGCTGGGAGGAATTGAGCGAGGGACAGAGCCCGCGCGTCATGGTGATCGCCTGTTCGGACAGCCGAGTCGATCCCGCGCAGATCTTCGATACCGTGCCGGGCGAGATATTCGCGGTGCGCAACATCGCCAACCTGGTCCCGCCGTTCGAACTGGGCGGCGGGCGGCACGGTGTGTCGGCGGCGCTGGAATTCGCGGTAACGCAGCTGGAAGTGCCGGAGATCGTCGTGCTGGGCCATGGATCGTGCGGCGGCGTCGCGGCGAGCCTGTCCAAGGCATTCGAAGGGGCGCCGCCGGGGGCCGGCGGGTTCATCGCGCATTGGGTCGACATGCTCGACGACGCCCGCGACCGGATCGTCGCCCAATACGGCACCGGCCCCGAAGCGGTCCGCGCGCTGGAACTGGAGACCGTGCGCGTCTCGATCAGGAACTTGCGCACCTTCCCCTGCATCCCCGAGCGCGAGGCGGCGGGCAAGCTCAAGCTGAAGGGCGCCTATTTCGCGATCGCCGATGGCGTGCTGCACGTCATGGACGACGAATCGGGCGAGTTCGCGCCGGCGTGAGCGGCGAAAGGTCACACCAGGGTCACACTATCGCGTACACTTGGGCAAGCCGGGGTGACAGGCTTCGGGTCGTGCGCGTGGCCATCCGCTGACGGTGTCAGACGAAATCCAACACTTCCATCCATTTAGAGTGAGCTTCGCTCACGATTGCACATAGCCTGAGTGACGGATGTAATTGGCGCATTCACTTGGGCTAAATGTTTGTAGGATGGCTGCGAGCGCGTCGCAGATGGCGTCGAACGATCGGG
>Ga0153956_1001015_pt1 | contig 27635 bp, 26 predicted proteins | sample TSFL040MetaG_FD_104704 | JGI IMG/M metagenome (GOLD analysis project Ga0153956, IMG submission 104704) | Attine ant fungus gardens microbial communities from Florida, USA - TSFL040 MetaG | ecosystem: Host-associated > Fungi > Mycelium > Unclassified | place: USA: Florida, Wekiwa Springs... | reverse complement strand
GGCGTAGAGGTCGTGGATCGCTTCGAAGATCGCCCGGTGGCGGTCGAGGTAGAAGTCGGCGGCGTTGAGCTTGACCTCGTCGATGACGCGGGTCAGGGTCGGCTCGGCGACCAGCATCGCGCCGAGGACGGATTCCTCGGCCTCGATGTTCTGCGGGGGTACGTGGCTTGCCGGGGGCGGAGGCATTCAGGGACTAGGGATAGACGGTGGGGCGGATAGACGAAGGCGCGGCGGGGGAGCCACGGGGGACGGGGGAACCGATCAAACCAGAGCCGACCCGCGGGCCGGGCACGCGACGGTGCAAATACGTGAAAAAGAAGTCGACGCTCCGGGCACACGAACGCGGCAGATGCGGCGGCGGCCATCTCCTCCTGGGGCGCCGTGGGCCAGCCTCGCAAGGACGCAGGGAAGTGAGCTGAGGGAAGCGCACTAACGTGAGTGACCCGAAGCGAACGACCGAGGACACCGCGAGGCGCCCCCACGGCGCCCCAGGGGTTACTTCTCCTCGGAGATGATCGTCTTGACCGCGGCGATGTTGCCATCGCCGAGGTCGATCTCGACCATGAAGGTGCCGAGCTCGCGCAGCGGCTGGTCGAGCATGACTTTGCGTTTGTCGATCCGCAGTTCACGCGCGTCGCGCAGGGCGTCGACGATCTGCTGCGGGCCGACCGAGCCGAAGAGGTGGCCGTCCTCGCCCGCGCGCTCGTGGATCGTGATCACGGTTTTGGACAGCAGGCCGGCGGCTTCGCGTTCGCGCGCGACGCGGGCTTCGGCGGCGCGCTCGGCGGCCTCCATGCGGCGCTGTGCTTCCTCGAGCGCGCCCGGGGTGGCGGGCTGCGCCAGCTTGCGCGGCACCAGGTAGTTGCGCAGGTAGCCGGGCGCGACGTCGACGGCCGCGCCGCGCTCGCCGAGGTTCTCGACGTCGGCCAGCAGGATCGCCTGTGCCATCAACGCTCTCCGACGTACGGCAGGAGCGCGATCTCGCGCGCCCGCTTCACGGCCACCGAGAGCTGACGCTGGTGGGCGCGGGAAAGGCCGGTGACTCGCCGGCCGCGCGTCTTCCCCTTGTCGGAGAGGAATCGGCGCAAAAGGTTCAGGTCCTTGTAATCGACTACTTCGGAATTGACCCGCGTGTATTTGCGGGGACGGGCGCGATCGGCGCCACGGCGGCCCCGACGGGCGCCTCCGGTCGATGAAGTCTCACGTGCACGGGGCATAAGCGACGGCGTAGCTTACAGATCGAGGTCGGTCGGCGCTTTCGCGCCGACCGACAGAGTTGCTAGGTCCCTTCGCGGGGCTAAAAGGGGATGTCGTCTTCCTGGGCGCCGCCGGTGGGCACGGGGCCGAAGTCCGATTCGTCGGCCGGGACGTCGCTCGGTGGCGGGTTGTACGACTGGGGCTGCTGCTGCTGCGGCGGTTGTTGCTGCTGTGGCTGGCCGCCGCCGTTGGGCGCGCCGCCGCCGTCGCGGGAGCCGAGGAACTGGACGGTGTTGGCGATGATCTGGATCGCCTGGCGTTTGCCGCCGTCTTTGGCTTCCCACTCGCGCCAGTCGAGGCGCCCTTCGATCGCCACCGGGCGGCCGCGCGAGAGGTAGTTGGCGCAGTTCTCGCCCTGGGCGCCGAAGACGACCACGTTGAAGAAGTTGGGCTTGTCGACCCACTGGCCGCTCTGGTCTTTGCGCCGGCTGTTGACGGCGACTCGCATCTCGCAAACGGACATACCGCCGTTGGTGCTGCGGAGTTCAGGATCCTGGGTGAGGTTCCCGGTGATGACCACCACGTTCACGTTCGAAGCTGCCAAGAGAGTTCACTCCTCTGAATTCGTTGTTGACTTCCAGTCTAGGCCTGGGCACGGCGCGACTCTCCCCCCTCGGCGGGAGGGTTTTGACGGAAAGAGCGGGCGGAACCGGGAGAGGAGGAACTACTCGGCGGCGGCGGGCTCGGCCTGGTCGTCACGCTCGGCGGGACGATCCTCGCGGGGGCCGCGATCGCCGGGCGCGCCGGTGCGCTCGCGCGGGCCGGGAGCGGCGACGGCGGGCGGCACGATCGTCGGCGTGTTGGCGTCGACTTTGAAGATGCGGAAGCGCAGGACGCCGTCGGCGATCTTCAGTTCATGGTCGAGCGTGCCGAGGAGATCGGCCGGTGCCTCGAAGCGGAACCAGCGGTAGTCGGCCTCGGTGCGGCGGTTGATTTCGTAGGCCATCTTGCGCAGCCCCCAGGTGTTCTCCTGCTTGAGGCTGCCGGCCGCCTCGATCTGGCCGCGCGCCTGCTGCGCCAAGGCATCCCTGGCGGGGGCGTCCAGTTGGGGGTCCAGCATCAGGACCAGCTCATATTCACGTGGTGCGGCCAAAGCGACGGCGCACTATAGCGAGGTCAGTGCGGCGCGAACTCCTCGCTACCGTCGCCAGGCACGGATCGGGGTGCCGACGGGGGTTCTGGAACGGGTGCGGGAGCCGGTTCCGGCGCGGGCGGTGGAACGTATTCCGGCACCGGCGGAGGGGCCGGTTCGACCGCTTCAGGCGCCGGTTCCGGCGCGGTCGTGGGCGCCGGCCGGGCGTCCGGAGGGCGGTGCGGAGGCGGGCGATGGGCAGCGTGGCGATGGCCCTTGCGGGGGTGTCGCCGAGGCGGCACGGGCCGCGGTCGGGCCTCGGGCTTCGCCGCTCCGCGCGGGACCTTCGGCAGGCCCACGTTGGCGGGCACCGGCGGTGGCGCGGGCGCCCGTAGCAGTCCCGGCACCACTCGCAACGCGATGACCGCGACCACGACGATCGCCGCCGCCCGCGCGACCCCGCGCCACCTGATCCGGATCCCTGCCATACCCCCGCCAAGGGCCCGGCCAACCCGATCTCTCCCCCCACCAGCGCGGTGAGCGCGCGGTTATCGCCGCGCCGCGCGGGCCTTTTCGATGTCGGCGAGCTGATCGTCGACCCAGTCGCCGGGGTTGCGGCTGAAGATGATCTCGCGCAGGCCCTGGGCCAGCTCGGCCTTCTTCTCGGGCGCCATGGTCAGGGCGCGGTAGATCGCGTCCGACTGCTCCTGGATGTCGAAGGGGTTCACCGAGATCACCCAGTCCTCGAGCTCCTGGTGGGAGCCGGTGTTCTCGGAGAGCATCAGCACGCCGTCGCGGGTGTTGACCGCGGGCGCCTCCTTGGCGACCAGGTTCATGCCGTCGAAGATCGCGTTGACCATCAGCAGGTCGTAGTGCTTGTAGCGGGCCACCGCGTCGGCGAAGTTCTCGTAGATGCGCAGGTCGATCGGCATCCAGTCGGTGGTGCCGTGGCGATGGTTGACGACGGCGACCAGGGCTTCGATCCGCTCGCGGTACTCGGCGTACTCCGGCACATCCTGGCGCGAAGGCTGGAGGTGGGCGATGAAGGTGACCTGTTCGCGGAACTCCGGATGCTGGGTGAGGAAGGTGTCGAAGGCGGTGAAGCCGCGCAGCACGTTCTTCGAGAGGTCCGCCCGGTCGACCCGGATGATCAGGTAGCGCCGCCGCCGCTCCAGCACCTCGCGCTCCGCCTCCGCCACCTCCTTCGAGCCCGCCGCCCGCCGCAGCCGCTCGGCATCGATCCCCAGCGGGTAGGCGCGCGCCAGCGTCGTGTGACCCTTGTACGTCACTTCGGCGTTGAGGTAGTCGACGTCCGCGCCTTCCAGCAGTTCGTCGCAGCAACGCAGGAAGTTGATGCAGTACTGGGCGGTGTGGAAGCCGATGATGTCGTTGGCCAGCATCCCCTCGTAGATCGCTTCGCGGATCCGTCGCGGCAGCACCCGCCAGCTGTCCGGCTGGGACCAGGGGATGTGGACGAAGAAGTGCAGGAAGGCGTCGGGACGCGCCGCGCGGATCATCCCCGGCGCGGTGTAGAGGTGGTAGTCGTGGAGCATCACCAGCGGCTCCTTCTGCCCCTCGATCTGCTTCACCACCGCCGCGGCGATGTCGGAGTTGACCTGCTGGTAGCCCTCGTCCCAGGCGTCGAGCTCCTCCTGGCGGATGTCGGGCGCGTTGGAGAGGTCCCAGAGGTAGTGCTGGATGAACCAGAGGATCGGGTTCGCGATGACGTTGTAGAAGCGGTCGTAGGCGCGCGGATCGGACTCGACCAGCATCACCCGGTAATCGATCCCGTCGATGTCCAGGGACACCGGGCCGCCCTGCTCTTCGGAGACGATGATGTCCTCTTCGGTCATCGCCGAGGCGATCCAGAGCGCGTCGCGGTGGGAGACCAGGCCGGAGAGCGCGGTGACCAGGCCACCGCCGCCGCGCCGCACCGTGCGGTTGCCGTCCCCGTCGCGCTCGAACTGCGCGGGACCCCGGTTCGAGACGATGATCAGCGGCGCGTCGCTCATCGGACGCGAAGACTACGGGAGGGTGGCAGGACTCAGGCTTCGACCCGGTTCAGCAGGTCGAGCCAGTCGCGCAGCAGGCGCGGTGAGAGGAACTCGCGGCGGGCGTGCTCCTTGCCCTCGCGGCCGAGCGTCTTGCCGAGCCCGGGATCGCCGAGGATCTCGAGGCTGCGCGTGGCACACTCCTCGGCCGAGTTGACGAGGAAGCCGGAGATGCCGTCCTCGATCTGCAGCGGGATGCCACCGACGTTGCCGCCGATCGTCGGCCGCCCCTTCCAGAGCGCCTCGGTGACGGTCAGTCCGAACCCCTCGCGGATCGACTTCTGCAGGCAGATGTCGGACTGCGACTGGAAGGCGTTGACCTCGATCGCGCCGACGTTGTTGAGGTTCGACAGGATCTTGATGTCCGGGTCGTTGTCGGCGTATTCGTAGGTTTTCTGGAAGTACTCGCGGCCCTCGGGGTCGTCGGTCGCCATCGAGCCGACCATCGCCAACTGCGCGTCCGGCACCTGCGCGGTGACCTGGCGGTAGGCGTCGATCACGCCGATCGGGTCCTTCCAGGGGTCGAAGCGGCTGACCTGGGTGATCAGCGGCCGCGCCGGGTCGATCCCGAACTGCTGGCAGATGAAGGCGGCGTCCTCGCGCGAGAAGGCCATGTTCTTCGGCGAGAGCGGGTCGATCGCCGGCGGGATGATGTTGACCGCATCGCGGTGGGCGCCCATCCCGTCGGGCACGTACTGGTCCATGTGCCAGACCGACGCGTCGTACTCTTCGATCAGCGGCAGGAGGCGGGCGATCGGCGCCGGGTTCGGCGTCGAGAGGTCGATGTGGCAGCGCCAGATCCACCTGCCGCCCTTGTGCGCGGCGCCGCGGCGCAGGCCGATCGGCTGCGGGTCGTGGACGATCACCGCGTCCCATTCGCCTTCCAGTCCGTCGGCGTTGATCTGGTTGATCTCGTCGAAGACCGCCCACTGCTCGTCGGAGAGAGTCTCGGGCGCCCCCTGCAGCGAGTTGTGGAGGAGCTTGGTCGCTTCGAAGAACTCCTCTTTGCCGAAGATCACGTGCCAGTGCGCGTCGAGGCCGATGTCGCGCATCAGCGGCACGATCGTGTAGAGGATCTCCGACACGCCGCCGCCGAACGCGGTCGCGCTCACGTGCAGCACGCGCTTGCCCTTCAAGGGCTCGGCGAGCTCACGGATCCGCTCCGTCGTCTCGCGGCCGACGATGCTCGCGTAGTCGGCGAGCGACTTCTGTCCGATGGCAACTTCCTGAAGCAAGGCCGGAGTTCTACACGGCTTGGCGGTTGAGTTGTTCGAACCGGACGCCTATGTGACGAAGTTGCGCAAAGGGTGGGGCGGGGTGGGACGGGCGGGGGCTCGTGGGGCCGGCAGCCGTCCCAGCGGCGCCCAGGACGTGAGGCTTCGCGGGGGAAGACGTCAAGGGTCCGTGACGAAGAGGCCGGGAACGTCACACTTCCCGGCCCCTGCGGGGTCCCGGCCCGGAGCGCGTTCGCAGTTAGCGACACATGTTGTCGCTAACTGCGAACGCGCCTCCTCGCGTGACCCGCGATGGCCCCGAGCGCCGGCCGCAGGGCCCGTCCTCGGCCGGCGGGGCCCCGTCCCCGCCTATCCCGCTTCGACCTGGTCGGGGCGCTTGCCCAGGGTGATGTCGATGGTCTTGCGCTGGTTGTCGCGCAGGATCGTCACCGCGAGCTTTTCGCCTGGGGACTTTTCGCTCACCATCCGCACCAGGGCGTCGGGCTGGATGACTTTGTGGCCGTCGACTTCGACGATCACGTCGCCGCCAGTTTCGTATTCGGCCGCTTGGAACTGGAGCGAGCCGTCGGCGCCGCGCAGGCCGGCCTTGTCGGCCGGACCGCCGGGGACGACGCGGGCGACCAGGGCACCGAAGTCGGAGTCGATGCCAAGCTGTTGCGCCAGTTGCGGGTAGAGCGGCTGGCTGGAGACGCCGATGTAGGCGTATTCGACGGCGCCGTTTTCGCGCAGCATCTCGACCGAGTGCTCGATCGCCGTGGTCGGCACGGCGAAGCCGACGCCGTCGTTGGCGCCGGAGTTGGTCTCGATCTGCTGGTTGATCCCGACCACCTTGCCCTCGCCTTCGAGCAGCGGGCCGCCCGAGTTGCCGGGGTTGATCGAGGCGTCGGTCTGGATCGCGCCCTCGATCATGAACTGGGTCAGGGACTTCACTTCGCGGTCGGTCGCCGAGACGACGCCGACCGAGAGCGAGCGCCGCTCGCCGAAGGGGCTGCCGATCGCGGCGACCGGCTCGCCGACTTCGAGCTCGGCGTCGTTCCCGAGTTCCAGCGGGTGCAGGGGGAAGCCTTTCGGCTCGACCTTCAGCAGGGCGACGTCGGCGAAGGGGTCGAAGCCGACGATCTGCGCTTCGAGCACGTTGCGGTTCTCGAATTCGACGAAGACTTCCTTCGCGGGCGTGCGCCCTTTGCTCGATTCTTCGGTGACCACGTGGGCGTTGGTGACGATTTCGCCGTTCGGGTCGAGGACGAAGCCGGAGCCCTCGGCCGCCCCGGCGGCGCCGCCGAAGACGGAGCGGATCGTCACCACGCCGGGCGAGACCGCGCGGTAGATCGCCGCCGCGTTGAAGCCGGGCGAGCCGGTCTCGATCGCCAGTTCGGAGGGGACCGGCGGCGGGACTTCGGCGCCCGCTTCGGCGGCGGAGCCCTCACCTTCCGCCGCCGTTGCCGTCGTCGTCGAGTCGTCGGCCTTGCTCTTGAAGATCACCGTCGAGGTGCCGCTGCCGCAGCCGGCGAGCAGGGCGAGGGCGAGCGCTGCCGCCAGGGCGAGGAGCGTCCCGGTCGCGGCCCGGCGGGTCCTCACTGGCCGGCCTTGACCAGCGCCCGTCCCGGGCCCGGCACGTCGCCCAGGCGGGCCTCCGGCAGCTCCAGGGTGAAGGCGGTGAAGCGGCGGCTCGAGCTGATCGCGATCCGCCCGCCCATCCGCTGGGCGAGCTCGGAGGCGATCGCCAGGCCGAGCCCGGAGCCGCCGGCGGAATCGCCGGTGTAGAAGCGCTCGAAGATGCGCCCCTGCACCCGTTGGGGGATGCCCGGACCCTGATCGGAGACGATCAGCTCGGCGCGGCGGCGGCTGGAGGAGTTGGCGGTCACGGATACCTCGGTGCCCTCGGGAGTGTGGATGAGGGCGTTGTCCAGGAGGATACGAATGATCTGTCGCACCCGTTCACGGTCGGCCAGCGCGATCACCGGGCGTTCGGCCGTGCGCAGTTGCAGGCGCGAGCCGTGCGCCTCGGCGCGGGGGCCGAACTCGCGGGCCGCCTCGCGGGCCAGCTCGCCCAGGTCGACGTTCCCGGCACTCATCACCATCGCCCCGGCGTCGAGCTGGGAGAGGTCGAGCAGGTCGGTCGCCAGCTTGGTCAGGCGCTCGATCTGCTGGCGCATCGTGCGCACGAACTCTTCCCGGTCGGCCGGGCTCGGGTCGTCTTCTTCGAGCAGCTCGACGAAGCCGCCGAGGCTGAAGATCGGCGTGCGCAGCTCGTGGCTGGCGTTGGCGATGAAGACTTTGCGGGCGATGTCGAGCTCGGCGAGGCGGCGCTGCATCTCGTTGAAGGTGCGGGCGAGGGGGGCGAGCTGGCCGACCGAGGCGACCGGGATCTTCGTCTCGAAGTTGCCGTCGGCGACCTTGCGGGCGGCGCCCTGGAGGCGGCGGACGTTGGTCGCGGCGACGTTCGCGTAGTAGATGCCCGCGGCGAGGGCGAGGGCCGCGGCGATCAGCCCGCCGACCACGATCTCCGCTTTGACCGCGGCGTCGCCGGAGCCCGCGCCGCCGATCGCGACCACGTAGATGTAGATGACCGCGGCGGTGCAGAGGGCGATGCCGACCGTGGTGAGGGCGATGCGCCCGCCGAAGCGGTTCGGTCGCAGTCGCCGTCTCATCTACTCGACGAAGCGGTAGCCGACGCCGCGCACGGTGAAGAGGAACTCCGGCTCCTTCGGCTCGCGCTCGATCTTCTCGCGCAGGTGGCGGATGTGGACGTCGACGGTGCGCGGGTCGCGGTACTCGGAGTCGCCCCAGACGTGCTCGAGCAGCGTCTCGCGGCTGAGCACGCGGCCGGGCGAGCGGGCCAGCGCGCCGAGGATCTCGAACTCGACGTAGGTGATCTTGATCTCCGCCTCGGCGAGGGTGACGAGGCGACGGTCGAAGTCGATCGTCAGCTCGCCGTGGGTGATCGGCGCGTCGTCGCCGCGCTCGGCGGTGCCGCCGGCCATGCGGGAGCGTCGCAGCGCCGCTTTGACGCGGCTGCGGAACTCGCGCATCGAGAAGGGCTTGGTGATGTAGTCGTCGGCGCCGACCTCGAGCCCGGCGACCTTGTCGGACTCCGAGCCTTTCGCGGTCAGCATGATGATCGGCACCTGGCTGCGGGCGCGCAGCTCGCGGCAGACCTCGACCCCGTCGCGGCGCGGCAGCATCAGGTCGAGGACGACGAGGTCGAAGCGGCCTTCGTCGAAGCGCTGCAGGGCCTCGGATCCGTCCAGCGCCGAGGTCACGTGGTAACCCTCCTTGCGCAGGGGATAGCTGAGCAGCGTCTGAATCGACTGCTCGTCGTCGACGAGGAGAATGCGGGCGGACCCATTTGCCACCCTTAGAAGGGTAATCCGTTGCCTACCGCGAACGTACCGGAGCGAGCTTGAATTGCCGGACGGGTGTCCGGATTACCTAATGGACGCATGTAGGACTACCTGAAACTAAGGATCTCGATGGGCGAGCCGATAACAAACTCGATGAAGGCAACGGAACTGAAGAACCTCGTCGAAGCCGGCAGCTACAAGCCGGACCCGTCCCGCGTGGCGAGCGCGATGCTGCGGCGGCGGGGCGTGCGCGAGCTGCTCACCGGGGCCTACGCGGGGCCAGCTGATCGAACCCACGGGTCGGCACGGCTTCACCACCGCGCCGCCTGAGCTCGGCGCGCGGACGACCGTCGTCCATCTCCTCGACCTTGCCGATCGCGGTGAGCGGCGTGCCGAGCGCGGCGAGCGCCGCCCGGGCAGATGCGACGGCCGCGAGCGGGAGCGCGGTGAGCAGCTCGTAGTCCTCGCCCCCCGCCGCGGCGAGCTCCAGCGGGTCGCGGGCGGCGGCCGCGGCGACGGCGGCGACGCCGGGGGCGAGCGGCAGCGCCTCGGCATCGATCGCGAGGAGCGCGCCGCTGGCCGCGGCGACGTGGCCGGCGTCTCCCGCGAGTCCGTCGGAGAGGTCGATCATCGCGGTGGCGCCGGCCGCCGCGAGCGCCCGGCCGGCGGCGAGGCGCGGGGTGGGGTCGAGCTGGCGCGTCCGCAGGGCCGCGGCGGTGGCGGCGTCGATCGCGCTCGCCGCGAGCGCCGGGTCCTCGAGCAGCGCCAGGCCGGCCGCGGCGCCACCTAGCGCCCCGGTCACCACCAGCGCGTCGCCGGGGCGGGCGCCGCCGCGGGTGACGAAGTCCTGGGGATTCGGTGCGTGTCCGGTGACGGTCACGGCCAGGCTGAGGACCGGGGCGCGGGTCAGGTCGCCGCCCGCGATCGTCGTCCCGGTCGCCGCCGCGACCGCCGCCAGTCCCTCGCCGACCTCGAGCAGCTCCGCCTCGTCCATGCCCGCCGGCGCGCCGAGCCAGACGTAGGCCTCGCCGGGAGCCGCGCCCATCGCCGCCAGGTCGGAGAGCGCGGTGGCGATCGCCTTGCGGCCGATCTGGCGCGGCGATGCGGTCTCGCGGCGGAAGTGGACGCCCTCGACCAGGGCGTCGACCGAGGTCGCGACCGCGCCGCCGGGCACCGTCACCGCCGCGTCGTCGCCGCTGCCGAGGCGCACCCGGGGGCCTGCCGCCGGCAGCCGCTCGCGAAGCAGCGCCAGCAGCTCGAACTCGCCCATCGACCGACTATCCCAGAACCGGCGCGGCGCGCGCGGCGGGCCGACCTCTGGTCGAGTGACTATGGTGAGGCGGAGTGGAGCGACGGCAACCACTCCTCCATCGGATCGGCGAGGCAGGGGCAAAATTCGGGACCAGGCCTCCCCGGAGCAAAGGCGTGCGCCTTGCTTTGCAGATCGGTCTCGCGGTCGTCGTCTTCGGCTTCCTCGTCCTGACCGTCATCAACCAGTGGTCGGAGATCCAGAGCGAAGGCGTGCACTTCCACGTCTGGTGGCTGGTCCCGGCGCTGATCATCCTGCCCTTCTACTTCGTCTTCAGCGCCTACGGCTGGGACCTGATCCTGCGCAGCCTCGGCTACCGGATCGGCTTCGGGCAGGCGCAGGTCGCCTGGGGCCAGCCGCTCTTGGCGCGCTACGTGCCGGGCAGCATCCTCTACGTGCTCGGGCGGGTGCTGCTGTCGGAGCGGGCCGGGGTGCCGCGGCGCATCTCGCTCGCCTCGATCGTCTACGAACAGGCGATCTCGGCCACCTCGGCGATCGTCGTCGCCGCCTACTTCATCATCCGGCACCCCGATCTACAGGGGTATCCGGAGCGCTGGGCGGTGCTGCTGCTGATCCCGGCGGCGATCGTCATCCTCTCGCCGCGCGTCTTCGGGCCGCTCGCCAACAAGGCGCTGAGCGCCTTCGGGCGCGACCCGCTGCCGGAGGTGATGTCGCTGCGCGACGTGGTCGGGCTGACCATCTACTACTCGCTGAACTGGCTGGTGATCGCCTTCGGCATCTACGCCGTCGCCCGCTCGGTCACCTACATCCCCTACGAAGACATCCTGCTGGTCGGCTCGGCGCAGGCGATCGGCTATTTCGCCGCGCTGGTGACGCTTGTCGCCCCGGCCGGGCTGGGCGTGCGCGACGCGGCGTTCGCCTGGGCGGTGAAGGCGGCGCTGCCGGGAGGAAGCTTCGCGGTCGGCTCCCTGATCTCGATCGCGGTTCGCGGCGTCACCACGGTGGCCGAATTGATGTACGTCGGCGTGGTAACGGTCGTCGGCCGGCGCCAGGGCTGGACGATCCCCACCGGCATCCTCCACCCCTCCCCCGAGGAGCAGGAAGCCTCCACCGAGGAAACCACCGCCGTGCATACGCCGGAAATCCTTTAGGCGAGGGTCTCCGCCACGGGCCGGGGAGGCGTGGCTCGGGCGGGCGTGGCTCGGGCAGGCGTGGCCGGGACGGCGGGGGTGACCCTTCCCTCACGAACTGCGGGGAGGTTCGTCCAGGGTCACCCCCGCCGTCCCTCCCGGGCGCTTCCGGGGGAGAGGTGGAGGGACCGTGCCGGGAGGGTCACGGGAGCCTCACGGCAGACGGACGGACCCGTCACGGAAGCGTGACCCCGTGACGAGGACGCCGGACCGCGGTCGTCCTTTCGTCCGCCCGACCCGGCGCGGTCGTCCTTTGGTCCGGTAGACGGACGAAAGGACGACCACGGTCCTGGGGCCGGACGAAAGGACGACCGCGCCGGTCGTCTCGGGGCCGGGAGTGTGACGTCCCCGGCATCTCCGTCACGAACCCTTGACGTCTTCCCCCGCGAAGCCTCACGTCCTGGGCTCCTCATGGGGGTCACAGCCTGCCAGGACCCCCATGAGGAGCCCAGGACACCCGGGACCACCTCGGACGGCCGCCCGGGCCGGAGCCCCGTCCCTTCCCAGCGCTACCCACCTCAAAGCGGGATTCGCGCGCCCAGTTGGTATGCGGTCAGGGCGAGTAGCAGCAGGGCCAGGAATCGGTCGCGGGCGACGGCGGCGAGGGGGAGTGGCCACAGCAGGTACCAGGGCAGCAGCCAGGAGGTGGCCAGGAGGAGGAGGGTCCCGACCCAGGCGGCGGCGCGGATCCAGTCGGTGCCGCGCCAAGTTTTGACGAGGAGCCAGATTACGGCGACGCCGAAGAGGGCTGGTGCGGTGGCGCGGACCGCTCCCTCGTCGATGCCGGTGAGGCGGGCGAAGGTGACCGGGATCGAGAGATGGCTCGTCCGTCCCTGATTCTCCCCGGCGAGCCCGAAGGCGTGGAGCCACTCCCAGCCGAACGCGAGGTAGGCGGCCGCCCCGATCGCCAGCGCCGCCCCGATCGCCCCCAGTGCCAGCCGTGTCACGCCCCCGCTGTCGATGGGCCGAAAAGTGCGCCATATCGTGGTTTTTCGGCCCATCGACAGCGAGTCGCGGGCGGTGGCGGTGAGGGCGAAGGGGGCGATGAAGAGGCTTGAGGACTTGATCGCGGCGCTGGCGACGAGGGATGCGCCGGCCGAGGCCTCGCGGCGGACCACGAGCGCCGCCACGCCGAGGGTGGCGAGGAGCATCGCGAGGCCGTCGTTGTGGGCACCGCCGACGACGTGGACGAGGACCAGTGGATTGAGGGCGACGAAGGCGGCGGCGCGGACCGGGTCGACGCCGCGCCAGGCGGCGAGGCGGGACACGATCCAGGCGAGGCCGAGGACCGAGATCGCCGCGGTGGCCTTGAGGATCGCGACCGCGAGCCAGATCGGCAGCCAGGCCAGCGGGTAGGTGGCAAGGGTGAAGAGTGGGCCGTAGGCGCTCGGCGTCTCGGTCCAGGTGACCTGGGCGAAGGCGGGGTCGCTCGGGGCCGCATCCGGGGCGTTGACGTAGGGGTCGAGGCTGTGGCGCACCCCGAGCCGGGCGTAGTCGAGATAGCTGAAGGCGTCGTGGGAGAGCAGGACCGGGGCGCAGGCAAAGGCGAGGACGAAGGCGATGATGAGGGCGCCCACGGCACGCCTGCCGAGCCGCGGCGCCGTCGCGAGCACGCCGAGGTAGGCGAGGAACCCCGCCCAGATCAGGCCGTAGGCAAGCCCGGGGTCGATGGGCCGTTACCTGCCCGTGACGAAGCCGTGCGAGGCCCTCTGTCGATGGGCCGAAAACCTGCCTATATGTCCGGTTTTCGGCCCATCGGCGGCGGGGGGTGACGGGGGGGGCGCGGGGTGGCTGGCGGGGGTCAATTGGGGGCTTCCTTGTTGGTGCCGACGCTCGGTTCGGGGCCTCCGTACTTGGGCGGGAGTGGGGGTGGCAGGGGGGCTGGTTCTTGGCCGACGCCGGGGGCGTAGGCGTTCGGGTCGTAGCCGTCGACCGCGCTCTGGCCGGGGAGCTCTTCCTTGCTCCCGCCGCCCCCGTGCCCGTCGCCTTCCTTCAGCTTCCCGCCCTTGGTCCCCGGCGCCGCGGCGGTGAACTGGCCGTAACCCGGGGACCATTCGACCCGTTCGTCGGGTTCCTCGAATTCCTCACAGGGCACGCCCGCGTCGGCGTAGAGGGAGTGCCAGATCGCGGCCGGGAAGGTGCCGCCGAAGACGGTGATCCCGTGGACCGAGGTCATCGAGATCGCGTTCGATTCCGGGTAGCCGACCCAGACCGCGGTCGCCAGGTTCGGCTGGTAGCCGGAGAACCAGGCGTCGGTCTCGTCGTCGGTCGTGCCGGTCTTGCCCGCCTGGCCGACGCAGCCGGTGTAGGCGGCGGTGCCGGTCCCTTCGGTGATGTTGTCGTGCAGCAGGCGGGTCACCTGCCAGGCGACCGCGGGGCTCAGGACGCGGGTCGGTCGCGGGCCCTGTGGGTGGTCGACCTGGCCGCCGGGGAGGACGACCTTCTCGATCGCGACCGGCCGGTGGCGGATGCCGCCGGCGGCGAGGGTCGCGTAGGCGTCGCTCAGTTCCAGCGGGCTGACCCCGTACTTGAGGCCGCCGATCCCTTCCGCGGGCAGCCCCTGCAGGCGGCTCGCGATCCCCATCGACTTGGCCGTCGCGGCGACGTTCTCCGGCCCGACGTCGAGGTCGAGCTGCGCGAACACGGTGTTGTCGGAGGTGACCGTCGCCTGCTTCAGGTTGATCGTCCCCTGGTAACCCTCGTCGGCGGTGTGGACTTCCCAGTGTCCCCACTGCGGCAGGTTCAGGTCGAGCGGCTTCGATTCGTAGTAGGTGGAGTAAGGGTCGATGCCCTGCTTGATCGCGGTGGTGAGGACGAACGCCTTGAAGGTCGACCCCGGCTGCCGATGTCCCTGCGCCGCCAGATTGAACTGGTCCGCGGCGTAGTCGGTGCTGTTGACCATCGCCCGGATGCGGCCGTTGCGGGGATCGATCGAGACGAGGGCCGAGGCCGGGTCGCTCGGTTCGTAGAGCGCTTCGGCGATCGCCGCGCGCCCGACCCGTTGCAGCTCCGGGCTCAGCGTGGTGTGGACCTGGAGGCCGCCGTTGCGCACCTCGCGCGCCCCGTAGTGCGCGATCAGCAGGTGTTCGACGTAATCGAAGAAGTAGGGCTCGCGGTGGGCGAAGTAATCGTGGGACGGGCTCAGTCCGAGGCCGCGCGCCGCGAGTGCCCGCGCCCGCCCTGGCGCCAGGTAGCCGAGCTTCGCCATCTTCCGCAGCACCTCGTCGCGCCGCGCTTTCGCCGCCTTCGGGTAGAGCAGCGGGTTGTACTGGGAGGGCGCCTGGGGGAGCCCGGCGAGCAGCGCCAGCTGCGCCGTGTCCAGCTTCCACACCGGGCGGGAGAAGTAGATCCGCGCGGCGGCGCCGACCCCGACCGCGGTCGCGCCTTCCACCGTCCCGTAGGTCGCCGTGTTCAGGTACTGGCCGAGGATCTGGCGCTTGGAGTGGTGTTCGGAGTACTCGAGCGCCAGCTTCGCTTCCTCGATCTTGCGTTCGAGCGTCTTCGTCGGGTGCGCGATGCAGAGGTTGCGGACCAGCTGCTGGGTGATCGTCGAGCCGCCCTCGACCGCTTCGCCCGCTTCCAGGTCGGCGACCGCGGCGCGCAGGATGCCCATCGTGTCGAGGCCACCGTGCTGGAAGAAGCGCTGGTCCTCGATCGCCACCGTCGCCAGCTCCAGCTTGCGGGGGATCTTCGCCCGCGGCACCGGGGCGCTCGCTTGCGGCGAGACGATCGCCCCCAGGCGCTCCCCGTTCGCCGCGTAGATCACCGAGTTGCCGTGCCGCTCGGCCCCCTTGCAGCTCGCCAGCGAGGGGGCGTCGGCGGCCACGTTCAGGACCCAGCTCGTCACCCCGATCGCGGCGATCGCGATCACGGCGAGCAGGACCCCGGCGACGATCGCCACCTTGGTCCCCACGCTGCCACGACGGCGCTGCCGACGCCGACCCCGCTGCGTCATGGTCAAGAGCCTACGGCCCCGCGGCGCACCTGTGAGACTGCGCGGGCCATGGAGGCCAACCTAGTCGGCGGCGAAGTCGCGAAACCGAAGCGGGAGTTCCCCTACTCGAACTGGGGCCCGTGGCCGGCGGTGCTGGCGGTCTTCGCGGCGCTCGCGGTCGGACTCTTCCTCTCCGTCCCGGCGCTGCTCGTCGGCAGCCAGGAAGGGAAGATCGAAGCGCTGTTCCCGCCGGACTACTCGACCGGGGCGAGCTTCGACAAGGGCGACGCGACGGCGCTCGCGCTCGATCCCCGGGCCAACCTCCTCTTCGCCGACCACGAAAGCGAAGTGCGCGCCTTCGGTGCCCTCGGCCAGGAAGTCGGCGGGGCGAGGATCGCCGGGATCGAGGACTCGCACGGGCTGGCGTTCGACCCGGCGCTCGGCACGCTGATCGTCTCCGAGCAGGGCCCCGGCCGGATCACGGCGTTCCGCGGCGGCGCGCCGGTCGCGGGCTTCGCGCCGATCGAGGCCTCGCGCCTTCCCGGCAGCCTGGCCGGGTTCGAACCGGAACGGCTCGCGGTGTCGCCGCGGGGCTACCTGTACGCGATCGACGCGGCCGACGGTGCGGTGCCGCGCTTCGACGCCCAAGGCGAATACCGGGGACGGCTCGAGCGCCCGGGGACCGCGGCGCCGGGGTCCTTCGACTTCGGTGAAGACGACAACGACATCGCGGTGAGCGCGGCGCCCGGGCCGGGGCGCGGCGACGTCTTCGTCCTCTCCGGCAAGGGCGACGGGACGGTGTGGGCCTTCGGGCCGACCGGGCGCTTCCTCTGGGAGCTGGAGCCGGAATCCGGGGACGAATTCGCCGCGCTCGCGGTCGACGGCACGGGGAGCCTCTGGATCGCCGAACCGGACGGCGACATCTACGAGTACGGGGGCGCGGCGGGCGCTCGCGCGCCGCGACGCACCGGCGGCAAGATCGACGCCGGCTCGGCGCCGAGCCAGGTCGCCTTCGCCCGCTCGGGCCACGTCTTCGTCGCCCGTGAGCTAGACGGCACGCTGACCGCGCTCGGGAGCATCATCTCCCAGCTCGGGACCGAGCTCGGCTTCCTGCTGGTGCCGCTGGCGCTGGCCGGGATGTACGGCGCCAAAGGGCTGCCGGAGATCTTCCGCCGGCTCGGCTTCCGCGGCTTCAAGCCCTCCGCGTTCGGCTGGATGGCGCTGACCTTCGTCCTCTACCTCGCCTTCACGATCTTCTACTCGGTGGTGATCACCGAACCGAAGCAGAAGGACATCGCCGCCAGCTTCGGGCCGACGATCGTCCAGGTGCTGCTGATCGTGATCGCCGCGCCGATCGCCGAGGAGACCTGCTTCCGCGGCATGCTGTTCGGCGGGCTGCGGGAGAAGCTGCCGCGGCTGGCGGCGGCGCTGATCACCGGGCTGATCTTCGGCGGCCTGCACGTGCTGACCGGGGTGACCGCGGTGCCGCCGCTGATCGTCTTCGGCTTCCTGCTGGCGCTGCTCTACGAGCGGACCGGCTCGGTCGTGCCGGGGATCTTGTTGCACATGGTGAACAACTCGATCGCGCTGCTGGGCCAGTAGGATTTCCGCCGTGATCCGCCGCCTTGCCCTCGCCGTCGGAGCCGTCGCGCTCCTGGCGGTGCCCGCCACCGCGGCCGCCGCGCCGCCGGAAAAGGCGCCGGCGACCGCGCAGGAGGAAAAGGCGCCGAAGCAGGGAGCGCCGCGGGCCACGGTCACGATCGACGTCCGGCATCTCCACGGTGGGAAGGCGCAGATCCTCGACACGGTGCCGGTCGCCGGGACGCTGAAGCCGTTCGTCCCCGGCCAGCACGTCGAAGTCACCTTCTACCGGAACGGCCACGAGGTGGTGAGCCGGAACGTCGCCGTCCACCAAGGGCCGGATGAAACCGGGACCTTCGAAGCGAGCGTCGTGGTCAAGGAAGGCGGCAAGTACGCGGCCGCCGCGCGCCACGAGGCGACCGCCGCGCTCGGTGCCGACTCGACCGTGCGCAAGAGCTGGACGGTCAGCTTCCCGAAGCTGAACCGCGGCGAATGCTCACCCGTCGTCGGGGCGTTCAAATCGCACCTGGCGAAGATGGGCTACGTCAGCGGCGGCGGCAAGTGCTTCACCGCGCGGCTCGGGCGCGAGGTGCTCGCCTACCGCAAAGTCAACGACATGGACCGCACCAAAAAGGCGGGCCCGGGGCTGGTCAAGGCGGTCTTCGAAGACAAGGGTGGGTACCACGTCAAGTACCCGGGCGCGGGCGAACACGCCGAGGTGCCGCTCGACAAGCAGGTGCTGGTGTTGGTGAAGAACGGCAAGCCGTTCGCGATCTACCCGGTCTCCACCGGCAAGCCCTCGACCCCGACGATCACCGGTCACTACGACTTCTACCGTCAGGAACCGGGTTACAACTCGGAGGGCATGTACTACAGCTTCTACTGGCACAACGGTTACGCCGTCCACGGTTACGCGGAAGTGCCGAACTACGCGGCGAGCCACGGTTGCGTGCGGACCTTCATCTCCGACCAGCCGCGGATCTACGAACAGCTCCATTACGGCGAGTCCATTTACGTCTGGTAGTGGCTGACCTCGACGCTGCCAAGCGCACTCTCCTCGGCGAACTGCGCGAGCACTCGCTGGTGATCGGCGCGGTGACGCTGGCGAGCGGGGCGACGGCGCAGTACTACGTCGACGCGCGGCGCACGCTGATGCGGCCGGGTGGCTTCCGGGCGGCCGGTGAGCTGATCGCGGCGCGGGCGCATGAGCTCGGCGCGAGCGCGGTCGGCGGGCCGGCGACGGCGGCGATCCCGCCCGCCTGCGCGCCGCTGGCGGTGGCGGGCGGCGAGGATCTGGTCGCCTTCTTCGTCCGCGGCGAGAAGAAGGAGCACGGCCTGCAGCGCTGGGTCGAGGGGCCGGTCGAGTCGGGGGTGCGTTGCCTGGTGGTCGAGGACACGGTGACGACCGGCGGCTCGACCGCGAAGGCGATCGCGCGCTGTCGCGAGGAGGGCCTCGAGATCGCCGGCGTGGTCGCCGTCGTCGACCGCCTGGCGGGCGGGGCGGAGCGGATCGAAGCCGCCGCCGAGGCGCCCTACCGGGCGCTCTGCACGATCGACGAGATCTACCCCGAGCGGCCAGACCGGGCGTAGGCGGGCGGGGAAGCCAGCGATGCCGAGCGAGCCCGACGCCGTCGAGATCCGCGTCGTCGCCTGCCTGGCCGAGAAGCAGCGGACGACGCCGGACGTCTACCCGCTGTCGCTGAACGCGCTGCGGCTCGCCTGCAACCAGTCGACGAACCGGGATCCGGTGGTCGATTACGACGAGCAGACCGTGTCGGACGCCCTGCGGCAGACCGCCCTGCGCGGCTGGACGCGGCTGGCCAGCGGCGCGGGCTCGCGGGCGCGCAAGTACCGCCACCTGCTGCCCGACGCGCTCGGGGTGGACGGCGGCGAACTGGCCGTACTCGCGGTCCTGATGCTGCGCGGCGCCCAGACGCCCGGTGAGCTCAAAGGGCGGACCGAGCGCCTGGAGGGCTTCGCCGACCTCGCCGCCGTGCACGAGGCGCTCGAGCGGCTGATCGAGCGCGGCTACGTCGTCCGCCACCGCCGTCGTCCCGGCCAGAAGGAGGACCGCTACGAGCAGGTGCTGGGCGGCGGCGCGGAGGAGGCGGAAGCGGGCGCCGAGGCCGCAAGCCCGGGAGCCGAGACCCCACCAGCGCGGTCGACCTTGAGTCCGGACGGGCCGATGCGGTCGACCCTAGGTCCGGGAGACGGACGTAAGGACGACCGCGCGTCGGAGGCCGGACGTAAGGACGACCGCGATGCGAGGGACGAGGAGTTCGTCAGCGTCGCCGAGGCGCCGTCGCCCGCCGAGGCGGCCGACGAAGTGGCGCGGCTCGATCGGCTGGAAACCGAACTGCTCGAGCTGAAAGGCGAGATCGCGCGCCTGCGCGAGGCGCTCGGCGACTGACCCCTGCAGGGGCGCGGGGGCGCCTCGCGGTGTCCTCGGTCCTTGCGACGCCGGGCCCACGCCCCTGCGGGGGAACGCTTGTGTCCCTTACCGGCGGGGCGCGGGGGCTTCGAGGGGGAGGCCGGCGCCCCGGCGGCCGCCGGGGATCGCGGCGATCACCTGGGTCGCCAGCTTGCCGCGTTCGGCCAGCAGCTTGCGCCCGCCGCTGGTGAACGGCAGGTAGAAGGTGTGCCACTGGCCGCCGTTGAGGCGGAAGCTGCGCGAGCCGAGCGAGCGGGTCACGGCGTGGACGCGCGGCGGCTTGTGGCGTCGCGGCGTCGCCACCTTGAAGGTGGTGCGGAGGCCGAGGTGGCCGGGGCAGGAGGTGCCGACCGGCCACTGGCAGGCGAGCGTCACCTTGACCCCGTGCGGCATCGCCTTCAGCCGCGAGAACGTGACCGCGACCGGGATATTCGTCGTCTTGCAGCCGAGCAGGCGGTTGCCGCCGAGCGCCAGGTTGAGCGCGTAGACGCAGATCGGCTCCGGTCCCGACTTGACCGTGGACAGGGTGTTGTCGAAGCCGTGCGCTTCGCCCGCCAGCCTGTGCGAGGCGGCGATGTCGGGGCGCGCCTGGTTGGCGATCTGCCCCAGTTCGAAGGTTTCGACGCCTTTCTGGCCTTCGCGGCCACCGACGATGACGTTGATCGCCAGCGCTTCGGTCGGCATGTCGGGGTCGAGCGCCCACCCCTTCACCCGCAGCCGGCCGGCCGCCGGGGAGCCGGTCAGCTCGAGTGCGCCGATCGGGTCGCTTTCGCCCACCGGCGCGGTGCCGAGGCCGACCGTCGCGCCGTCGACGTAGTCGCTGTCGATGTTGATCGTGACGCCGCCCCAGGTCTCGTTGTGGCCGCCCTTGAACTGGTGGATGCGCTGGTGGTTGGCCCAGGCCGTCGACGGCACGACCGAGTCGAGCGTGTTTTCGGCGTTGTTCCAGTTGGCGGTCCAGATGTCGTCGGGCGAGACGTAGGTGGTGTCGTAGGCGTCGGCAAGGTCGGCGATCCCGGAGCTGCTCGACGAGTAGACGCCCGACTGGTAGCCGAGCTGGTGCAGCTTTTCGGTCCACGCGGCGAGGAAGGTGAGGACGGCGTTGGTGGCGCTCGTGGTCGGCGAGTAGGCCTCCATGTCGAAGTAGATCGGGCTGCCCGCGCCGATCCCGATCGCCGTCGCCTCGGCGACCGCGTCTTCGGCCGCCGACATGCCCTGGGCGCTCGCCGCCGCGCTGGTCAGCTTGGCGCAGCTGCTGCAGGCCGAGGTCGGCGCCTGCAGGCCGACGTAGGTGGGGATCAGGTGCCAGCCCGCGGTGGTCATCGCGCTGACCCAGCTGGCGCTCAGGTTGGGCTGCGAGCAGGCGCTGTTTTCGCCGCCGATGTAGATGCCGACGCCGCGGAACGGCGATTCGGCCCAGGCCGCCATCGCCTTGGTCGAGGGGGCGCTGCAGGTGTCGAAGCCGAGGCCGGTGAAGACGGCGCCGCCGACCGAGGCGGTGGCGGGCGCGGCGCTGGCGTGGGCGGCGCTGGCGTGGGCGGCGGCGGCGTGGGCGGCGGCGGTCGGAAGGCGAGCGCGGGCCGCGGACCGCGAGGCCGGGCGTGCGCCGCCCGGGGCGACGACGATCGCGCGGCGCTTGCCAAGGATCGGGCCGGCGGGGCAGCTCTGTTGCTTGGAGGGCGCGCCGAGGTAGACGACGCGGCGGTCGAGCCGCACGCAGGTGCGCGAGTGCGGGGCCACGCGGACCACCTGGAAGCCCGCCGGGACCTTGATCGCGTGCCCGGCGTAGTGCACGGTCCGCGCGCCGGGCGCGGCGGCCGAGGCGGAGCCGGCCGCGGTCGCGAGGGCGACGAGCAGCAGCGCGGCGGCGAGCAGCCGGGCGGGAAGGCGTTTGCCGGGTCCGGAGATCACTGAGTCTCTGGCATTAAACGGGTCTCGGCCGCGGAAGTTGCTCTGCGACGGTGATCGGCAAGGCAGCTTGCCGAAATTGGCGCCGCGGCCGGAAATCACGCGCGGCGACCGCGACGTCGTCCGCCTCCCGCAGCTTCCTCGCCGCGAGGAGCGGGCCAGCCCGGTGGGCGAGGTCTGCGTAGCCGGTCGGCCGCCCGCCGGTGGGCGCTGTTGGGAGCAGGTCCAAGCCTCCCGATTTTTGCGCATCCGCATTGTGTAATTGGGGGAGATCGGCAGCGGCTAGAGTTCGCGCTCATGTCGACTACGCCGAACGACTTCAACGGGCAGGTGATCGAGGAGTTCCGGGCCAACGGGGGGTCGGCCGGGGGCATGTTCGAGGGGATGCCGCTGCTGCTCTTGCACAACGTCGGGGCGCGGTCGGGCCAGGAGTACGTGACGCCGCTGGTCTACCTAGGCGAGGACGGGCGGACCTTCATCTTCGCCTCGAAAGCCGGCGCGCCCGTCAATCCCGGCTGGTTCCACAACCTCAAGGCCGAGCCGAACGTCTCGATCGAGATCGGGAGCGACACGGTCGAGGTCCTCGCCGAGGAGCTCGGCGGTGAGGAGCGGGACCGGATCTACGCGATCCAGGCCGAGCGCCAGCCCCAGTTCGCCGAGTACGCGCGGAAGACCGACCGCAAGATCCCGGTCGTCGAGTTGAAGCCGAAGTCCGCCTGACGCGCCCGTCGTCGGCGGGTCACCTCGACCCCCCCGGCCCCGGGGGCGAGTTCGCAGTTAGCGACAATAGTTGTGGCTAAGTGCGAACTCACTCACTCGACCACCTGCTCGCGCCGCAGCAGCCACCAGTCGACCACGTAGCCGCCGCAGGGCACCACCGCGCCGATCAGGATCCAGGCGGTCTGCTTGCCGGTCCAGCCGGCGTCGGTGCGGATCGAGAAGGCGATCGCGACGTAGGCGAGGAAGAGCACCCCGTGGATCGGCCCAAGAATCTGCACGCCAACCTCGTTGTCCGCCGTGCGTTTGATCACCGCGGCGACAAGGAGGGCGAGGAAGCTCGTCGCCTCGGCGAGGGCGACATAACGGAAGGTCTTCAGCGTCACGTGGCGGGCACTCTAGCCGGCGAGATGCCCCGAGGTGGATTCGAACCACCGGCCTATCCCTTAGGAGGGGATCGCTCTATCCAGCTGAGCTATCGGGGCCCGGGCGGGATTGTGGCTTATGGCGCCGATCCGTGACGAAGAAGTTGCTTTGTGCGCACCACACGTGCGTATTTCGGCGCCATGTTCTCTTGCATGAGAACCAGTTACTTGCGAGACAGGCCTGCCACGCGATTTAACGTGGAGGGCATGTCCAAGAAGATCGAGATCGAGGTGCCGGAGGAGTTCTACGAAATGCTGGAGGCGCAGGCTGCCGCCGAAGGGAAATCCTTGTCCGAGGTGGTCAAGCTTTACCTCGGAGCGAGGGAGAAGACCCTGAGCTTCGAGGAGACTTCGGATTGAAGGCAGAGGCGTGGACCAGCGGATTCGAAGCCCATCGACTGGGTCCAGGTCATCCGGGAAGGGCGCGGCGAATAATGAAGGTGGTCGATGCCTCGGTGCTGGTGGAGTATCTGGCCGAGGGCGAGCACGTCGAGGCGGCTGAACGGGCGGTCGGTCGGGGACATTGGGTCTGGGCTCCAGCCTTGGTCGATGCCGAGATCGGCCAGGCGCTGCGACGTAAGGTCCGAACCGGGGAGATCACCGCTCAGAGGGCCTGCGCTGCGTTCGACAAGCTGCTGGAGATGCGCCTGCAGCGCGTCCCGCACGATCACCTCCTCGAGCGCGCCTGGCAGCTCCGCCACAACGTCAGCTTCTACGACGGGCTCTACGTGGCGCTCGCCGAGGGGATGGGCGTGCCGCTGCTGACGATCGACCGGAAGCTCGCCCGCGCCGCGGGGCTGCGCGCCCAGATCGAGGTGATCGCGCCCGTCTAGGACGCGGGCGCGCTGTCCTTGGGCTCGTCCTCTTCCGGCTCCGCGTAGAGGCTCTCGGAGGCGAGCTCCATCGCGCGGCGGCTCCAGAGCTTGACCTCCATGAAGACGTCGTCGCCGTAGGCCTCGAGGGCGTCGAGGGCGATCAGGGTGAAGCGGTCGCGGTTGATCTCTTCCTGGTCGACCGTCTCGTCGTCGAGTTGGGCGGTGGCGGCGACGGCGCCGCGGACGAGGGGGCGGCCCCAGACCAGGGTGACGGCGCCCGCGCGGCCGTTCTCACCGCGCCAGCGGCCGATGACGTCATCGTTGAGGTCGATTTTCCAGTCCGGGTTGTCCTCGGCGAGGACGTCGGTGAAGTCGGCGGTGGCGCGGAAGTCGGTGGCGTCGCCCTCGCCGACTGGCAGGGCGTAGGAGACGTGGCCGAAGAGCTCGAGGGTGCCCTCGTCGCTCTCGGTCCGCGCCGAGCAGGGGATCCAGACGCGGCCGCCCCAGGTGCGCTCCGGGAACCAGTCGACCTCCTCCGGCACCGCCGCCGCGGCGGGCAGGTCGCCGATCGCCTCGACCGCCTCGACGAAGGCCTCGCGCAGGCGCGCGGCGAAGCGGCCGCCGGCGATGCCCTCCTGGCTCGTGTCGGCGATGAAGCGAGGGATCGGTCGCGGGTTGGGCGCCACGGCCGCGGACCCTACACCCCGCGCCCGACCCGGGCGGGGGGTCAGGCTGCCTGCGGGACCGCCTTGGGACGGCCGCGCAGCAGAGTGACGGCGGCGATCGCGCCCAGCAGGCAGAGCCCGGCGCCGACCAGGAAGGCGAGCCGGTAGCCGCTGGTCATCGCGTCGAGCTGCGCCGTCCCGCCGGCGATCAGGTCGTTGGTGCGGGAGGTGGCGAGCGTCGTCAGCACCGCCAGGCCGAGGGTGCCGCCGAACAGGCGCGAGGTGTTGACGACGCCGGAGGCGAGCCCGTTCTGCTCCGGCGGCACGCCTTTGACCGCGACGATCGTCGCCGGGACCAGCGACCAACCGGTGCCGAGCGAGGCGAGCATGCCGCCGGGGAGGATCGCCAGCTCGTAGGGGCTCGAGGTTTCGACCGTCGCCAGGACCAGGAAGCCGATCGTCGTCAGCGACATGCCGATGCCGAGCGTCGTCCGCACGCCCAGTCGGCCCACCAGCTTCGGCGCGGTCGCCGAGGCGGCGAAGATCAGCAGCGTCATCGGCAGGAAGGAGATGCCCGCGACCAGCGCGTTCTCGCCCTTCACTTCCTGCAGGTAGAGCGAGATGAAGTACCACATGCCGAACATCGCGGCGAAGAGCAGCACGACGACCAGGTTGGCCGCCCGCAGCGCCGGCATCTTGAAGACGTCGAGCGGGATCAGCGGGTCGGCCGCGAGCTTGCCCTCGACCAGGACGAAGAGGCCGAGCGCGGCGAGGCCGAGCGCCAGCGGCACCAGTACGCCGGGCGCGCCCCAGCCGAGCGTGTCGGTGCGGACGATGCCGTAGACGATCGCGGTCAGGCCGCCGCTGATCAGGACCGCGCCGGGGACGTCGAGCTTGCGCTCGGTGGCGACCGCCGGCTCGCGGGGGATGAGGCGGCGGGCGGCGAACAGCACGGCGACGCCGACCGGCACGTTGACGATGAAGACGGCGGGCCAGTCGAAGGCCTGGGTGAGGGCGCCGCCGAGCAGCGCGCCCGCCGTCCCGCCGACGCCGCCCATCGCGGCCCAGAGGCCGAGCGCGCGGTTGCGCTCGGCGCCCTCGGTGAAGGAGCCGGTGACGATCGCGAGGCTGGCGGCGGAGATCACCGCGGCGCCGAGGCCCTGGATCGCGCGGGCGGCGATCAGGACGCTCTGGCCATCGGCCAGCGCGCAGCCGAGCGAGGCGGCGGCGAAGAGGACGACGCCGATCAGGAAGACCTGGCGGCGGGGGAGGAGGTCGGTGGCGCGGCCGGCCAGCATCAGGCAGCCGGCGAAGGAGAGCGTGTAGGCGTTGACGACCCACTGCAGGCTGGCGTCGGAGAAGCCGAGCGACTCGTGGATCTTCGGCAGCGCCACGTTGACGATCGAGATGTCGAGGATCACCATGAACTGCGCGAGGCAGACGGTGAGCAGGAGGGCGTCCTTCTGGAGTCTCTTCATGGTTCGATGGTCACGGTACCGACCAGGTCGACTCCTCCGCCGTCCTCCCCGCGCTGAGCGATCCGCGCGGGCCGCCTAGGTCGACGCGGCGTCGCGGGCCTCGTCCAGGGTGGGGAAGTGGGCGAGGAAGCCGCCGTCGACGTAGACGATCTCGCCGCTGATGAAGGCGGCTTCGTCGGAGAAGAGGAAGGCGACCAGGTTGGTGACGTCCGCGGGGGTCCCGAGGTGGGGCGTCAGGGTGTGGCGCTCGTAGCGGCCGATCAGCTCCGGGCCGGAGTACTCGAGGTTGTTCGCGGTCATGATCACGCCGGGCGCCACCGCGTTGCAGCGGATCCCCTGCTTGCCGTAGGCGGCGACGATCGACTCGACCGCCGGCCCGAGCCGCTCCTCGGCGATGTCCCCGAGCACGACCGCGGCGCCCTCGGCGGCGAGCTTGCGCGCGGTGGCGAGGCCGATCCCCGAGGCGGCGCCGGTGACGACCGCCACCTTGCCCGCCAGCCTGCCGCCCGCGCCACTCATTGACCCCAACGCCAGGCGCCCCGCCGCCGCGCGCCCGCGTCTCGCCGCGCCGGCCTTGTCGAAATCGACCAAGCGGATCGGCCGAGGTGGCCCGCCGGCGGCGCGAGCGACCGATCATCGGTGCACGGAATCCGAGAGAGGGAGTGGACCGGTGAGCGTGACGCAGGATCGTCCGGACAGCGACGCGGCGGCGATCGGGCGCGTCCACGAGAGCCTTGCCGCCCAGCGGCGCGCCTTCCTCGCCGACCCCAGCCCGACCCTCGAGACGCGCCTCGAGCGGATCGGCGCGGTCGCCGAGATGGCGCTCGCCAACCGGCTGAAGATCCGCGCCGCCCTCGCCGCCGACTTCGGCTCGCACCCGCCGCTCTTCGCCGACATGGTCGAAACGCTGGGGATGGCGGGCCGCGCCGCCTTCGTCGCCGAGAGCCTGCCCGGCTGGCTGGCGCCGGAGGAGCGCGCCGCCGACCCGGCGATGTACGGGACCGGCCGGGCCGAGATGCGGCGCGAGCCGAAGGGCGTGATCGGCAACATGGTCCCCTGGAACTTCCCCTTCGACCTCAGCCTCGGGCCGCTGATCGACATGCTCGCGGGCGGCAACCGGGTGATCGTCAAGCCCTCGGAGCTGGCCCCGGCGTGCGCCGACCTGCTGGCCGAGATGATCGCGGCGACCTTCCCGGCCGACCTCGTCGACGTCGCGGTCGGCGGGCTGGACCTGGCGCGCGAGTTCCCGACCCTGCGCTGGGACCACCTCCTCTACACCGGCAGCCCGCGGGTCGGCCGCGAGGTGGCCATGGCGGCGGCCGCGAACCTGGTGCCGACGACGCTTGAGCTGGGCGGCAAGACGCCCGCGATCCTGCTCGATGACGCGGTCGAGCCGGCGACGGTCGAGCACATCGTCGGGATCAAGATGATCAAGAACGGCCAGATGTGCAACACGGTGGACCACTGCCTCGTCCCCGCCGACCAGGTCGACCGCTTCGTCTCTCTCGCCGAGGAGTGGGTGGCGGGGGCGGTCCCCGACTACTCGCGCACCGAGAACTGCCCGGGGATGATCAGCGACGCCCACCTGGAGCGCGTGCTCGGGCTGCTCGAGGAGGCGCGCGCGGCGGGCTGCCGGGTCGTCCAGCTCGACCGGGAAGGCGCGGTCGACCGGGCGACGCGGCGGGTGCCGATGCACATCGTCGTCGATCCCCCCGCCGGGACCGGCCTGGCCGAGGAAGAGGTCTTCGGCCCGATCCTGCCGGTCCACTCCTACGCCTCGCTCGACGCGGCGATCGAAGGCGTCAACGCGGGCGAGCGCCCGCTCGGGCTCTACGTCTTCACCGCCGACGCCGCGGCCGGCGACGACGTCCTCGCCCGCACCTCCTCGGGCGGCGCCTGCGTCAATGCCTGCGCCCTCCAAGGCGCCCTGCCCTCCCTCGGCTTCGGCGGCGTCGGCCGCAGCGGCACCGGCCGCCACCACGGCGTCGACGGCTTCCGCGAGTTCACCAACCCCCGCGGCGTCTTCCACCGCGGCACCGGCGACCTCTGCGCCCTCTTCTACCCACCCTTCGACGAGCGCCAGCAGGCCCTGGTCGACGGCGCTCTGGGCGCGTAGGCGCGGGCCGGGGCGCCGGAGGGGGGCAGGCGTGGCCGGGACGGCGGGGGTGACCCTTCCCTCACGAACTGCGGGGAGGTTCGTCCAGGGTCACCCCCGCCGTCCCTCCCGGGCCTCTCCCGGGGGGAGAGGTGGAGGGACCGTGC
>Ga0153956_1001014_pt1 | contig 27653 bp, 24 predicted proteins | sample TSFL040MetaG_FD_104704 | JGI IMG/M metagenome (GOLD analysis project Ga0153956, IMG submission 104704) | Attine ant fungus gardens microbial communities from Florida, USA - TSFL040 MetaG | ecosystem: Host-associated > Fungi > Mycelium > Unclassified | place: USA: Florida, Wekiwa Springs... | reverse complement strand
ATTGATGATCGGTCTCGCCGGCGTGATCCACACCCTCAGCCGGATGCATCCGGATTGCGTCCTGCCCTCGCCGCTGCTCCTGGAACGCAGGGCACCGGGGTAAGCGGCTTCGGCGCGGGATCGCAACGACCGGATCGCGCGCGCGACCTTCGGCAGCAGCGCGCCCCGCGCGACGGCGGCATCCGTTACCATCGGCCTTCCCACGGCCACGATGTCGACCATGCGCCCATTCCCCCTCGGTGAAGAACTCGACCTGCTGCGCGAAACGGTACACGCGTTCGCCGAGAAGGAAATCGCGCCGCGCGCGGACCTGATCGACCGCGACAACGCGTTCCCGGCCGACCTCTGGCGCAAGTTCGGCGAGATGGGCCTGCTCGGCATCACCGTCTCGGGCGAATACGGCGGCTCGGAACTCGGCTACCTCGCGCACCTCGTCGCGATGGAGGAGATCTCGCGCGCGTCCGGTTCGGTCGGCCTGTCGTACGGCGCGCATTCGAACCTCTGCATCAACAACATCTTCCACAACGCGAGCGAAGCACAGAAGAAGAAGTTCCTGCCCAAGCTCTGCAGCGGCGAATTCGTCGGCGCGCTGGCGATGAGCGAGCCCGGCGCCGGCTCCGACGTGGTCGGTTCGATGACCTGCCGTGCGGAACTCAAGGACGACGTCTGGATCGCCAACGGCTCGAAGATGTGGATCACCAACGGCCCCGACGCCGACGTGCTGCTGGTCTACATGCGCACCGCGCACCGTCCGGCCGGCTCGCGCTGCATGACCGCGTTCCTCGTCGAGAAAGGCATGAAGGGTTTCTCGACCGCGCAGAAGCTCGACAAGCTCGGCATGCGCGGCAGCAACACCTGCGAGCTGGTGTTCGACAACTGCGAGATCCCCGACGCGAACCGCGTCGGCGAGGTCAACGAAGGCGTGCGCGTGCTGATGAGCGGCCTCGACACCGAGCGCCTCGTCCTCAGCGGCGGCCCGATCGGCCTGATGCAGGCCGCGCTCGACATCACCCTGCCCTACGTGCGCGAACGCAAGCAGTTCAATGCGCCCATCGGCACGTTCGGCCTGATGCAAGGCAAGATCGCCGACATGTACACGGCGCTGCAGTCCTCGCGCGCCTACGCCTACCTCGTCGCGCAGAACTACGACGCCGGCGTGAAGTCGCGCATCGATCCCGCCTCGTGCCTGCTGCACTGTTCGCAGAACGCGGTGCAGGTCGCGCTGGAGGCGATCCAGTCGCTCGGCGGCAACGGCTACATCAACGAATACCCGACCGGCCGCTTGCTGCGCGACGCCAAGCTCTACGAGATCGGCGCCGGCACCAACGAGATCCGCCGCATGCTGATCGGGCGCGAGCTGTTCCACGGCAAGTCGTGAACGGCCCTTCCTGCGAATCGCGACTTGCCGGCCGGCAAGCGATTGGCCGCGGCGAACGGAACCCTCGCGCCCGCGAAGGCGTCAGGATGGCCGCCGCCGTCGCGCGAACCGATCGTGCGCGGCGCGGCTTCGACCGGCCGCGCGTGCCTCAGAACGTCGCCTGATGCGGCGCCGCCGCGAAGGCGATCGCCACGCCGCGCGGCCCGACGTTGACGCATCCGGTCACGCTCATCATCGACTCGTGCAGCTTGATGCCGCTGTCGTCGCAAAGCGCGGCCATGGCCGCGTAACCCGGCATGTCGTGCAGTTCCGACAGGTCGCCGCCATAGCACACGTTGACATGAGGCGACAGCAAGCCTGCGCGGATGCGCGCGCTGACGAACTGGAACAGCTTGCGCATGGCGTTCTCGCGACCGCGCAGCTTGGCGACGGGCGCGGTCAGGCCCTGGTGGGCGCAGATGACCGGCTTGATGTCGAGCGTGCTGCCGAGGATCGAGCCGATCAGCCCGACGCTGCGATCGCCGCGCTTGCTCGCGCGCGTACGCAGGTAGCGCAGGTCGTCAGGGACGAAGTAGCCATAGGTCGATTCGACGACCTGAAACAGCCGCGGCGTGACGTCGCGCGCCGGCAGCCCCTGAGCCAGCAGGTCGGCGAGTTCGAGCGCGACGATGCCCTGCCCCGAGAACAGGCTCTTGGTATCGATCACGCGCAGCATGAACGGCCGCGTGATGCCGGCGGCCGCGCGCACGGCGCGCGAATCGCCGAGGATCTGGATGCTGGCGCGCGAGGCGTTGTCGTGGATCTCGCTGCGCCTGGCCGATACCGTCAGGCAATAGATGCTGTCGTAGTCGAGCACGAGGCGCTCGAGGAACAGCGTGCGGAACTGGTCGACCGAATACGGCACCGTCTCGGCGGACGCGCCGCCGCCGTCGATGTTCTCCGAAAGGAAACGCCTGATCGTTTCCGGCGAATGGTTGTCGACGTATTCCATGTTGCCGACCTTGACCGCGATCGGCAGCACGACCACGTCCGGCCGCGCAAAGAACGCCGGCGGCAGGTCGCAACTGGCGTCGACCACGATCGCGGTCCGCGCGGACGGTTGCGCCAGGGCCGAGGCCCCGCGGGCCGCGACGATCTTCAAGGCGGGATATACGCTCATGTCGTCCCCTTCACGAAAAAGGCAGTCAAGCGCGGTGTCCTTCAAAGGATCGAGCGGAGCGTGGCGAGCGCCCGCGCGAGACCGGGCTCGTCGAGGTCGATGTCGACCACGTTGGCGTGGAGCGAATCGGCGAACGTCCACTGGCACATGCCGTCGCCGACCTTGCGTGCATCGATCGTTCCGCGCTTGCCGAACTCGCAATGGCCGGCGCAGCTTTCGATTTGCAGGACACACCGCCGCAATTCGCCGTAGCCGAGTTGCATGGGAACGAAAGCGGCCGGTCCGTATGCGGTGACACGCACGCTCTGCTCGCCGGCTTCCACGCGTACGTTGTCGTGCGGACCGAAGTGCCAAACCGCCAACGACGACGCGACGATCGCCTTGATCCCGGTGATGAACATGGCTTGTGCCCCTCCCTGTCTGGCCACATCGGCTGCAAGCGCGGCGGCGCATGTCGCTCGCGTGAAATGTGATTCACATCACGTTTTGCGGACACTAACCGAGCAGCGCCAATTGGTGCAGGCGCAACACAATTCGTAACAAGCCAAGAGCATCGCGATCGCCGGCGTCACGCGCGTCGCCGGGATGCCGATCTCTTCGGCGGCGACACGACCGCCCGGCCTGCAAGCACGGTCGGGCATCCTTCGCCATCGAGCTCATGGCCCGCGGCTCGCGAAACGGCCGATGCAACGGGCGGGCGCATTTGCCGCTGCCGCATGGTGCAGCGCATAATCGAACGGCTGAACCATGTCTCCGCGCGGCGGACTTGCGCCGCGTCTTCCACGTTCTTTCTGGAGCCAGAAATGTCCGATATCGTCATCGTCGGCGCGAAGCGCACCGCGATCGGTTCCTTCCTCGGCCAGTTCACCGGCGTGCCGACGCCGACGCTCGGCGCCACCGCGATCAAGGCGGCCCTCGAACAATCCGGCGTCGCCGCGGCCGACGTGTCCGAAGTCATCATGGGCTGCGTGCTGCCGGGCAATCTCGGCCAGGCACCCGCGCGCCAGGCCGCGCTCGCGGCCGGCCTCCCGACCTCCACCGGCGCGACCACGATCAACAAGGTCTGCGGTTCGGGCATGAAGGCGATCATGCTCGCGCACGACCTGGTCAAGGCCGGCTCGGCCTCGGTCGTCGTCGCCGGCGGCATGGAGTCCATGACCAACGCGCCGCACATGATCCCGAACTCGCGCACCGGCAACCGCTACGGCAACTTCGAGGCGGTCGACCACATGGCGTGGGACGGCCTGACCAATCCGTACGACGGCAAGTCGATGGGCGTGTTCGCGGAGAACTGCGCCGACAAGTACGCCTTCACGCGCGAGCAGCAGGACGCGTTCGCGACCGAGTCGGTCAAGCGCGCGCAGGCCGCGATCGCTTCCGGCGCGTTCGCCGACGAGATCGTCCCGGTCAAGGTCGCCACGCGCAAGGGCGAGGCCGAGTTCGCTACCGACGAGCAGCCGGGCAAGTCCGACGTCGCCAAGATCCCGACCCTGAAGCCCGCGTTCCGCAAGGAGAACGGCACCGTCACCGCGGCGAGTTCGTCGAGCATTTCCGACGGTGCCGCAGCCACCATCGTGATGAGCGCCGATGAAGCGGCCAGGCGCGGCCTCAAGCCGCTCGCGCGCATCGTCGCCCATGCCACGCATGCGCAGGAACCGCAGTGGTTCACCACCGCACCGGTCGGCGCGATCCAGAAGGTGCTCGACAAGGCCGGCTGGAAAGTCGGCGACGTCGACCTGTTCGAGGTCAACGAGGCCTTCGCGGTCGTGGCGATGGCGCCGATCAAGGAACTCGGCGTCCCGCACGAGAAGCTCAACGTCAACGGCGGCGCCTGCGCGCTCGGCCATCCGATCGGCGCCAGCGGCGCGCGCCTCGTCGTCACCCTGGTCAACGCGCTCAAGCATCGCGGCGGCAAGCGCGGCGTCGCCTCGCTGTGCATCGGCGGCGGCGAAGCGACCGCGCTGGCGATCGAACTGACCTGACGGGCGCCTGACCGGACCACGCCCGATACGCAGCACGAAACCGGGCGAGTACGTCGCCCGGATGCCATCGACGCGGACCCGACGGGCCGCGTCGACCACAACGGAGGGGAGAACCACATGAAAGCGACCCGTACCAACCTGACCCGCATCGCCCTCGCAGCCAGCCTGATCGGCGCGCTTGCCGCCTGCAACGACAACTCGCAGCAGCAGGCGCAGGAAGCCGCCGACAAGGCCGCCGCAGCGGCCAAGCAGGCCGCTGCCGATACCGAAGCCGCCGCCAAGAAGGCCGCCGACGCGACCGCCGCTGCCGCCAAGCAGGCTGCCGAGGCCACGCAGCAGGCTGCGCAGGATGCTTCGGCCGCGGTCTCCGCGACCGCCTCCGATGCTTCCGACGCCACCCAGAGCGCCGCGGACAAGGCCAAGGACGCCGCCGGCGATGCCGTCGATGCGACCAAGGACGCCGCTCACGCTGCCGGCACCGCGATCAAGGAAGGCGCCAGTGCCACCGCCGATGCCGCGGTGGCCGCCGGCCACGAGATGAAGGAAGGCGCGAAGGAAGTCGGTCACGACATCGCCGAAACCGCCAAGAAGGCGAAGGAAGCCGCCGCCGACGCCGCGGACAAGAAGAAGGAATGACCTGATCGTCGCGCACATCCGCGCGATGCATCGACGCGCCGGCCGCCTCGCGCGGCCGGTCGCGTTTCCGGGCGTGACGCGCCCGCTCTTGGCCATCGCCCGCCTGCGTGCTTTGATGCGCGCTTCCACCTGACCGGTTCGCCATGACGCCCATCGAAAGCAAGATCGATCCCCGCAACGCGGACTTCCAGGCGAACGCGACGCAGTTGCGCGCGGCCGTCGACGACCTGCGCGCCGAAATGGCGAAAGCCGCGCTCGGCGGCGGCGACAAGGCGCGCGCCAAGCACACCGAGCGCGGCAAGCTGCTGCCGCGCGAGCGCATCCGCGCCCTGCTCGATCCGGGTTCGCCGTTCCTCGAACTGTCGCCGCTCGCCGCGCATGGCCTGTACGACGATGCCGCGCCCTGCGCCGGCGTCATCACCGGCATCGGCCGCGTGCACGACACCGAAGTGCTGGTGATCGCGAACGACGCGACCGTCAAGGGCGGCACGTATTTCCCGATGACGGTGAAGAAGCACCTGCGCGCGCAGGAAGTCGCCCTCGAGAACCGCCTGCCCTGCCTCTACCTCGTCGATTCCGGCGGCGCGTTCCTGCCGCTGCAGGACGAGGTGTTCCCGGACAAGGAGCACTTCGGCCGCATCTTCTACAACCAGGCGCGCATGAGTTCGCTCGGGATCCCGCAGATCGCCGTCGTCATGGGCTCGTGCACGGCCGGCGGCGCCTACGTGCCGGCGATGAGCGACGAGACGATCATCGTCAAGGAGCAAGGCACGATCTTCCTCGGCGGCCCGCCGCTGGTGAAGGCCGCGACCGGCGAGGTCGTCGACGCCGAGACGCTCGGTGGCGCGGACGTCCATACGTCCGTTTCCGGCGTCGCCGACCACTTCGCGGAGAACGATGCGCACGCGCTCGACATCGCACGCAACATCGTCGCGAACCTCAACCGCAAAAAGGATGTCGCGCTTGCGCTGCGCGAACCGCAGGAACCGAAATACGCGGCTGGGGAACTCTACGGCTGCGTGCCGCGCGACACGCGCATCCCGTTCGACATCCGCGAAGTCATCGCGCGCATCGTCGACGGCTCGGAGTTCCAGGAGTTCAAGGCGCGCTACGGCAAGACGCTGGTGACGGGATTTGCGCACATCCACGGCTATCCGGTCGGCATCGTCGCCAACAACGGCATCCTGTTCGCCGAAAGCGCGCTCAAGGGTGCGCACTTCATCGAACTGTGCAACCAGCGCAACGTGCCGCTGGTGTTCCTGCAGAACATCACCGGCTTCATGGTCGGCAAGAAGTACGAGCAGGCCGGCATCGCCAAGGACGGCGCGAAGATGGTGACCGCCGTCGCCTGCTCGCACGTGCCGAAGTTCACCGTGGTGATCGGCGGCAGCTTCGGCGCCGGCAACTACGCGATGTGCGGCCGCGGCTACCAGCCGCGCTTCCTGTGGATGTGGCCGAACGCGCGCATCAGCGTGATGGGCGGCGAGCAGGCCGCGAGCGTGCTGGCGACGGTCAAGCGCGACGGCATCGAGGCCGCCGGCAAGACCTGGTCGAAGGACGACGAGGACGCGTTCAAGGCGCCGATCCGCGAGCAGTACGAACGCCAGGGCCACCCGTACTACGCGACCGCGCGGCTGTGGGACGACGGCATCATCGACCCGGCCGACACGCGCCGCGTGCTCGGCCTGGCGATCTCGGCCAGCCTCAATGCGCCGGTCGAGCCACAACGCTTCGGAGTTTTTCGAATGTAGCTTGAGTAGGCCTAGGAGCTCGGCCGAGCTTTCCCGCAGATTTCCAAAGAAAAGGGACTTTCGTGATGACGCAAGGCGCTATTCTCGCTAAGACTTCGATGCACTCTGTCGACTGGTGGAAGGAAATCAGCGACAGCTTAGAGTGGATGCACAATCGCGCGTGGCCCCTTGGCGGAGGAGCTTTCCTGCTCGCCGTGCTCTACCTGTATCAATACATCGCCACGGAGCAATTGCCGCTCAGTATCGCTTCACCAGCCATGTTGACAGCACTTCCGGCCCTACTGGGTTTCGTTGTCGCCTTGGTGGCATTGATCATCGCGATGATTCTGCTGCCAACCTACGTGCTGTTCATGCCCGTGGCAAAGGGCGCTCCTTCCTTTGTCGCCTTGATGCACTCGAGAGCAAAAGCCCAGCGCGTGAAATGGCGCCGCTCCTTATCCAAACGTTGGATGGTTTTGGCGGCTACGACGGCCACTGCGTGGTCAGTGTGGCTCGCGTTGGCAGTTTGGGCCAATAAAGGCAGCGCGCCTGGCTGGCTGGCTACTTTCTTTTCTGCCCCTTGGGCGCCAGCCCTGGCCCTCGTGATCGCACTCGGGCCGATATGGTATTTCACTCTTCCGCCCCGCGGCGAGCTTGCTCCTTACGGCGCTGCAGAAGGCCGATGGGACTTCCGATTCGCGATCGGCGTCAGCTGCATTTTCCAATCCCTCGTCATATGGTGCTGCTTCTATCCAGCCCTCAGCTGGGCGCGAAATGCTCTTTCGAGCAATGCAAGCGATGCAGCTCAAGCTGCGAACATTCTCATTCCATTCTTCTTGGCGTCACTATTTGTCGGAGCCATTCAATTCGCTGGCGTGGCGTACATCGCTTACGCGAGACGCACACCCCGTCCACTCGCGAAAGCCGGCGCAGTTGCAGCGGCGCTGATCGGACTCATCGGTCTGATTCCCCCTGTTGGAGGCGCTCTCGCAGGATACGCACTCCAAACAAGCGCCAGTGGTGGGCGTGCCTGCGTTGTAATGAAGTGGGCTACGGATATGCCGACTGTGCTCGCCGTCCTGCACAATCCCGATGCACAGTATTTCAGTGTTCCACTGCGGATACTCGCTGACTCCGATGGTGCCTATCTCGTACGCGCATTCGATGCCAAGAAACCGGCGCCGGTCTACTTCGTTCCCCATGCGGCGGTCGGCGGAATCGATGAATGCCTGCATATGAATCCCTCGAATGCGCCCAGGGCTCCTTCTTCATGATCGTCGGCATCGACCTGGGCACCACCCATTCGCTGATCGGCGCGTTCGTCGACGGGCAACCGCGCCTGTTCCCGAACGCGCTCGGCAGCCTGCTGACGCCGTCGGCGGTCAGCATGGACGACGACGGCGACCTCATCGTCGGCGCGGCCGCACGCGACCGGCTCGTCACGCATCCGTCGCGCAGCGTAGCGACGTTCAAGCGCTGGATGGGCAGTGCGCGAGACACCCGCCTCGGCCAGCGCAGCTTCCGTCCAGAGGAATTGTCGGCGCTGCTGCTGCGCTCGCTGCTCGCCGATGCGCAGGCCGCGCTCGGCACGACGATCGACGAAGCCGTCATCAGCGTGCCGGCGTATTTCTCCGACGCGCAACGCCGCGCCACGCGCGCCGCCGGCGAACTGGCCGGCATCAAGGTCGAGCGCCTGATCAACGAGCCGACCGCCGCGGCGCTCGCCTACGGTTTGCAAGAGCGTCGCGAAGGCAGCCGCTTCCTCGTGTTCGACCTCGGCGGCGGCACGTTCGACGTGTCGATCCTCGAGTTGTTCGATGGCGTCGTCGAGGTGCATGCGAGCGCAGGCGACAATTACCTCGGCGGCGAGGATTTCCTCGACGTGCTGGCCGATGCCTGCTGCGCCGACCTCGGCATCCGCCGCGCCGATCTCCCGGCTACCGAACTCGGACAGCTCCGGCACCGCCTGGAGGCGGTCAAACGCGAGCTGAGCGGCGCGGCGCGCGTGCGCCTGGAAGTGCGCGCCGGCGGCAAGGAGGCGACCTGGGAGATCGACGAGGAGCGCTTCGCGCGTCTCGCCGAGCCGCTGGTCCAGCGCATGCGCGCGCCGCTCGAACGCGCGATGCGCGACGCGCGCCTGCAGCCTACGCAACTCGACGAGATCGTCCTCGTCGGCGGCGCCAGCCGCATGCCGGCGATCGCGCGGCTGGTCTCGCGCATGTTCGGCCGGCTGCCGCTGCGGCACGTCAATCCCGACGAGGCGATCGCGCTCGGCGCGGCCGTCGCCGCCGGCCTCAAGGCGCGCGATGCGAAACTCGACGAAATCATCCTGACCGACGTGTGCCCTTACACGCTCGGCACCGAAGTCTCGCGCAGCGACGACGAGGGCGGCCACCAGGCCGGCTTCTTTCATCCGATCATCCAGCGCAACAGCACGGTGCCGGTCAGCCGCGAGGACACGTTCTACCCGATCAACGACAACCAGAAGCGTTTGTCGATTGACGTCTACCAGGGCGAGAGCCCGCTGGTGGCGAGGAACGTGAAGCTCGGCGAGCTGATGGTCGAATTGGCGCCGAACGTGTCCAAGGGCGACAACGGCGTCAAGGTCCGCTTCACCTACGACGTCAACGGCGTGCTGCAGGTCGAAGCGACGGTGCTCGCGAACGGACAAACGCACGAGCTGCTGCTCGAACAGAATCCCGGCGTGCTCGGCGCGGACGAAATCCGCACCCGCCTGGCCGCGCTCGCCGAACTCAAGATCCATCCGCGCGAGAAGCAGGAAAACATCGCCGTGCTCGCGCGCGCCGAGCGCCTCTACGAGGAGCGCCTGCGCGAGCGCCCGCTGCTGCAGGAATGGATCGCGCAATTCCAGGCCGTGCTGGGCGGCCAGGACGAGCATCGCATCCGCGAGCATCGCCAGCAGCTCGAAGAAGCCTTGCGGCGCCTCGAAGCCGGCGCCTGACATGGGCGATCCATTCGTCTTCCTCGACATCGACCACGACGCCGACGAACGCGCGATCAAGCGCGCCTACGCGACGCGCCTGCGCAGCACGCGGCCGGATGCCGACCCGGTCGGCTTCCAGGCATTGAACGAGGCGTACCGGATTGCGCTCGAATGGGCACGCGAACGCGACGCCGACGCCCACCACGCTGCGGCTCTCTCGCTCGTCGACTCGATCGGCGAGCCCGCCACGATCGAGGCTCCGGCAGCGGCTGGTCCGGACCGTGCTGCCGTCGCTGCAGCCGCCCAGCCGATGCTCTCGACGGAACCGGTCGAGGTCCGCTGGATGCTCGATCCGTCCGCACTCGACGAAAGACCCGGCGCGCCCGCGCTGGACGTCCCATGGCAAGCGCCGCCGCCCGACGCGCAGCGCGCAACGCCGGACCGTGACGACGCACGCGAACCGCCGCAAGAGCCACTCGACTTTCCCGCATTCTTCGGCGCGCTGTGCGAACAGGCCGCGCACGGCGATGCCGAAGCGCTGGGCGACTGGCTGCAACAGCAACCCGCGTTGTGGTCGCTGTCGGCCAAGGCACAAGCCGGAGCGGCGACGATGTCGGCCGTCGGCATGCATGCGCCCCCCATGCCGGACCGTTGCTTCGACGTCGTGCTCGCGTTCTTCGACATGGACCACGTGCTGGCCGGGCAGGATGCGCTGCGCCTGGATCGCTTGCGCCGGCGCCTGCACATGGAATGGCTGCTGCTGCACGGCCATCGCGAGCTCGCGGAGGGATTGAGGACGGCCGAGCCGCCGGTCAATCTCGCGATACCGCGCATTTTCCGCTTGCTGTCGGGGCCGTTCCGCTGGCCCAGCGTGCTGTTCCAGGGATTGCCGCCGAACCGGCCGGGCGAGATGGCGACGTTCCTGCGGCATCTCCGGGCGGCCCGCATGGAACGCCTGCCGTCCGGGTTCGACCATCGCCGCGTCTCGTTCTGGATGCAAGCCGGCAATCGCGGCGCGATGTCGCTGCCGCGACTCGCGATCGGTTTCGCGCGCTGCGTGGCGATCGGGCTGCTCGCGGCGATCGTCGACGGAATGCTGTCGGTGCTCTCGGGCGCACCGGTGATGCGGCTCACTGCGCTTGCGCTGGCCGCATTCGTACTATGGCTGGCCTACATCACGTGGCTTGCGCTGAGCGAGTGGCAAAACCTACCGCAGGAAGCGCTCGCGGCGTCGGCCGCGTCGTGGCGACGGCTGCTGTTCATTCCCGCGATCGCCCTCGCCGCGTGCGCGAACCGGTACCTGCTGCCGAACGCGGCCGACGGCAATCCGCAAACGATCACGCTCGTCGTCTCCGGCCTGCTGGTGGCCCTGGCCGTCGTCCTCGCGATCACCCGTTACCGGCGGCGCGCGAATTGCGGCCCGATGCGCTGGTTCGCCAACTACGGCGGCTGGCGCATGTTGTTCTTCGTACCGGCACTGAAGGCGCTCGTCGCGGTTGGCGCGTTCGTCGTCTACTGCATCGAAGCAGGCGCGACGCTCGCGATCGCGGTCTGGCTGGCCGATCTGTGGAAGCAGCGTGCACACCTGCGCGGCATTTCGTGACGGGCCGCGTTCCCGCATTGCAAGCCTCACAAACGTCACGACGCTGCAAGATGCCTTTCATCGGCCCCGCCTAGGGTAATGGCACCAGCGTGGGTACCTCGCCCCGCGGCTGCGTCGGGGGCCCAATGCATCGCTGTCTTTCGTTCTTCCTCTCCGGCGCGTTGCTCGCCATGTCCGATGCGCAAGCGCACTCGCCCTCGTCGACGGGGGCCACGCCGGCAGGTGCGACGACGCCCGCGGCCCTTGCCGTCGATCGCGCGCTCGGCGCCGCGCCAGCCGGCGTCGCCGACCTGAAGTTCCGCGACCTGTTCAAGCTCCCGGTTGGCCCGAAGGGCCTGGAACCGACCGCGAAGGTGCGCCGCCTCGACGGCAAGCGCGTGCGCATCGTCGGCTACATGGTGCACCAGCAGCCGCCCCTCGCTGGCGGTTTCCTGTTGTCACCGCTGCCGGTCGAGGCCGGCGACGAGGACGAATCGCTCGCCGACGACATTCCGGCCAGTGCGATCTTCGTGTCCTTGCCCGCGCATGCCGGCGTGACTGCGCCGATGTTGCCCGGCCTGATCAAGGTGACCGGCTGCCTGAAGCTCGGCACGCGCGAAATCCGCGGCAGCGATCGCGTGGCCGCCGCACGCATCGAACTCGATCCCGAACCCGAGCAGGCACTGGTCGCCGCCGCGGGTCGCGCCCGCGGCACCTGAGCCGCGCCACCGCGGGCGGTCGCCACGACGGCGTCGCCCGCCGACATCTTCCCCCAACGCTTCCCAGGAGATTCCCGATGCAACGTGCAACCGTGGCACGCCGGTCGCTCGCAAAGCTCATCCTCGTCGCGCTCGGCGGCCTCTCGGCGACGGCCGGCGCCGGCGAGGTCAGCCGCCTGACGCCGCCGAGCGAATTGTTCTCCTCCGGCACGCCCGATCCGGTCATCGCCCGCTTCCTTCCGGGCCAATTGTTCGACCTGCAGGCGACCGTGCAGCCCGATCCGGGCATGACGATCACGAAGTTCGCATTCACGGTCGACGGCTTCGGCGCCACCCGCTACGACGAAGCCGGCCTCGCCCGCCTCGGCAACGTGACCGAAACCGGCCCGGCCGATACCTGCATCGACGCGGCCGGCAAGACGACCGGCAAGGCGGGCTGCGTGCTCGTCGCCGGCCTGCCGGCGAACACGGCGGTCCTTTCGCAGCGCGGGTATTCGAAGGGCACGCCGGGCGTGCACGAGTTCAAGGTCACGGCGCAGCAGAGCGACGGCACGCTGATCACCGCGACCGGCAATTTCGAGATCGTCGGCATCGACAACGACGGCGGCAAGGTCGCGAAGAACATCATCATCTTCCTCGGCGACGGCATGGGCGCCGCGCAGCGCACCGCCGGCCGCATCATGGCCAGGGGCTACGCGCAGGGCAAGGCGAAGGGCCTGCTGACGATGGACACCTTCCCGAACACCGGCATGGTGATGACCGCGTCGCTGAACTCGATCGTCACCGATTCCGCTCCCGGCATGCAGAACTACGTGACCGGCAACAAGGCCAACAACAACCAGGAAGGCGTGTTCCCGGACGACACGCTCGACGCGTTCGACAACCCGCGCGTCGAATACCTCTCCGAATACCTGCACAACCTGCAAGGCAAGTCGCTCGGCGTGGTCACCACGGCCGACGTGTTCGACGCGACGCCGGCATCGATGGCGATCCACACCTCGGCACGCGGCAACGGCACCGGCATCGTCGACCAGTTCCTCGACGACCGCGACCTCACGGGCCTGGCCGTGCTGATGGGCGGTGGCCGCAAGTGGTTCCTGCCGAACGCCTCGGACAGCTCCAGCCCGCAGCCGGCGAACGGCTCGCAGCGGCGCAAGTCGAACGACTACGTGCTGCCGGCCGACGTCGTCGCCGGCTGGGGCGCGGCCAAGGGCAAGCTCGATCCCGAGCGCGACCTGATCGCCGACTTCCAGAACGCCGGCTTCGCCTACGCGCCGGACAAGAGCGCGCTCGATGCCGCGTTCGAGCGCGGCGTGCCGAAGCAGTTGCTCGGCCTGTTCGCGTACTCGAACATGAACGTCGCCTACGACAAGATCGCCGGTCGCCGCGGCGACGGCACCGTCGTCGACGCGTTCGGCTTCCCGGACCAGCCGATGCTCGACGAGATGACCGACAAGGCGCTGCAGGTGCTGGCGAAGAATCCGAAGGGCTTCGTCGCGCTGGTCGAAGGCGCCTCGATCGACAAGCAGGCGCACCTGATGGACAGCGACCGCTGGCCGCTTGAAGTCATCGAGTTCGACCGCGCGATCGCGGTCGGCAAGGCGTTCGCGGAAAAGCATCCGGACACGCTGGTCATCGTCACCGCCGACCACGAGTGCTCGGGCGCCGCGATCATCGGCGCGTCGACCGCGACGGCGGCCGCGCTGCAGGCCAGTCCGGCCTCGGGTTCCGCCGTCGTCGGAACCTACGAGGCGGCGAAATTCCCGAAGTACGCGATCGCCGACGACGGTTATCCGCTGACGACCAACATCGACCACAAGATGCTGATCGGCTACGGCGCGAATGCCGACCGCTACGAGACCTGGCTGCCGTCCGCGTTCCCGACCAAGGACACGCAGCAGCCGTTCCCGCCGGAGGAATCGCCGGCCGATCCGAACGTGCGCAACAAGGGCATCGGCTACCTGGTCACCGGCCAGGTGCCCGGCGACCAGGCCGTGCACACCGCGACCGACATTCCGCTGTCGGCATACGGCGAGGGCGCCAGCCTGTTCCACGGCGTGTTCGACAATACCGAAGTGATGTTCAAGATCGGCCAGGCCGCGCTCGGCGGCGTCGAGTAGACGCCGGACCGCTCACCTGCGAAAGCCCCTCTTCCGCCCGGAGAGGGGCGTCAGCTCCGCGCCACCAGGTCGGCCAGTTCGTGGCGTCCCGGTGGCGCGCCGGCGAGCGCCAGCGCCGCCAGCAGCGCGCCGCGCGCGAAGATGTCGCGATCGGTCGCCCTGTGCACCAGCTCGACGCGCTCGCCCTGCGTGGCGAACACCACGGCGTGTTCGCCGACGATGTCGCCGCCGCGCACGACCGCGAAACCGATTTCCGACGGATCCCGCGCGTTCTCCGCGGCGCCGGCCCGGGCGAGCCGCGCGACCTTCGCGAACTCCGCCTCGCGCGCCTGCGCGACCGCGCGACCGAGCGCGAGCGCAGTGCCGGACGGTGCGTCCTTCTTGTCGCGGTGATGGGCCTCGACGATGTCGCAGTCCCAGTCGCCGAGCAGGCGCGCGGCATCGCGCACGAGCCGCGCCAGGATCGCCACGCCGACGCTGAAATTCGCGCTCCACAGCAGCGGAATCGTTTCAGCGGCACGCGCCATCGCCGCCTGCTGCGCGTCGGAAAGGCCGGTGGTGCCGCTGACGAACGCGATGCGCCGCGAGAGCGCGAGCGCGAGCGCGCGGTCGAACGCGGCCGCGGTACTGAAGTCGACCAGCACCGCCGGGTGTACATCGTCGGCGAGCGCGGCCGCGTAGGCGAGATCGGGCGCTTCGTCGCCGACGTCGCGTGCGAGCGGACGGCCGGCGCTGGACGAATCCGCGCCGACCAGCGCGGCGACGATCGACAGGTCCGATCGTGCGCCGGCGAGGCGCAGCAGCGCGCGGCCCATGCGGCCGGAAGCGCCGTGCACGGCGATCGGAATGGAAACGGTCATCGACGACTCGCTGTTGGCGACGGTGCGGGCGCGTAGCCTAGCGCATCCGTCGCCGCGGCCGCGCTGCGGGCCATCAGGAGGTGACGCGATCCCAGAAGCGCCGCACGCCGTCGAGCCACGAACTGTTGCGCGGCGAATGCGCGGCGGCGTCCTCGCCGCTGAAGGTGGCTTCGAACTGCTGCAGCAGGTCGCGCTGTTCGGCCGTCAGACGGATCGGCGTCTCCACCGACACGCGGCACAACAGGTCGCCGGTGCGGCCGCTGCGCGCCGAGGTGACGCCTTTCCCGCGCAGGCGGAACAGCTTGCCGGTCTGCGTTTCCGGCGGCACGGTGATGTGCGCTTCGCCGTCGAGCGTCGGCACCTTGAGCTCGGCGCCGAGCGCGGCCTGCGCGAAGCGGACCGGAATCTCGCAATGCAGGTCGTCGCCCTCGCGCTGGAAGATCGCGTGCTCGCGCACGCGCACCTCGACGTAGAGATCGCCCGGCACGGTACCGCTCGGGCCGGCTTCGCCCTGCCCGGAGAGGCGGATGCGGTCGCCGTTGTCGACGCCGGGAGGAATCTTGATCGACAGCGTGCGCTCGGAATGCACGCGGCCCTCGCCGTGGCAATCGCGACACGGGTTGGCGACGACCTTGCCGGCGCCGCCGCAATGCGGGCAGGCTTGCTGGATCGAGAAAATGCCGTTCTGCATGCGCACGCGGCCGTGGCCGCGGCAGGTCGTGCAGGTGGAGGTCTTGCCATCGGCGGAACCGCTGCCGTCGCAGGTGTCGCATTCGACCAGGGTCGGCACCTCGATCTGCTTCTCGATGCCGAACACGGCTTCCTCGAGATCGAGTTCGATCAGGTAGCGCAGGTCCGAACCGCGACGCGCGCGGCCGTGTCCGCCGCCCATGCCGCCGAAGATATCCGAGAAGATGTCGCCGAAGATGTCGCCGACGTCGCCGTTGAAGCCGCCGCGCCCACCGCCCATGCCGCCATGCTCGAACGCGGCGTGGCCGTGCTGGTCGTAGGCCGCGCGCTTGCGGCTGTCGGACAGGATCTCGTAGGCCTCCTTGGCCTCCTTGAACTTTTCCTGCGCCGCCGGATCGTCCGGACACCGGTCCGGATGGCACTTCATCGCGAGGCGGCGGAAGGATTTCTTCAGGTCCTCGTCGTTCACGCCGCGCGCGACACCGAGGACTTCGTAGTAACAACGCTTGCTCATGACGCCACAACCTTCTCCATGCGCCGATCAGGCACCAACCAGACCAGCGCAACCGTCACGTACAACGCGCAGGCGATCCAGGGATTGACGAACAGCGCCAGCGGGATCGCCAGCGCGTACAACACCACCGAAAGCTTGCCCTTGAAGTCGCTGCCCATCGCGGTGGCGAGCGGGCAATCCGGGCCATTGCAGGCGATCAGCGCGCGCGCCGCCAACGGCCATGCCAGCGCGGCCATCATCAGCACGAATCCGTACAGCGCAGTCGGCACGGCGGCGAAATGGTTCTCGCTCATCCATGCCGTCACGAACGGGAACAGCGATATCCAGAACAGCAGATACAGGTTCGCCCACATCACGCGCCCGTCGATCCGCTCGATCGTCTTGAACATGTGATGGTGGTTGTTCCAGTAGATGCCCACGTAGATGAAGCTGAGGACGTAGCTGAGGAGCACCGGCCACGCCTCGTGCAGCGCCGCCAGGGTGGGTTCGTGCGGCGGCTTCAGTTCCAGCACCATGATCGTGATGATCACGGCGAGCACGCCATCGCTGAATGCCTCAAGCCGTCCCTTGTCCATTGCCCCGTCTCTCCGCCCGCTCGATACGAAATCGGGCGGCGCAATGCGCAGCCCGATTCGGTTCCGTCACATCCCCGTCCGCAGCGACGGCTTACTTGTCGTCCTTGACCTCGGTGAACTCGGCGTCGACGACGTCGTCGTTCCTGGCCGACCCACCCGCCTGCGCGCCTGCGCCTGCGGCATCGCCGGCCGGCGGCGTCTGCGACGCGGCGGCGAACAGCGGCTGCGCGACCTGCTCCAGCGTGGTCGTGCGGGCCTCGATCTGCGCCTTGTCCTCGCCCTTCATGACCTTCTCGAGATCGGCCAGCGCTTCCTCGATGCGGGCGATGTCGCCGGCCACCTTGCCGCCGTGCTCCTTGATCGCGGCACGCGTGGCGTGCACCAGCTGGTCGGCCTTGTTGCGCACGGCGATCAGCTCGTGGAACTTCTTGTCTTCTTCCTTGTTCGCCTCGGCGTCGCGCACCATGCGCTGGATCTCGTCCTCGGACAAGCCGGAGCCGGCCTTGATCTCGATGCGCTGTTCCTTGCCGGTGTTCTTGTCCTTCGCGCCGACGTGCAGGATGCCGTTCGCGTCGATGTCGAACGTGACCTCGACCTGCGGCGTGCCGCGCGGCGCCGGCTGGATGCCGGCCAGATCGAATCGCGCCAGCGACTTGTTGAAGCGCGCCTGTTCGCGTTCGCCCTGCAGCACGTGCACGGTGACCGCACTCTGGTTGTCTTCCGCGGTCGAGAACACCTGCGACGCCTTGGTCGGAATCGTCGTGTTCTTTTCGATCAGCTTGGTGAACACGCCGCCGAGCGTCTCGATGCCGAGCGACAACGGCGTCACGTCGAGCAACAGCACGTCCTTGACGGAGCCGGAGAGCACGCCGCCCTGGATCGCCGCGCCGACCGCGACGGCCTCGTCGGGGTTGACGTCCTTGCGCGGTTCCTTGCCGAAGAAGTCCTTGACCGCTTCCTGCACCTTCGGCATGCGCGTCTGGCCGCCGACGAGGATCACCTCGTTGACGTCGCCGATCTTGAGGCCCGCGTCGTTCAGCGCGGTGCGGCACGGCGCGATCGTCTTCTCGACCAGGTCGCCGACCAGCGCCTCGAGCTTGGCGCGCGTCAGCTTGATGTTGAGATGCTTCGGACCCGACGCGTCGGCCGTGACGTACGGCAGGTTCACTTCGGTCTGGTGCGCGGACGACAGCTCGATCTTGGCGCGCTCGGCGGCGTCCTTCAGGCGCTGCAGCGCGAGCGGATCGTTCTTGAGGTCGACGCCCTGCTCCTTCTTGAACTCGTCGACGAGGTAGTCGATGACGCGCTTGTCGAAGTCCTCGCCGCCGAGGAAGGTGTCGCCGTTCGTCGCCAGCACCTCGAACTGCTTCTCGCCGTCGACTTCGGCGATCTCGATGATCGAGATGTCGAACGTGCCGCCGCCGAGGTCGTAGACCGCGATCTTGCGGTCGCCGCCCTTCTTGTCGAGGCCGTACGCCAGCGCGGCAGCGGTCGGCTCGTTGATGATGCGCTTGACCTCGAGACCCGCGATGCGGCCGGCGTCCTTGGTCGCCTGGCGCTGCGAGTCGTTGAAGTAGGCGGGCACCGTGATGACCGCTTCGGTCACCGGCTCGCCGAGGAAGTCCTCGGCGGTCTTCTTCATCTTCATGAGGACCTTGGCCGAGATTTCCTGCGGCGGCATCTTCTTGCCGTCGGAGGTTTCGACCCACGCGTCGCCGTTGTCGTGCGCGATGATCTTGTACGGCACCATGTTGATGTCTTTCTGCACTTCCGCGTCGGTGAACTTGCGGCCGATCAGGCGCTTCACCGCGTAGAACGTGTTCTTCGGATTGGTGACGGACTGGCGCTTCGCGGTCGCGCCGACCACGACTTCATTGTCCTTGAACGCGACCACCGACGGCGTCGTGCGATCGCCCTCGGAGTTCTCGATGACGCGCGCCGACGTGCCTTCCATGACCGCCACGCACGAGTTGGTCGTGCCGAGGTCGATACCGATGATCTTTCCCATAACTGTACTCTCCCGCTCTGAATTCTGATGCGGCCCCGCTGGCCGCGACTGTCGCCCAATCTGGGGCTCTGCACCGGCGTTTCAAGCGTTTGCGTGCGCGCCTACTTCGTGACCGCGACGAGCGCGGGGCGCAGCAATCGGTCGTTCAGCACGTACCCCTTCTGCATGACCGCGGCGATGTGTCCGGCCGGATGCCCCGCGCCGTCGACCATGCTCATCGCCTGGTGGTGCTCCGGGTTGAACGCTTCGCCCACCGTGCCGGCCGCCTTCAGGCCGTTGGCGTCGACGACCCGGATCAACTCGCGCAAGGTCAGCTCCACGCCGCCGCGCAGCGCCGCGAAATCGCTGCCCTCCGCAGCCAGTCCGCGCTCCAGATTGTCGAGCACCGGCAGCAGATCGGCCAGCAGTTTTTCGTTGGCGAACCGACGCGCCTGGTCGAGATCGCGCTGCAGGCGCTTGCGCTGGTTGTCCAGCTCGGCGCGTTCGCGCAGCACCGTGTCGCGCATCTCGGCGAGCTTGGCCTCGCATTCGGCGAGCTGGCGCGAAAGCACCTCCAACTCGTTGTCGGCGCCCGAATCGACGTCGGCCGACGGCTGCGCTGCCGGTTCCATTCTTGGATCGTTGCTGCTCATTGCTCCTCCACATGAAAAGCGCGCCAGCCGCCCCGGATCGGCCGCCTGGCATGTCGAAAGTTCGCGGGCGCGACCGCAGCCGGCCGCGCCGCGACCGGGCAACTGGCCCCATGATCCGCCGGTTATGAGGCCGGCTGCGAGCGCTTCAAGGCTCCGGAAATGATCGCCGCGGTCGCCTGCACCACCGGAATCACCCGCTCGTAGGCCATCCGCGTCGGCCCGATCACGCCGAGCACGCCGAGCACGCGACCGCCGACGCCGTAGGGCGCGGTGACCAGGCTCCAGGTATCCAGCGCCGCGAAACCGGATTCCTCGCCGATGAACAGGCGCACGCCCTCGGCGCGCGAGCACCGCTCCAGCAATTGCAGCAGGTCGCGCTTGCGCTGGAACGCCTCGAACAGTTCGCGCAGGCGGTCCACGTCGGACACGTCCTGCCGTCCCATCAGGTTGGTATGCCCGGCGACCAGCATGTCGCTGCCGGACCCGGCCTGCTGGAAAGCCGCCTGCGCCACCTCGACCGCGGTCGACAGCAACGTGTTCAGGCGCGCGCCCTCTTCCTGCATCTCGCGCAGCAGCCGCGCGCGGATGTCGTCGATGCGCATGCCGGCGAAATTCGCGTTCAGGTAATTGGCGACCTGCTCCAGCTCGCCGGCGCCGTAGCCGCGCTGCGTCGCGATCACGCGGTTCTGCACCTGGCCGTCGGCGAACACCAGGATCACCAGCACGCGGCTGCCGTCGAGCGGCACGAAATCGATGTGCCGGAACGGGAACTCGTCATGCTTGGGCACGCTGACGACACCCACGAAATGCGTCATCTCCGACAGCAGCGACGTCGCGCTGCCGAGCAGGTCCGGCGTCGCCGCATCGGTCGGCAGCTCGCGACGGAGCTGGTCGACCTGCGGCTCGTCGAGCGGCCGCATTTCGAGCAGGCTGTCGACGAACAGGCGATAGCCCTGCGACGTCGGCACCCGCCCGGCCGAGGTATGCGGCGCGGCGACGAGGCCGAACTCCTCCAGGTCGGAAAGGATGTTGCGGATCGTCGCCGGGCTGACGTCCAGCCCCGACGCCTTGGCCAGCGTGCGCGAACCGATCGGCTGGCCCTCGGCGATGTAGCGCGCGATCAACGTGCGCAGCAGGTGGCGCGCGCGGGCGTCGAGTTCGGGCGGGTGGGACGATGTGATCATCGCGGTCCGGGAAGGCGCGAAAGCGCCGGGATTCGGCGCACGCTAACAAGCGGCTCCACCGCGATCAATAGGGACGCGAACGCCCGTATTCAACGCGCCGTCTTGGCCGCTTCACGGCCGCATGCTAGCGTTCCGCCGTTTGCTTGGGAGCATGCGCGGGCGATGCTGGAAAGTCTCTACGTCAAGGATTTCGCGATCGTCGGCGAAGCCGAGATCGCCTTCGGCCCCGGCATGACGGTGGTCACCGGCGAAACCGGTGCCGGCAAGTCGCTGCTGGTCGACGCGCTGCTGCTGCTCGCCGGGGGCCGCGCCGACGCGTCTATGGTGCGCCACGGCAGCGAGCGCGCGGAACTGTCGGCCGACTTCGACCTCGCCGCACACCCGCAGCTGCGCGAATGGCTCGTCGCGGAGGAACTCGACGAGGACGGCGCCTGCCAGCTTCGCCGCGTGATCCGCAGCGAAGGCAGCTCGCGCGCCTGGATCAACGGACGCCCGGTCACGCTGACGCAATTGAAGGCGCTCGCCGCCGGGCTGATCGAGATCCACGGCCAGCACGAGCACCAGGCCCTGCTCGACCGTGCGCAGCAACTGGCGCTGCTGGACGCGTTCGGCGACCACGCCGGCGATCTCGCCGAGACCGCGCGAATCGCCAAAGCCTGGCACGCGGCCGCAGCGCGTATCCACGAACTTTCGCGCGGCAGCGATCACGCCGAACGCATAGAATGGCTGAGCCACCAGGTCGACGAACTCGACCGCCATGCGCTGGCGCCGGACGATCTCGTCGAGCTGGAAGACCAGCATCGCCGCCTCGCCAACTCGGGGCAGTTGCTGCAAGGCGGCGCAGCCCTCGCCGACCGCATCGACGGCGACAGCGAGTTCGCTCTGCTGCGCCTGCTCGCCCGCGCGCAGTCCGAGATCGCGCATCTCGCCGCTCTCGACGAACGCCTCGCACCGATCGGCGAGCTAGTCGACGCGGCGCAGATCCAGCTCGCCGAAGCCGGCGATGCTCTCGCGCGCTACCAATCCGCGCTCGATCTCGACCCCGAACGCCTCGCCGAGGCCGAGGCGCAGCTCGGCAAACTGCACGAACTGTCGCGCAAGCACCGCGTGCGCATGCCTGAACTCAAGGCGCATGCGGACAGCCTGCGCGGGGAACTGGAAAGCCTGCGCGGCGCGGGCGCCAGCATCGAGGCATTGCGGATCGAGCAGCAACGCCTTGCCGGCGACTACGCGAAGGCCGCGCGCACGCTCGGTTCGAAACGCGCGGCGACCGCGCGCGCGCTCGGCGACGCGGTCAGCGGATTGATGGCCGAACTCGGCATGCGCGGTGGCCGCTTCGAGGTGCAACTCGAAGCGCAAACGGGCGACGAGCCCGATCCGCAAGGCGCCGAACGCTGCGAGTTCCTGGTCAGCGCAAACGCCGGCCAACCGCCACGCGCGCTGCGCAAGGTCGCTTCGGGCGGCGAGCTGTCGCGCATCAGCCTGGCGATCGAAGTCGCCGCGCTCGGCAGCGACGCCGTCGGCACGATGGTGTTCGACGAGGTCGACTCCGGCATCGGCGGCGCGGTCGCGGAAGTCGTCGGGCAGAAGCTGCGCGCACTCGGCGACCGCTGTCAGGTGTTGTGCGTGACGCACCTGCCGCAGGTCGCCGCGCAAGGGCACCGGCATCTGCGCGCGAGCAAATCCAGCGACGACACCTCGACCGAGACGCGCATCGACGCGCTCGACGGCAAGGCGCGCCAGGAAGAAATCGCGCGCATGCTCGGCGGCATCGAGATCACGCGCGAGACGCTCGCGCATGCGAAACAGATGCTGGGCAAGACAAGGCCGAGGACCGAAGGCTGAGGCGCCGACGTCGTTCCGCACTCCCCTGGCCTCCGCATCCCCCGCACTGCCGATCGACGAGGCAGCTGCGATCCCGCCAAAACGTCCCGTGCGCGCGTTGCCTTGCGCCTGCCGTGCGTCGGGATTTCCCGTGCTCCGGCGCCGTCGGCGCCTTCGCGGCCAAATTGGCGAGGGCTGGGAATCCTTGCGGTCCTGCTCGCCGCCGGCGTGTTCGACGGCTGCGCCGCGCGGCGGCAACCGGATGGGTCGCCCCCGTTCCGCACGCTCGGCGACGCCCTGCGCATCGGCAACCTCGGCGCGCAGGACGCGGAAAGCCGCGGACGATCCGCGGCGGACGGGGGAATGCGCTACTTCTTCTTCAGCGGCCGCACGTACAGCACGAGGCTGTGATCCTCGATCACGTAGCCGTACTTCGCCGCGATCTCGTGCTGCAGGCGCTCGATCTCCTCGCTGGAGAACTCGACGACCTTGCCGGATTCGACGTCGACCATGTGGTCGTGGTGCTTGCCGCGGTCGAGTTCGTAGACGGCCTGGCCACCCTCGAAATTGTGCTTGAGCACCATGCCGGCCGCTTCGAACTGGGTGAGCACGCGGTAGACCGTGGCGAGGCCGATGTCGTCGTGCTTGTCGAGCAGCTCGCGGTAGATGTCCTCGGCGGTGAAGTGCTTGCCGTCGTGGCTGTCGAGGATCTCCAGGATGCGCATGCGCGGATGGGTGACCTTGAGGCCGGCCTTGCGCAATTCGGTCGATTCCATGTTCATCCTCCGGTTTCCCCTCCTCCCGCGAATAACCTTGTCGTTCAGCGCCCTAGTGTATCATCGCCCACTTTCCGAACCTCTGGATCCTTCGCGCATGCGTCTTCGCTGGCTCGCCCTTCTTGCTTTCGCTCCGCTGGCCGGCTGCGGCCTCATCTACAAGGTCGACACGCAACAGGGCAACCTGTTCGACAAAGCCTCGGTGGAATCGCTCAAGGAAGGCATGAGCAAGCGCCAGGTGCTGCTCGTGATGGGTTCGCCGGCGGTGACCAGCCCGTTCGACCAGAACCGCTGGGACTACGTCTCGTCGATCCGCCGCGGCCGCAACAAGATGGAGACGAAGGATCTCGTCCTGCACTTCAAGGACGACGCGCTGGTCAAGATCGAGGGGGACTACTTCCCGGAAGACCCCGACCAGATGATCCGCGACGCGCGCAAGTACAAGCGCCAGTACCCGGACGAGAAGAACCCGGACGACGACAAGAAGAAAAAGAAGCAAGGCGGCCAGGATCAGGGTTGATCCGCGCGCCCCTGCTTGCCTGACGCGCGCGCGGCCCGGCGCCGCCGCGCTTCCTTCGGGTCGGCCGCCAACGGCCGGTACAGCTCGACCCGATCGCCGTCGCGCAGCATCGTGTCGCGCGCGACGGGTCTGGACCATATGCCGACCGTCAACGCTGCCGCGTCGATGGCCAGCTCGCGTTCGACGGCGGAAGCCGCGATGGCCATCGCGACCGTCGCGCCCGCGGCCAAGTCGACGCGGCGCAGGAACTGCCTCGCCGGTTCGGCATAGGCCACTTCGACCGAGATCGACGCTTCAGCCATCGGTCTTGGCCGCCTTGCAGAAATCGTCGACCATGCGGCTCGCCAGCCCCTGGAAGCCGAGTCGCAGCGCCGAGCCGACCAGACGGCCCGAATAGTCGAAATCCAGCGCCAGCGCGATCCGGCAACCATCGTCGCCGAGCGCGTCGAAGGTCCACACGCCGTCGAGCGCACGCAGCGGGCCGTCGACCAGGCGCATGTGCAGGCGATGCGGACGCTCGAGCGTATTGCGCGTGGTGAAACTCTGGGTCAGGCCGGCGAAGCGCAGGTCGAGGCGCGCGGTCAGCGCCGCATCGTCTTCGCGCTCCAGCACCCGGGCCGCGGCGCACCACGGGAAGCGCCTCGGGTATGCTTCGACATCATTGACGAGATCGAACATCCGTTCCGGCGTGTGGCGTACGAGGGCGTGGCGGCGGATCTGGATCATCGTTCAGCGCTTTTTTCGATTGTAACGGACATGACCAAGCAGAAGAGCAAGGACAAGAACAGCGGCGGCACGATCGCGCAGAACAAGCGCGCGCGGCACGAATACCACATCGACGAGCACTACGAAGCCGGTATCGCGCTGCAGGGCTGGGAAGTGAAGAGCCTGCGCGCCGGGCGCATCAATCTCGGCGACGCCTACGCGATCGTCAAGGGTGGCGAGATCTTCCTGTTCGGCGCGTCGATCGTGCCGTTGATCTCGGCGTCCACGCACGTCGTCGCCGACGATCGGCGCACGCGCAAGCTGCTGCTGCACCGCGAGGAGATCGACAAGCTGATCGGCGCGATCGAGCGCAAGGGCTACACGCTGATCCCGCTGGCGATGTACTGGAAGCACAACCGCGCCAAGGTGGACCTCGGCGTCGCGCGCGGCAAGCAGGAGCACGACAAGCGCGACACCGCGAAGGAACGCGACTGGAACCGCGAGAAGCAACGCGTGATGCGGGCGAAGAACAAGGCGGCGTAAGGCGTCGGCTCCCGGCATCCGCCGTTCTCGCTTCCATGGCGACGACGGCGCGAATCAAAACCCGGCCGGCACGTACTTGAATCGCGCCATCTGCTCGCGGTGCGCGCCGATCACGCGCCGCACCTGTTCGCGGCTCAATGCGTCGCGCCACTCGTTCGCGCGCCCGCTGCGGAAGAAGCGCGAGCCCTTGTCCGACGCCTCGACGAAGCCGTCCTTCCTCTCCATCGCCGACAGGCTCCGGAAGCTCGCGTGGCGCATCGCGCGCTCGATGCGCGTGCGGTCCTGCGCGATGCCGACGAGCTTCGCGACCTTGGCGAACGCCTTGGCCGGCTTGTCCACCAGATCCTCGTAGCGCAACACCACGAAACGCTCGTCCGCGATGTCGGCCCAGCTTTTCACGTGCGTCGACCACGAACCGAGAATCTGGCTCACGAACAGCGCGTCGTTGCCGGTCGCGACATTCTCGTCGGCAAGCCGCTCGATCGCCTCGTCGAGTCCGATGCCGAAGTGGTGCGTCATGCTGACCGCGACATCGAGCGGATTGCGCACCACGCAGATCGCGCCCGCGCTGACCTGCCAGTTGTGCAGCGGATGACCGTCGAAACCGCCGTTCATGTTGTGCGTCTTGACGAAGCGGGTACCCTGCGCGCGCGCCGCGATCGCGGCATGCACCTCGGGACGCAACGCGGCGATCTCGCCGATGTCCAACTCGACGCTTGGACGGCCGGCGAGCGCGCCGAACAAGTACGGGCTCGCCTCGTCCTCGGCATAGGCCGGCAACTCGCCGAGCGGCACCGGCTCGGCGCGATTGGCGATCAGGTTCGCGAGGAACGCGCGCAGCCACGTATTGCCGGACTTCGGATACGACGCCAGCCAGACGATGTTGCCCATGATGCGTCCGTCAGTGAACGAAAGCCGCAAATCCTAGCAGTTCGCGCTTGATTTCCCGGGGTCCGACCGCCACCATGTCCGCTCCCCGGGGGCGATCTGGTTTCGACGGGGGACGCGAAGTAGCTTGGAGCATGCCGAGGGCGTCATCTTCCTCGTTAATCCGGTGGCAAAATCCTAGACGCGAACGACGACGTCTACGCTCTGGCCGCTTAAGGCCTAGCCCCGAACCCACTTGTGCCTGTGCTCGTGGATGTAGGGTCATTATCACGGGATCGCTCGAAGCCGGCGCCTTTCGGCAAGAGCTAAAACCAAGAGGCTGGTCCCGCGGTGCGCTTTGCTCGCCGTGTTGCCGCAGGACGAGATCAAACGGCGAGCTAAGCATGTAGCGCTGGGCGCGGAGTGCCTTCGGACGCGGGTTCAATTCCCGCCGCCTCCACCAAACACGAAAAGGCCACCCTTGCGGTGGCCTTTTCGTGTTTGGTGGAGGCGGCCTGCAGCGAAGCCAGGCGCGCGCGCGGCGAGCCGGGTTCATGGCGAAAGCGGCGATTCCGAAGCGGGCGCGGCGACGCAACGAGGGCTCGGTGGACACTCGTCGCGCCGCTGCCGCAACAGTGCGGCGGAAATGGCCTGTCCGCTCAATGGGTGATATTGACGGCCTGGATGATGTGCATGCCCGGATAGCCGATGTCGGCCGTCGGGGTCGGATCGGAGATGCCGCACGAGGCCGAGCTGATGAAGCTCGGATGCGTCTCGGCCGACGGCGTCGAGCCGATGAAGAAGGCGGTTCCATCCATGCTGCCGTCGTCGGTGGAGACTTCCACGACCAGGTCGGAGCCGACCGTGTCGGCGATCGCGCCGGCGATCGGCACGTTGATCGAGGTCAAGGCGGCGTTGGCCGGCGAAACCACGCTCGCCTGGCCAATCTGGCTCAATTGTCCGACGTCGATCGTGTCGACCGCGACTGCGTGCGGAGTCGTATAAAGCGTGACGGTCACGTTCGGCGCGCCCATCGTCTGCTCCACCGACACGTCGACGCTGGTGACATTGGCGGCGCCGGTCAGCGCATAGTCGTTGAAGTAGTAGCGACGCCAGTACTGGTTCTCGGTCGTGGTGCCATCGGCGGAGTTGTTGCAGGCAACCGAATTCAATTCCACCGGCGCGGCATCGGTGGTCTGCGCAAGCGTGGTCGAGCCACCGCCACCGCTTCCTTCGAAGCCATCCCGGAAGATCTCGTCGACCGGACCGCTGGGCTGCCTGGTGAAGAAATACGCCGAACCGGGCATCGTGCTGTCCGGCGCCCTCCACAGCCACGAACCGACCAGCGCCGTGTCGCCGTCGAGCGTCACCGGGAGACCGAACTGGTAGCTCGGAGCGCCGTCGCTCGCGACGAATCGCTGCGTCTCGACGAACGCGCCGGAAGAACCGTCGAACACGTAGACGGCGCCCTGTGCGCTGCTGTTCGTCCAGCCGTCCGCGCCGATCAGCGCGGTCGTGCCTTCGAGCGCGACCGAGTGGCCGAACTTGTCTCCCTGCGCGCCGTCGCTGGCGACGAGTTCCTGCACCTGCGTCCAGGTACCGCCCGACTCGGTGAAGACATATGCCGCGCCCTGCGTATCGACGCCGCCCGGATTCGAGCCCCAGGCACCGACCAGCAACGTCGAACCCGAGAGCGCGGGCGCGT